>Ga0247770_1002417_pt1 | contig 10054 bp, 6 predicted proteins | sample UWRJL136409B6_FD_179943 | JGI IMG/M metagenome (GOLD analysis project Ga0247770, IMG submission 179943) | Plant litter microbial communities from Arlington Agricultural Research Station in Wisconsin, United States - UWRJ-L136-409B-6 | ecosystem: Environmental > Terrestrial > Plant litter >... | reverse complement strand
GGTGCTGGGGTGCGCGCCGCCCTTCAGCTGCGCGGCGAACTCCTCGGCGGTGATGTCGAGCCGGTCGCGGAGCACCCGGTCGCCGTAGATCAGCGAGAGGGGGACGAGGTGCATGCCGTGCGCGCGCACGATCTCCTCGGGGAGGTCGCAGGCGGTGTCGGCCACGATGGAGATGGGGCGGCGCGCCAGCGTCAGGTGCCCGGCGGCGGCGGCGCGGCCCACGGCGGCGTGCTGCGCCTGCATGTCCTCGGCCTTGTGCGTGGCCAGGTTCCCCAGCCCGCGCAGGTAGGCGAACACCTCGTCCGGCTCGTCGGTGTGGATGTGCACCTTCAGCAGGTCGGCGGCGCGGATGACGACCAGCGAGTCGCCGTGCCCGCGCAGCACCCCGCGCACCACGTCCGCCTCGGGGATGCCGTCGCCGCGCACCAGCGCCTCGGTGCAGAAGCGGAAGCGCTCCGCCTCGGCCGGGTACTCCATCGCCGCGGCCGCGAAGGAGGGCTGCGAGGCGTCCCACTCGGGCGTCTCGTCCAGGGCCACGAGCGGGTCTCCGGCCATGTAGCTGGAGATCCCCTCCAGCAGGTGCACGAAGCCCTTGGCCCCCGCGTCCACCACCCCCGCCGTCTTCAGCGCGGGGAGGAGCTCCGGCGTGTTGGCCAGCGCCTCGCGCGCCTTCACCAGCAGCCGCTCGAAGAGGACCACGAAGTCGGAGTGCTGCAGCCGCTCGGCCTCGTCGGCGATGGCGCGCATGATGGTGATCATGGTGCCCTCCACCGGCTTCTCCAGCGCGCGGTAGACGTGCTCGGTGGCGCTGCGCAGCACCGCGCCGAACTCGCCCACCCCGATGCGCGCCCGCTCGCCGATGGCGTCGGAGAGGCCCAGGAGGAAGTGCGAGAGGATCATCCCGCAGTTGCCGCGGGCCCCCATGATCCCCGCCTCCGCGGCGATGCGGGCCACCGCGCCGGCCGAGTCCTCGGTGCTGGCGCGCAGCCGGTCGGCCACGGCCGAGACGGTGAGCGCCAGGTTGGTCCCGGTGTCGCCGTCGGGGACGGGAAAGACGTTGATGCGGTTCAGGTCCGCCCGGTGGCGCTGGACGTACTCGTTGGCCGTGAGCAGGGCGCCGCGCAGGCCGGCGCCGTCGAGGTGCGTGGGGACGTTCATCTGGGTCGGTGTCGGGTCTCGTGCGCGGCACGGGGCCGCGGGACTTCCCGGTCGTGCGATCACGGGCCCGCGCGGTCACGGGCCGGTGCGAAACGGGCGGGCGCTGCTCCCTGGATCCGTGCGAGGCGTTCCCGTACTCTACGCCCGCATGGACGTTATGCAAGAGGCGCGCACCGCCAGGGGGACGACGCTCGTCCACCCGATGGGACACCGGACGGGCGTTCGAAGGTCCGCGCGGCCTCCGCGGTCGTACCGTCGATGCCACGTACGTGCGTTTTCGGACGCTTGTTCGAAAATTCACAAGCGCTTGCGGGAGGGTGCTTTGGACGCCGTCGGGGTGCGCGCCATGGATCACGGCATGCACGAACCCTTTGACGAAACGCGGCGTGGCGCCGATATTTGCCCCGTCCGGACTGACCCGGCGATCGGCCGGGACGCTGGACGGACCACTACTCAGCACCACGGGAATCGACAAATGAAGAAGAGCACTGTTGGCATTCTCGCCGCGCTGGCCGCGGTGAGCGTCGCGGGCACCGCGAACGCGCAGATGGCCCCGAGCACGCCGTTCTCGATCGGCGTGAACGCCGGCGCCGCCCTCCCCACCGGCGACTTCGGCGACTTCGCCTCCACCGGCTGGACCGTGGGCGTGGACGGGACGTTCAACATCACCCCCATGTTCGGCATCTACGCCGGCTACAGCGTCAGCCAGTTCACGCTGGACGAGGAGCTCTTCGGCGAGGACATCGAGGGCAACCTGACCGAGCAGGGCTTCGACGCCGGCATCAAGGCCACCTTCGGCGGCGGCGCGCTTCCGTTCACCCCGTTCCTCAAGGGCGGGCTGGTCTACCACAAGCTCAGCGCCGACTTCGACGACATCGACGACGAGGAAGAGGACGAGCTGGAGACCGACAGCGAGCTGGGCTTCGAGGTCGGCGGCGGCATCATGCTCCCGCTGGGGGCGCGCATCTCGGTGGTTCCGAGCGCCAGCTACATGCAGTGGACCCCCGAGGATGACGGCGACGAGACGATCGACATCAGCTCGGTGAAGCTGCAGATCGGCCTGAACATCCGCATCTGAGCCGGGGCGCTTCCGCCCGCAGGATGATGCACCGGGGCGGCGGTCGGAGAGATCCGGCCGCCGCCCTTCTCCTTGCCCCACCCCTCCCGTGATCGGCCCGCCGTTCCGCTCCGATCCCGGACCGCTGCAACTTTCCCGTCGTTGCTCTCGTTCCACCCGCGGCGCCGGAATTCTCCGGCGGCGCATCCTCCCCGACCATCAGCACCCAGGAGTCACCACGATGTCGCTGAAGCGTTCGCTCCCCCTGCTGGCCGGCGCGCTGGCCGCCGTCGCCCTGGCCGCGCCCGCGCGGGCGCAGCTCCCCAGCATCACCCCCTTCTCGTTCGAGGCGCGCGCCGGCGTGGCGCAGCCCACGGGCGACCTGGGCGACCTGGCGAACACGGGCTACACGCTGAGCGGGAGCGCCACCTACCACTTCATCCCGCTCGTGGGCATCTACGGCGGGTACACCTACTCCCGCTTCGAGGTGGAGGGGGACGACGAGGGCGGCTTCGACCTGGTGGACTCGGGCTTCGACCTGGGCGCGCGCCTGGCCATCCCCACGCCGCTGATCCCCATCGACCCGTGGATCAAGGGCGGGCTGGTGTTCCACAAGGTCAGCGCCGAGGGCGAGGACATCGAGGACGACGAGGACAGCGACCGGGAGCTGGGCTTCCAGGTGGGCGCCGGGCTGGGCTTCGGCATCGGGCCGGTGTCCCTCACGCCGGGCGTCAGCTTCATCAGCTACAAGGTGGGCGACGATGACGACGACGACGTCACGCTGAGCTACTGGGAAGCCAGCGTCGGCGTGCGCATCCGCCTGTAGGCTCCTCGCGCGGCGGCGGCCCGGATCTCCGGGCCGCCGCTTCCGCGCCACCGAGGATGCTCGGATCGGCGTTCCGGCGCGCATCGCGATCGCCGCGGCGGGTGCCCGGCTGTCGCGGGATCGGCTGGCGAAACGTTTGACGCGGGCCGGGAGCATGGCTACTTTGGACCCGTTCGCGCGCCCGGTAAGCTGACGGGGCCGCCGGACACCTCCCCTCCATTTCGTATCCCCACAGGAAAATCGTTTCATGAAGACAATGCTCGGCAGCATCGCCATGGCGGCGGTCGCCGCCATGGGTGTCGTGGGCGGCGCCGGCGCGCAGGTCTGCGTCGGCTATCCGACGACCGGCGGGCAGTTCTCGGTGAGCGCGAACGCCCAGTTCGTGGATGGATCGGATTTCGGCGACGTCCTGGGCGTGGAGGCCAGCTACGACGCGCTGGGCCCGCTGAGCGTCTTCGGCGGCCTGACGGTGGTGGACGGCCAGGACGTCATCGACGACGTGCACATCTTCGGGGCGGGGCTCGCCTACGAGTTCGCGACGACCCGCACGGCGGACACGCCCAGCTTCTCGCTCTGCCCGACGCTGTCGATCTCGTACGCCAGCATCGACGAGCTGGGAAGCGGGATCAACGTTCCGCTCGGCATCGGCATCGGCACCACCTTCGCGGGCGGCACGGGGGTCGAGATCAGCCCCTTCGTGGTCCCGCAGCTGATCTACAGCCGCTTCAAGGCGGACGAGGACCTGGGCTTCGGCGACGACGACACGGAGACGAGCACGGACGCCGGGGTCTACGGCGGCGTGAACGTGAGCTTCCGCAGCTTCTGGGTGGGCGGGAGCCTCACCCACGTGCTGGCGAGGGACTCGGATACGCAGTTCGCGATCCGCGTGGGGCTTCGCCTGTAAGCTCCACCCCGCAGGTCACACGAGAAGCGGCGGCCCGGATCTCCGGGCCGCCGCTTCCGTTTTCGGGATCCACGCATCAAACGAGAGAGCCGCGTGATCGCCGCGCGGTCGACGTCACGCCTCCTCCGGCGCCGACGGCCGCCATCTCCCCGTCGGCGGAGGTGGCGGCCGATTTTGCTCGCGCGTGGGAGATGCGGCTCTTCTCTCATCCCAGATGCCGCATCGGATTCTGCGATCGATCTCGCCCACCGTCGGTGCTCGTGATCGCCCGGGCCGTGCAAACTGCGTCATCGGGAGGATGTGGAGCAGGGGCCACCTTCCGCGCCGACCCTCTGATGTCGTGGTTGGCGATGCTTGAAGGCGTCGCAATGGAGGGCGGGCACCGATCGCGGAGAGGGAAGGCCGAACGGTGCCTCTCCGAAAAAATCTCGATACTCATCTCCGCCCATGGTTCCACGGCGGGACGCGGGCTTTTCCTCTCCGGATGCGACTACCTCCTCAGCGTCTCTCTGTACATTCCGTCCAGGGGGCTGGTATCGAGCCGCGACGGATCGACCTGCCCCGATCTGGTGATCCCCCTGCCCCGAAAACGTGCGAGGGGCCGGCCGGAGGAGAGGGCTGGTGAGAAGCCGTTCCCGTCACGGCCTCTGATCCTCCATCTCCCGAGAATCTCGCGACGACTTCTTGTCGCGGGAAAAGTTTGCGTGCGAAGCAGATAAGCCGATCATCCGTTCCCACGAGCATTCGAAAACCTCGGCACGGTGCTGTTTTTGCGTGATCCTTTCGCACGAATTCAGAAGAAATACGAGGCTTGCGCGACGGCGCGAAGAGGGCTACTCATCCTCTCTCGCTCCAGGTACAGCTGTTTCCGGGCCGTGTGACGACCGGGCCATCCACTCCGCGGTGACGGGGGCGGCGGTCCGTTCTCCCGCGCGGGGCCTCTCCGGCCCCGCGCTTCATCACCCCTGCCGGAGGACCTGCCCGCATGCGAACCCTGCGCACCACCGTCCTGGCTCTCGGGGCGGCGGCCATCCTGGCCGCCTGCTCCGACCAGCCGACCAACCTGCCGTCCGCCGCCCCCGAGGAGATCTCCGCGAACCAGCTGGACGCGGTGTTCGCGAAGGCCGCCTCGGAGTTCGGCGTTCCGGCCGACCTGCTCAAGTCCGTGTCGTACGTGGAGACCCGCTGGCAGATGGTCGTCGGCGAGTCGGAGTTCCCCGGGCAGCAGCCCGCCTACGGCCTGATGGCGCTCCGCGGCGAGCGGCTGGAGGAGGGCGCCCGCCTGGCGCGCGTGACCGTGCAGCAGGCGCGCACCGAGCCGCTGGCTAACGTCCGCGCCGCCGCCGCGCTGATGGCGCGGTGGGCCGGGGAGAACAAGATCGACCGCGGGTCGCTGGGCGCCTGGGCGCCGGTGGTGGCGCGCTTCAGCGGGATCCCGGACATGGAGGCGCAGTCGCGCTACGTGCACGACGACGTGTACGCGGTGCTGAACCGCGGCGCCGTCGGGAAGAGCGCGGACGGCAAGGTGGGCGTCTCCATCCTGTCCGCCGGCGGCGTGCGCGCCCAGTTCGCCCCGCCGACGGCGGGCGCGCGGCTGGCGGTGGCGCCGGACTACCCGGTGAGCGGCACCATCTGGCGCCCGTCGCCCAACTACGGCGCGCGCCCGGCCGGCACGGTGGGCGACGTGCAGATGGTCATCATCCACACCTGCGAGGGGAGCTACACCAGCTGCTGGAGCTGGCTGACCAACACGCAGGCGCAGGCCAGCGCGCACTACGTGGTCAACGAGAGCGGGAGCGAGATCAGCCAGCTGGTGCGCGAGGCCGACCGCGCCTGGCACATCGCCGCCACGTACGACTGCTCGCTCAACAGCAGCGTGCTCTGCGGGCTGAACGGCTACAGCAGCAACCACTTCACGGTGGGGATCGAGCACGGCGGCTTCGCCTCGCAGACCACCTTCCCCGTGGGGCAGATCGACGCGTCGGCGCGGCTCTCCTGCGACATCAGCAAGGCGCACGGGATCGCGCGCGACCGCTTCCACTTCGTGGGCCACGGCCAGCTGCAGCCGTACAACCGCACCGACCCGGGCCCCAACTGGCCGTGGACGGACTACCTGAACCGCATCAACGCGGCGTGCGGCGCCACGGGCGGCACCAGCATCATCGTCGACAACAACAACGCCAACAACAACAGCGCCACGGGGCGGTTCGAGTCGTCCACCACCTGGACGGCAAGCTCGGGGACGGCGGGCTACTACGGGAGCAACTACGCCTTCGCCAGCACCACGGCGGCGTCGGACCCGGCGACCTTCTGGTTCTACCTCCCGGCCGCCGGGACCAAAACGATCGACGCCTGGTGGGTGGCCGGGACCAACCGCTCCACCACGGCGCCGTTCATCGCCTACAACGCCAGCGGGGCCGAGGTGGGCCGCGCCAGCGTGAACCAGCAGGCGGGCGGCGGATCCTTCCAGGCCATCGGCACCTGGGGCTTCACCGCCGGGTGGAACAAGGTCGTGGTCTCGCGCTGGACGACGGCGGGATACGTGGTGATCGCGGACGCCATCCGCGTGCGGTAACGGCGGTGCGGGGGTGCGGGGGTGCGAGGGTGCGAAGGTGGATCGGCGCACGCTCGTGCTCTCGCGCTCTCGACGGGCAGCGCCGCGTCGGGGTGACGCGGCGCCACCGACCCGCCCGGCCCTTCGCACCTTCGCACCTTCGCACTTTCGCACTTCGGACATCGATCGGAGGGAAGTCGATGCGTATCTCCCGTCCGCTGCTACTGATCTCCCTCGCGCTCCTCGCGGCGTGCGCTCCGGATCGCCCGGAGCCGCTGGTGCCGGACGCGCCGCCGGCGGAGGCGGCCATCGCGGCGGTCTCCGAGGCTCGCGCGCTGTGGGTGACCCGGTTCGAGTACGATTCGCCGACGAAGATCGCCACCATCATGGCGCGGGCGAAGTCGGCCAACTTCAACGTGGTCTACTTCCAGGTGCGCGGCGCGGCGGACGCCATGTACCGCTCGTCCATCGAGCCGTGCGCGGTGGCGCTCTGCGGCCGGCTGGGCGGGACGCCGACGTGGGACCCGCTCGCGGTGGCCGTCACGGAGGCGCACGCGCGCGGGCTGCAGCTGCACGCGTGGGTCAACGCACTGACGGCGTGGGGGTCGGGGAGCAGCGCCACCTGCGCGGCGCTGACGGAGTCGGACCCGGGGAACCCGCGGCACCTGCTGCTGGACCGGCCCACGTGGAAGGTGAAGAGCGCGGCGGGCGCCTTCCATCCCTGCCCGAACTCCGAGGAGTACGTCTACTTCTCCCCGGGGAACAAGGGCGTGCGCACGCGGCTGGCGCGGGTCTCGGCGGACATCGTGCGGCGGTACGCGGTGGACGGCATCCACTTGGACCGCATCCGCTACCCCGGCACGGCGTGGTCGTACGATTCGGCCTCCCTGCGCCTCTTCGGCAAGGACCCGGCGGCGTATCCGTCCGACTGGAACAACTTCCGGCGGACGCTGGTGGATTCCACCGTGAAGGCGGTGCGCGACAGCATCGACCGCGTGCGGCCGGCGGCGGTGCTCTCGGCGGCCGTCTGGGGGATCTACGTGGACCGGTGGGGATGGAATTCGTCGCAGGGGTACCACGACTACTTCCAGCACACCTACCCGTGGGTGCGCGACGGCTACATGGACGTGCAGGTGCCGATGACGTACTACACCATCAACGCCGCCCCCTGCGGCTACGCGGACTGGGCGTGCCTGCTGGACGACCACCTGCAGCGCACGCAGACGTGGACCGGCAAGCACCTCTACATCGGCATCGACGGCGGGAAGGGCGCGGCGGAGATCAACCGGCAGATCGCCCTGGCGCGGCAGAAGGGGGCGAAGGGGGTCTCCCTCTACTCCTTCAGCAAGCTGGAGAGCGCCGGCCTCTGGAGCACCCTCGCCTCCGGCGCCTTCGCCACGCCGGCGACGGTGCCGGTGATGACGTGGAAGTGACGGACGGATCGGCATCGCGCGGCGTCGGCGGGGATGACTCCGCCGGCTCCGCGCGTGACTTTCTTCAGCGGGGACGGCGAGGGATGATGATTCGCATCGGATGCGGGGTGCTGGCGGCGATGGCGCTGGCGGCGTGCGGCGGGGCGGGGGAGGGATCGTCCGCGACGGCGAAGAGAGCCGTGGCGGGAGATACGATTCCTCTCGCCGAGCGGCGGGCGATCGGGGCGGAGCTGGTGTTCGTCTCGGAGCGCGACGGCAACTCGGAGGTCTACGCCGTCTCCCCCGCGGGCGGGCGGCCGCGCCGGCTGACGGACGACCCCGCGGAGGACTTCGCGGGGCCGGTGTCGCCGGACGGGCGCGCGCTGGCCCTGGTCTCGGTGCGCCAGGTGGGGCCGGAGCACGTGGAGCAGCTGAGCCTCCTTTCGCTGGACGGCGGGAAGCCGGCGCCGCTGGGGCCGGCCAGCGCGCGCGCGCGGTCGCCGTCGTGGGCGCCGGACGGGAGCTGGCTGGCGTTCGAGTCGGACCGGGCCTCCTTCCGCGACGTCTTCCGCATCGCGCCGGGGGCGGCGGGCGCGGCGGCGGCGCGGCTGACCGAGGCGCCGCAGGGGAGCTTCGAGCCCGCGGTGTCGCCGGACGGCCGGTGGATCGCCTTCGCCACCAGCCGCGACGGCGACGCGGAGGTGTACGTGATGCGCGCCGACGGCGGCGAGCCGCGCCGCCTGACCGCCTTCCACGCCGACGACTGGGCGCCGCGCTGGTCGCCGGACGGCCGCGCCATCGCCTTCCTGAGCGCGCGCGAGGGCGTCGACCGCATCTTCGTGGTCCGCCCCGACGGCACGGACCTCCGCAAGCTCAGCGCGGCCGCCGACACCGGCGCGGACCGGACGGAGCGGAGCGAGGCCGACGCCGCCTGGTCGCCCGACGGCGCGCGCGTGGCGTACACGCTGCGCACGCGCGACGGCGTCTCTCGCGTCATGATCGCGGACGCGCGGACGGGCGCGGCGCGCCAGGTGGCGGGGATCGACAGGGGGCAGCAGCCCGCCTGGTCCCCCGACGGCCGCTACCTGGCCTTCACCGCCGCCGACGCGGAGGGCGACGCGGAGCTCTGGATCGCCCGCGCGGACGGCGGCGGCGCAACCCGCATCACCCGCTCTCCCGGCCCCGACTGGCTTCCCCGCTGGGCGCCGGCCCCTCGCGGCTGAGGCCCATCTCCCCGCTCCCGCGCGGCGAGACCGCGCACCGCGCCGGAGCGGCGCGGAGGACGCCCCCGCTCCTCCGCGCCAACGCCGGATCGCCTTCCGATCCGATGCGCACCCATCCCCATCCGGAGGAGACCGTTCCCATGCGCAACCCCAGGTCCCTGGCCGCGGCGCTCGCCGCGGTGCTGGTGCTGGCCGCCTGCGGCGACCACGTCACCGACCCCGGCGTCCCCGCCGCGCCCGACGCGGCGGCCCTGAGCGTCCTTCCCACCGGAGTGAGCGGCACCATGGCGCCCGGCGGGCCGTACAACCTCCGCACCGGACCCGGCACGGGCTACACGTCCGCGGGCACCGTGGCCGGAGGGTCGCGCGTCACCATCACCTGCACGTCGCGCGGGCAGAGCGTCTCGGGGGAGTACGGAACCAGCTCGGTGTGGGACAAGCTGGCCAGCGGCTACTGGGTGGCCGACGCCAACGTCTACACGGGAACCGACCGCCAGGCGGCGCGCCCGTGCACCTTCGACGACTACCCGTACAAGAGCGCCAGCACCAGCGGCGTGGACCCCTGGAACTTCTACAACCGCCAGTGCACCTCCTTCGCGGCGTGGCGCATCAACTGGAACGGCACCAGCACGGGAAAGACGTTCACCAACTGGTACCTGGGCCAGCACTTCGGCGACGCGCACCTGTGGGACGACGCCGCGCGCGCGGCGGGCGTGCCCATCTACGCCAACCCCGCGGTGGGACGGATCGCGCAGTGGAACGGGGGCGTGGGCGGGATGTCGTCGCTGGGGCACGTGGCGTACGTGGCCGCGGTCTACAGTGACGGGAGCTTCCTGGCGGAAGAGTACAACGTCAACGCGTACGCCTACGGCACGCGCCGCATCTATCCCGGCGGCGGCCGCTGGCCCAGCCACTTCATC
>Ga0247770_1002414_pt1 | contig 10087 bp, 11 predicted proteins | sample UWRJL136409B6_FD_179943 | JGI IMG/M metagenome (GOLD analysis project Ga0247770, IMG submission 179943) | Plant litter microbial communities from Arlington Agricultural Research Station in Wisconsin, United States - UWRJ-L136-409B-6 | ecosystem: Environmental > Terrestrial > Plant litter >... | reverse complement strand
TGCTTCCGATCTGCGGACCAGAGTCAGTTTCGGACCCTACGTTCTACCGACTAATCGCGACACAAAGGGGGGGGGGGATTGGGGTGGCCCACTCAAGATAGGAGTCGAAGCCGCCTTGGTAGCGGTACTTCTCCTTGACGCTGAATTGTGTCACGGGCATCCTCGTTGTCGGTCTGGCTAGTTCGTCGATCGATGAAGGCGGCAGAGGATGGATAAAGACGGGATGGTCAGAGGAACACAAGCGCAGGTCGGGGCGGTGTCAAAGAAGCCATCTTAAGGTAGCGGCGCAAACTCTCCACAGCCCACTTCCCTCCCCATACCCCGAAACAAGAACCGAGGTCGCACCAGTTGGCTTTGTGCCGTCATCACATCGGTCCCTTCCTGGCGCAGAAGGTGGGAAAGGTGCTGTTTGGTAAGCTCCAACCGCGTCGATTCCGCGTTCTGGGCAGCTGGAGGCCGACAGTAGCCGACAGCACCCGTGGGTCCCTAGCGGGAGCTGCTGTGGGGGAACGGGCTAGCGTCTTGCTGGGGGGTCGCTCCACCATCAACGTCGCGCGTCTCTGCCGCCAGCAATTGAAGATGCGTCGACGTCTGAAAGACCCCTTGGGAAGGGGAGCAGACGACAGAATTGAAGCCAGTTGTTTCCTTGGCAGGGGCGTTGCAGCGAATTGTCAATTACTACAGGTACAGCTGCTCGATTACAGCGACGCTTGTGTTGTTGACCCCGCACCGTCCGGCGATACTCACCCGACAATCGGACCACCCCGGCATACCTTCACTAACCCCAGAGGGTACAAAGTGCTCACGAAGCAAGATCAACATATGGCTGGGAATGCTGTATATTGGAGGACTTGGCCGTAGCCGTCCTCGCCGGGGCCATCCCAGCTGCTGCTCATTTGTCATGGCCGGCCAAGACATACGCTTCCCTCGGCCACCAAGAAGGCGAACCATGTTCTTCTCTCCAACCTGTCACCCGTCATTGCTTTCCGCATGCTTATCTAACACAATATCCCATTCTACCATTTGACAGGCAAGACGGCCGAACACCGATGAAGATAAACTGACATATTGGGAATAGATACCAGCGCGGTTGGGGAGCGTGTCTTTCACTACTCGTCAGTGTTGCCGCCCTTGTTCTTCTTCTTCTTGCCGCCGCCAAAGCCGCCGGTCTGACCAGCGTCTTTTTGCAGGTGCACGACCAGCCGCGTCCACGACTCGTCTTTGTCCCACTCGAAGCCAGCGAGGTAGGGCAGGTCGAGCTCGTCGTCGGCCTTGCACACACGTTAGTCAGGAGTACTCAGAACGGGGTAGGGACACTAACCCTCTTCTTGAACTGCTTGTGGATGGCGTCCAATGCGTCCTTGATCGTGACGCCTTTGAGGTTCCGTGCTGTTACTTCGAGCCCGAGTGGGAAGTGGAGGTCAATCTTCTTGACTGGTGGTGTTGTGAGGAGCTTCTTGAGGTGTTCCTTGTCTTCTACCGTTGTAGGAGACGTGTTGATCTTCCTGCAGAATTGTTAGACAGCGTGCATGGAGGGCGGCGATGGCAGGATGATGGGGTGGATGAGCGGTGGTGAGAACGTACCATCCCAGCCTTTGGGTCTCTTTGGCAATTTGGAGCTCAATCCCTTGAGCCTCTGTGTCGAAGAAGGTCTGTCAGTCATCGGCCGGAACACCCGGAGCAGCGGGGCTGGAGGCAACTAACCCAGGTCGAGGATGTTCATGACGCCATTGGCGCTGGAGCTTGCCCGCCTGTGCTTGGTCTCCTTGGGCGGAGAGGAAGAGAGCTGGATGCCCTGGACGGCGGAGTCGACCTTGGTGAGAGGTTCGGACATGATGGCGGTTGTGTGTGAAGCGATCCTGGGAGTCTAGCAGTAGCAGCAGCAGCTTGGTGTGAGCAGGCAGACTCGCAGAGCAGCGGGCGGGCGCACAAGCACCGGACTTGATGGAATTGGTACCTTTATGGGTTTTGGCTGGCGGTTGGTGATGCCAGGCCGTGTGTTGCTGATGTGTTGCGGATGACGACGATGGGTGTTTGCGTGTGGACAAAGAGGGGTTTGGAGAGAAAGGAGGAGAACTGGAGCAGCTGAAGTCGGGAGGGGGAAAGGGGTAGATAGCCATGGCGGTGCAGCGTTCCTGCCTCGAACTGTTTCGTCAGACCGGGCGGGGTAATGCCTCAGAGAGATCACGTTGACGGCCTGGCAGCGATCGCGTGACGAGTACATCATCATGGCACGACGCCGCTGGAGAGCCACAGCCTGACCTCACCGGGCGCAAGTACCCACTACATGGCTCGAGCGCCCTGCATAACAGCAGGGGGTCTTTCTGGGGAAAATCCGGGGTAGCTCGACCGCTGACCCGCTGCGGACCAGGCCCCGTCTCCCCCGGCACTCGCTCCAAATGGCCAGCAATTGTGAGGAATTGGCCAGCGAGGGCCAGGCATCCGGTGCATCGAGTTGCGGTCGTGTTTGCGGGTGCTATGTTGCCATTTGGTGGACCGACAGTTTGCAATTGGGCTTGGAGTGACACGCCCCGTGAACGAGGGGACCCATTTCCCGTTCCATCCGTGGTCGAAAGCGGGGCACAGCTCGAGTGGGGCCGGCCAGCTGCCAGTTGCCGTCAAAGGCGAGGGATTGCACGGAAATGGGAAGGCGTCGCTGACTGACCTTCAATTGCTTCTGGCGGCCGGCGCCTGCATCGGGCATTACTTGGGTCACGGGTGAGATGGGGCATTGAGCTGCCAAGTCGCCCTCCAGACTGGCGTCCATGATTCGCCGGGGCTGCACAGCTGGGTGCTCTGGGGGCAAATGTGTCCTGGGATGCTGTTCGCTGCGTTGAGGCAAGTCCATCCAGGTGCGTTGTTTCGAATTCTAACGGGGTCCGAAGGAGCCGAGGGAGGAGCAGCTGCTCTGTTTTCTGGTCGCCTGTGCACGTCTTCCCCATACCGTCCGACAAGCTTTCTCCATTTGCATGCACAAACGTCATTGGATGAGCAAGCGGTGGAAAGGTTGGCGATGTTGCCAAAATCCTTGAGTTACTGGTCAGCTTGAAATGAAGAATAGCCAGTCAGTTCAGAGACGTGTTGTGCGAGCTTCGATTGATCGACCGCCTCCCCCTGAATATTTTCTTTGGTTTCTTCGAAACTTGCCCATGCAACGCCATTCTCCAGGGTGACACTCGCTGACTTGCGATTGACGGTATGGGCAAAGCGGGAGAGCCGGAGGCAGACACTCAATTACGAGTCACTGCATGGCTCACGGCAGGTAGCACACGAAAAGCTCAGCTGTGCAACGGATGAACTGAATCCATGGCTCCGATATAGGCCTATTTGAGACTATCTGCAACTACCACGCATCCAGGGCAATCGGATCACTGAAATCGATATCCCCGCCCAGCGTATCCGTCTTCAGGCCAGTTGCCTAGAGAGGCGCCTGCGCAAGGACGTTCGCCGTCTTGGTCTTATTGGGAGACGGGCTCGCAGTGAGGCCCCCGATCTTGTTCTTGTCGGCGAGAATGAGAAGCTCCGAGATGACGTTGAAAGGCGTCTTGTCGACAACCTTGGGATCGCTAAGGATGCTCGAGATGATTCCCGCGACATGAGGGCAAGCTATAAGGTTTCAGCATCCACGTTGACCTTGAATCGGTGAGGAGGAACGACATACCCATCGAGGTTCCAGAAATGCTCTCCGTCTCGGTATTGTTCGGGCCGATCCAGGTCGAGAGGATGTCAACACCAGGGGCGATAACATCGATCACTATAAGTCGTCAGTACCGATGCCTAGTTCTATCACTATCGTCTTGTAAGACTTACACTTGCCGAAGAAGCTAAAGTCAGCGATCGAGTCCTTGACGTCACTGGCGGCGACCGTCACGGCCAGCGGCGTTCTTCCCGGTGAAGTAGTGTCGGCATCTTTCTGGATGAAATGTCAGCAAAAGTTCATTATTGTGCCCATGTCACCTGGAGACAAAACATACCGGTTTGAAGGTCGGGGGCCCTGCGTTGCCGGCGGCGCAGCACACAACTACGCCAGCTCTCACGGCCGCGGCGACAGTGTTATCAAGGGCCTCGCTGATCCCACCCCCGAGGCTGAGGTTCACGACGGATGGCTGCTTGTGGCGCTGGAACTCCTTGACCACAAAGTCCAGAGCGGCCATGATATCGGCATTCGTCGCTCCGGCGAATCTGTGGTTATCGGGGAGGTCGTTGAAGACCTTAATCCCGACGATGTCCACGTCCTTGGCAACACCGAAGTCATTGGAGCCAATGGTACCGGCCACGTGAGTGCCGTGGCCGTTGTGGTCGTTGTCGTCGGTGACAACCCCAGGGACCGGATCCGTCACGAACTTGGGGCCCTTGGTGGCACGACCGCCGAACTGGACATGCTTTTCGTTGATTCCAGTATCAATGACGTAAGCAATCACACCCTTGCCGCTGGAGGTGTCGTCGAACTTGTACTTGTACGGGCCAGTGGCCGGGAGCTTGGCGCCGCTCGAGATTCGGCCCAGGCCCCAGGGGGCATTGTCCTGCGTCTTGATGGAGACGTGGCGGTAGAGCTGAACAGGCTCAACGGAGTCCACCTGCACAATTGTTAGAGACGTGGATCTGGATGAGACGAATGCTTACCTCGTTCGAGTTCTCGAGCTCTTCCTTGGTGGCATCGTCGAACGAAGCACAGTAGGCGCGGGCCTCATCAAGGTCATACTCATGGTGGACCTCGCATTTGAAGGGCGTCTCATCGGCGGTACGAGTGCTGACGAAGGACATGTGGCGGGCTTGGGCATTGCTGCTGGCATTCTGCTTCAGCCGGACGATCCACTGCCCGGGAACGGTTCGATCTTCTGTCGCCATGATGGATGTTGAATACTATGAGCTGGGTAGTACTAATCAGGGAAGCAGATGGGGATAATGAGTATCGGGGTTGGGAAGGGAATCAGCGGGTGCAGAGTGAGCTCTGGTTTGGGGGCCGTAGAGGGCAAAGGTACTTGTATATTTATGCCATCGACCTACAGGCACTTACCCGACCTCGGGAAGCCACCTCGTCTCACTCGCGTGTCCTCTTCGACCAGGCGGCCTCTTGCTAGCCCCTATCTTGCCGATGCAGCCACACAATCGGCCCCTCTTTTCCGGTATCAGAAACCCAAAGGTCTTCTCGCTTCAAGATGCGCCTATGCAGTGTCCCCTGACGAAGGCGGGGATCTGAGTGCCCTACCGCTTCTTCCCGGTGACCGGGTGACTGAAACTTGACCGATGCGAAGGTGCAGTAACATATTACAGCGTCAGTGGTTGCTCAGCTCTCATGCGAAGCCACATATACGTCTTGTGACGAGAACAAGCAGGATGAGGTGGGCGTGCCATCCAAATCAGGAGTGATGGCAGCAGTCCCTTCAATTCGACAATCGTTGCTTCTACGGCTTGAAGTGGCCCTTCGGGGGCTAGAACGACTTGGCAATGATGCCTCTGGCTCAGAGGTCGAGATAGAGCTCCGAAGTGGCAGTTCCAGCCCGAGCCCTTGACGTCTCGTGGAACCCGCCACAGCTCTGTAGGGCTGGATTCCCAGCGTGTCATTGGCCACGATGCGGTTCTGCCGCGTTGCAACGGGGGTGTGGCGCTTTCAGCCCTTCGACTTATACTGCTACAGCCGTCGGGCAAAGGCGGCCGCAGTTGAAGGAGGCGGTCTTCACCGAGGTGCCGATAGAACGAGGTATGATTCGTCGGGGTATAGTCGGGTCTCGATTGCACACGTCTTGGCCGCGCCGGCTATGCGCTGCTGAGGCTTCGGGCTGGCACTCTCATTGGGTCGATTCCCGTCCCATTGCATCGACGGTGTGAAGACGATGTCTTCACTGTTTTCGATTTCAATGTTGCATTATCAGCTGGGCCGATAGTATGCCGTAGGGCTGAACACTATCTCATCGGTCTGTCAAGAGCTCGTGACGCTTATTGGCGGCAAAGCCGATCGGCGATGCTTGTTCTAGCCTCAGCTTTCTTTCAGTGATCCGCGAAAGAAAAGCAACTATCTGCAGCCACATCGGGAGAAGGTGTGGTGCCAACGACTGCATTCGGAACGCTGCTGAGAGATACGTTAAAGAGGCTGTCGACTTGCCAGCTGAAAGAGGGGCTTCTTCCACTAGCAGAAGGCAGCTTTGCGATATCACCCCTCTTTTAGATCTAGCTTGCAGAATCCATCATCAATTCCGTCACGCTATTCGTTGTCTCTGAAGTGAGACCACCGCAGCCGAAATAGGCGCCCAACCAACAGTCTGTCAGCAATCTACCCCTCTTTGCAATCAGCTTCGTTCGCTTCTCATAAGTAACATCAGATTCTCGGCACTCCTCATTCATCGGCGCCTCCGTATCACACAGCACAGTATTATCGATCCCCAAGCTAGACCATCCCTATTTCCATGATGGTACATCCCACACCCTATCCCCAGATCCCCCATCGTACTAACACCAATCCCCCCACAGGCCCCCAACCTCCGCAACGACTTCGAAATCAAGCTCCTCCTCAACCAAGATGTCGTCCTCGACCCAACCACACACACGCCCATCCCCGCCCTCCTCTCCACCTTCTCAATCTCAACCGCCCCCATCAAAATGAACATCCAATTCCTGGACTCCCCCACCCAATCCATCTACAAGGCCGGCTGGAGCCCCCGCATCCGCCGCACCGAAGGCAAGCCCCTCGAGCTGACCTACAAGAAGCGCTACCCCATCACAGCCGAGGACATCGACGCCGCCCTAGCCGCCGCAAATGCCGACGGGTTCGACGCCTCCGACACCAAGTATGACGCGCAGGTGGAGTGGGGATACACCAAGATGACCCTTTCTATCAGCAGAAACAAGAAATTGAAAGACACCGCCGAGGCGGGGGCGGGTAGCCTCGCCCTTCCTGACGCAGGGAAGTCACGGAAGATCTTGATCGAGGAGGCCCCTGGTAAATTCAAGGATGCTAGGGGACAGGACGGTTGGGGCGTCACGGCGCTCAAGGAGGCGCGTATCTACGGGCCGATCCTGGCGGAGCGGTATTCGGGGGTTTTGCCGGGAGAGGGCGGTGTCAAGGTAGATGTGGAGGTATGGCCGATTATGATTAAGGATGAGGGAAGGTTGGAGTATGTCACGGAACTGTCGTTCAAGGCGGAGAGTAAGGGGGAGGGGGGGCCAGTGAGGGATGGACTGATTGAGTTGTTGACTGGGAAGGGGTGGTTGTGTCCGGCGGATTCGCTGAAGACGCAGCTGATTATGGAGAATTACTAGGGGGTCGTGGGTCGTTGGGGTGGAGGTGAAGGACTGAAAGCTCGGTTGGTAGGTAGGTACCGAGGAGGTGCATTTGGGAGGCCTTGGCTACATGATGATAGGCAGTTGTATTAGAATATGCCTCGGCTACCTAAATGGGAGGATTGGAGTAGATCATCACAGAAATTGACACAACCTTTTACATCAAACTTGTCTGCTGCGTTGCCGATGGCATGGGACGGCAGTCGGATTTCTTATCTGTCTGGGCTTCTAGGTTTCCATTTCTTGGAGAGCCCGTGAGTCATTGCAGGAATCAGGGAAGGGGGCAGTGACCGGTCTAGAACTTGTGTCAATCCCATATCCAGCGTTCTAAACACCCGACATTAGGGTCGTATCAATCTGCGTGCATCAGTGGCAGTCGAGATGCTAATCTGGGTTCAGGTCACACTTGAACGAGCAAATCTCGAAGGGCAGAAATTGAAAACCTCCAGGTCCCGGGATCACAACCCGATAGTCGATCATATAGTCTGCTATGCCAAGCCCGTACGCGCCTGAAGCGTTTGCTCTTCTTGTTTGGGAAGTTGTGCCGTTCGTATCCACCTATCAGCAAGGTTGATTTCCTATCGAGGCTGCGCAACACCGTTTCCACAGCGGCACAGACGCAGGACGCATATATCAACATAATGAAATAAGCGCCCTCTCCCGCCGCGGGCCTGCATTCTACACAGTCTGTTAAAAGGGGAATAGCGTGTTTAGAGACAAGCACGGGACGGCTACTCTATCCGGAAGAATAACGCGGATGTTCCCATTCGCTACCAGCGATTGATGCAAACACGGCACATATTGGATATGCGGCGTAGCCTTCTGGAAGGGCTATTGCGCGGACTCGGTCAAGCGTTCATGCAAATCAGGGTCCAGGGAACCAATTGAACCGGCGGCGTAGATCTCGCAGTTTGCGCCTTGATTCCAGATCTATACGACGCGTGTTTGCTATACATGGATTTTCGGCCCCCTTGTGTTGCTGGCTGGCAGTTGTGTCTTTCGTGAAGGTGATATAGCTGGCCTGAGCCCCGGGAATATGCAACCGCGCCGTTCTGGTGCGGTTGAGCAGTGTCGAAAATTGATGTTTGTCTCACTCGTTCGATCATGATCCAAATCTTCGTGCTCGCCTGCGCCCTTTTCGCCTGCCTGGCGATTGCGGGAAACTACCCACCAGACAAAGTTGACGATCTGGTGGCTGCCTCGTTGCCAAAGATCAAGGAATACCTCGCGAGGAACCCCCAGGGAAACTGCACGCTCGAAACGGCTATCCGACGCAAAGAATGGCAAGTGGGGCATCCGGACACGACTTTTGAGTGTTGCCTACTAACGAAAACGGCAGGGGCGATTTGAGCAAGCAGGAGCGCAAGGACTACACTGATGCGGTGCTGTGTCTGCAGTCCAAGGGGCCTGCTCTCACGGCGTCGTTAGCGCCCGGGGCGAGGAGCAAGTTTGACGACTACGTGGTGATTCATATTCTGCAGACTGGAATCAACCACGACTCGGTGAGTTGCAGGCGGCTGTTCTAGCTCTTGTCTGATTTCTAATAGCTCCGTTGCAGACCTACTTCCTTCCCTGGCACCGGTATTACCTCTGGCACTACGAAAATACTCTGAGGACTGAGTGCGGGTACAAGGGATACCAACCGGTAAGCAAAACTTCTGGCCCGCGTGTCTCTGAAAGCATTGCTGACTCTAGGCGTTGCAGTACTGGAACTGGGGTCGCTATGCCGATGATCCAGCCAACTCGCCTCTCTTCAACGGCGACGAGTTCAGCTTGTCCGGGAACGGGCTCAAGGTCGAGCATGGGGGCATCGAAATTCCCGGAGCACCCGAGCCGTTCAATGTGATCCCCCCTGGCAATGGCGGGGGCTGCGTGACTTCGGGTCCGTTCAAGAAGTACGCCGTCGTTCCTGCCGGTTTAGAATGTCAACTTTCCATGCTAACCAGTCCACAGCATGACCGTCAATCTGGGCCCGCGCTTGCAACTGGCGCTCAAAGATGTACCGCCCAACCCGCAGCAGGACGGACTTGGGTACAACCCGCGTTGTCTGCGTCGCGACATCAACAAGAATGCAGCGGTTGCGACAACAACCAACCACCAGTACGACCTCATCACACAGAATAGCAACATGTACTGGTTCCAGACGGTCATGGAAGGGCAATTCGCTGAGGGAAAGTGGGGTGTGCACGCAGCCGGACACTTCACTATCAGCGGCGATCCGGCCGGAGATTTCTACGTCAGCCCAGCAGACCCGACGTTCTACCTGCACCACACACAGCTCGATCGCCTGTGGTGGATCTGGCAAATGCAAGACCTCAACAAACGCCTGTTCGATGTGACCAAAACCCGGACGATGGCCAACAGGCCACCAAGCGAGAATGGCACACTGGACGATTTCAGCAACTTGGGCGTCCTGGCCGGCGATGTCAAGGTGCGCGATCTGATGAGCACGATGGGCGGTATGGGTGGAAAATTGTGCTATATTTACGAATAGGCTTTACGAGTGCAATACCAGTTTAACTCTCAGTCTTCGGCATCTGCTCCACGTATGCTTGGTGTTGGGGGCGGCTACCTCCTTGCCCAATGTGGGGCCAGGGGTCCAGCCCTAAACTGTCAGTAAACAACCCACCCCGGCCCCACCCCCCTTTTTCCAAGCCACTCCCACAATTCGCACACCGCTCCGCCCACAAAAGGCAAACGAATTGCAACAACCTTCATCAATCCAATATATCAAGTTGGTCGGTTCGATGGTCTAGCGGTATGATTCTCGCTTAGGGTAACATCCTGAGTAAATTTGCGAGAGGTCCCG
>Ga0247770_1002413_pt1 | contig 10096 bp, 9 predicted proteins | sample UWRJL136409B6_FD_179943 | JGI IMG/M metagenome (GOLD analysis project Ga0247770, IMG submission 179943) | Plant litter microbial communities from Arlington Agricultural Research Station in Wisconsin, United States - UWRJ-L136-409B-6 | ecosystem: Environmental > Terrestrial > Plant litter >... | reverse complement strand
GTACACCTCTGCCGGCATTATAAACGTTAGCTTGTCAAGGGTGTTGCTGATTGCGGCTTGGTGTGGAAATTTATGGAAACACTAACAGTGGGCCCCTTGTTGAGCTAACGTTTATAATGCTGGCGGAGGTGTAGATCCGAGCTACGCAGGAATATTCCATGCACCGATATCTCCTCGAGACCCCCGCGACCCTCCAGCAGCCACGGCGCATCTCGAAACACTCTGATGCAGTGAAACGGGCCGTGACAAACACAGACCCCGGCGAGAGGGACGTGGGATTGATAGCGGGTCGGCAGGCATTCGGAATTGGTCACATCACGGCCGCAGCAACATGAAGAACGTGAGCGCAGTAAACCTGGCGGGGAAGATTCGAGATTTCTTCGCTTCGGTGCGCCAAATGCATCTGCTTGGCCGGGTTAAGCCCACGTGGGGGTTTCAAGGACGCTCTTGAACGATTTCCAGAAGAATACCAGGCAAGCACGTGGGGTATCCGCAGGGTCGGTCTCGCTTCTGTTCTCGACAGCCCCTGACTCGACAACGAGGGAGTCTTTCTCAGAGAAAAACCCAAAATCCTGGCAAGAGTATCATCACGAAGATCTCGGTATCCCAACAGGGCCACCGAGTGTTGTTCTCGGCGTGTCTCATGTTGAGCCATTTCCGCGTGTCTGCTTCCAGTGGAAGGAAGGCGTGTCCGTCTTCTCGTGCGCGATAGGTTGTGTCGTTGGCATTTTGGCGATATCACAATGTAAGTATTATGGCGATCGTGCGCGGTGTTTCGAGGTGGCGGTCAGGATGCGCGGGCGAGCGGCGCAGACAACCTACCCGGACTCTCGTCCTGCGGCAGGGAAACTCACCGGTCGGTCAGCGTCTTCCAATGGAAAAATGCTCGAGCTTCGTTACCCTGCACAGGTATTATCTGCAGACCTGGATCCTGTTACGGTTAAGTACGCGGGGTTTGTAAGGCTCGAGAAACGAAAGAGCGGGAGGGATCCGTGGGATCTGGAGTGAGACCCCGGAGAGGATCTTGCCGAGCACGGGTGATGCGGCTAAGCCCGGGGCGGATCTCGGACGGTCGACGTCCACCAGGGGAAGCGAGCCGCTACGAGACCTTCCCGATCCGTCCGCGTCCGCCGCCGCGACGGGAGCACACTGGGGTTTTACCCAATGGAAATAACCCCACCAAACTGCTATCAGATCTAAGCCCGACCACAATGCCCAGCCTGGGGTCCCGGAGGATTCGGACTGCCGGAAAATCTGACGATGCGCCATTATTATCCACCCAAGCCCATCCATGTCAGTCCAAGTCCGACGATACTGCGGAAGATAGCCGGCCTCATTCACTGCCCCCTCGACGAGAGCGAGGGCGAGAGGATCCATCCTGCATCTGCGCCTTCGCAATATTCTCCCTGGAGAAGGGGCCTCATCCGAGCCAGTTCGCAAAAGATGGGGGGCGATTCCATATCGAGACTTTTCTTCAAGAGTGCCGACCCTCCACTCGTTATTAGCCGGGGACAAGCAGAGGGGTCCGAGTTGACCGGTCTACGCAGACGCAGGCGCACAGACAGCTGGCCGGGAGTTTGCTCCCATCTTCAGATGGCTTACCACCGCAGGAGAGAAAGAAGCATGATCGGCTGAGGCCACCTCTCGGCCATTGGTGTTTGATGGTCTCGCAGAGAAGAGGCGTTCTGAGTTGGCCAATACCCGACGTCCCGATGGTCCAGGCGCCGGCGGCAGCCAACAACAAGCCCAGCGTAACCCCTTTTGAGTGTCTTTTGACAATTCCAATTCTTTTGCTTCCTAGCGGCCGCATCTCCAAGATCCGAGCCGGTCCCGGGCGATCACCGGTTTGGAGATCCACAGGCCTTGGCCGTTTATTAACTGGAGAAAAAGGCCACCAGCCACGAGTGGAGCGGCAAAACTGGCCCGGCCCCATGGGGGACTTGCTGAGGAATCTGCTTCATGTGGCCCAACTTCAAACCCTCAAGAGACGGCACGCAACCCGCCGGTTGAGCCCGTCAGCAGCCAAAAGGGCCGAAAAAGAAGTTGAACAGCCGAGTCTGGGGGATGTGATGGAATCATGTTGACGTCGGGGAATTTCTCGTTGCGCTAGAGGCAAATGGAAACCCCGGCCGGCTGTAAGGGAGGCAGGTCGTCGTTGGCCGGGGATAGATGAGGAACAGAAACATCTTTCCAGGTTACTCCGTAGGGTCGGTAACACAAAGTGGACGGGGTGAAGAAAAAAACGGCCAGACCGCAGGCGGGCCGCTGGTAATCTGTCTAGGTCCCTGCGTATCATCCTAGACACGCAACAAACAAGAAAACCAACCTCATCGGCGGACGTAGAGCTTGAGCCCCAAACGGGCAGGCGCGATCACGATGTTGAGCGAACAGCCGTGACGCAAAAAGATAAGCCCGTTATTTTCTGCTAAAAACTCCAAACAAGGCAAGAACGCCCAAGCAAACATTCCCCCTGGGCTTCCATCCTTACAACCCTACAAATTGGGAATTTCCATCAATTCCATCCTCACCCACCGGCACACCAAGTACCAACCAACCACCACAGCCGTTGGTTGTTGGCTGCACCACCCACCTCACTTCCCATCACTTCCACCTCCCCGACCTCCACGGAAAACAGGCATCGCAAACCGTCCGTCCGTCGTCTTCAGGCTGCCGGGCAGACGGGGCGGCGCAAGCACACACACACACACACCTACCTAAGCTCGGGCGGGCAGCGGACAGCGACATCATGGTTTGTACGCCCGCCCGTTCGTCCGCCCATAGCCTACCTACTACCTACGTACGATACCGCGGTAGGTAAGGTAGGTATGTAGCACAGAACCAACCTCACTCACTCATTACCGCTGCTGCGCTCAACTCACATCCCCGTGCGTGCGTGCTGCTGCTGCTGCTGCTCGGTTCTTTCCAGGTTCCCGCTTTTCGTTCCGGAATTCTGCTACTGCTGCCGCTGGTGCTGGTTCTCAGCTCCAGTGCCTCTATCCATGGAATCCGTGGCTGGATGTATCTGCTCTAGGTGACCATGTGTCCCCTTCTCAAGACGGAACACCTACCTAGCCTCCCGCGATGCTTGGCAACCGAGCGAGCACGCAAACGTCGAGGTAGTCCGTAGCTAGCTACCCCACCATCCGAGCGCTGAGTCCCTCCCACCTTGCTGCGGAAAAGCTTCGACCCACCCCGGTCAAGTGCCCCAGCAAGCACTGTGTTCAGTTCAGTAAGACAGCGATGCAGAGACTTGCCTCCCGCTTCCAGGGTGCATAGGAAGTATTGATTTGAAGCGGTAAAGGTTGCCCAGCCACCGAGGTACTCCTGCGACTGGTTGCAGCTAGCTTCCGGAACCTACACGTATGTATGTGTGCGTTGTTCAGAGGAGGGACAATCCCGAACAGGACACGGCTGGCGGGTGCTGAGAAGCCGTGAGCCTCCTTTGAGTCTAGCTGGGATGCCGTAGATACTAGTCTGGATATGGCAGAGACCTGCCGGCCGTGTACCGGGCACTGCAAGATCGCCAATAACCGCACTTGATGGTCACCATGAGTTGTGGATTTCGGCAGCCTTCCTTGGTCTATTTCCAGAGATAGCTCAGGACTATGGTAGATGGTACTCGGTGATGGTACGAAGCAGTGTTTGTAGATGTCTAGATGAGACCTGGCCGTCTCCACTCAAGTTCTTCATATCTCCCCGTTTCACCCTATCCTCGCGACTCGACCAGGTCGTCCTGCGCAACCCAATCCATACAAATCACCCCTTCGTTCCTCCCACTCCCTTTCGTCCCCGTGTTGAACTCCCAAGACAGAGATGAGACCCAAAGTGCTGAGAATTCAATGGGGAGGGCGCAAAGACGCATAGGCAAACGCTTCAAAGCCTGGGAGGTAATGAAGATGAAGACTCTGCAGAGGTCATGCGCCTTGGTGTCCGCAACAGCCCCCCTCCGCATCTCGAGATAGAAAACAACCCCTCCCGCCCGCCGCCATCGAGAGAACAAAAAAGAATCGGATATTTGCGCCCCAGTGATGCCCTCTTTTGGTTCGTGCGCCATTCGCCGTTGCAGAGTCGGTTATGTCAGGTGGTCGTAGAGAAGGGATAGATAGAATATGAGCAGGAAATCGAATGAAGGAGTATCGGTGTTGTGAAGCTGACCCAAACAGGCTGAGCTGCCGAAGTTACCGGGGCGTGCGCATCGGAGGGGATGTGTGGTGGTGAGAGCCCGGCGGGGGAGCTGTGATCGCCGGGCTGAGCAAACAAGATGCGAACCACGACGGCTTCCGAAGAAGCTGCGTGGTGTTCATAATACAACGCATCGGCTCTTGCGCTCGCTCTGTTGGCGCCGATAGCGGCTCTCCTTCCCCTGCGAACTCCGCTCCCCCCTGGATCCCTCGTGTTTGCCGGTGCCCGTGGGGGAGAGCGGCGAGGACGCAGCCTGTCTTTGTCTCCGCAGGATGCGGACTACATCGTAGAATGCCTTCTCGACGTTGATGCAGTTCTTTGCCGACGCCTCGACAAACTCGCAGCCCAGCTCGCGTGCCAGAGCATGCCCCTCCTGGGTGGACACTTCCCTATCCGAGACCCGATCGCTCTTGTTTCCTACGAGCATTATCGGGACGGGTGCCGACGAGCTGATGGCGGCAATCGGCGAGCCGGGGTACGACGGCGATGATGCGGTCGACTCCTTGACCCTCTGGATCTGGTGGTGGAATCGCTTGATGCGCGAAAACGACGAGCGCGACGAGACGCTGTATACTAGAATGAAGCCCTCTCCGTCCCGGATCCACTGGTCCCGCAGGGCTGTGTACTCCTCCTGTCCGGCCGTGTCCAACACCTCGAGCATGCAGGCTTGTTCGTCTATCACGGCCTGCTTCCGGTATGAGTCCTCAATTGTCGGGTCATACTGTGGGTTGTGTCAGCAAGGTTCTTGTGCAGAAGTTGTCACGACGGAGCAGGTGCGCAAAAGCTGGACACCAGCAGGCATGGCCCGAAGCTCAAAGGCAAAGCGATGAGGACCTCCGAGGGGGGGGGGGGGGGGGGGGGGGGGGGGGGGGTATGGAGGGGACGCACCGTCTCGACGAAGTGCTGCAGGCACAACTGAATTGTCAAAGCAGTCTTTCCCACGCCACCATCCCCGAGCACCACCAGTTTGTACAGCACCATTTTCCCCGCCATGGCGAAATGCGTCGCGGTGGACAGTGGCAGCGACTGTGTTGTGTTGTGGTTGAGGCTGCTGCTGCTGCTGCTGCTGCTTCACGGGCTAGGTAGGCAATCGGGATGGGGGAGGGGGCAGATTGGAGAGCGGCACCCGAGCTTCGAGTGAGGGGCGGGTCGACGAGTCGAAAGCGAAGGCAACGACGGTACGGCGTGGCAGCGCTCTCTGGCTCGTCTCGTTCCGACTCGGCGCGTAAAAGGCACGGCTGGCGGCAAGGCAAATGGGCGAGATGGAAAGTCCGAGGATGCGATGGGGCGGTGGCCAGTAGAATAGTTCGCCGTGGGAATGAATGGACGTGGAATGAGTTGACAGCGGCAACAGCAGCACTGAGAGGAGCAGCCGGGTTGGTAGGCACGCAGGGCAGCGGTGGAGGGCGGAGGCAGGCGGTGGAGCAGCAGGCGGGCGGGCCTTTGGTGTGCCTAAGCTTTTGGGGATGAAGGAGGGTGCTTGGCCGCCTGGGGTAAGGTGGCGTGTGCGTTGTGCGAGAGATAGCGACTGTGATGATACCGGAACAAAGGGCCACCATGCGAAGCCGAGGCGCACAACCGATTTATTACCTGGCTCGCCTGGCAAGGCATTTGCGTCTGGTACCGGACGTAGGCAGGCAGCTTGCAGACAGGTCAGAGCAGAGCAGAGCAGCAGAGAGGCATCACATCCACGAACAAACAAGCAGCAAGGCCGAATAAATACAAATCTCGTCCCACGAAAAAGAAACAACAAAAGAGACGACGACCCTTGGCTTTTCTCCACCGCTTCTCTCTCATCCCAGCACTTTGCACCTCCCGGCTCCCTCCCACCACCTCATTCTTTGCTACACACCTCATAAAAAAAATGCATTCCAACAAGTGGTGTACACAAGACTTGCACAGGCATCTCACAAGGTCGAGGACGCCCGTGAGGCTCATCCGTGTACCGGCGCACAGCGCTGGACGGGAGAGCCGATAAGCAGTTCCGTTTCCGCCCCATTGCGCTCCATCCAGCCCCAGGAATATCCAGCATCACCCTGATTCCGCATCCGCATGTCCTAGCAACGCTGTGAAGTGACGGTGACAAGGTTGGCGGGATTGCCACGGCAAGATCCGGCGGAATTGGTTGCTTCTGCCACTCGGGGAAGTCTCCCAGCGGTCGGGGTTGGCAGTCGTGACCCGGCCCGGCAGAGGATGGAGGCTAATAGTGCATGCATCTCACCCGCCCCCCAACCCAACCCCAAAAGCAACGCAAAGCAAATCAATTGCTGGCCGGCCGCCGGCGGGCTGGCTCGTTGGCTGGTGGGTGTCGAGGTTACCGATACGTAGTTACACGGTATCTCTGTGGCGTCTTCGCTGCTAGTTTTGCTATTGGATGCAATCTTGACGCCTGTCAGACATGTCGTCCCCCACCCCAGCTCCCAGCTCCACGCAGTCTCAACCCGCCCAGCTGGGCCGATTTGTGGCTAAAACAGTTGTGAGGACGGCGCTCGCCAGCGGAACCAAAACCACATTCTCGACCCGATGGTTCCGCAAACCCACCGTGCCTGCCCAGCTGAGCCAGCTTCTCCCTCTTGCCTCCTCCCTGCTCCCTCTCTCCGCGAAGTGGAAGCTGAAGCCGAAGCCGAAGCCGCGCGGGGCTTGGCATGGCCGAATGCTCGCGTCTCCCGCTGCGTCGTCACACGCTCCAGTCACGCAAACTGCGCGTGCATCTGGGTCCTTTGTTCACCGCGCCTGACGCAGTCTCCTGTTTTCCTGTCATAAAATTTCATCCGCATCCCTTGGGAGCTACGGCCCATTGGCCGCGTGTGAGGTGTGAGAAGCCATGACAAACCCGGCGACGAGGGAGCCACAGTACCGGATCCTTTTCATCCGGCCATTCTGGACGGCATTTGAAGAAGCGGTTCCATCAGTATCCCGTCCCGTACTGGCTACGTCACACAGTTCCCGGGCATGTGTGTGTATGTGTCGGGTGTGATGTTGTGCCGCCCTTGGCTCTCTACCTACCTACGCAGCACGTAGGGGACTCAGCTTTGTTGGGTCCGAGGTATCCAAGGATAGGTAGGTAGGCAGGCAACGGGAGACCCAGTGGTTATTCCGCTCTAGTGTCCCCGGTCTTGTTGGTGTCCGGTATCACTCACCCACATACATCCTTTTCTTCGTCTCGGCTTCCGATTGAAATATTCGGAAAAGATAAAAAAAAAGAACTTTAGTACAAAGCATGGAATCCCCATCTATCTGGGCTATCGCCCATTGCCTGCGAGCAGCGAATACGACGGGTGTCAAGCGCCACATCGAGGTGTTACACAGAGCAGCAGTACAGGCGGGGAGGGATATGTCCTGGAATTTTCCTCGTAAACTCCATCCAGTCTTCTGTGCTCTGGTGATGGTGTTCTTTGTCTGAGACAGACCAATATGTTGCGCATCGCATCGTGGTGTGTTTGTCACTGTCACCTACGGCCTTGGACCCTGAAAACGTGGCCGGTCTCGGTCTCAGGGCAGCATGCCTTGTGTCCTGGGTAGGTGGCCAGGAAACGTGGCCGTCGTGAGCGAAGAAGCTAGGCCAAGTGATTCCCGGAAGCCTAACGAGGAGGTCTGTCTGAGATCTAATCTTAGATCAGGCCGTCTCAGACACGACAAGACAAGTTTGCTTCGCTGATGCACGGGCAAACACTATTCCATGTCCTTTTTGCCTTGGTCGCTATGAGGAGCCAATAATCGTCAGCAGAACTTGTAATGTTGGGTTTGTGATAGGCCTGGTGTTGAGGCCGGTATTTGCTAGGATAGGGAATAGGGGTTGAAGAATTGATTGACTTGCAGAACTATCAGGGGTGTTGATGCTCATGTGAGAGAGTTGAGGGTCGGTTTGACTAGGATGCCATTATATCTCCTATTCTGTCGATAAGCAGGCAGCACAGAAAAGCTTCTGTGTTTCATGCCGAGGGCATATCGTAGCATTCGAGATTGTCTCGGTCTCGGCTCCTGAGCATATCCCCTTTTGGTCTGACGGGTTTGTTGTTGAGGAATCCTCCAAGTAAAACCCCCGTAACATCTCCAGTTATCCTTAGAATGCCCATCTCCTAGCCAGAACCCTTACAATATACACCTAGGTAGTCACCCTCTCCCCAAACCCAACCGCATGGTTGACAAGAAACCCAGACCATTGCCAGATAGAGTAGCAATCAGTGATACCAGACATCAAACACTTCCCACAACAGTAACTCGACGCCGGCGAAGATGTCTTGTATATGTAAAGACTCAAGCCGGTTTTACGTAACTCGATGCTAATCTAGGTAGGTAGGTATTCGACGACTGTTGCTATGCCGTCACACCTCACTCTTACTCCCAAGCCATGCCCGCCCAACCATATTCATGTATCCATCATTCGCGCACAAAGCACAATACCCCTATCCCAATCAACGATTGAGACTCAACAACCCCTCAATATACCTCCTCGTATCAACCCCAATCCCCTGCGCCAACCTGCTCGCCCCATCCGCCCACCCCCCACCGCTGCCCCCTCCCACATACGAAGAGCTAATACTCCTCACCGTCCCTCCAGCATGGTCACTCGCCCTCCGTATGAGAAAAATCTCCTTGTTCACAACAAGATCCCTCACGGAAGCCGCCACCTGGCTACCCCTCTCGCCCTCGTCTCCAGCCTCCGTCCCATCAGAATCTTCCATATCATGGCTCTTCCCACCGGGCGAATCCGGACCCCCAACCTGCTCCAGGATGTGGTTCCACACAATCCACCAGCCGCGACTGGTCTTGCAAGTGCGTTCAAACTCAGATAGGCCCTCCCGCGTAGCCATGAACATGTTGAGAATCTGGTTGTGTGTATTGAGTGCCTCGACGCGGCTCCAAACGGGTGCTGCGCCGCCAGCCGTGTTTGCCACGAACAGCGGATCTGGGATGTTGGGGATCGTAGAATGTACGGTGAGCAGCCGAGGATCCCAGATCAGGTCGTATATCTCAGCGGATGTTGCCGAGCCCATATCCGGCCGTTCTGGTCTGTACGCCGTCGAACTAACAAGTGCTTTGTGTATTGGCGTGAGCCGAGAGTGTAGCGATCGATAGAGCCCTTCGAGCTCAAGGGAGACGGTTCGAGGATGGAACAAGAAGACGAAGATGAAGGGCTTTGCGGCGTAGACAACGACGCGTAGTCTCTTAGTTTTGTTGCGGTCTTGGCTGTCGAAGCTTGTATTGGGGTCCTCTGTGATGTGACCATCCGTGCCCAGTCTCTCCTCAGCTAGCTCGGTATCAGGACTGCCAAGGTCTTTGGTCACAAGGGACTCGGCGAGCTCATCGCCCACCTCTCTTTCAAGCTCAACTGATAGAGTGCGGACAAGGGTACGCGAGTTCAGACTCTCATCCTCCCCTTGTTCTTGTGAGCTTGGGTTGTCCTCGCTACCCCGGCCGCTCTCGACGTCACCCACCAACCCGATCAAAAACCGGCCAGCGCTGTCATTCTTCGGCGACTTTGGTGGGGTCGCAGCTTCCGCAGCATCGTCTTGCTTCCCGGCGTCTTCTCCCACGCCAGGCTGCTTAGAAGAAGACCCGCCTAGCGACCAAGCAGTTCCATAGCCGAGCTTGAGGTAGCTGAAGACCTTATCCATGCCTGATCCGTGCTCATCGTGCTCCTCTCCCAGCAGCTTTGATGGTGCACCCCGAGCGGCAGAACTTCCACCATCGTCAGCCTGAGCCTCAACCTGCGTCCTTATCTCCCCCAGCTGCCCCTCTCGCGGAACTGCACCCCTTTTCGCCCGTTCCCTCCTCTTCTTCAGCGTCCTTGTCGACGTCGGCCGATCAACCACTCCATACGCATTCTCCCCCCAAGTAAACACATCCTCCATCCAGTACGCAATCGCCTTCAGCGAATGCCTCGACACTACCCCACTCCCAAGAAACCCCG
>Ga0247770_1002410_pt1 | contig 10148 bp, 2 predicted proteins | sample UWRJL136409B6_FD_179943 | JGI IMG/M metagenome (GOLD analysis project Ga0247770, IMG submission 179943) | Plant litter microbial communities from Arlington Agricultural Research Station in Wisconsin, United States - UWRJ-L136-409B-6 | ecosystem: Environmental > Terrestrial > Plant litter >... | reverse complement strand
ACCAAAACACACCAAATTCAAGATGAATACTGTGCGTGAGCAGAATATTGCGTCGGCAATCGATGAAGTCAAGCGCGGAGTCACACAGTGAGAGGCCGCGCAAAACTGGGGCATCCCTCAAGCAACCCTCTGTAACCGTATCCACGGCGCAACCAACAAGAAAACCAGCAAATTAGCCAACTGGAGGCTCTCTCCTGAAGAGGAGTCATTCCTTATTAACTGGTGCCTTAATGAGGAAGCCTCCGCGTGGCCTCCAAGCAAGGCCCAGATTACTAGAATGGCTGCAATGGTCCTCGCTGAAGGAGGTGATTTTACCCCTATTAACTACCGTTAGGTAGACCGCTTCCTGGCACGCCACACACGTGTCAAAACAAAGAAGTTAGTACTGTTAAAAAGCGCAAGGAAGCGCGGTTTTACGAAGGAGGCTTATAAGGAGTTTTATAGTCTTCTCAGCTTTCACTTAAAGTTTAAAGCCATCCGTCACACTAACATCACTAATATAGATAAACACGGCATGTAAAAGGGCAAGACAGCAGCTGGGACTGTTATAAGCGATTCTCTTACACCTAAAGCCCTTATTCAGTCCTCTAATAGAACCACTTAGGTATCTATTCTAGAGACAGTTATTATAAACAGCTAGAGGCTGACTCCAGTCATTATCTTTACGGGGGTAAGTCTCTAAGGACAGTGGTATCTTAAGTGGGTTAAAAACCAGCCTAATATCCACGATTAAAAGTATAACTACTCCCCTACTAGCTTCAGTAATATAAGGATAGCCTTAAAATGGTTTAAAAAGGTCTATTTACCGGAAACCAAGCCTGTAAACCCTATAAAGTAGCACCTTCTTATTATAAATCCCTACTTAAGTCATAAACTGGAAGAATTAGCCTACTTAACCTTTAAAAATAAGGTTTAGGTACTGTTCTTACCAGCCCACACCTCCCATAAAACTTAACCTTTAAACCGCAGCGTTTTCTCAGCTCTTAAGACCTACTATAGGTAACTGTGACGACCCTACAGGCCGTCACTTGGGCCGGAGCGGCCCGACAAATCCCCCGCACAAGGAACAGTGCAGGAGGACAGTACGCACAGTACTGCGCACTAGGCCAGGGGTGTAAAGACCCGAAGCCCCTACAACCAACCAGCAGTTGCTCAGTCTTGGCAGGAGTGCTTACCTATTAAGCATCTAAGAAACCTCTGAGTAAGGAGTACTTAGTAGCAGGTTACTCAGTTCCTTACTAAGTAACAGGCCACTGAGTAAGGTATAAGGTACCTCTGGCTAGTTAGTATAGATAGTTATAATTATACCCACAATTACCGTAAGGGACTCTAATTCCTCACGCTAGTATTTAATTATTCATTTATATCCTACTGTTTAGACTTACCTTTATATATTATAGTGATAACGACTTATAGTGACATTAAACCCCTTATCTAAAAGTGTTAGCTTAATAAGCCGTCTTTAGAACGCCCCTTACTTATTAACGTCCTACTATACGTTCTGTCTTAACCCACATTAATTTTCTCAAGGCCTATATTAAGTGTAAGTCGTAATACGATATTAACGTTAAGTTCTAAACACTGTTTATTAAATTCTTAAACACTACCTTTCTCCTACTAACATATTAACCTTTAGAAAAGGTAAGGAGATTAAGGAGGTGTAAGCTTAACCTTAACTCCTTATTATTAACGAGTTAGCTGTACGCCTTAAAGACTTAAACCTTAATTAGTAAAGACTAGTTAAAGAACTTAACAAAGCTTTCCCTAAAGATATTAAGAGCTATATTAATCTTATTAAGAAACTTTAAGCCTAACTTAATACTGTTAAGCTAGAGAATAACAACTTTAAAGGCTTATAGAAGAAATAAGTAAAACTCCTCCCATTATCGCGCTTTAAAGGAGACTTTACGTAATTAAAGTCCTAAATAACTTAGCTTTAAAATTATATCACCTATTACGATAAGCAGTTCTTTAAAGAAGAAAGAAAAGTTAGGTTCGCTAAAGCCTTACTAAACAGAGTAACCATTTACTAATATAAACCTTATATAAAGATAATTAATAACCTCTTTATAAATAAAGTATAAAAAGAAGCTCTTAAGACTTAGGCTCTTTTTAACAACTTCGACATTTTTATTAACTAACTCTAAATTAAGTTTAAAGAACTAAACGCCTTTAAGCGGGCTAAATAACGCCTTATAGCTTTAAGGCAGACGTCCTTAATCCTTAAGTTCTCTACACACTTTAAGTTAAAAGTAGTAAAGATTAAGCTTAGCTAAGAAGCTCTAATAATACTGTTTTAGAGCGGTCTGAAGGAGTACGTTACTGGAGACCTTTACTAAGAGGATCAGCTAGATTGCCTTTAAGAACTAGTTAAGATAGCTATTAAGGCTAATAACTAGTATTATAATCACTATTATTAAAAGAACTTTTAAAAAAAACAGACCCCTTACCAGCTAAGTAAACTAAAGAAGGGGAACCAGTTAACCGTAACAGGTCACCACCCTAAGCTAATAGATATTAATATAGTAAACTGTTAGAACTAACCTAACCGTAATAAGCCTTAATAATAATAGTAATAAAAGTAGCTTAAGGACCTATCCTAAGTCTAATGCTTTAACTGTAATAAGAAAAGCTATATAACGTAATAATACCTGTTATTAAAATAAGTCAGTTAGAAACCTATTTTAAAAGGAGGGAAACATATTAAGTTTAACTTAGGAGATATCTACATTAGGATAGCAGGTAATAAAGAAGATTACACTTAGATAGATAAGTGTAACTTAAGAGATAAAGAAGAAAAGGAAAAACCTTAAAACGTAATGTATCTAGTCTTTAAAGGTATCTTAAAAGAGTTAGTTATAAAAGTGTAGGTTATAAAAGACTGACTTTAAAGTGGAAACTCGGAACTACTAAAAGTGTAGGTCATAGAAGATTAACTCTAGGAAGAGATATTTTAACTAACTGTTATAAACTTTAAAAACCTTACTTTATAAGCCTAAAAACTAAGGAAGTCTAAGAAAGACCCTAACTTAAACCTTATTAAAATAGTTAAAGGAGTCGAAGAACTAGCCCCTTAGGTTATATAAGCAGTAAAGTAAGCCTTAGAAGGTGAAAGAGAATAAGTTAAGAAAATCGAACTGGAGAAATGGAAGTTCTTCTCTACAGTACCTCTTAAGACTTTTAAACACTTTAAGCACATTAAGTAGATTAACACCTTTATCTCCCTAGAAGAAGGACAGCTTAAATAGCTACCTTATATTAAAGCTAGTGTATTTTAGACTAGTACCTTAAAGGTCCCCTAAGAAGGCGTAAAGTAAGCATATTAATAAAGGGTTTAAAAGTTAAAGGAGAAATATTAAGAGATAGTAAATAAAATAAAGGACCTGTAAGTTAAAGGCCTTACTATAACGTTTAAAGATAAAGTAGTGGAAATTAGATTAAAACTTTATAATAAAGTTCGTTTTACTAATTAACTCAAATATTGACTTATTAAAGAAGACTACTTTATAAAAGAATAAGCCAGGTTACTGTTACCTAAGTTCTAAGAAGAAGTTTAGGAGAAATAACGCATATAAAGGTAAGTAAAAGAAGAGAAAAAATAAGGCGTTACTTCCCTTATCCTGTACTTTATAACTGCAACACCTACAGTTAACGTTAACTACCCTAATTACAAAGATATATTATAGATTAATTACGTATATAATAACTACACTCTTAACCAGCATTATAGACTTAAGGCCCTTTATAACCACTTTTTAAACATACGGAAATAGGACTACACTGTTATAAGAGTAAAGTTAGAACTAGTTTATTACTAAGTTTCCTACTCCCCAATAAGAGAGTCCAGTAATAAGTGGAAAGTCATTATAATTAACTAGGCTCCCATTACGTGCTGGTAAGAAGGAGTACTTAATAACTACCCTATTATAACGTACTTATTACATCTTAATAGAAAAGTTAAAGAATAGTAAAAGCAGGAAGACTATTAGTGGATCTAAGAGTAAAAAGATATTACTGTAATCTAAGCTTATAAAACGTATTATTATCTTATTAAGGACTTTAAGAACATTATACTGTTTAAAGTTAACTGGACACTATAATGTAAGAACTTAAAAAAGGTTAATCGCTAGGTTTACTAAAACTGCCTATTTTTCTAAAAGGAATTAGGAAAAGGCTACAGGCCCTTTAAAAGGGCCGGAAACTAATAATTCGTTAGTTAGCAAAAACTTTAAGAAGAAGGAGAGGCACTTAAAGGTTAGGCCGAATAAGACCTTAAGGACAGACAATTATTATAACTTAAATAATAAAAGAGTATAAGCATTATTCCGTTAATATTAATATAACAGATAGAAAAGGGAGGCTATTTAGGGTAAGAGCAGTAATTAATAGCGGAAGTGCTTCTAACCTAGTATACCCCTTACTAATTAATTAAAGGAAACTTCCTAATAAAGAGTATAAAAAAGCTATCCCTATTTAAAATAGTAAAGGAAGCCTATATTAGTATAATAATAGTAAAGTTACTTATTACTTACTACTTTTAATTAAAGTAGATAAGGATAAATAATAAGTAGACTTTAATGTTATACTAGTTATAAGATACGATATAATCTTAAGTCTACCCTAGCTGGAAAAGTATAACCTTATAATTAACTGAAAGAGTAGCTACTTTACCTTTAGTAAGTCCCTTAACTGTAATTATTATTTAAAGAAAGCTAAGAAGGTACTAAACTGTTCTAAAGATACATAAAGCATTTAAAAGCACATTAAACCCTTAAAACTAAGCACGGTTTAGGTTAGGTTTATTAAAACAGTTAAAGGACTAAAAGATCTACTGTATTACCTAAATAATAATTTAAAAAGTAGAAAAAAGTAAAAAGCTAACTTATAGATAAGTAAAGAAGTTAACTTATTTAAGATACCTATAAAGTATAGGAAGTTTACCCTATTTCAAAAAAAGATACTGTGATTACTAGACTATAGACTATAAGACTATAAAATTAAGTTAAAACTGGGAACGAAGCTCCACAGTTTCCAGCCTTATTACTTAAACCCCTAGTAGGTTAAGGCCTTACAGGAGTATATTAATGAGAATTTAAAAAGCGGGTTTATTATAAAGTCTTAGTCTTTAATAAGGTATCTAATACTATTCGTTTTAAAGAAGGGAGACAGTAAGTTACATATAGTTATTAATTACCGAATGTTAAACAAAGACACGATTAAGAATCGCTACCTATTACTACTTATTATAAAAATGCAAGAACGGATTATTAAGGTAAACTAGTTCTTTAACCTTAATTTCCCTATAAGATTTAACTACGTTAAAGTGAAGGAAGAAGATAAATATAAGATAGCTTTTCAGACTCGTAACGGGCATTACTAATACCGTATTATGCTAATAGGATTAATAAATACCCCTATAACTTTTTAAAGCCTTATCAACAGTGTTCTCTGCCCCTTCCTTAATAAGTTTATCTTTATATATTTAGATAACGTTTTAATCTACTCTGAAACCTTAGAGGAACATTAAAAGTATATGTGACAGGTTCTAACAGCTCTTAAGAAAGTAAAGCTAACAGTAAACCTAGAGAAAAGCCACTTCTATATTTAGGAACTAAACTATTTAAAGTTTAAAGTAACCCTTAAAAGGCTTAAAATGCAACCGGAAAAGACAGAGGTAATCAGGGATTAGCTTACTTTAAGGAATTAAAAAGAGTTATAAGCCTTTATCGGCTTTACAAACTTTTATTATTATTTTATTAAGTACTTTATAAAAATTGTAAAACCACTATATAAACTTATAAGAGAAGGTAAACCATTTAAGTAAACTAATAAATAGCAGAGGGCGTTTAAGGACCTTAAGCACGCCTTCGTCACAGTACTAGTCTTAACCCTCCCTAATTTCTTAAAGCCTTTCCAAGTTAAGACTAACTCCTTAGAGTTCGTAATTAGTAAAGAACTTAATTAAGTCTAAGATAATAAGAAACGTTACCTAATTACCTTTTTATTAAAAGGAATTTACAGCCTAGCTTTATAATATCTAATCTATAATAAGGAACTAATAATAATTATTTAATACTTTACTAAATAGGTACCGTATCTAAGCAGTATAGAAAAACCAGTCCAGGTCTTCTTAAACCATAATAACCTTTAATACTTCCTAATAAAGGAACTTAACCTATAGTAAGTATAATAAGCAGAATTAATAGCTCTATTCCACTTTTAGATCTACTACGTTAAAGGAAAAGATAATAAGCAAGCTAATGCTCTTAGCTAGAGATAAGATTATAAAGATGCTAATCTAGTTCTAGTCCCTATTATTATATTCGATAAAGTTAAGAACGGTATATTAAAGTATACGTTATAAATGTTAGATAATTAGACGCTGGAATAGATTATTAAAGTCTGTATAAACTTATAAACAGAGTATAATATCTATTAGTAATAATAGAACTTTTAAGTAAGAAGGTTAGCGGAAGGGACTTGTAAGTATAAGTGCCCTTTAGAAGACTTCTTAAGGTATGTGTAAGACTGTGGGAAAGAGTGCCTAATGTATCTAAATTACAACAGAAACAGTTATTAGCTAAAATAGCTGCTAAAAGGTGTAAATAGCACGTTTAAACTAAGAGTAAAGCTTTAGTATTAAAAGAAACTGTACATTTATAACTTAAGAAAGCGGAAGGAGTACGTCTAGTAAGTTTACAAGTCTTAACTTAAAGGATATATAGGCTAAGCTAAGACTTTTATATAAGCTTAATAAGCGTACACCTTCTTAAGAATGAAGAAGCTAGTTAAGGAAGTAGTTAATAACTATAATATCTGTTACTGGAAGTAAAATCGATATTATAAGCCTTATAAGCTTTTTGAACTACTTCTTATATTACAGGCGCTGTAGAGTTTAATCTTACTTAACTTTATTACTGGGATTCTAGAGTTTAAAGACCTTATTACAGGAGTTACTTATAACTAAATCCTTATAATAATTAACAGGTTAACGAAATAGGCCTACTTTCTGCTAACCTTAAAGGATATAACAGTAGAGTAACTTATTTATATCTTTAAGAAAGAGGTAGTTTCATAATATCTCTAATTAGATAATATCGTTATAGATTAAGATAAGCTAATTATATTAAAGTTCTAGCAGGGACTGATGTAAAGAATAGGTATAAAGAGTAAACTGTTAATAATATTCTACTTACAGACAGATAGCTAAACGGAGCAAGTTAATTAGATATTTACAACGTATCTTTAAACCTACGTTAACTTTAAATAAGACAATTAGCTTAAGCTGTTACTAACAGTATAAATAACTTATAATATAACACTAGTTAAGTTAACAGGTATATTACCGTTCTTTATTAACTACGGTAAGGAGCTTAAGCTCTGTTAAGGCCTGTTTACAAGCACCTTCCAAGCTACAGTCTGTACAGACTAGATATAAGAACTGTATAACTACCTATAAGCTAAACTTAAGTTCACACGTAAACGAATAAAGAAATTTACTAATAAACACTAAACTAAATAACCAGTACTTAAAGAAGGACTTTATTACAATAGTGAATAAGTTAAGGGACTAACTTTTTAGGAAGGGGACTACGTTTACCTTTTTTCACGAAACCTGCATTTAAAATAGCTTAGTAAGAAGCTTAACTTTAAAAGGTATAGACTGTTCTAAATTAAGAAAAAAGTCACTACTTCCAATTACAAACTAGACTTACCCGCTAACATAAAGGTGCGGACTAAGGTTTTTCACATCTTACTTTTAAAACTTACCTTAAAAGGAGTTCCTTTAGAAAAGAAGATCAAGATTAACACTAACAAGGATAAATACAACGTTAAGGAAGTTGTAAATTTACAAAAGGGAAAGAACACGTTTAAATATCTTATTAAGTAACTAGACTATAGCTTTAAAAGCAACTTATAAAAGCCAGTTAAAAATCTTAAGTACTTAGACTTAATTACGGAATTCTACTGAAAAAATCCAGACTAATTAAAACTAATAATAAGAATTAAAAATAAGATAAGATTTAATATCTAAATTACTATACTAAAAAGCAAGACTACTATAAGACTTAAAGCCTAAGAAGTAATAAGAAACTCCTTAATAAGTACGGAAGGACATTTATTAGAACTTTAGCTAAAGTTATAAAAACCTTAAACCTAATAAGGAGGCTAGGCCTCTAGAGCCCCTAAAGCTCCACTAATACTGTTAAAAAGAAAGTTAGTAAAAGAAATAAACGCGCTATTATTACTTTACAGAACTGTAAAAGGAAAGAAGCTACGAACTAAGTTAAGAAGAGGTTATTAGCCGTAGCAATCCCTTAGAAAAAGAACTAATAGGTATTCCTGCCAGAAAGCCTCCCCAGTCAAAGGACTTACTAGCCTTAGGAGGAGTAGCTAGATAGGCCTCCTCCTGTTCCTAGAAATAAAGGATCTTTATCTTTTAATTAAATGTAGAAAAAGCTTGCTCCTCTATATAATAGTGCTAGGTTTTAATCTGTTTAAGTTAAGTAATAGCTTTACGGAGCTTTTAAGTTTTTAACTTTAAGTTCCGCGTAGTAACGTTATACTCCGTATCGAGACAGCACTTCTCAGAAAAGAGCTGCTAAAGGAAAGCGTCACTATAACTAAACGCGTTACACGAAGACGAAGCTTCTACTAGTAAACATTTAAAGTAACTGTTTAATTATGCTGTAACGAGATAAGAAAGCGATTTTAAAGAATAACGATTATAAAGCGACATTTACGATCTAAAAGTCGAAGTAAAGTCCGTAAGGTTATAACGACAAAAGGTACTGTTCTTTAAAATGTGCTTTTACATACGGTTAGTAAGTATAGTTACGTTAAGAAAGAAGGAACGCTCTTATTAAGGTTCTTTATAGAAAAAGAACGTTAAAGAGGGGAAATTATGTAATAACCCTGTAGGCTGTTACTTAGGCCAGAGCGGCCTGATAAATCCCCCGTATAAGGAACAGTATAGGAGGATAGTACGTACAGTATTATATATTAAGCTAGGGGTGTAAAGACTTAAAGCCCTTATAACTAATTAGTAGTTACTTAGTCTTAATAAGAGTGCTTACCTACTAAGTATCTAAGAAACCTTTAAGTAAAAAGTGTTTAGTAACAGGTTACTTAGTTCCTTACTAAGTAACAGGCTATTAAGTAAAGTATAAGGTACCTTTAGTTAATTAGTATAGATAGTTATAGTTATACCTATAACTACCGTAAGGGATTTTAGTTCCTCACGCTAATATTCAATTATTCATTTATATCCTACTGTTTAGACTCACCTCTATGCATTATAGTGACAGCGACCTACAGTGATATTAAACCCCTTATCTAAGAGTGCTAGCTTAACAAGCCGTCTTCGGAACACCCCCTACCTATTAGCGTCCTGCCATACGTTCTGTCTTAACCTGCGCCAGTCCTCTCAAGGCCTATGTTAGGTGCAGGTTGTAATAGTAACGAATAAAGCTACTTACAGCCTATTAAGGCTTAGCACCAGCTTATAAATAACGCTTCCTTCTAGCTTATAGGGATGCCTTTAGGGAGGGTGTAAGCCTTACTAACATAAAAAGCGGCTTTAAAAAGACTAGTATATGGCCGTTTAACCCCTCCTAAGTCCTTAATGATCTTAAGGCACTGATTAGAAACTCACCCCCCCCCCCTAAACGGCCACAGACCCCTAAGATAACCCCTATCTCTACGGACAGTGCCGTTAAGACTCCGCAAAAAAGCCGTGATATTCTCCGGGCCGTTAACAACGCTAGGGGGTACGTAAGCCCTACTAATCGAACCGTAAGGAGTGTTCTTCGCAAGGCAGGGAAGGCGCTGGATCAAAGCAACGCAAAGATGGCCTTGTTGGAAGCCGAAAACGCGCGTTTAAAGGAGGATTTGAGGGTTACGGAACCACGTAATAAGAAGAAGGTGAAAGAGCCTCCAAACGGCAAGTTTGCAAGGATAGGCGACATCGTTGCGGCCAAGGAGGCTTCGCAGAAGCCCCCAAAGCGGAGGCGAGTCACCACGCGCGTAGACCCCACCCCTGCGATGGAGGAGGCTCAGGAGGTTATATACCATGGCTTGGAGAGCCTTCGTCGCGCCGAGGAGATGTAGAAAACATGTTGTTTCATAGAAATTAGTAAGGAAATGGA
>Ga0247770_1002409_pt1 | contig 10153 bp, 2 predicted proteins | sample UWRJL136409B6_FD_179943 | JGI IMG/M metagenome (GOLD analysis project Ga0247770, IMG submission 179943) | Plant litter microbial communities from Arlington Agricultural Research Station in Wisconsin, United States - UWRJ-L136-409B-6 | ecosystem: Environmental > Terrestrial > Plant litter >... | reverse complement strand
CCACTTTTGATAATGAACCGACCAGTCCTAGGTCGAGTTGAATTTCCTTATCAGTTTTGACTGAATTTCCCATAGTAATTTTTTTTTGGACCACCCTTACAACAAATTGTCCTCCGGACAGGATAAAGAGATATCCGATATAGAGTATATTGAGGTAGAGGGATTACGAGGGCTGGGAGAAAGGTACGAATAACCCTAAGAAGGGTTATTAAAGAAGTATTAGCGGTACCTAGTAATATTAGAGGAGAAGTGATTAGCCGATTAGCGAGAATATAAGTATAGCTTTAACCCTAAACTATTATTATGGAAAGGGTCGGAAGACGAAGCCTAAAGTAAGGCCTAGATCGGCTTAGAAGAAAGGAAGGAGTACTAGATCGTTATAGCCGAACTCCTCGCTACTGGAGAAGACGACCTTCTTTACCTACCCGACCTAGTAGTAGAAGATATACGAGACGTACCCTAATTACGACCCTTGGATAGTATATATTACAATATCCTATAGTTTAAGTATTTCTACCCTAGGTATACCGATTATAAGTAGTAGAAACTTTAGTATTAGGTTATACCTATTAAAGATAATAAAATATACGATAAGGTTTATAAATACGATTACGATAAGGATTAGAGAATCGCGGTATGCGAACCTACCGACTATAAACTTGTACTCGCTAACTATAACTAAGTTATTAAGATACGACCTAGAACGCTAAATTAGTATATTAGGATAGGGGCTTAGTATCGAGACTACCTTAATCCCGAGTATAATAGGTACTGGTACGATAAGCTTTAAGAATAGTATATAAATCGTAATTATTACGATAAGATAAATAACGAAGTAAATTAGAATGCTTGTATTAGACGGAGGTAGATTAAGACTCGAAACTACCTACCTTAGGACGTAATCGGAGAATACGGAACTCTAGACCGTAGTTAGATTACTATCGTATAATATATTAACTAAATCGACGAAACGTTTAGCCGATTCTTAGGAAATATCCTAAAGGGCGCCTATACCCTTAGTAGATCTAACTAGAGTAATCTAGGATCTGAGCTATATCTCGTAATAAAAGGTAGCGAGACGGACTTAGAAAAAGACCTTTCTAGTACTAAGAAAAAGATAGATTAGTAGCTAGAGCGCTAATAAAAGAAGTAGACGACTTACTACGAGTTAAATTATATATTTACTAACTAGATAGATAGGACTTTGTAATAATCGTAGTAATAGACTTTAAAAGTTCTATTAATATTATTAGCCTAAAGTTCGTAAATTCAGTACGACTAGGATATACGGTAAAGAAACGACCGTATAAAATAAGGATATACGAAGGAAATATTACCTTATATAACGGAAGATAGAGTTAAAAGGAGTCTAAGCTTTTGATTATAGTAGACGGCGACCCTTAGGAAGCGATTTTCGATATCCTACTAATAGGACTTAAATACGATATAATTTTAGGTTATCTATAGTTAAAAGAATAGAACCTATAGATAGACTGGAAGAATAACTATCTCGAATCCCGGTAACGATAGCCCGAAGGGATAGAGCTTCTAGATACCTAAAGGATACGAAATCCTTACGAATAAATAAATAAGGTAACCTACGATATAGTACCTATATCCGATAGTAACGATAAATTATACGAATTAATTATATATATTAAAACGGATAAGAGTTCCGAAGATAAAGGTTACTTTTTAGTAATAGAAGAACCTTACGAACCGAAAACTAAGAGATAACTAGAAGATCTCGAAGGAGTACTTACGGAGTACTATATATACCTAGTATTTAGAAAGAAAATTATCGATAAGCTCCCTAACAGAACTCCCTTCGATTATATAATCGAACTTAAAGAAGGAGTAGAGCTGAAACGATACCTAGGATATTATCTCGGACCTAGGTAAAAGGAAGCCCTAGAAAAATATATCGCCGAGAACTTACTTAAGGGATTTATTAAACTGACGAAGTCCCTGGTAATATTTCTTATCCTATTCGTACCTAAGAAAAGAATTACGAAACTACGATTAGTAGTAGATTATAGAAAACTAAACGATAATATAATTAAGAACCAATACCTACTATTACTTATTAAGGAGATAAAGGATTAGCTAGTAGGCGTAAAGTAGTTTATATAACTAAACCTACTATAGGGATTCGGATATATTAGGGTTAGGAAAGAAGATGAATGGAAAACCGCCTTCTAGATACGATAGGGATTTTACGAATACTAAATTATACCTATAAGATTAACTAACACCCCTATGATATTTCAAAATATGATCGACGATATCCTAAGAGAATTTAAAGATAAATTCGTCTTTATCTATATCGACGATATCTTAATTTACTTAAAAAACCTCGAGGAATATAAGCGATATATTCGATAGGTACTTTAGAGGCTCGTAGAAAAGAACTTATTAGTTTACCCGAGTAAAAGCGAATTCTATATTTAGAAAACCATCTTCCTAGGCTTTGAGATTATATTAGGAAAGATACGAATAGAATTAGTAAAGATATAGATAGTTAGGGACTAGCTAATACTAATAAATAGGAAAGAAGTTAAGATATTTATTAGATTTATTAACCTTTATAAAGCCTTTATTAAAGGATTTAGTAATATTACGAAACTATTATACGAGCTTATAGGAAAAGGAAAAACCTTTAAGTAGATAGAAGTATAATAATAGGCCTTTAAGGTACTAAAAGAGGCTATTAGCTAAGAACTAGTACTAAGAATACCCGACTTTAGTAGACCCTTTTACGTCGAAACTAATACGTCCGACTTCGCGATCGGAGTAGAACTTTATCAGAAATACGACGATAGAAGATACCTAATAGTATTCTTCTTGAAAAAGATCTCGGGATTAATACTTAACTATTCTATATACGATAAAGAACTAATAACTATTATCGAAATATTTACGGAATAATAAGTATATTTAAGCGGAATAGAAGAGCCGGTAGATATTTTTATAAATTACCGTAATCTTAAATACTTTACAATAAAGGAGTTATCTCTACGATAGATCCGATAGGTAAAGTTCCTCGGACCTTTTAACTTCAAAATTTATTATATCAAAGGAAAGGATAACGCTAGAGCCGATATACTTAGTAGAAGACTTAACTATAAAGAAAAGGAAGATATAAAGTTAATATTACTATTTATAGAAATAGGCGATATATTAAAATATCCCTTATAGGTATAGGAAGATTATGTTAGAACGTACTACGCGTAGTAGGAAGGATATACGTACTAAGTAAAACGATATTAGCTCGATCCCGAGGATAAGTAGGAAGAAGCTAGAGTTATAGGAGGCCTGAACGATAGCGACCTCTTATAGTATAACGGTAAAGCTTTTATCCTACCGGTACGATAGAAAGAGCTCGTTAAGGAGTTTTATATAAGTATCCTTAAAAGATATCTAGATATTAAGAAAACCCTCGAGCGCGTTTAGTAGTACTATATATTCCCGAGGATGAAAAAGGAGGTCGAGAAAGTCGTTAAAAAGTACGAAACTTATACGAAGATAAGATCCGAACGATATAAGCCTTATAGACTTCTCGAACTATTTCTAATAATATAACGAGTATAGGGATCTATCTTAATAAACTTTATTACGAAGCTCCCTAAATCAGTAGTACTAAACAGTATAGGAGTTAAGTATAATATTATCTAGATAGTTATTAATAGGCTTATTAAGTAAGCTTACTTTATCTTATAGAGAGAAGCTATAATAGTAGAATAACTATTATATTTATTCGAACGGAATATCGTTAGTTACTATGGTTTACTGGACGATATTACAATAGATAGAAATATGAGATTTACGTCTAAGTTCTAGTAAATACTAATAGAAAGATTCGATATTAAGTTAAAGATATTAATAACCTTTTATTTATAAACGGATAGATAAATAGGAAGATTTAACTAAGTTATTAAATAGTATCTTCGAAGTTATATTAACTTCGAGTAGGATAATTAGGTTAATCTCCTATTAATAGTATAACTAGCTTATAACGCGCCTAAAATAAATATTATAGAAGTATTACTATTCTTCGCGAACTATAGATACGAACCCGAGCTACGATAAGAACTATTTATAGAGGTACCTAGAGTAGTAATACGAGTAGACCGCCTATATAAAATATATAATATATTCCATAATATACTCGAGTTCGTACGCGAAAGAATACGTAAATACTACGATAAGTATAGGCTTGAGAGACCTCGCCTCGAGGAGGGGAATAAAGTATTTCTTTTAATACGAAATATTAAAACTAAACGCCCTAATAAGAAGCTAGACTTTAAGAAGATTAGACTATTTAAGATTAGTAAAAAGATTTTAATATCTAATTACGAACTTACGCTATTTAAAACTATACGATTTAGATTGAAAGTCTTTTATATATCCCTTCTTAAACTAGTATATAAAAACGCTAAACTCGAGACCCGCGTCGAAGCGGAAGACGACGAAGAATTAGAGTACGAAGTCGAAACTATCCTAGATTTTAGAGTTAGTAATAGAAGATTAGAATACCTTGTTAAATAGATCGGCTACGGACCGAGGTTTAACTTATAGGAATCTTTCGAGAATTTAATGAACTACTTTAAGTAGAGGGAGTAGTTCTATTGTTAGAACCCTAATCGGTTAGGAGGGTTAGATCGAAACCTATTGTAGCCTAGTCTGCGTTGGATAAGAAAAGGAGATTAGTAGTATTAAAGGTTTTCCCGGATAAGATCGGACCGTCCGCGGCTTAGGACTTTAGTACTGGGGTAACTATTGGGGATAAGGAAATATTGATAATAGCGGACCTTTGTTAAAATAATATATCGGCGCGACCTTATATTACGCGCTTTTTGTGCCGAATAGTAATAAGACGAGTAAGAAGCTTATCCTCCTTAGTATTTAGGACTTATAATTTCTCGACGTTACGAATTAAGGTACTTGTAAAATTAATCTTATCGTAGTAAACCTGACGATTAATATACTTACGATAGTGTTTAGAACTTAGAGTTATAATATAAGTTAAATACGACTGGAAATAGTTAGAATAATAAAGTATAGGTATAAGAATACCGGACCGAGATAAGTAAAAGGATAAAGTAGACTTAGAAGAATTCTTTTAGGAAGATCGTTAAGAACCTTTCTATACGCGGTTAGCTAATATAGTTATAAATATTATAAGGAGGAAATATACTTATTATTCTTTATAGGAAAAGAATTAGGAAGGAGAGGAATCGTATTATAATTTAGGTTACGATATTAGGCCGTAAGTACCTAAGATACCTACGGCGAGTTAATTATTAAGGGATATAGTTAGAAAACTTACAGACTAATCAGTTTAGTCTTGGAGTCCCGCGGCTCTGGGATACCGGGACTGTTAAGAGGTCCTGGGGCTCTGAAGGACCGGGACTACGGGATATTACTTCTATAGCGTAGGAGGATTTCCTATATAGATAGCTAACTAAACGCTTTAGATAAGGAACCTATTTTTATTCCTTACGTAAGTAATTATATTATTCCCGTTTATAATCTTATATATACTTTTATTTAAGCTTTTTATAGAATACCTTATTATAGGATAGTATACCTTACTATCTGGACTTTACGTAACCTTTGTTTTTATATTATTAATAGATCTGGCGTCCTGCCTTGTAGTTTGACTTACCTTGGGTATAGGTTATGATATAATCGCTACTTGCGATAGGATCCCCTAGCTTAATAAAAAGCCCTCGCTTGCTTACCTCTGTAACTACGGCTGCCGCGCTTATACTATATTTATCCCTACGCTCTGTAATACGGACCGCTTAAGTAAGCTACGCCTAAAGGTGTAAATCGGCTATTTAATCGGATACGACTTAACTAATATTTATAAGATCTGGAATTCTAAGACTAATAAGATAATTAGGACGCGAGATATAACCTTTAACGAGGAAGAGTTCCTAGATAGTAGTAAGGAGGCCTTTACGGATAAGTTACTCTCCGTAACTATAAAGGAGATAGAGAACCTCCTTAAGAAATATAAGCTCCTACTTAGAATAGACGGTCTGGCTAATCCGTCCTCTTTATTCAAAGAGGACGAGAGTATTTCCTTAATACTAGATATTCTACTACGTAAGCGCGAAGTAGGTAGTAATAACCGACTGGCTTAAAGGCTACATGATCTAGTAGTAGCCTAAGAAGTACCTTATAGGACTGATTACCTTATAAGGACCACTATTATAGATCCCCTTTTAACGCTGGGGTTTATATTATTGCTGGCCGTAGCCTTAGTAATAGCCGCTTTCCACTCTCTATAGCGCGAGGAAGATTATCTAATCCTCTGAGAGATTATACGGCTGGAGCGTAACAGAGAAATTCCCTTAGGAGAGATAGGATTGGTATATTATAAGGCAAATTGGTATAGAGCGTTTGCTATTATTAACTATATAGATTTAGAAGAGCTATTCCTAGTAATTGACGATATCTCTTTATATGCTGCCTTTGCGGCTCGCTGTTAATTGGTGACAATAGGTGTGAGAAATGGTCTTAAGACTTTAAAGCGGCAATTACTCCGCGAGATAGACCGCAACTAGCAACGCTAACTACCTAACTCTAACGATAAGACTACGGACTAGGCGCTTCTTAGTCCGCGCAGAAGGCGGCAAGCAGAGCGACGAGCTGTACTCGCCGCCACTCTCGTCCATACTCGCGATAAGACCTAGACTCTCCCTCTAGCTAAAGATCCAGCTAATAAGAAGAGATACCACAGGTAAGACTTTCTCCTGGCTCCGTCGAATTACCGTGAATACCTTAAGTACCCTATACGTAATTGGTTTAAGTAGGCGATAAAGGCTTATATAGGTAGTTATAAAGAGATAAAATCTTAGGATATCTATATATAGCAAAAGGCTTAGGGGTATTAAATCTTAGACTATATATAGATATATACCTATAAGTTCGGTAAGAACGGATACCTTTAGAAGTATAAGGCACGCCTTGTAGTACGTAGAGATTAATAGGCTAAGCAAAAGATAGAAAATAACTACGCCTTTACCCTAGCTAGTAAGTCGTTTAGAACGCTTATAATAATAGCGGTACGGTTTAATCTTAAACTAGTATAGTAGGACGTTATTAACGCCTTCGTATACGCAGATCTACTGTACGAGGTATTTATAAAGATACCCTTAGGATTCGAATAAGACGACTACGTCCTTTTACTTAAGAAGGCTTTCTATAGACTCTGTGAAAGCCCTCTCCTTTAGTAACGCTACTTCACGGTAAGCTTATAAGTAGACGGCTTCTAACTAATTCCCTACAAGCTGTACTATTAGATTAAAGACGGCGTAATAGTTTTCTTCTACGTTAACGATATCGTCGTTGCCTATAAAAGCGAGTACGAGGAAGCTGTACTCGTAGCCACAGAGTCTATCCGCGATAAGTATAGCCTATAAGGCGGCTACTTACTATAGTAGTTTCTAGGAGTTGCAGTTCTACGAGATAGAGCTAAACGCGCTATCTTCCTCTCCTAAAGTAACTATATTAATAAGATAAGGGCGCTCCTTACAAAGCCGGCACGCCACAGGGCTACGCCTATGGCTACAGAAGAGCTCCTCTTATACGACGAAGCTGTCTCCTACTCTTTAGCTAACTCCTACTAACGCAAAATAGGCACTGTATTATACGCCGCTATAATCACTCGGCTAAATATCACCTTCACAGTCTTCCGGCTTATTAGATTTAACCTTTCGCCTAGACTAAACTATCACGCCGCGATCGACCGCGTAATCGAATACCTCCTCGCAACGGCCACCTACGCGCTTAAGCTAAGGGATAGCGATACTTTCATAACGTAAAGCGACGCCTTGTTCGCAGATAACACTAGGGATCGTAAAAGCTTATAAAGGTTCGCTATACAGTTATTTAGTAGTACGATTAGCTAGAGAGCTAATAAATAAGATACCGTCACTACTTTTACTACAAAGGTAAAGCTCTTAGCCCTCGCGTAGGTAATTAAAGAAGCTATATTCGCTAAGAGGCTATTAACGGAGCTGGGAGTCTCCCTCGACGATAAGGCCCTTTAGATATATTACGATAATACTCAGACGATTAGGCTCGTAACCAAGGAGATCGCTACCTTATAGACTAAGTTACGGTATGTAGATATATATAATTATTGGTTACGCGAGGTGGCGCAGAAGAACCTCATCACTATAAGATACGCTAAGTCGGAGGAGATAGTAGCAGATGGTCTGATGAAGGCACTAGGAATAGAGCCATTTAGAAGGTTCAGGGAGATGATTGGCGTAGTAGATATACGGCAGCACTTAGAGGCACGAGATACAGCGTTACTGCAGATAGACGACGCAGTGGTGGAAGACTTGGAGGACTAGATTGAAGGAGGATACGTAACAGTGGAACTAGAGGCAGGGCAAGCTAACACTACGAAGTGGCTAAGATTGGCAATTCTATACGGATCTCTAGCTTCAACCTCGCGCCGCAGATTCACGAGGTTAAGGGGGTGTGTTGAACGAGATGGACGGTCTTGGCAAGGCATGTAGCCAATCGCTTAGATTCCCCTACTATATCTAGCGTTCTAGGGCGCTAAGGCGCCTTGGGAGGGGGTATCTGGCGCACTCCCCTCTCTGGCAGTTCCAGAGGATCTTGCTCCTCTTGGACACTCAATTCTACGCTTAATTTGGCCCAATCTGCGTGGTTCAATTCAACAGATGCAAGACAAACTCGTGCTGAAATAAGCCGAAATGAGTTTATGCTGTTAGATAAGAAGGGGGGTTACCTGACCGGGTTAGTAACTAACTGAGGCAACTAAAGACTGCGTGGCATTTTGCCTCATGGCATTTGTAAGCTAGAAGAAACAGGTCTATAAAAGAGGCTGTCTGGCGAAGCCAGACAGCAACGCAACATCTTCTTCGAGGACACACATACAATACAATCTGTTCACATATACACACACACACATATAGGTGGATAAAAGTCGCCGTGCTTCTGACAGCCTTCGGGTCGCAGGCCTTATCTTGTTACGACTTAGGCTATAAGTACGTAAGGAGTACGGACTACCTCCGGATAAACCACTTACTAGTCTAAAGGAAATAAGGCGGTAAACGGCGTTTACCTAACTAATTAAGAAGGACGCAAGAATAACAACTCTCGTATCCAGCCATAAGGTGTCTCGAGGAAACTAATAGCGAAGGACGTGAAACTAATGGTCTTCGCATCTATGTAAGGACGCGAGAGGGAAGCCCTCCGTATCCTGTACGTTTAATTAGTATAGATATTATCGTCGTATTTCCAATGGAGTAAGGGACCTTCCTGGTTCCTTACCCTAGCAATTACATTGTTCTTGAGTACCACCTTAGTAAGATCTACCGTTAGGGACCTCTGGATCTACGATCTGCTTGACAGTATACTGCCACCGAGAGTTGCGCTAGCCTTCACTCAGTCATGTTGCCCCCATCACCTTGTAGCAATTGGACTCTGTCCGCTACTACGATCTACCTTTACCTCGGTCACTACAGTGTACCAGGAGCAGGCCGTAACACTAACGGTGATACTCCGGTGGAACAAGAAAACGGTTCTTACGTGGCGGGGGAAACTGACCGTTAATATGTGTAATGGACCGGTCCTAAAACTTGGCCCTCCCTACAAATATAGTCATAGTAACTATAGCCGGGACAAGTTTCTGGATCCACTTCGGCTCAGGCGGCCCTCAGTGCGGCTCACCCCTAGCTCAGGATTTGCGACTAATACGGACTCGGACAGAAAAAATTATCGGGTGAGACTATAAAGGTAGGTAGATACGAAGAGTGTTCTTTTTTCGTTTGGTGCCCATGCGTTCCGAGATACCGAAATGCTGACACCAGCAACCAAATCATAAAATATTACCGATTAACATTAATAAAACCTGCTATCATATTACATCAAACTTGTTATCTCGGAAGACCCCGAGAGCTGGATTTCATTGTGCGCGCAACTGATCTTCGCCCGGGATGCAAGCCTTGTAAACCAGTGCAAAACCAAACACTTACTCCACCAACAGCGCCTCCGACCTACTCCTTAAGGGAAAAGCCCCCCAATCAAGCCACCACCACCCCCTCCCAAAAGCCCCCCAAGAAGCCCGCCCAAAAGCCCATCAAGCAGCCCTCCCAGACCCAAG
>Ga0247770_1002406_pt1 | contig 10179 bp, 10 predicted proteins | sample UWRJL136409B6_FD_179943 | JGI IMG/M metagenome (GOLD analysis project Ga0247770, IMG submission 179943) | Plant litter microbial communities from Arlington Agricultural Research Station in Wisconsin, United States - UWRJ-L136-409B-6 | ecosystem: Environmental > Terrestrial > Plant litter >... | reverse complement strand
GCGAGCCCGGCGTGGTGGGGCGCGTGAAGAACTGGCCGTCTAGAGCACGAGGAGGGGCCGCGCAGAGCTGTGCTGAGGGCGTAGATTCTCAGATCATCTTTTATGCTGTCGCGTCCGCGCTGTATGGTGGGCTGCATTTGTGGGCTTGGGATGCCTACTTTCCCGACGTCGCTGAGTCGTGGGCATGGAGGATCTCAGCACTGTCCATCGCCAGCCTCGGGCCGGCACTCTGGCTCGGCAACTTGATGGCGTTGGTGGCAACCTGCACGACTAGAAAGGATAGCGGCCAGGTTCTGCATGTATTGTGCCAGGGGATCGGCTTGATGGGGCGGGGTTTCAGTACTTGCTTCGCCATCGTGTCTACGCTTGGGAGGCTGTATATTGTAGTTGCCTGCTTCATGAACCTCGTTCATCTTTCGGATTCGGCGTTTGAGGTGCAGGAGTGGGCGAAGAGCTTGCCTCACGCAAGTTAAATACCAGGTACCTAATCAGAGCATAATATTATAAGTAATCAATAATAGGTGTCTACAAGTTGCCTAATAAAAAACACCTTGGTTATCTGAGACGATTATGGGCACTTGAATATTGCCATTCCCGTTCGTATTCCTGGACCACGGTGAGCTGTGGCTGATTTGGCCGGAGCTGTCCCTGATTTTCTGAGCTAGCTGCCCCTGCAGAGCCCGAGCAGTTGGATGCAATCTTCCGGATCAGCTCTAGAGGGAGGCGCGTGGCGAACACATCCATGGTGTCGCTATCTCTGCCGCGTCCGGGTTCCATGATCAAGATTGGGGAAGAGGGAAAGCGGTGAAGGGCCATCCCGAGTCAATGGAGGCAACATGCCGCATCCTGTGTCTGCGCCCCTTTTTGCGCACATCAACCCAATGATTGGCTTCCGCCCGGCTTGCTGGCGATCCAAGGCACTAACGAATCTATTTCGTTTGGCAAACTGCATAGATTGCCGTGGCTAATGCCTCGAGGATGGGGGCTGTCTCAGCGAGGGACCCTGTGGTGAAGACGAAAACGTGGTTGAGGATTTTGACACACTTTCGCATCTTCCTCCCTCACCATGGTGGGGTTTCAAGTTGGCTTGCCGAGTGGACATCGGTCCCAGGCACTAGCTGGGCCGCAGGCCGAAAAGTCAACTAAAAAGATCGGCAGTAAATAACTTCCACTCCTGGACAGTCAACATTTCCCGCCACACATCCTGCGGCCGGGCCCACGAACACCAGCACATCATCCACTCGCCTGGGCTTCACCTCTACACTTCCCACGGGAATCATGCGACGCGGCGAATTGCGCCAGCAGAGCAGTCTCAGACATGCATTTTGCGGTGCTAGTAGTGATATTGGGCCTTATTTGGCAGCGATCTCCACCGACGACTAAAACGGCAACGAGGCGCCGGAAGCGCGCAGCTGTCTGCAAGAGTTTTTTTCCGTCAAGCAGGCCCTCCTCGTTCCTCTTTCAGCGCACGTGTAACACATAGTTATTAAAAGGCTCTGGAAGCGGCTGGAACTGACCACTAGTATTTTTTTAATGGTCGCTATTTAAGTTGCTATTAACTCTAATTATAAGAAGAGTTCTCTGGCAGAGACAAGGAGGTTAGGAGGCCGATGCAGGAGTTGAGCATTCCAGGCGTCACATGGTCACAGCTGGGCAGCAGTCAGATCCATCGAGTTCATGATGTCAGTGCACAGGGCAAGTGGGGCTTGATTGCTTGCCGATAGCATCTGATGGTTCCACATGGAGCAATTGCGGTTTATCTTGGTGATGTTGCTCTGGAGAACTCTATTTACTTGTAGCCAAGGGGCCGAAACTACGTTGGCGAAGATCTGGTAGTGGGGCGCGCCATTCACTCCAACAGAGTTCCGTGCGTTCTCAGCTCCGTTACCCTACCAGCAGCTAAACAACGGTGGAGCCTTGACGGCCCTTATGGTCTGTCATGTCAGTTGATAAGGTGGGGGTAAAAGTGCAGACATATGGCTCTACTAAATTTCCTTTTCCGTGGGCAGCCCGGAGCCGGGGTTAGGTTGTGGCTGATTTCTCCTGAGCCTTCCCTGATTATTCGTAAGGTTGCCTCAAAATTTCGGGTATCAAGGGCACCTATGGGCTCTTCATGACCTGATGTTATGTTTCCACACAGTTCAGGCTTGGGCGGGATTGGACAGGATTCCAAGTTTCGAACCAGTAACCTTCCTGCAGCCAATCATCACCTGAAAGGCGCCAAAGGATCGCGCTAAAACGCACAGCGGCGGCGTCGCGGCCAAATTTTGAGGAATCAAGTAGCCCCAGAACAGCCTCGCTTACATACTGCCCTGGAATTGTTAGTGCTGTCAGGGGCATCTGGCTGCAGGGCTCGGTCCCTCACCGCTGCTAGCGCTGACAGTTTTGAACTCCCAACCACTGCCTGGCGCTTGCACAGAACCGGGGGGTTGGCCGTCGCGCGCCCACGCTGCACGGATGCTGCGCGCACAGCCTCAAAGTTCGGGCCGCTTGCAAGGTCTGGTTTGGAATCACGGAGATTTTAGAATGGCATCAACTGTTGGCAGGACCAACGGTGAGCAAGAAAATAATAATATATAGCCCCTCCTAATCTTGTGCTCTTCGATTACACTAGAAACCAACTCAGGACAAACACAATCACCCAACCTCATAACCAGCAACCCAACACTTCAAATCGACTCTTCTTTCCCCTCCAATTACCCACCAAGAAAAAATGGCCGCCGCAGCAACCGCCTTCTTTAACAAAATCTTCCGCCGCAAGAAGCCTGCCCCCCTCGTCTGCTCTGTCGGTCTCGACGCCTCCGACGAACACGACCACGACCACGAGCAACCCCCTCACCAGCATACGGCAGCATGCTTCCTCCCCTTCGAGCCGCTCGCCATCCTCGAGTTCTTCCAGTCCCAAGGATGCGCCGCGTGCCCGCCCGCCATCCCGGCCATCCTCGAGGGCGCCGCGCAGCAGGGACCCAATGTGCTCCTGCTGTCGTACAACGTCACGCTGTTCGACCACTTGGGCTGGAAAGACACCCTTGCCGATGGGCGTCTGGGCGATTTGAGACAGCGTGCATATGCCAGAAAATGGGGAAGAAAAGATTTGTACACGCCCATGGTGGTGGGGAACGGGGGTGTTGATGGTCCCGGCGCGGGAGGGAAGGGGGAGATCGAGGGGATTGTTGCGCGGTCGCGGGCCGGGAATGGGGAGCTGGGGTGGACCGTCTATCTCGACATCAACGATCAAGATAGTGCTGTGAGGATCGATTCGGACAGAGTCGGGATGTTTGAGGGTGACGGAGGAGAGGTGTTTGAGGTTGTGATGGCTGTGTACGACTCGCGGCCGCAGACAGTCAAGGTCAAGAGCGGTACCAATAAGGGGAAGAAGCTGGAGCATCGGAATGTTGTGACAGAGCTGGTGAGAGTTGGTGAGTGGAGGGGCGGGAATGTGACGCTGCCGCTTCCGATGACGAAGGCCGGCTTGCCGAAGGGACATGACGCTGTTGTTTTCTTGCAGGCGCCGGCGGGCGGGAAGATCGTGGCTGCCGCGAAGCTTTAGGGGGCTGGAAAGGTTTGCAGACTTTGGTGTGTAATTACTTTTATGATCGGAGCACATGTCTGTAGTCAAGAAATACAACATTGCAGTTTTGTCTTCAAATCCGGTTTTGCTCGCTTATTCTCCTTTCTTCGTTGGTGAAGTCGATGTCGGCGAAGCCCAATGACCTTGATCTGGTGCTTGAGGATGGGCTGCATAGCAGGGTTGAAGAGGCGGATATTGCCAATGATGTTGAGGTCGTCGAAAGCCTCGCGCATCCACCTTGTGAATTCTTCCGGCTGGGCACCACCGTTGACTGCTGTTCGCCAATGAAGAAAATAGAATCGATGCAGGCAAGAAGCTTACAGCTTTCCATTGCAGCCGCAGGCATCATGCTGCAATACCAAAGCCGCATAGGCACGTCCTGCATCCTATCCCATTTCAGATCACAACCCAAGGTACAAAATGGATCATATCAGAGAATTATAGTATAACGTCACTTTAAGATATCAGCTTATACATAGTAGATACTTCTTTTCTTTTTAGTTCTTTTCTTGCTTTTGTGTCCTTCTGCACTACACATCAAGCTTAGAAAACCTCGGCGGTTGGGTCCTCGACTTCGGCAAATGCGTCCTTGCGCGGGTATATCCCGCGCCATCGTCCCCAGCTACCACCTCATGTTGTGCGAGAAGGGGACGGACAGGCAGACGAACTGTTCATGCGAGGGATACCAGCGATGTGGAAGTCACTAACAAAGCGTTGACAATCTGGGAGTATACAGATAAAAAACAGCAACTCTGCTTTCTTAGGCATCAACCTCGCCAACCTTGCCGGTCTTGAGATCAAACACAAATCCCTTACAACCTTTCTTCACCTTGTCCGAGACAAGAGGGTGCGCACGGACCCATTCTACCTCGGCTCTGACGCTCTCCTCCAGACTAGATCTACTGGGTCAGTCCATACGCTTCCCGCGTGGATGATTCAGTGCAGGGCAGGCAGCTCACCTCGCGTTAGCACCGAACACCATCTTATCAACCTCTGCCCAGTGCGTCTCTGGCACCTTGGCCTTGACCTTGGCACGCATCCCCTCCTCGGTAAAGCTCAGCGTGCCACAGTCGGTGTGATGGATGATGGCGAGCTCGTCGAGGCCGGAGTCAAACAGCTGATCCGCGATGATGATGTCGCGGAGTGCGTGGCGGACGTTGCCCCCGGCGTTGCGGCACACGATGATCTCTGGGAATCACATTGGGTGCTTAGCTAGCAAGCTGTGCAAACTGGACACATTTGGAGGGAGGGAAAGCGGCGGTGGGGGACTGGACTCACCTCCGACTTGTAGGTTGAGGAATCTCTCGGGGATGCATCGAGGGTCCATGCATGTCACTGGTGCATCAAGTCAGTTAGTTTGTCGGCTCAGCAAAGGCGCAGCGCGCCAGGAGGGCGGGTTGCGGACCGATCATCGCCGTGGGGGTAGGCGCTTGAAGAGCCTTGAGTTCATTCAGCGTGGGGATAGGGGTGTGGCTGGCCGACACTTCGCTGTTTCTCTGTCAGTGAGCAACCCAAAAAGAAAAAAAAAAAGAAAAAAAAAACCAGAAAAGGCCGGTCGCACCGATTGCGTTCCAGGAGGTCTACTATCGTTGGCGCCATGGTTGTTGGTGGACTTCAGGCCCGAGTCCGTAAGCGTTAAGGGCTGACTTTGATTTGCTGGCTTAAGGGCGCGGTTGCGTTTGGAGGTGCACAATGTGACGAGTAGCCGGAATCTCAGACCATATCGGTTGCCCTTATATATCCGTTTTCACAACCAGAGGTCATTTATGTGAAGAAGCAGGATCTTTTGCGCGGGAACTTACAGCTGTCCGAACGTGATCTTTCTCAGTTGGAAGCCAGAGGTACCAATGCCCGGATTGGGTTTGAGCTGAAGCCTTGATACACAAACACAATCGAGCTATTCCGCTTTTGGGTCTCGGTACCCTGGCAACATTGAGCTGCCGAGAAAACCTGTCAGCATTCCGACATTGCCGAACCTCGCATCCTTAGGGTGTGACGCGGTTCATGATTACTAACCACTGTCATTTCTCAAACCTTTCTACCTATTTAGGGTATTGGCACCCCAGTAGGCTGAAAACTCACTCGACCTCATGCCATCAGACAGCGATGGTCCTAATCCCCAGCCTGGCATGGATGCCAACACGCAGTTCAGCTTTGTAATCTATCAAGGCCCAACACTCCCTCGCGACACGAAGACCCGGACATTGATCCGCCGGCGCGCCATGAGAGATGTCGCGGCGGATAGGAAACGCAAGGGCTCTGACTGGCATGGGCGGCACGCAAATCGGGGGCAGTATCCCGTTTTGTTGCAGGCGCCTTCTGATGCCGTAGCTATTACGGGAAGGGATCTTTCGGTCTTGCAGAGCCTCGCGCAGCTAACTGGATTGCGACTTGGTCTTGGTTTCGCCCCCGGGATGCCTCAATCTCCAGGTGTGCAGCAGAGAGGTGCCCTGGCAGGCAGCAAGTTCGTTTCGTTTATCCCTAGTCGTTATGGACACAGGTCCGGCATGGCCTCGACGGAGGCGCTGACGCGTGCGACGGACTGCGTGCTTGCTAAGCGACACTCAATGCTGGTTAAGGGCAGCCGAGAGGATCAACGTCGCATCTTGGTGAGGTATACAGAGGCGCTGAGAGCCCTGCAGGCGGCGTTGGATGACGAAGGCCAACGCTCCGCGCCGGAGACGCTGTGTGCGGCGCAGCTACTGGGCATTTTTGAGGTGAGTGGCAGCACTCACGCCCTCATTACATATAAGCTAACAGTAGAGTGTAAGCTGCTAAGTGGAGATGGTAATCGTCAAACCTGGATACACCATGTCGGAGGAGCCACACGCCTGATGGAAGTACAAGGTGCGATCTCGTTCGGGGGCGAGTTTGAGATGGCGCTGCTTACGGCACATGTTGGGCCCGCTGTACGAGTCATTGTCTTATATTTTTGCGTCCGTCCAAACGCACATATGCTGACCGCCATCCGCAGGTAACCGAGGCCTTCCTAAGTAACAAACCGTGCTTCCTGGCCGAGCCTCCATGGCTGGATGTCATGTACGCAGCCATCCGCGGAGATGAGTCCCTTGCCGAATACACGGATCTCGTCCTTGCGTTATGGGGACACCTCGTCGACGGCCCGGCAATATTCAAGATGACGACGGATCTCGTCTGCTCCCCCACATCGCCTCCACAAAGCGCCATCAACGACCTCATCCGCCGGATACTGCGCGACTGGGCGATGCTGTTCGAGTGGCTTTGTATGGCTCAGAGTCGCATCGGACTGCCGTCTGCCGTGATGAAATCCAAGTGGCGCGATGCTGCTGTCTTTCCATTGTCGGGCGATGAGCTCAGGGACTGGACGCAGCTAGCCTTGAGAGGCACATATGCGACATGCCGCATGCTCAAAGCCCGACTCCTAGTAGCGCTCGCGCCGGCGAGATTCCGGCACCTGGAAGGAGAGGCTCAAGAGCTAGCTGAGCGCATTTTGAGCCTTGATTCCGACACGCTGCCAGCTTCGGGCATTCTTGGGCATGGCCTCGTGGGAAGCTTATTCGTGTCACAGAGCAGCTGGCTTGCGCGGGCAATCGTCGAGACAAAGGATGTTTGGGTTGAGGGGTTAGATGTTTGTCCTGATGGCATGGTTGAGAGGAGTAAATTCGAGGCTTGGTGTGCGGGAATGGGAAGGAAGTTGTCCAGTTAGTTCAATAGTTCAACAAGTAGATGATTCGCAGCTGCCGGAAAGTTCGCCCAGTCCATTAAATAATAGTCCGTATAATGTTGGATCGAGGGATGGTCGGTCGGCATTGAAGGTGGTGCAGCTTTGGCATTTTTGTTATCCCGGTTGGTGTATGAGGACGCGGATGGTCTCCAGCAGAATTGGAATGTAAGGCTGATCATCCAAGGGTCATTCTCGGGCTCATGATAATTTGTGTAGGCATGGGCGGGGTATCAGAGCTCTCGGAAATCTAGTCCGAAAGCGATCAGGATGCCTAAGGAATTTGTTGCCTCTTGTCTTCCGATTTTTTATCCAAACAAATTGAACTAGCTCGCTGACACATGTACACCTACAGCGACCCCTCTCCCCAAAACACCCCCATACAACCACAACTGGGTCCCAACCATGTCGAATTCCCAATACTTCCTTACATCCTTCCTCCCCGTCTTACTAGCCCTGACACTTGTCAACGCCCCAATTCAAATCCTTGACACGCACATCAAATCCCTTCTTCCCTTTCATACGCTTGCTACTCGAGCCAACGGCGTATCTGCCACGGACTCGCTGTGTCTGGCTCCAGGGGGACCTACCAGTTTCATAGGCATTCTAAAGCTGTTGATTACCTTCCGGGGACCCCTGTCGCTGCTAAGTGATATCCTTCTTCTCTTTTCAGGTCGTTTGGTTGCGCTCTCGGGAGAAGCTGTTACAGTTGCGCTTTATGGGGGATTTTGAAGGGTGTGGGATTACGCAGGCTGTGAACATGGGTGCAATCATAGCGGCGGAGGTAATATTGGGGATCATGGGGGTTGTGGTGGTTGCGATGGGGGTGATGCTGTGGAAGTGGAGATCGGGAGTGGCGGCGAGCCCTTGGAGTATCGCGGGTATGGCAGCGATGCTGCCGAGGGAAGGGGAGGTGAGGGCGTTGTTGAGAGAGGCGGAGGTGCCAGCACCCAAGAGGGGGAGGCTGTTGTCAAGTCAGAAACAAAATATGAAGTCGCTGGTTAAGGGGCTGGAGGGGAAGAGGTTTGGGTTGAGGTACTATTTGGAAAAGGACACGGGGGGGAGTGTTCGTGAGGCTTATGGGCTTGTTGTGGTGAATGATGTGGGAGCAAGTAGTAGTAATTCCGACAGGGGGGGCTTCGGGACTCGATCAGGAGTGCTACCACGGCGGGCTACCACTGCCCTGGGGGCCATCCGGGGCGAGGCAAAGGGCCTCGCCCGTTGTGTGGCACAGATGCTGCAGCTCCTGCCGCGAAACCTGCTGGAGCGAGCGGGACCGTTGGTCTTTGCGCCGTCGCTTTCCGCGCTGTTCATTATCCTGGTGTACTACGAGACGACGACGCACGACACCCCCTTCGAGCGCTTCATGGACGGCCAGAAATTTGGTGTTCGCTTTTTGTTCACCGCCATCGGTGTAATTATCGGCCTATGTTGGAAGCATGCCTTTCATGTTGGGTCACCCTTTCCCCCCAATTTATCATTCTTTACAACGAAGCTAACCGTTACGTGAACTAGAACACACCACCCACGACCCCTACCGCCACCTCTCCACCTCTTCCCAACCCCCCACCATCCTTCTCGCCCCCCGCGAAGCAACCCCTTTCACCAGCGTCTACCGCTCTGTTGTCCGTTTAGATCTCTACGGCACCGCCGTGTCCCTCTCTGCCGCCCTCGTCGTACCCATGCCTATGCTCCTGTCTAACATCCCCTTCCGGCTAACACTTACCTGGACGGCACATCAGGCTTGTGCCTGGTCGGCCGTGTCCATTCTTTGTATCATGATTATTACAGTGATTTCTTCTTTTTTTGTCAGGACTCCTGAAATGCCGCTCGATCTGACGCCAATGGCCAGTTGTTTGTATTATGTGTGTGATTCCGAGATGCTGGAACAAGGAAGAGCAGGGTCGTCGTTGATGTCGGCAAGAGAGATGAGGGAGGCTTTGACGCGTGGGGAGGAAGGGAAGGCGATGTATTATTTTGGAGAGGTGGTGGGAGTAAGTGGCAGGAGGAAGGTTGGGGTTGATTATGCCAAGGGTGGAGCTGGTGTTTGATATAAGAATTTGTGGTACACAAAACAGAGTGTTTGCTGGCCGTTCGGCAAAAGAGTTATGGAATTGCTTGTTCTAGGTAAAAAGGAGAGAGGGGCAGAGAGCCAGTATTATAGTGGTGAAAGTGGGGAGTCACGTGGCTAACCAGGTGACCGTTTGTTTCACAGAATTTGCTGCGACAGTGGACCAGCGGTGGCGGCTGGGATCCAGTACCGGTATTAGGTGTCTAGCTTTGTTCGCAAGCATGGTAACCTCTATGTATCGTACCAGCTCAGAGGCCGCTGTAAACTTCACCGAGTAAGCCGAGCAACTGGTTAAGCTTGAGGCGGATCTGGCGGCCATCTCCCCTACCTTTACCTTTTTTTCCGAAGTCACCGCTCTCGCACCTGAGCTTGGCCTGCTTAAAATCTTTTCGGGGTTTACAGTTTTTGGCACCGCCCCCCACCGACGTTATTGCCTACAGGGCGTATCTTAGCAACCTGACCAAAGTTCCGGATGCTAACCCCGTCTCGCCATTGAAACATTTTTTTGCCTGGAGTGTCATCCACGCTACCCGCGGCTCTTTTCTCGCCGATGACGTCTTCTAGCCCTCACGTCAACCTCCGCAACTGCCTCCAGGACGTGACCACCGTCCCCGCCCCCCTAACCGCAATGGAAGACCTGTATTGGCTTCGTACGTAACAACCTTGGCTGGATTCTATCGCCCTTTGTGGAAAACAACTTCTCGGCAGGCGACTTGAAGCTCTCCAACTGAGTGATCGACGACGTGCGTAAGGCCTATTTCCACAAGTTTAACACGCTCTCCTGGAGGGGTGAAAGAAGGCTCACCGACCACCCGAATATCACCGACCCCGAGACCC
>Ga0247770_1002405_pt1 | contig 10181 bp, 12 predicted proteins | sample UWRJL136409B6_FD_179943 | JGI IMG/M metagenome (GOLD analysis project Ga0247770, IMG submission 179943) | Plant litter microbial communities from Arlington Agricultural Research Station in Wisconsin, United States - UWRJ-L136-409B-6 | ecosystem: Environmental > Terrestrial > Plant litter >... | reverse complement strand
GTATATGGACTCCTCCCTCTCGGCCAGGGTGTTCGTCGTGAGAGAGCATCCCTGACGCACGCGGCAGGGGGACGGGCTGCAGTCGTATATACGGCCTCTGGAGTGGAGCCTCGCGGCTCCGGGCCAACATGGAATTCGCACGCCGGGTGCCAATCGCTGCAGCGGCCTCGAAGGCACGCGTTTGTTAACGGCTTTACCCCGGCGGCGGTCCGACCGCTCTGCCATGTGGTGCGATGCTCTCTCCGCGCGCTGCCCTGGCGGGTTCCCTCCTCCTCCTGATCTACGCGGTTCCGTTCACCCGATCCACGCCGTTCGCCGTTTCGTCGTTCGTCTCCCGCGCTGGCTCAGGCGGCCGCGAGCTGGAGTGCGTGGTCGCCGTCGAAGCTGCGCTCGTGTCGCCAGACGGCCCACGCGATCCGCGCGAGCTTGTTGGCGAGGGCGACCCCCGCGCGGTTGGTGTGCCCCTCGCCCGCGCGTTCGAGCGCCCACGCCTGCAGGTGCGTGAGCTTCCTTCCGGCGCGCCGGGCCCTCTCCGCCGCCAGCAGCGCCGACCGCGCGCCGTGGATCAGCAATGTGCGCAGGTACGGGTCGCCCTGCTTGGTGATCCTGCCGAGCCGCCGCCGCTCGCCGCTGGACTTCTCGCGCGGGGTGAGGCCCAGCCAGCTCGCCAGGTGCCGGCCGCTCTTGAATGCGTGGACGCTGCCCACGCTGGCGTAGAGCGCGGTCGCGGTGAGCACGCCGATGCCCGGGACCTGGAGGAGCGTGCGGATGACCGGCTCCTCCTTCGCGATGCGTTCCAGCTCTTCCTCCACGGCCGCGATGCGCTGCTCCAGCTCCCGCACCTCCTCCCAGAGCAGCAGCACCATCCTGCGGATCCGCTCCGGGAGCCGCTCGCGGTTGCGCTCCAGGACCTGGTGGAGGTCGGTCAGGAACCGCTCCGCGCCCAAGGCACAGGCAACCCCGAGCTCCCGAAGCATCCCGCGCATGGCGTTGATGCGGGCGGTGCGCGTGGCCATCCACTGCGAGCGGACGCGGTGCAATGCCATGATCGCCTGCTGCGCCTCGCTCTTGACCGTGATGCCGTGGATGCCGGCGCAGCGGTCCGCCTCCAGGATCGCCTCGCAGTCCGCGCGGTCGGTCTTGTTGCGCCGGCGGTAGGGCGTGACGTAATGGGGCGGGATCAGCTTCACCTCGAAGCCGAGGCCGATCAGCAGCCGCGCCCAGTAGTGCGAGCCGGAGCAGCCCTCCATCACCACGCGGCAGGGCTCGCGCGTGCTCCAGAAGCGCTCGAACTGGTGGCGCGTCATGCGCCGGCGCTCCGAAATGCGCCCCGCGGCCGCGGAGATGGCGACCTCGAAGACGTTCTTGGCGATGTCGACGGCAATGGTTACGTTGCTCATGGGGATGGGCTCCTTTCGTCACGGTTCGTGATTGGCGTCTCGTACCAAGGCAGTCTGCTGCCTCGTACGGGAGGAGTCCATCCCATCACTGCAGGGGATGCGGGGCCGTCCATGCTTTCGCCGACGACAGGCTTGCGCGCCGGCCCCGCCCCCCTGACCCTTGTGTCGTTAGGCTACCCTTCACCTCAGCGGTCGGGACTCTGCGCGTGCAGCCCTACGATGAAGTCCGCGTCATTCGCCTGCTGCGGTCGCCCGACACCTATGACGGGTGGGGGTTCAACCAGCATCCTCCACGCATCGGCGAAGTCGGCGCCTTGATCGACATCCTAAGCCGGCCCGGAATGGAGGACCGCTACGTCGTCGAGTCCTGCCAACCGGATGGCATCACAGTCTGGTTGAGCGAATTCTCCGCGGATGAGCTCGCTCCAACTCACGCCGCCGAACCAAGCGCTGCAGCTGACGACAAGTCGAAGTGACAGTGCAGTCCTATAGTCCTGCTCGGCTTGTCGCAGCTGAGCTTGGTGTTAGGCGGCGTCGGCAACAGGTAATCAACCAGAGGAACGAACATGGCTAGACCCAACTTCATTGAGTTGCCCGCCCGCGACCTGGCGGCGAGCCGGGCTTTCTTCGAGGCGGCGTTCGGCCTGGCCATGACCCCGTTCGGGCCGACCTACGCCTGCACTCTCACCGGGGACGTGGACATCGGCCTCCAGGCTGACCCGCAGGAGGCGACCCAGGCCCCCCTGCCCGTGATCGCGGTGGCGGACTTGGAGGCGACGCTCGCGGCGGTCACTGCGGCCGGGGCGGCCGTCACCAAGCCGATCTTCGGCTTCCCAGGCGGCCGGCGGTTCCACTTCCGCGACCCGGGCGGCAACGAGCTGGCGGCTATGCAGGTGGACCCGCGATGACCCCGCCAGCCGCGGGTGCAGAGCGCCGAATCAGGCGCTACGGCCGACGGCGGGGGCCTGATCCGTTCCTGGGACTTCAAGCTCACCGTGGCCCCCGCCGCTGCTGAGGCTGTGGTGTTAGGCCGCTGGGCAGGCATCGCGGCAGCCGGAGGTGATCCTCCCCCCGGCTGCCGTGTATTTCATCCTGGCCCGGTTCAGGCGGCGAGCCGCCGTACCACCTCGCGCGCGCCCTTCCGGTAACACGGTCAGGCACACCAGCTCGTCGTCCGGGTCGCGCACCTCCCACCAGCGGCTCTTTGTCTGCTTGACGGAATGAAGCGTGCAGCCCTCGGCAGCCGCTGCGGGGCCGCGGTGGAGGCGGTGTGCTTGGCTGCCTCCGTCGTACCCGATGAGCCGCTCGGCTGCCGTTGCACGCCCGGAGCGTTGCGGACGGCCGGGATGTGCGATCAACCCAGGAGGGGCCGATGGTGACACGGGGACTGCTCGTTCGGCTGGAAGCGAAGCCCGGGAACGACGCGCGGGTGGAGGAGTTCCTCCAGTCCGCCCTGCCGCTGGTGCACCAGGAGCCGGCTACCACGGCGTGGTTCGCCATCCGCTTCGGCCGGTCGGAGTACGGCATCATCGACTTCTTTCCGGACGATGCGGGGCGCGATGCGCACCTGAACGGCCCCGTCGCCGCGGCGCTGATGGCCCATGCCGGCGAGCTGCTGGCGGTGCCGCCCCGCATCCAGAAGCTGGACGTGCTGGCGTCCAAGCTGCCCCCCGCACCGCCCTCGGACGTGGACCGCAAGGGCCTGCTGCTCACCTTCAAGCCGCACGAAGGCCACGAGGCGCAGGTGGAGGCGTTCCTTCGCGGGGCGCTGCCTCTGGTGCAGGACGAGCCGGCCACCACCGCCTGGTTCGCCATTCACCTGGACGATGGCGAGTACGGCATCTTCGACGTCTTCCCAGACAACGGCGGGCGCCTGGCCCACCTGACGGGTCACGTGCCGCGCGAGCTGGCCAAGCACGCGCTGTCGCTTCTGGGCGGCGTGCCCGACATGGACATGCTCAACGTGCTCGCCGAGAAGGTGGGCGATCCGCAGCCCTGAACGGGAGCGTCAACGGAACGGAGCGGGGCACCGGCTGCAGCCGGTGTCCCGCTCCTCATGCCCGGATCCGCGCGTCGGCCCCGCGGACGTCCGGATCGGGACGGTCGGTACCCTGATGGCGAAACCGCGGATGTAGCCGTCCGGATTCCGCCGGACGCGATCACCCGGGTGCGTGATGAGTGCGTAGCTGAGTACAGCCGCGGGCATCCGACCTTTCGTCCTCGGCCGTAGCGTGGGTCCCCGCCGCCGAACCAGGCGCTGCGGCCGACAGCGGGCACCGACTACCGTGCACGCGCAGTCTGCGGCGCCGGCCCGCCGCGCCTGAACCTGGTGTTCGGCTCATCCATCAACCGTCCAACCGTAGCATGGGCGCCGTGGAGACATTCTCCATCCTCACGTCATTCGAACGAGACGGCTCTCGCCTGGTCCTTCGCCTCGATACCGACGGACAGGGCCTCTCCGGCGAAAACGGGCGCGCGCTCGTGCTGACCTTGGAGAACTGTTCCGATGCATCGGTCGTCGAGGGCGAGCTCCGTGAATGGGTCGGCAAGCCCGTCGAGTACATGGCCGAGGCTGGTAGTGTCTGGCTCTCGATCGACGATGGTTGGGAGGAACGCGAAATCCTGTGCGACGGTCGAACGGAGGTTGAAGTGGATCTTACGGTTCACGACCTGCACGTGCGCAGTCGTCATTTGGCGCACATGGCGAACACTTACCGGGAGCGGTCCTTCCAGGTGAGCGCTCGGCTAGGATCACTGAGAGACGAAGTCTCGCTTGAGGTAACTCGCGGATTAGATCGTGCGCGGCGAAAGGCGGACTTCTTTCAGCAGTCCAATCCGGTTCGCGAGGCGGCCGCTGCATCGGAGATCAAAGTGTACGAGCGCATTCAACGGCTACTCGACAAGCCCGACTCTGAGTCCGCTGCCTGACACCGGTTGCGGGAGACGTGGGACCGGGCATCCAGCACACTTGTGGTTCAGCGCAGCCCCACGCCCCTGAACCTTTCCTGTAGCCGCGGCGAGGTATTCGCCGACAAGCGAACAATCCAACGGAACGCCCAACTCCGAGAGTATCGCATGGGACTTCTGACCTTCAGCCTCAACATCACCCTGGACGGCTGCGTCGACCACCAGGAGGGAATCGCCGACGACGAGACACACGCCTTCTTCACCCGGCTTATGGACGAGGGCGGGGCGATGCTCTGGGGCCGCGTCACCTACGAGATGATGGAGGGCTACTGGCCGGCGGTCGCTCGCGGCGACGAGGAGGCGCCGCCGGCGATACGCGAGTGGGCGGTCAAGCTGGAAGCCAAGCCGAAGTACGTGGTGTCGTCGACGCGAACGGACTTCCCGTGGACCAACAGCCACCACATCGCCGGCGACCTGCGCGCGAGCGTGCAGAAGCTCAAGGATGCGACCCCTGCCGGCGTGCTCCTCGGCAGCGGCAATCTCGCGACCGAGCTGGACCGGCTGGATCTGATCGACGAGTACAGGTTCCTCGTCCACCCCAGGATCGCCGGTCACGGCCCGACCCTCTACCAGAGTGGGCTACCCAGCACGCGACGGCTCGAGCTGGTCTCGTCGACGCCGCTCCGCAACGGCGCGATCGCCTTGCACTACCGGCGCGTGCGCGGCTGACGACGGGGTGCCGCGGACGGTCCGCTGCGCGGCCCGCCGCCGAACCCGAGCGTCCGCCAGACCTGTCGACCTTGAACGCAGAACGACCTCCACCACGACGGGCGATGACCCTGGAGGACGCGGCGGCTTCGTGCGTGTTCTGTCGCACCGTTCGGGGAGAGCTGACCCCCGGCGTCGTGGCGTTCCGCGACAGCCACGCCGCGGTGTTCCCCAGCCGCGATCAGCAGCCGCCGAACCAGGGACACATGCTCGTGGTGCCTGTCCGGCACGTGGCGCAGATCTATGACGTCGACCGTGACGCCGCGGGCCCCCTGATGACGACGCTGACGCGCGCCGCCGCCGCCGTGAAGGCCGTGTGCTCGGCCGATGGCGTCTCGATCCGGCAGAACAATGGCCGGCATGGAGGGCAACACGTCTTCCACGCCCACTTTCACGGAGTCCCCCGCTTCGCCGGCGATGCGTTCGTCGGCCTCGACCGCTCTCTCGGCGCGGTCGAGGTGCCCCTCGAGAAACGGATCATACAGGCGAGGGCGCTTGCTGAAGTGCCCGGAGGGTCGGCCCCGCACGACGCTGGCTGACGAGTTGGTTGAAGCTGACGAAGCCGCGCAGGGCTCCACCGCATCCATAGCTCCAGCCCCGCGGCTTCGCAGCTCAACCTGGCGTTAGGCCCCGTTCCACACGCGACGTACAGCGATGCCCGAAGCTGAAGATCCAGCCGCAGGGACCGAGGAGCTCGAGGATGATGCGAGCTATGCGTGGTGGCGCGACCCGCATCCCGACGGGTTCATCCTCGCCCTCCGGGCTCGTCACCCGCCGTTGCTCCACCGGGCGAGCTGCGCGGACGTGGACCGTGATCGCCGCCCGGGCCGGCTGAAGGCGAAAGGCAGCCGGCAGCTCTGCGCCGATGCGAAATCCGCGCTGCGGGCGCGGCTGCACCATGAGGTGCCGGAGGAAGGGCAGCTTTTCGCTCGCTGTCCCAAGTGCGCGCCGTGAGCTCCGCCGCCGGGCCTGACACCCGGCTGCAGGGGATGCGGGGCCGTCCATGCGTTCGCCGGGAACAGGCTTGCGCGCCGGCCCGACCCCCCGCCTCTTGTGTCGTCAGGACGAAACATCGCGTCAGCCGCAGGTGACCTTACCCCGCGGCTTCCATGTGTTTCGCTCACCCCAGCGAGGTGCTGCTCATCACGCGTCCCTGGTGAATGCCCGACATGCCGATCTTCAGCTTCCATCTGGCGAAGACGACCATCGCGACGACGTCCACGGCCCTGCTTCGGCCGCCCACCCCGCGCCGTGTGACGGGACTGCGTCGGATGGAGTGCATGACGGTGATGGCTCTCGGGTCGCCCATCCTGTCACCGGCGCGCTTCCAGTTGCGGAAGCTCGCCGTCTTCGCATCGTGGGACGACGAGCGGGCGATCGACCGGTTCCTGGTCGATCACCCCCTGGGCCGCGCCCTTGCCACCGGATGGCACGTGAGGATGGAGTTCCTGCGCCGATGGGGTCGCGTCTCCGGCTTCGACGACTTGCCGGCGAACGTCGGGGACGAGGAGGCTGTCGCGCCGGTCGTCGCTGTAACACTGGCCCGGCTGAAGCTCCCCGAGGTCCCGCGCTTCATCAGCTGGGGGAAGCCCGTCGAGGAGCTCGTGCGTGATCACCCCGCCACGACCCTGGCGCTGGCCGCGGTGCGGCCTCCCCACACCGTCAGCACGTTCTCCGTCTGGCGCTCGCTGCGGGAGATGAGCGACATGGTGCGGGGCCGGGACTCCGTCCCCGGTGCCCACCGCCACGCCGCGGCAATGGTGGAGCGAGATCGCAGGGACTTCCACCACCAGTTCACCACCCTCCGTTTTCGGCCTCTGGCTGAACATGGGTCCTGGGACGGTCGCACCGACATCGTGCCGAGGCACGGATGATCGTCACAAGCCGCTCGAGCCCGGCCGCACGGCTCCACCGGAGGCGCAGCCTGCTGGGAGCGGAGGCGCGCGCCGAGGACGTCGCCGAAGCCGTCCTCTTCCTCGCCACCGGCCGCTCCTCGTGGGTCCGAGCCCCTGCTGCGGCAGGGCCGATCGCGTCGAGACGCTTGCGCGGGCACCGGAATCCGGGTCTACTTAGAGAGTGGTGAGGCCGCTTACGGAATCAACGCGCGTAGCGATGTCGTCTCCTGAATGTCTCTCCTGTCTGGCGCTTGACGGCTCACGGCGGATCTCCCCCGGCCCTCCAATCCACATCGGAGAGTTCTGGCAGGTGGAGCACGCCTATCCGAGCAAATTGCTTGGGGTGGCTCGTTCTCGTCCTGGCCGCCACGCGACCGCGCTCCGTGAGCTGCGGCCGGAGGAGTTCGCGGAGCTCGGCTCCGCCCTCGGGCTCACCGTGCGGGCGCTCCGTGAGACGGTCGGGTCCGCCAAGGAGTACGTTGCCTGCTTTGCCGAGCAATCGGGATTCGAGCACGTGCACTTCCACGTCGTTCCACGAGCCGCAGATCTGCCGAGCGAGCTCCGTGGAACGAATAGCTTCGCGTTCCTGAAGGTGTCCGAATCCGAAGCCGTGGCTCCCGGCGCGGTGCGCACCTTCTGCGAGGCCGTACGCGCTGCTCGCTTTCCGCCCGACGCAGCCGCGGCCCAACAATCGGCTGCGGGGGATGCGGGCCGCCCATGATTGTGGCGGACGAAAGTCTTGCGCCGGCCCCCGCACCCGTGACCCTTGTGCCGTTCGGCGGCCACGTGCATCTCGCCGCGGCATTCACACCGGCCTGTCAGCCCAGGCAAGATGACCGACGAAACCCTCAAAGGACCCGCCTCGTACTTCCCGGCCATCGAGAAGAGATACGGCCAGCCCATTCAGCACTGGCTGGACATCACGCAAGGTCTCCACGGCTTGAAGCACATGGAGATGGTCGCGCGGCTTAAGACGGAGCACGGCCTGGGACACGGCCATGCGAATGCGATCGTCGCGTACGTCCTGGCTCAGCGCGCGTAGGCGCACGGTCCAGCTCGACGTCCCGCCGCCGAACCACACACGACGTAACGCGATGCCCGAAGCTCAAGATCCAGCCGCGGAGACCGAGGAGTTCGAGGATGATGCGAGCTATTCGTGGTGGCGCGACTCGCATCCCGACGGGTTCATCCTCGCCCTCCGGGCTCGTCACCCGCCGTTGCTCCACCGGGCGGGCTGCCCGGACGTGGACCGTGATCGCCGCCCGGGCCGGCTGAAGGCGAAAGGCAGCCGGCAGCTCTGCGCCGATGCGAAGTCCGCGCTGCGGGCGTGGCTGCATCATGAGCTGCCGGAGGAAGGGCAGCTTGTCGCTCGCTGTCCCAAGTGCGCGCCGTGAGCTCCGCCGCCGGGCCCGACACCCGGCTGCGGGGACGTGGGGCTGTCCATGCTTTCGGGCGGATGAAGTCTTGCGCGCCGGCCCCGTCCCCCTGACCCTGGTCTCGTCGGGCGGCTACGGATGCGCCCCGTCCTTCCCCTACCCTCGAAGCCCATAGATGCTTTCGACGATGCTCCTTGAGGTGATGGACAAAGAGCCGTCCATTCGAAGCATGTGGATCTCCGCGCTGGTGCTGGGAGGTGGCGGGCTGCTTCTTTGTCGCCGCTGGCCCTGGCTCGCACTCTTGATATTGCCCGCGGTGGCGCTCGGTACGTGGGGGCTCAGCGGAGAGATCGCCGATCCCTTTGTTGGACCTGCGATTCTGCGTGAGGCGGGGACAAGCTATCCAACACACGCGTATGCCTCTGCGGCCCTCTCCGCTGTCCTGCCCTTGGTGGGATGTGTACTGTGGCTTCTTGGTCGCCGGCGCACCCGCGCAGCAGCTGGAGAGGTCGCGTAGCACCCGCCGCCTGACGATCGGCCGCGGGGATGCGGGGCCGTCCGTGATTCGGCCGACGAGGGGCTTGCGCGCCGGCCCCGCACCCCTGACTCTTGGGCGTCAGCCGGCCGAACTCGGTCTCGCGCCTCCACCCCTGGTCTGTCACATGAACGGGTGGCTCCGTGGCGCCGCGGTCCTCGCGGTCGGCGTCGGGCTCGCGCACTCCTACCTCGGCGAGCGCTACATCCTCACGCGGCTGTTCCGCCGCACGCCGCTGCCGCCGCTGTTCGGCTCTGACGTGTTCACCCGCCGCACCCTCCGGTTCGCGTGGCACGTGACGACCGTGGCGTGGTGGGGGGCGGCCGGGCTGTTCTGGGCGCTCGGGCGCGGGGACGCCGCGCTCGGGCTGCGGGTGCTGAGCGCCACGTTCCTGGTCACGGCGCTGGTGGCCGTCGTGGGGTCGCGGGGTCGCCACCTGGCGTGGCCCGTGTTCGCCGCGATCGAGGTGGCCGCCTGGCTGGGCGCGGCCACGGTGGGCGGGTAGGCCGGTGGGCAGGTCCGCGCGCGCCGGCGAACGAATCGTTGCAGCTGACGCGCGCAACGCCCCTCGAACGTGAAAGCTCCAACCCCGCGCCCACACAGCTGAACCTTGGCGTCAGGCGGCGCACCACCCGATTCCGCTCCAGCCAACCACCAACGCACCGCATGTCCAGACTGCGCGTCCACAGCTTCGCGATGTCGCTCGACGGCTTCAGCGCCGGCCCCGACCAGAGCCTCCAGCACCCCCTGGGCGTCCACGGCCCGGAGCTGATGGAGTGGTTCTTCCACACGCACACGTGGCGCGCGATGCACGGCCAGCCCGGGGGCGAGACCGGGATCGACGACGGGATCGCCCAGGGCGGGTTCGGGAGCTTCGGCGCCTGGATCCTGGGCCGCAACATGTTCGGCCCCGTGCGCGGGCCGTGGCCCGACGAGAGCTGGCGGGGCTGGTGGGGCGACGAGCCCCCGTACCACGTCCCCACCTTCGTGCTGACGCACCACCCCCGCCCGCCGCTCGTGATGGCCGGCGGCACCGTGTTCCACTTCGTCACCGGCGGCATCCGCGCCGCGCTGGAGCAGGCGACCGAGGCGGCGGCCGGCCGCGACGTCCGGCTCGGCGGCGGGGTGGCCACCGTCCGGCAGTACCTGCGGGCGGGGCTGGTCGACGAGCTGCACCTCGCGGTCCGGCCGGTGCTCCTGGGGGCCGGGGAACACCTGCTGGGGGGCATCGACCTGCGCGCGCTGGGCTACGAGTGCGCGGAGACCGTCGCCGGCGAGCGCGCAACCCACGTCTTCATCC
>Ga0247770_1002404_pt1 | contig 10192 bp, 12 predicted proteins | sample UWRJL136409B6_FD_179943 | JGI IMG/M metagenome (GOLD analysis project Ga0247770, IMG submission 179943) | Plant litter microbial communities from Arlington Agricultural Research Station in Wisconsin, United States - UWRJ-L136-409B-6 | ecosystem: Environmental > Terrestrial > Plant litter >... | reverse complement strand
GGTTGTTTGAGAGGGCTGGTTAGTTGGGGAGGTTGATTTTGGGGGTGGGTTAGGTGAGGGGATAAGGGGGAAAGGGCTGCGGTTGTTGGGTGAAGTCTTTATTTGGATGACTTCGGGGGGTTGAGTTGCACTTCAAAGTTTCGTTTTGACTTTCCTTCTCACTCTCACTTTCACCTTTTGTTCCTTCATACTTTTTTCACTATTTTTCATTGTCTTCCGTCTCCCCCGGTATGTCTGACTTCCCGTCTCAGCCTGTCCCTACTACAAGATAAAGTCAAGTTTACTCTTTGTACGCACTCTGTCTATTTTGTTTTCCTTGGTTCTGTCATAGCCTACTCTCTCTCGAATCCTAGTTGTCTACCTAGGACTAAATAGGACATAATGAATACCGGTCGTTACCTCTAACTGAATAAAATTCCTTGACGGTTCCTGCTACCACACAAAGCTTCACCTCCGCTCAGTTCGCCAAAGGCGAGGTATTCGGATCCCAGCACACCGGCTCATACTCATCCGTCTCCAGCTCATCAACCTCCTCCTCTGTCAGCTCAAAGTCATACACCTTCGCATTCTCATCAATCCTCTTCGGCGTCACACTCTTCGGCAGCGGGATGTACCCCTTCTGCAAGCTCCACCTCACCAACACCTGCGCCTCCGACTTCCCATACTTCCCCGCCAGCCGCTTCAGCACCGGCTCCCCCCACCGCTCCCCCCTCACCAGCGGACAGTACGCCTCCACCGCCACGCCCCTCGCCTCACACCACGCTACGATATCCTTCCGCGCACACCACGGATGAATCTCCCACTGTCCCACACTCAACACCCCGCCCTTGCCCTTTCCGCCCCTCTCGGCTTCCAGCTCGGCAATATGCCCCTCCAACTCATCAAGGTGATGTACCCCGTAGTTACTCACCCCAATACTCCGCACCTTCCCCTCCTCGACCGCCTCCACCAGCGCCTTCCACGCGCCCTTACGCGCAGCAGACCCGCCGTACGGCGCGTGCAGCAGCATCAGGTCGATGTACCCGAGTCCGGTGAGCGAGAGGGTCTTGTCGACTTGGGCTTTGGCGCCGGGGTAGGACATGGCGGAGGTGGGCACCTTGGAGGTGAAGAAAATTTGGGAGCGGGGGGTCGAGGTGGATAGGGCGTGGATGGCGGCCGCGCAGCCGGATTCGTTGCGGTAGGCGGCGGCCGAGTCGATGTGGCGGTAGCCGGTGGTGAGGGCGTGGGTTACCACGGCTTGGGCGTCGCGGGCGGGGCTAGGGGGTGTTAGTGGGAGCAATGAGGAGTGGATGGGATGGGATAGGATGGGGTAAAAGGGGAGGGGTGGGCGTACGTTTGCCAGACCTGTGTCAGGGTGCGGGTGAGGTTAGTCTGGGAACTTGAACGTTTATGCGGGGTGAAACTGTGCGACGTACGCCGAATCCCAGCTGCGGGATTTCATAGCCGCTTGGCAGCTTGATCTTCGTCTCGAGCGTCAGGGCCGCCATTTTTCTTCTTAGCATGGATTTATGTCGTCGCGGGTTGAGATTTCGGCTGCGGCTCACTGTAAGTTGTGAGTTGAGGGGACTGTCAAGTCTGAGAGGGGTTTTCCATCCACTCCATGGCGGGGTCCATCGTGCAGTATTTATCCCCAACGGCAAGACGTGCGTGCTGGCTCGGTCAAAGCACGCTGAAGCAACACAACCCGGCAACCCCAAAATGGAAAACAATCTTCGGACTTCCAAGGTTACTAATGATGCTTCTGCGACGACGTGGACCTGACTGCCTGCTTCCCAAATGGGAAAATGATGTCTGGTTATTAATCTCGGCGGATTTTGGTTGTGCCTGGCGTGGACATTGCTTATCAGCGCTGTTATCTCCGACAACCAGCGGCCTGAAGTGGAAGTCTCACCTCTATTGGCTGGAACTGTCCAGGCAAGGTTTGGGGTCCGCGAGGCAAACACTAGACCTGCTTCGTCAATCCGAACGTTCCATACTACCCCCCGAAGTAGACCAACTCGATTTCCTCCATTTCATCTACCGGAAAGGAAAGTATTACCACCATCTCAGGCCCAAGTCGTGAGCGGGTGCGATAATATGGTACCTATGCAGCGGTCGTCGTCCTCGGGTCGCATCGTTCGTCCTTCCTCATGATCGGCCGCAGAACAAGCGGGACGCACACTCCGCCGATGAGAAGATAACATTTCCCGGACGTAAAAGATCAGGCCGGTCCCGGCTCCGCCGTCATCGGTTGCGAAAAAGCCCCATCCTTGTTCACTAGGTGGTGCTAAGGAGGCGCTGAGTTTCTCAATACTGATTTGCTCCTACCCAGGGCGACTCATCGAGACTGTCTCGAGGAACTCCGAGTAAAGTGGCAATGTCGCCCTAGGCTCGGACACGGCTCGCTGGAGCGCGTCTGTTGGAAAGGAGCTGATGGCCTCGTACCAAGCATCGTACTAATTGCGGCGCGACCAACTTCCCCCTCCCGGACGCCGATGTTGTGATCGGTCTTCATGAGAGGCTCGAGCCATGGGTTGCGGCGGTTCTTAGGGGCTATAAAAGCATCGAGCCAATGAGCTCTGCCATCGCTTCTGGGGTCTTGTCGGTGCAAAGCCCCCCTGAAGGCGGTTCTATTGGGCGAAGCGGCCCCACATCGACAGCGGTTCAGCTTTGAGTGGCTGACCGCTCCCCCTCTTCTCTCCTTCCTCAACCTTTTGCACTGCAGACGCCGACATGTGGCTCATCAACACAACATCTCTGCAGCTTCGGAGTTTCCAGGGAAAGCCGCCGCCGTATGCGATTCTGTCGCATCGCTGGGGATTCGACGAAGAAGAAGTCAGCTTCCAAGAGTGGCAAGATGATCACTCTGAAATCTGTCACCGGCCCGGATTTATCAAGATCCTGAAGGCTTGCCATCAAGCAAAAACCGACGAGCTGGACTACCTCTGGGTCGATACCAATTGCATCGACAAAAGCAGCAGTGCCCAGCTTTCCGAAGCCATCAACTCAATGTACCAGTACTATTGCGATGCCGTGATATGCTACGCCTATCTCTGCGATGTGCAGGACGCTGCAACCCCGAGCCGGTCACCGTCTCAAATGGCCGGGAACACGCAATTCCACCAGAGCGGTTGGTTCACCCGCGGCTGGACACTGCAGGAGCTACTAGCACCCAATCGCGTCGTGTTTTTCACCTCATCCTGGTCGAGAATAGGCACCAAGGCTGAGCTCAAAGAGGTAATCGCTGCGATCACGCGGATTCCTCTGCGTTATCTGCATCACCCAACGCTCCGCGAGGCAACTATCTCGTGCCGTATGTCCTGGGTCTCAAATCGTGTCACGACGCGTTTAGAAGATATAGCGTACTGCATGCTTGGGATTTTCAACATCAACATGTGAGTCGGACTTCCAAGCTTTCCACGTGCCAAGGCTAATAGTCTCACCCAGGCCCCTTCTCTACGGCGAAGGCCGCCGAGCGTTCCAACGCCTGCAAGAAGAACTGATCAAATCATCCGATGACCAAACCATCTTCGCATGGGATTGGCTACCTCGGTTCAAAGAGACCGGCCGTGCCAGTCCCCGCTTTCCAGCCCTACGGTGCACTCACCTCGTTGACTCCGGATGGGATGTCAAGCCGGCGTATACCGATGACGATTACCACTATCGTCAGTATACTAATGCACCGGAGATCAGTTCTTCCATGACCTCTCTCTTCGCACCTGATCCTGTATTCTTCTATGCCTCCTCCGAAGTCGGATATTATAAATCCTCGGACATACGGGTGGGCTATGATGACGACGACGACGGCGATGTCTCCACTCACGCCCTCGGGCGGGTCAGTATGTCAGAACCGTACTTCGTCACCAACAAGGGCATGTCTATCACGTTGCCTCTCCACGATCCGAGCGTGCACGGCACCCGGCCCCAGCCGCTAACATGCTGGCGGTTGGGTGATCCACAGCCACTAGCGATGATCACCGCGCATCCCCACGCTGGCGGTGTGTCCTCGTCGGGTATTTGTGAAGGGGTCGCCGTTTTTCTAAGGGCTGTGGGCCGCAAGACATCAACATATGACCGCGCCACCGAGTTGGATGAGGTTGGCCACGTGTCTGTCTCCCTGTTCCGTGGCCACCTCATGAGTGTGACGATGCCATTGGACTGGTTCAAGAAATATTTCCGCCGCAGTCGCATATTTGTTCCTTCCTCTAGGAGCGTTCAGTCCATCTTTGCGTGGGACCAAGCGCCAGAGGCCGCAGTTTGGTTACTCAACGACTTTGCCCCAGAGGAGACCCTTCGGATGGAGCTATTCCTGAGTTGCGGCCCGCCTAACTACAAGCCTGACCACTCGCCATTATTCCCACCCCTGTTCCAGTCATTGTTGAAGAGAGGTGCCGCTTCCCTCGGAGCTATCTACAAGGTCACCTATTCAAGAACTGAACCTTTGTGGAGAATGAAGCAAACCACGTCTAAGGCTTATGTGCTTGTCAGGGCCGTCAGACGAGCCAAACCATTTGGAGATCCCGGTACCAGCTTTCGATGGGGTTGTCATAGCATCTCTCCCGCAAAAGTGGAAAACAGTACGGATAGGAAATCTCAGTCTACGACGGACCAGAGCAGGGAATGTAGAGATCTACTTTGGTGGGAATTTGCCGGGCAAAGTCTGACGCTGCAACAAATTCTCGACACACACCCGGACCCCTGCCCAGGCAGCGTGGTTGACGATGCCACTGAAGTCTTACTGACTCTTGGCCGCAGAAAGATCAGGATTCTACTTGGGGGCAGCGCCCACTGGGTTACGAACCCTGTCTCATCCATGAGGTTTCTCTGCGCAGATGTAGTTAAAGATTAAAGGGTTTTGTTCCATCATCCCCAACTTGAACTGTGAATTCATACATTAAGACGGCCCCAACTATCGCTTGGACAACGGGGGTTCCCAAAGTTCCGCCTGAATGCGGATAGAATGCCGTAAAGATGCACAGCAGCGGACAGCACCACAAACACATGGAACACCTGGCGCGAAGACCCCCCGAAAACGCTCTGGAGATGCGCGCAAGATGGGTGGACACTACACCGAACTTCTTCATAAAGACGATCGGGATCTTTAACATGCGAGACACATCTACGGTTCTCGTTGCAAGCGAATCGGCTCGAGAGGATTCTCCTCGCAGTTCTCCAAGCCGATCAGCGGCCGAGTTGAGTCGACTCCAGATATCGATCTCTGTGGGCTTTATTCAGGCTTGCGAAACCAAGATATTCCCTGTCATTTCTCTCTAGGTACGGACATCAGGCAGTAATCCTTAGTTGTAGTCACTAGACCCTAACCCTAAACACCTCGGGTGCGGTTTCCCGTTCAGCTCTCATCGGACACGGCAGTGACAAACCCATGATTGGTTGCGCATCAGCAGTGAAAAAACCCGTCCTCGATTACCGCGCCTACCAGAGACTCGCGAAGCGGTAAATTGCGGGAATCCTTCAGCCAGCTGGAATGTTCGTATCCCCCCTCTTCGCCTGGAACTTTTCCATTACGAGGTCGCCTCGGGACGGCGCGAATCCTGCGACGGACCAACACCGACGTTAACACGGACCAGCTGTCAATGCCTGCCCTTGCTGGCTCGATCGCAAGTCCAGAAGAGCCTGGGCCCAATCCCCGGCCTGGAACGATCAACAGACCCCAGAGGCCTCGGTACCTGGCAAGCTAGCGGCAAGCCCACCACGACAACCTGTCGCAGATCGACCCGCCCGCCCGCCAGCAAAGGCTGGGTAATCCCTCCCCCTATCTTTTGTCTTTCAATCAATTTGTAATGAAACATGGCGTGTTTGCCTCTGCGCGCCATATGCCTCGCAGGATGAATGCGGCGCCGACAGTCGCTGGTTCGGATGAGGGGCCAGTCATGGCCAAGCGAAATCGCGACAGCACTGTCCCGAATGCGGGCTGGAGGCGCAGTCAATCTAGAACCGCCCATTTTGCCCGCGCGATTGGACAGGGGGGTGAAAGGACGGCCGCGGAGGTGCGGCACGCGTCCAGGTTCCTCTGCCTGCATTGAGCACCCGAAATTGAGCGCGCGAGAGCGAGCAATTCACTTAAATTCGACCACCCCGTTTCCCCTCCCTTGCGACCGGCACGCGTGCGATCTTGCGGTTCTGAGTGCATTCTGCTGCTTTCGCTGCCCAGCCAGCATCATGTCTGCACCGCTTCTTGCGACGAAGGCGGACGCGCCAGAGAAAGCGGTGGTTTCGAACCGCACAAGCGCCGCGAAGCTTATCGTGCTGTCGCTCATCCTCTGCGGTCTGCTGCGCTTGGCACTCCTCGACCCGCTTGGCATCGGCGCGGCCACGGCATCCTTCCTTGGCAACGACCGGGCCACCGTCACACATGTTGTCATGGTCCAGTTCAAACAGGATATTGGCGGGGAGGCCATCGACTACGTAAGTCTGCGCGCGTTTGACGACAAGATTCTAGAGGCGCTGACACGACCACAGACACGCGAGAGGATGATCAATCTCCAGTTTAGCTGCGCGCATCCCTACACCGGGATGCTCTACATCGGCGGTATCGACGCTGGCGGTCCCCCCGAGGGCTTCGACGTGTGTATCCTCCACGGAGACTTCTCTTCACACTTTCTAACAGCATGCAGCACGAACACCATCACGTCTTCTGGATTCGTTTCCGGTCCAACGACGAGAAGGACTACTTCAAGAGCCAGGACCCCGCCTACCTCGCATTCCAAAAGGACGTCGAGCCATTCGTGGAGAAATACACCATCTTGAATTACGACGACGACAAAGACGAAGCAACCTGAGGGCCTGCTACCGTGCATTCTTGACTCTGGTACTCGTTACCAATCATTACCCACACAGACATCCACACACCACTCCCGCCCTCCCGGATATCACTCCCAAGTCGACTCCAACCCATTCACGCCCTTCGGCCTATCCGCCTGCGTCGTGATGCGAAACCCATGCCGCAGCCCCTCCTGCGGATTATGCACATTGTAGTCCGAAATCGCCGTGTGTGCCGTCACGCGATTATCCCACAGCGCGACCGTGCCCTCCTCCCAGCGCACGCGCACCTGGAAGTCCTGGCCGAGCGAGATATGGTGGAACAGCAGCTTCAGCAGCGCCTCGGACTCCTCGTCGCGCAGCCCGACGATGCGCTTGGTGAAGCCCGGGTTAACAAACAGCGCCTTTTGCCCTGTCGCCGGGTGCACGCGCACGATCGGGTGCAGCGACTTGACGGGCTCGCGCCGGACATGCTTCCCGTCGCGCCGGGCGCCTTCGGCCTGCGGGAAGCCGCTGTGCTCGGCGCGGAGGCCCTCGAGGAGGGCTTGGATGGGCGGCGAGAGGCGCGCGTAGGCGGCCGTTTGCGAGGCCCAGCCGGTGTCGCCGCCGGTGGAGGGCACGGAGAGGAGGGTCAGGATGGTGATTCCTGGGGGCTGGTGCTCGTAGGAGACGTCGGAGTGGTAGCCTGTAGTGGTGAGGCGGGTGCTGCGCCGCTGGTTGCGGTACTCGTTGTCGGGGCCGAGGTAGATGTTGTGCAGCTCGATGTGGTCCTTGACGTGGGACCCGACAGGCTTGGAGGGTGTCAGCAGTGTCTCCAGTCGTAGGGACTAAACTCCAGTCTCACCACGAGACCATAATCATAATCATTACTCACGTGGATATGCAACGGCCCGAAATACCTCCCAAACTCCTTTTGCTTCTCCAGCCCAATGTCCTTGAAATCCTGATCGCGGAAGACGACGACGCCGCGCTCGGCGATGAGCAGCGCGAGCTCGTCCTTTTGGAGGTCGTTGAGCTGCGAGAGCTGCAGCCCGCGGATCTCGGTGCCGATGACGGGGGTAAGCTTGTTGGACTTGACGGTCGTGCTGTCCTTGGGGAGCAGGTTCAGCTTCTCCTTGTTGGCGATGAGCCCGCGGTCGTTGAACTCGAAGGGCTGAAGGGCGGGGAAGGTGGTCTTTTCGTCGTAGACGGGGAGGTAGGCCGAGTATTTGTACTAGTGGGTGGGTGATAGTTTGGTGTCAATAGGGGTTTGATACCTAGGTAGTAGGTGGATGGAGAGAGGGATACCTCTTCGTGGATCTCCTTGTCGTAGGCGAGGGTGAGCTTGAGAATGGCCTCCTCGGTGGCGGCGAGGGTGGTGGTTGTTGTCGACATGGTGCAGTGGTCCCTGTCTCGGTACGGAGTCTTATGCTTTTGAATTAGTCAATAGACTTGGTAGGTACAATTGAACCTGAGTACCAGATACAGCGCCCTTATTCTATCACCATCACCAACACCAGACTTATATAGACCCCTATTCCGACCTCAACTTGTGATTATCAATCCAACCCGTGCATCACGTCAACCCCTCACATATTGCGACCCCCATCCCTTCCCTCGTCCCGTACGACGGGTGCGGGGATCACCGGTCGCGTGTCTGCCACTCGCCCCGGAATCGTGATTTGCACAGGAATGACGAGAACGGCGCCATCGGCCGCCAGCCACTCACGGCGTGCCAAGGCGCTCTTATCTCGGAGAACCGGACCCGCCGGACCTTAAACGGCGAGGCTGCATTGCTGCGGGCATCGGCATCACGGCGCAGGGGCTGCAGGCGCGGCACCGAACCGGCAGCACGGCATTGTACGGAGTACAGGTATGTTTGAATGTAATATGATTTTGAGATCTGAGAGTAATTGCGTTATATCCCGTTACTCATTATTCGTAGTCACATACCTCGTCACTGCGTGCTTTTTTGATTTTTACTCCTTTCCGTCAAGGCCAAGTCATTGGTCCCTGCTATACGGGGATAACCGCCTCCAGTGCGCGCCGTACCGCAGCACCAAGATCGGGATGGGCACCAGCATGAGACACAGCGCCGCCCACACATTGAAGGCCCAGCCATATCCAAAATTGTCGACCAAGGGGCCCGTCAACAACGGCAGAAACGTGCTCATCAGACACCTAGTAACAATCACTCCCGTCGTCGCCGAGGCGGAGTAAATCCCAAAGGCGTCCACAATGTACGCCGTTAGGGGAATCAGCGCAAGGGCCAGGGCCGAGCCCATCAGCGCGGCCGAGAGCAGCGTAAAGTGTACGCCGAGACGCAGCTCGGCGCTCCAGCCGTAGAAGGCCGTGACGAGCGGCATGCAGAAGGCGCCGACGACAACCAGCGGGAGGCGGAACTCGGGGAGGCCAACGCCCTTGTTGGCGTCGCGCATCTTGATGTAGATCCTGTCTAGGTGGCGGTTGCAGACAAACACGCTGAAGATCGAGCCCATGCCTGTGACGCCAGTCAGTATCTCCCATCCCAACTCAACCACCCCCAACCAGCAACCAGGGGGGTTAACTTACTGAAGCTGATGAAGCAAAACCCTGCCGAAACAGGGTCAAGCCCGTAGATATCCCTCATGATCTCTGACAGTGTCGTGCTCATCACATAATAATAACTAAACACCACCGACCCAAACGCACTCATCGCCATCAACACCCCACTCCCAAACAACACCCTCGCCGGCCTCAGCACCGCCTCCCTCAACTCCTTCCACCCCCTCCCCTCCACCCCCTCCCCTTCTCCTCCCTTTCCAGTTACCAAACCCCTCTGCACCGCCCTCCGCCTCAAAATCGCCACCTTATACGTCTCCCGAAAGCACGTCAAAAACACCACCTCACAAACCCCCGCCATCCCTATCCCCAACCACAACACACTCCTCCACCCGGTCCTCTCCGCAACCGCACTCGCAATCGCCGGCCCCAGCGCGCCCCCCAACAGCGGCGCCAAAAAAATCAAACTCACCGCCCCGCCCCTCTCCTCACTCACAAACATATCCCCCACAATCGCCGGATTCAACACATTGCTCGCCACCGCACACCCCGTCAGGGCCCGCGCGACTACAAACATCGGAATGGACTGCGACGTCACGGCCAGCAGCGTGGCCAGCAGGAAGAGCATGTTGGCGGCGTTGATGACGGGGTAGCGCCCGTACATCTCGGAGAGGGGCGCGATGAGCAGCGGGCCAGCGGCCTCGCCGAGCTCCCAGATTGTGACGAGGAGGACCGAGGAGGACTTGGAGCGCGTGGGGGACCCGGAGAGGTCGAGGCCGATGGAGACGGCGAGGGGGACGACGGAGATGCAGGTGAATGTTCTGGGGGGGGTTAGCTTGTTTCTTTCTGACTTATGGGTTTGGGTAAGGGGGTGATGGATTGGGTAGGTACTAGATGGGGGTTGGGGGTAGAG
>Ga0247770_1002403_pt1 | contig 10212 bp, 8 predicted proteins | sample UWRJL136409B6_FD_179943 | JGI IMG/M metagenome (GOLD analysis project Ga0247770, IMG submission 179943) | Plant litter microbial communities from Arlington Agricultural Research Station in Wisconsin, United States - UWRJ-L136-409B-6 | ecosystem: Environmental > Terrestrial > Plant litter >... | reverse complement strand
AGCCTTTTGAGTATGCTCTAACAGCACAGAAGCAGGTTCAACATCAGGGTTTTTCTCTCGCCAATCAGCGGTGAGGTCGCCACGGAAAGCCGCGGCGAGGACTGATTGACGGAACTGGTCTAACAGGGCAGGAATCGCCTCAATTTCCTCCTTCACCCGCTGGCTGCGAGCCTTCAACGCCTCAATCTTGGCAACTATGCGGCGTTGTTCGTTGAGGGGTGGAAGAGGAGTTGGTAAATTTCTAAGGTTACCTAGAGGAACAAATTTTTGAGTAGTTCCTTTTAATAAACTTTGCTTTTCAATCAGCTTATCTAAAGTGAAACTAGACAGCCAAAATTTTAAGTATCTTGAATCAATAACAAAATCATTCTTTTTAAAAAGACCTACATTTTTTATACTAAATTCCTTGTCAGCTTTGACTAGAACAGGATTTCCAACTGTTCCAATCATTGCAAATAGGACATCACCATCTTCAACACCTGAGCGAATGCTAATTTGTTGATGGTCTTCAAGACTAATAAACTTTGCTGTTGAGAAATCTAATTCACCTTCTCTTAGGTTCTTAGAAGTTATCAAAGGAATTCCCTTCTCAACATACTTAGGCGTGTCATGTGTTCCGTCCCTAACAGAAGCACAGACTTCACTTGCAATAGTCCAAGACCAACTTTCAGGTAAATCAAATAAGCCCTCTTTCTCTCTCATTTAATTATTTAAGCTAAACCTTCACTATTCAATAATTCTGGGTCTAGAAGCGCGGTTTCAGTCTCTTCCTCATTGTCCAACATTATCGTCAGCGCTTCTATCTCCTCCATCGCCGTCTGCAACCTTAGCATAATCTCAGCCGCGATTACCTCCGGTTCCGGCAACCCATCCTCCGACTGCAAACTCTCATCCCTTAACCAAGAAATATCGAGATTATTCCCCCGCTTGGCAATCTCCTCACGGGTAAAACAGCGCCATCGCCCCGTTTCCCCTTCGTCAACACGCCTACTCTTCCCATTCGGGTCATCCCCATACGCCAATTCAAACTCATTAAAATGCGATCGCATTAGAGGTATCCGCTTCCCGAAACTGGGCATATTCGTCCGCAGGTCATACACCCACACTTCCTTAGTATTGCCCTTCTGGGTCGTCGCCCGCTGGAAAAACAGTACGTTCGTCTTGACCCCTTGGGCGTAGAAAATCCCCGTAGGTAGCCGCAAAATCGTATGCAAGTTGCACTTATCCATCAAGTCAGCACGGACATTGCGCCCCTGCCCATCTTCAAATAACACATTATCCGGTAACACCACCGCCGCCCGTCCTTCGGGTAGCAGACTGCGATAAACGTGCTGCAAAAACACCAACTGCTTGTTCGAGCTGGGAAAAGTAAAATCATCCCGCGTCGGACTGCCACCCCCTTTCTTCGTACCAAAAGGCGGATTGGTCAAAATCACCTTAGCCTTCGCCAACCGCTGCCCATCCGGTGAGAGAGTATCCCCCAACGTCACCTCCCCCTCAATGCCGTGCAGCATCATATTCATCAACAACAAGCGGTGGGCATCCTGCACCAACTCCATCCCATAAAACGCCTGCTGCCGTTGAAAAACCTGTTCAGCTTCCGAGAGGGTAAACAAGTCATCCGTGCGTCGTTTAACATACCGATCAGCCGCAATCAAAAACCCTCCCGTTCCCGCTGCTGGGTCTTGGATTAGTTCTCCCGCTTGCGGTTTAATCAACGACACCATGCAATCAATCAGCGGACGTGGCGTAAAATACTGCCCTGCCCCGGACTTCTTCTCACTGGCATTCTTCTCTAATAGCCCCTCATAGAGGTCGCCTAACCCTTCCTCCTTGGCAGAGTACCAGTCCAACTTATCAATACTTTCGACCAGCTTACTTAAAATGCGCGGTTGTTTCAGCGCCGTTTGAGCATTGGCAAAAATTGCCTGCACCCTTAGCAATGAGGCTTTTGACCCCAATTCCAGCAGCAGAGAGCGGTAGAATGTCAATTGTTCTATCCCCTCTTTCGCCGTCAAATCTGCCCAGCGTAACCCTTGGGGCAATTGGTCTTCCACCCCCGTCTCCTGCGCCATCTTGAGAAACAGCAGGTAAGTCAGTTCGGTGACGTATTGCAGGTAAGTAATGCCGTCATCCCGCAGGACGTGGCACAAGCTCCAGAGTTTTTGGACAATATCGGTCGTTGCGTTCACTCGGTTCTTGATTAAAATATGCCTTCAACAGTTTAGCAATTTTAGTAACTTAAAGATTGCCAAAACCAATGGTCTTTAACTTTAATAACTCCATTACCCATTGAATCATAAGGGCGGGAGATATCTTTATTATCTGACCTGTAAATAAAATCAGCAGCTCCATCTCCAAATCCATAAGTCCGTTGCCGGAATTGAATGATTTTCGCCTCTCCTTCTCTAGTAATTTTGATATTTCCTCGATAGAACTTATTGCCCCTATTTGCAAGCTTGCTATATCGGCAGGGAAGCTCGGCAAAACCCTCATTATTAGGAATCAAACTCCCGGAATCAACTAAAGCCACTACCGCTTCAAATTCCGATAACTTTGAATGGAAATTTTTATGCGTAATATAAGGGGTTTCGCTTAAAAAGATAGCCAAGCAGAACATTAAACTAATTCCCCAAGGAACTATAGCGGCTTTTCTCTCCCGTGGCTCGATTTGCTTCCAAAAACTCCGATTGAGTACCAGTAGTGCAACTCCCGACCTCAAAAAAGTATAGATTTTCGGAAAAGCTATCGTAATTATACTAAGCCCCATAAGCCAAGGATATAAGAGAGCTATTGTCCAAACTAAAGAAATTTTTATAGCTGAAATGTGTTTTTGAGCTAAGTTGTTACCTGAATAAATTGACCACCAAATCGGCCAGAGAAAGAGAATTATAAAAAATAAATACAAAATTCCCATAGTAAGAAGCCAAAAATCTAGCTTCCATTGAATAAATCGCTCTCTCGATTGACAGGGAAAGAACTCTAACAGCAACATCAACGAACCAATAACCATTACTACCAGCGAAATTACAGTAGCTTTGGTATTTAATAGGGAGCGATGCTTAGGTATATTATCGGTACTATCATTCATAGTCAGTTTGAAATAAAAAAAAATATTCAGAACAACCTTGTGTGTTATTCTTAAAAATTTTTCTAATTGTTCAAGTTCTACAAATTCTAACTTGCATTGTCCCAAAGGTTACTGCTAATTTCCACTAAAATCTCCTCTAACCCCCCATCAAACGCTTTATTAATTCTCTCAAATCCTCCACCTTGCGCCTTGAACGCTCCCCGGTCAAAAGCATCTCGGTCTACAATAACCTCTGTCTTCACCTGCTGACCAATTCGTTCCAACCACTTGCGCTGCGGTGCAGTCCAACTACGACTCGCCAAGATTTTCTTCATCGCCTTATCTACTCGTTCTCCATAAGGCACCAACGCATCTCCCAACGCCGCCTGCCGGATAAACCCGATAATCGAAGCGGCAATATCCTCATTTGTCATCTCCCGCCACGCCACTTGCAGGTTAGTTTCCGAGAACCCTGCTGCATCCAACAACAAACGCAGTTCCTTGAGTTGCGCCCTCGTCAAGTCACGCGGTCGCTGAGTCACCACCAGCAGCGCCGGGAGTTTATTCAAATTCTCCCGCAAAAAGGCTCTAAAGCCATCCAAATAGTCTTGCGGTCGTTCGGCATCCCCATAGCCTCGTTCCACACTCCTCAACACATCCTGATGGCGGGAAATGAGAACTGCTTGCATCCCGCCATCCCGTCGGTCTAACATTTGGGCAATTTCTTTTCTATCCCGCAACCACTGCGCCGCCTCACTGGGGCTAGATTCGCGTAAATGGCTTACCATGACCTCAACAGGCATTCCCGCCAGTGTTTCAATAGCTTCTTTGCTGTCATCAGAGAGCGATCGCTTTTTGCGCTGTAACTTCGCCAACAGTTCATTAATAATACTCTCAACTGCTGCCGAATCCTGCACTCTCCCCAACTCATCGACCAACTGGCTAAAGGAAAAATTAGGCTGATTGACTACGGGCTTCATCTCGGACACATTTGAGATGGCGGTATAGATATCTACCGCATCAAACACCCGAAACACCTCTTTGCCAATCTCGTCACATAGTCGAGTCGCCCGCCCCAACATCTGTTCGTAAAGTATCCGGGAATTCACCCGCCGCATAAACACCACGTTACATATTTCTGGGACATCAATCCCCGTCGTCAACAAATCTACTGTCACCGCAATTTTGGGATTGACCTCATTTTTAAAGCGACGAATCAACTGCAACGGCTTATCGGCATTCCCGGTAATCTTCAGCACCGAGTCATCTTCGACGCTACCATACTGTTTTTCTAAAGCCTTTTTCAATTGGTCTACAACAATATCGGCATGATTGGTATTAACGCAGAAAATCAGCGTTTTGCCTGGTAACGCGGGGTCAATATTTTCTGCCAAATACTCACAAACCACTCGGTTAAACTCTTCCGTAACCACCCGCTTATTAAACTGCTCAACATCAATGCGGACAGTATCCGGGGCGTGAACCAAATCTAGCTGCCCTGTTTTGGGGTCGAAAAACTCCATCTGGTCGCCTGGTTTCCAGACAATACCATCTTCAGAAAGCGCCGTCTTAATCCGATACGGTGGTTCGTGGTCAATCAACCAGCCATCAATCACCGCTTCCCGATAGCTATAAGTGTAAACGGGTTCTCCAAAAATTTGCGTCGTGTGTAGTGCTGGAGTTGCCGTCAAACCAATTTTCACCGCATCGAAGTAATCCAGCACCCGCCGATACTTAGAGATGTAGTCGCTGAAGTCCCGGAACGTCAATTCTGTTTCGCTCAACTCTTGGTCAAGCAAATACCCCCGATGGCACTCATCCACCACAATGCAGTCATACTGGTCAACGGTTAGCATAGCCGTTTCATCCGAAGGGTAAAGCAAGCGTTTGACAAAGCTTTGGACAGTAGCGATATGAACTTTAGTATCGCTGTCAATGTCCCGCTCTCCCAATTCTTTAATCTCAAAAATATCGGAAAATGTCTGAAGACTCTCCATCCGAGTATCTTTAAACGCATTTGCCGCTTGTTCTCCCAACGCTGTGCGGTCTACCAAAAACAGCACCCGACGAAAGCGCTTAGTTTTTAACAACCGATAAACCAAGGCAATGCAGGTTTTGGTTTTTCCCGTCCCCGTTGCCATCGCCACCAAAAGTTGCCGCTTATCAGAGGCAAGTCCTGCCTCAACCTTCTGAATTGCCTTTTTCTGATACTCCCTCAGCGTGAAGTTGTAGTTAAACTCTTCTTGAGCTAGCTTCTGATGCGCTTCCTCAATGTTTTGTTCGAGTAAATCGAGTAATCCTTGGGGAGAATACCAACTTTGTAAAGGACGGCGCAAGTTTTCAGGACGGCGTAAGTCACAAAACCAAATACCGCTTTTCGTCCGCAGTTGCTCTAAAAACTCCCTGCCATTAGTTGCAAAGACAAACGGCACTTTAAACTCACCCCAAGGACTGCCATCTGGTAAGGTTTCGTTCCCCTTGATTTGATAGCCCCGACTGTAGCGCTTCGCCTGGTCAATTGCTCCGGAAACGTCTTTACTCCTGCGCTTGGCTTCCACCACCGCCACAACTTGCAATCCCACAAACAACGCATAATCAGCGCGTCCGTCTGCTGTAGGATATTCTGCGATCGCTAAGTTTCTCCCCTTTTGAGGACGGGTGCCACTAGCATAGGTAAGTTCCTCTGAGTCTACCTCCCAACCCCCTGCCCTCAACTGAGCATCAATTAAACGACGTGTTTCTTGCTCATCCAGAACAACTTCCTTCTCCGCCTGCTGTGCTTGGCTAATGGTTTGTTGTAGAACTTCAGGGGGCTGACTAACAGCACTCGCTTGCAGTTGAGTCAGATGGTTCAAGGCTTCTTTTGCTTCTGCTTCAGCGTCTTGCAGCAACTGTTCGGCTAACTGCCTCAGTTGCGTCTCCTCCGCTACTTTCGCTAACGCCATTTCCACAGCCGTTCGGCTTTTGTTGGCTTCCTGCCGCAGCCGTTCTAACTCCTGCTTGAGTGCCTCGGTTTCCCTCACCGGGTCAGTTGGTGGAATAAACGCCCTAGCTTTAAAGTTCGTATCTCTACCAAAACTCTTGTGAAACCAGATACCCAGTTCCCTGGCAAACTTTAAGTTACTTAATGCTGCGCGATGGTCGCCCGATAGGGCGTGGTTGGCATCATTTCCCGCGCGGCGTAACTCGTGGAATAATTGGTTAATCCGACCAGGAAGAAAGCCCTTATCCCGTAAGCGGTTAAGTAACTCAATTTGGGATTCATCGGTGTCACTTTTGTAAAGACCAGCATTCGCGGCGACCAACTGCGCCAAGACTTCCCCAAACTGACGCAGTTTCATCAAACAGGTTACTGGGTCAGTGGCAAAGTATTGCTCTGCCAGCGTCCCTAAGCTTGCTAACAGTGGTTCGTGAACCTTTAGGAAAGCAAAGTTGGGTGAATTGAGCGTGTTATCCTGTGACATTACTTAGTGTCTGTAGAGGACTTTTTTCGGCAAAGCAGTTTAACAACTGTGTTGCAGCGGACTAACGAAAGCTTCTACTGCATCGCGAAAGTTACTGGTAGCTGCTGAACACGAACTTTATCAAGAAAAACACTTCGCTCAAATAGCTTTCTGATACTCTGCCATCCCCCCAAACGGCAACTGACAGCGATCGCATCTCCCATTCTCCCACAGTGCAGGTATCTTGAATCGTGCTTCACACGGAGGACACTTAGCTAAAAGCTTAAGCTGATGGCGATCGCACTTCCAAACAGACTTAAACTGCCACTCAATCCGATGACAAGGCGACTCGGCATAACAAGCACCACATAATCGAATCGGTTCGTACTTCTAAAAATTTCCCCTGTAGAGGATGAATTGTCGGCTATGTCGTTATCCAGAGAGCAACTGTCACAACTGTCACAACCCGAAGCAGCTCTGGGCCTAAAGAAATTCCTGATTGGTGACGAGCGCTTGAACCTGCGCCTGAAACTCTCAATCCTGAGCTGGTTGCAATTGTTCGTCATTCGGACAATCTCGGGTAAAATAAGAACTTGTACGAGGCGATGCTGTTTGTTGCGGAAACAAAACCTCCACAAAGCCCGCGATTTACTCCTTCCAAAACTTATCTCAGGTGAAATTGATTTAGAAAACTTCAGTATCAACGCTGGGCAAATTGCCGCCTAAACTCCAACTCTCTCTCATCAAGCTTAAACTCGTAACACATTGGAAGGAAGTTAAATGAGCGATAATTCACCTTTATTTGTGAGTGCTATAGAACTACTAGCCCATGCTACTGAGATATTTGCTCAGAAAAAGCCTAATAAATATAAGTTTGTTATCTTGCACTTGGCAAATTCAGTAGAGCTAATTCTGAAAGATTTACTCATAGATTCAGGGATTAGTATATACGGCGACAACAAAAACTCAAAAAATACTCTCAATATGTGGGAGTGTTTTAACAAACTAGAAGGACGCAACATTCCAGTTCCGGAACGTCCTATTATTGAATTACTGATTGATGATAGAAATACAATTCAGCACCGTTTTGGATCTCCCGACCCAAAGACCATAGATTATTATATTCAAGAAGTAGCAGTGAAGTTTTTTCAAAGATTTCTTAATACACATTATGGTCTTAACTTACATGAAACTTTATCACAATATTTATCGGCTGAATAATTAAATATTTTAGGGCTTATCCAAGACGAATATAAAGATACTTTGAATCAGTTGGCGAAAGTTTCGCCAGAAGTGGCTATTGTTAAAGCCTACAACTATGTAGAAGAACTGATTTTAAGTTTCATGACTGATTATTTACCACAAAAAGAAACGGAGAAAGCTGCTTTTATTGTCAGAAGCCAAGCGGTAATAAGACAGTTATTTAACGAATTAGAACAAAATAGCTTTATAGAAGAAAAAACCTATGAGCGTTTAATGGAACTTCGCCGTACTCGCAATCGTGCTGCTCATAGTGCTGTGGAAAATTTGGAAGATATTAACTGGGAAGAAAATCTTAAAATAGCAGAAAAATTAATAAATGGTTTACGAAAAGCTAAAGAATCAGGTTATCAATTCAAAATTAATAACTCAAGTCAAGCAGAAGAATAACACAAATTACAACTGAACATTTTATATAAAAAGTTAAGCCATGAACCCACCCCACCCCGACTCAGAAGAAGCATTAGAACTCGAAACCATAGCCCTATTTGAAAAACTCGGCTACACCACAGCCAACTGCTAGAGCAAATGGAATAGCGGAACCAGCAACTTAGGGCGAGAAACCAAAAGCGAAATAGTGTTCATCTCCAAACTCTGGGGGGGTGACAACCCGCCTGAAACCCATAGTTAGTAAGGATTGAGCCAACTTGTGGTAAAAAAAGATAGGCAGCAGAATTGTTACAGGCTTGCCTATCAAAAAAAATAATGATACCAACATTCTACCTCATTCATTTAAAAAAACAACTAAGTTCAGCTCAATTGAAACTGATTGAAATATTGCTACCCTTGATACAATCAGAAAAACAAGTGAGATTAGAACGGCTCTCCCGGGTATTTCCCTATCCAATTACAACAGAAAGTCGGCGGAGAAAACTACAAAGGTTTCTCGATTTGCCTCACTTAACTATCTCACTAATTTGGTTCCCATTAATTACTTATTGGTTGATGACTTATTGCCGTGTGGGTAGTCGTTTATCAATCGCAATCGACCGCAGTCAATGGGGGTGCATTAATCTCTTTATGGTTAGCCTGATCTGCGAGGGAAGAGCAATTCCATTATACTGGTCACTGTTGCCCAAATTGGGAAACAGTAGCTTCGAGTCACAGACTACCAATTTACAGCTTGTTTTACCATTATTTTCAGAATATAAAGTCATCGTTTTAGGAGACCGTGAATTTTGTTCTGTTGATTTGGGAAACTGGCTAAGGGAAAAGGGTGTATCTTTTTGTTTAAGACTGAAAAAGAATCATCTTAATCGAAACGGAACATTTAGTTTGGCAACGGTTAGATGAATTAGGAATAAGACCAGGAACCTCTTTGTATTTTCAAGGTAAAAGAGTGAGGAAAACTCGACCTGCGACCGGATTTGATATTGCTTGTAAGTGGAAAAGGAACTACGGGGGATGGAAGGTTGATGAAGCGTGGTTTATACTCACAGATTTAGGGTCAGCAGCGGCAGCTATAGATGCTTACAAGCAACGGATGGGTATTGAAGAAATGTTCCGAGACTGTAAAACGGGAGGCTACGATCTTGAAGGAACTAGCTTAAAAGGAGACCGACTTATTAAGATGATTTTGCTCATGACGCTCGCCTACAGTTCGGGGATATTTCAAGGCAATGAAATGAGGAAAAAGCAGGTGAAAAAATATGTATCTCGCCGCAAAGAACCTAAAAAAAGATATCGAAGACGGAGTACATTTGGTGTAGGTTTAGATGGAGAAAAGTGGGTGAATTATCTCGAACAATATTCTGACGAGGTAGAACAGTTAATGAAGTTAACTCCTTCTAAACGCCGCTTTTACCAACAAGGTATGCGGGCTGCAACCCTTATACAGTCTATCTCGTAGACCTCTTTGTCACCCCCCCAGCTCCAAACTACAACCAGCCCTAAAAAAGCTCAACCCTCACCTCCCCCAACCAGCAATTAACCTCGCCATTGAAAAACTCACCCGCGACTGTACTGTCAAAATCTAAAATCTAAATCTAAAATCTAAATTTTTTGACCAAAAAGAGCGACCGATATTCTGTTCGCTGGTGGCAAGTGCGATCGCACTTGCCGACAATCCACAAGAACCGCCCAACCCCAAACGCCCGCTAAGTTGCCAGATACAGACCGCTAGAGTCGTTGGGTTTGGCGTGTAAATATTTGCTCGTCGTGGCAACTGAAGCATGGCCCAAAGTTTGACTCAGCAAATGAATGGGCGCTCCCCGGTTGAGAGCGTGGGAAGCATGGCAGTGCCTGAGCCAGTGCGCTGATGCCTTCTCAGAAAGTCCGACACGAACGGCTGCTGCTTTTACCAGATGAGTTACAGAAACCGGATTCAGCCTACCGCCGTCAGACTTCTTGCGACTTCTAAAAATTGGTTCCAGATTGCCTGCATCGCCTCGACTGTTCAGCAATTCTGTGTACAACGACTTCGGCAAAAGCACTACGCGG
>Ga0247770_1002402_pt1 | contig 10215 bp, 12 predicted proteins | sample UWRJL136409B6_FD_179943 | JGI IMG/M metagenome (GOLD analysis project Ga0247770, IMG submission 179943) | Plant litter microbial communities from Arlington Agricultural Research Station in Wisconsin, United States - UWRJ-L136-409B-6 | ecosystem: Environmental > Terrestrial > Plant litter >... | reverse complement strand
AGAGCTGAAAGGCTGACGGTTTACCTCATAGCGGGGCGACTTTTAGAGCTGCCCCTCCACCCCGCATTCAAGCAGCCACGCCCCACTCCAGCTTAAACCAGCACAGCCTTGAAGTTGCATGGGCTCTTTTGTTACAACGTCAAATGTTTTGTCCTCGCGGCAGGCGACTGACTCGAATTTGTGTCTGCCGACGACGACACAACTCCAAACCGCATCACTGCCAGTGCGAGACGGCTACATGATAGGCCGATTGACACCCGGATCCTCGGTCTCTTCTTCCTAGCTAGAAAGAAGGCACACGCAATCATGTCGCGGAAGGCGCCCCTAACCGCCGCTCGCGGCGGCGCGGCGACAACGGCGCTGCTACCCACCACCGACGACATGTGCCCCGTTTGCAAGACGATCCGCTACCTGAACAAAGACATGGAGTTTCTCATTAACCCTGAGTGCTATCACTCGATGTGCAGCAACTGCGTCAACCGTCTCTTCAACGATGGACCAAACCAATGCCCCTACGCCGGGTGCCACAGGACGCTGCGTCGCAAGGGCTTCCGATCCGCCTTCTTTGGCGATCTAACTGTCGAGCGCGAGGTCGATATCCGCCGGCGGGTTGCCGCCGTGTTCAACCAGGCCGAGGAGGATTTCGAGACCCTTCGCGACTTCAACAATTACCTACAGATGGTGGAGGATTTGACCTTCGACCTGGTGTCGGGGAGCGAGGGCAAGAGGCGCGCTGCTGAAGCCCAACTGCAGCAGTGGGAGGCGTCGCACAAAGCGGATATTGAGCGCAATCGCAAGGCCGGCCGTGAGGCCGACGAGCAGGCGCGCCGCCGGCTGACGGCAGAGAAGGAAGCTGCGCGCCAGCGCCGCATCGAAGCCCTCCAGGAAGCAGAGGAGGAGAAGCGTGAGCGCCTGCTGAACCGCGAAGCGGAACTCGACTCGTTGGCCTCGGCGCCTGAAGGGCAGCGCGTGCAACTCAAGCGCCGCGGTCAGCTCGGCCGAGTCGAGACGGCTGTCAACACGGCCATCACAACGGCTGATGTCGGTCGGCTGTCCATCCGTGGCCTCAAGGAGAAGAAGAAGCCACCTGCACCGGAGGGTCCATACGATCCCTTTGGCGGTATGGACTTTGTGCCGAGCCGGTATAAGCTGGGCCCGGGGCTGTCGCATCCCCAGATCGACAAATATCGTTACGATCAAGGCCACACAACTGGCGGCTACGATTTCGATGAGTATACGGCCCGCGTCATGTACGAGGCGTTTGCTGGGCTGGGTGTCTTCATTGAGGACGAGAAGGAAGTCGGCATCGGCCTCTCTGCCAGTACTGTCGCAACAATAGGAGCAGGAATTGCTGCCGTTGGCGATCGGATGGAATTGGATTGAGACGGGGGGCCTTGCCCTACGTTAGGGGAATCCCGACCAGAAAGTGGTTTATTTCTTGATTTGTATCTCACTGGGCTCCCTAGTCCACGGCATAGCACCGGCGTTCAATGGAGGTTGCGTTTTCGGTAATGGAAATAGAAAGGGCAATTTGAAGATAGGTTGATACCAAGAGCAGGGGAATGCCAACCGGAATTGGCGCTTACAGTCTTGAAAGTAAAGGCTCGACATGCTGTTTATACAAAATGCAGTGTTTACCACCCGAATCACACAATGCAGAGGATCCGTTTTAGTAGGTGTAAAGCACCACGTAGTGTATCCAAAGTCTACGACTTCAAACGATATCCATTAAAGGTATAAGCCCATCCACCGCATCCCCTCGAACGTCCAATCTACCACCAGTAAGAGCAAGCACATCGATCCCAGAGAGCCACTGGTTGCTAGGAACCTTTTTGCTCCCCCTCCCCCCTCCCCCCCTTCTCCCCCGGTCCCTTGTTCTATTCGAGCCCGCCAATCTACAGCTACAGACCCCACCGTGAAAAGAAGGATTGTCTTATGAACAACAGAAGACCTTTGGAATTGAAGAGAGAAGATAAAAACCAAGGCTGAAGGTGAAATCAGTTCGGAACCCATCCCTTCACTGGAGAAAAACGCCATCGCTAGATGAAATGCCATCCTTTGGAGCCTCGTCCTGTCCGCCAAAAAGAGAATGATAAGTTAGGAATAACGCATGTAATGCCAAAAAAAGCCTAAAACTTAAATGAGACTCGGCTATAGTCAAAGTGTTTACAGGAATCCTGGGGCAGAAAACCCAACTCTGCTTGTGGTGTGTCGGCTTTCCTGGTACAAGAGCCACAAATCAGCTGCTGGGAGCCTGCTATTGCTGCCAGGGCGTTTGGGCTGCCGGTCTCGGAAAAACAGGTATAGTCTCGACCTGGTCAAGTCCGCCCATTGGTTGCTGAGTGTGCTGCCAGCCTAAGCCCGTGGTGTGATTCACAAACGCGCCCTGTCGGAACGGGTTCGTACCAGTGGGTTGAGAGATCAAGCCCTGCACCTGTTGGGGCTGTTGTGGGACTGGTTGGAGCGGCGGGGCGGGCGCAAAATTCTTTGCGAAGGGATTTGTTCCGGTGGGTGCTGGTAGCAGAGTAGGCGCAGGTGCAGGCGCCGTGGGCAACTGTTGTTGTTGTTGCTGCTGCTGCTGCTGAACCGGTGATTGTGATTGGAATGGCGAGCTCGAGTTAGGTGTAGTGAAGGGCTGAGCAGCCTGTGGGGAGGACCGCGCAAAAGGGTTCGTCGATTGGGTGTTGGAACGCTGCAGCGGAGACGCTGACGCTGTCGGGCTCGCGGCCGCAAACGGCGAGCCAGTCTGCTGTTGAAGTATGGACTGCCGGAAGGGATTTGTCGTTTGTTGTGGGGACAGGAGCCCGCCCTGGAAGCCAGGGGTTGCGCCAGTCTGGAAACTCGCAACTGATTCCTGGGGTATCGGTGCCAGAGAGCTAGGCTGAAAGCTCGACTGGGGGGAGAAAGCTCCTAACCCGGCACCCGTGAAGGCCGGCTGCATCTGCGGGGCGGGTTGCTGCTGCTGTTGAGCATAGTTTGCCATGGCCTGTTGCTGTACAAAGGGGTCCGTCTGAAACCCGGTTGGCTGAGCAATGAAGCCATTTGGCTGGAATGGCTGGCTCGGCTGAACTTGGAAAGGAGCAGGACCCCAAGGCGACATGCCCATCTGCACTTGTGTCTGGGGTTGGGGCTGGGGTTGGGCCTGCGCCTGCGTCTGTACGGCCATGGGCGTCTGATTTAGCTCGATGGACTCGAAGAAGTCGATCAGATCGGCGTCTGGGCCCTTGGTGGTTGGCGCTGGCTTCGCCGCCTGTGGCCCGTTTGTGCTAGAGAAAGCCTTGGCCGTGTCACTCTTTGAAGCCGTCTCCATCCTCACGACCTTTGACGCTCCCAGTGATGCTCCCAGTGACCCGCCCTTTGACTTCTTCGCTTCAAGCTCGGCCAAGTACTGCCTGCGATGAATCTCAAAGTCGGGGTCTTTGAGGTACTCCTCAAGTTGCCTCCCGAGGTTCACCGGAGCATGCTTAAGCTTGGGAACTTCGACTCTCGTATGATGCTCGAACTGCCTAGCAATACTGAGGTACTGCACCACAAAATCGGTCTGCCGAGTGAACGTTCGGTAGATATTCATAGCCCTCTCCGCATCAGTTTTAGACATCTCGAAGAAGTGGCCTGTCGTGAAGTTAGTAGGCAGATCGGTTGCGACATATCATCGTGGGCCGGTCTCACCTAGAATGTTGATCATTCCTTGGTTCAGAGCCTGAAACAACGCAAGCAGATCCAGCACCAGGAGCCGGAAGACCGTGACGGTGATTTCGTTTTCTGGCTCGTTCTCCATAACCTGCGCGTGTGAGTTCTCGGCTTATCGCACAAGGATACAAAACACTCACATCGCATTTCAAAAGCGCTGTCAGTTGGTGTTGTACAGCCTCTGTCTCCCGTAATAGCCCCCTTTCAACCGACAGCTTCTCCAAGCGGGACTCCTTCCCTCGCACCCAGTCGATTTTTGTATCCTTAAATGCGCGTGCCCTCTCTGATAGGTAAGTAGAGTAGTGCCGTATATTCCTGCCTTGGGTTTGGGCTGTACCGGAGGGGTTAGCGGTCGGATATGAACGGTTGGGGAGACGACTGACCATCGGAGAGGCTCACAGCCAGCATGTTTCGGTGCCTGGCGAGGTACGCTAATGTGACGTCGGGCGAGCCCTCGCGGATCATGAGGTGCACGGTGATCAGACTCTTGAAAACCACGGTCCATGTCGCGTCACGGAGACGGTACTGTAGCGCCCTAAATACCTCGCCTACTCCGGCCTCGCCCGAGTGCGTCGCGACGAGGATGTGCTCGATGTACTTCGTCTTGGGGGGCGCAGCCTGTGCGAACGGGTATCTGATCAGCACCACTGTCGCTACAAGGAGGGGGGGGAAGGAGGCGGCGAGGACAGGAGGAGCGACGGACCTTGACCTTGGTTGCGCCCTTGACCGACTTCTCGAAGGAGCTCGCCATTGCTCTCGTTAGCTGCCCGCAAGCAAGCGGTGCGGACGGACTGCGTCGGTGGGTTCCCTTGATGCGATCCCCCGAACAGCACCAGATCGCTGGTCTCGAAAAAGCCGCTTTGGACGCAGGCGCAGTCAGCCGGCCGGGGTGGGAATTGTTCAATGATGGCTAAGATGCGGAAATGAGGAGGGGGGTGCCGTGGAGATGGCGGTTGGGTCTGGCTGCGATCGGGCAGCGGCGCTCCAAACCTGGCTGCTGGGTTGTGTGTTGTCGGACAAGCGATCGCCTCTGATCGGCCACCCAAGAGTCAAGCATAAGACGATTCAGCCGCCTACCACCCCTGTCTCAGCAAACTGCGGGCCACTGACCAGAGGAATGTCAAAGAGACCACCAGCAGGCACGAGTGCACGGGTCGATCGGAAAACGGGTTTTGAGGATCCACGGAACTTCTCAGCATTCAAATGCATTGTGTAACCGTTTGCATGCAGCAGCCGACCAGCCGGCAATCCCAGCTCATTCGAGCCTCAAAAACGGTCGGGTGGATTATTGCATCATGGTTCTTGAAGCCGCTACCAAGAATGGGTCACTATGTTCTATGCGGGCGATGTGTGGGATAAGTCTGGGAACAGTTCTCTGGAAAAGTTGACTGTTCGGATGCGAAGGAATTAGCCTAGCTTGCTGCGCAAGCTCTTTCCAAAGAAACGTAACGGAGGACATATTTCGAAGCCTGGTTACGAGGTTGAGTAGATATTCGAACTCCGCTTACACACTGGATGGCGAATCGTTTTTCCTTCCCGTTGGGCCGGTTTTCACCATTTCACCAACAAGATCACTCAAGAAAACGCGATGGGTTGTGCAAATACTTGTTCGTTCGAGCGTCTGTCTAAATAACGAGCAAGCCTCCACTTGGAGTGCCTGCTCAGAGAGCTGTGATCCGCTCATCCCCCAGGTGAAACAGTACAGAATGAAAAATATAAGAGCCTTCTCAATTCAGATTTGGTCAGAGATGCCGTGATCGCGTTCGATGAGTAACAAGGTCGGTGTGCCGAACGCTTATTTCAAAATTCCAGCCCTCTTTCGCAACAGAACCACTTAAGCCCCGAAGAGAGAGTTCTGAAGGTCCAGAAGGAGGAAGCTTCATCATATAAGCACGCAGGCTTTCATCATCTGCAGTTCGTTATTAGTCGATAGTCCGAGGACTCAGGATGTGGTTGTTAGGACTCACGTTGTTTTGAATTGGAAGGATGAACAGTTCTAAAAATTTGGCAGAAACGACCGACCTTAAGTAATGCCGCTGGACCCACCTCAATGTTATCAGCCCAATCATCTCACGCGCTCACTTCGGCTAAAGCACAAACAACAATCGATAAAGAGCACCAGACCTTGTTTGGCGCCTCACCTTCAATCTTTTTTTCTTGCACCCATGGAGAGAGCGACCTTTATCCTCTGATGGCCTATTACAATGCCATCAAGGCATACCATGATCAGGCAAGATACAAAATATGTATTTAAAGCTAGTCTTTGCTCCTTCCGTCCATCCCGAGCTGTGGGGGTGGTGAACAAATCATGGAAATGTTCGGGGTTAGGGTACATTCTGCGCTTTATCAGCACCATATTGCTTTAGAGTGGGGTACCCTGGCATGCCTGGCCAGCAAGGGACCCAAGCGTTTTCGACATCTGATAATCTGTAAATCGTTGGATACCAGATCTAGGAAGTTGCAATGAAGATTAAGTGATTTCCAGAGTAGCTTTCGACTGAACGAATGGCCCAGTCACGCGTCTCTCTGAGACGCCTTTGCAGTCTTACGACCCTAAGGCTAAGTTCTCCCAGGCGCAGACTACCTCTCCAATTGCGCAAGACGTGGCCATCGCTGAGTTTGGTCAGCTCAGTATGCGCAGCCCACTTCTCACATAGCAGCAGCTCTTCCGGTGACGCAGACAGCAATTCCCAAAAACTCCTCGGCCAGCAATTGCGTGAGGAGTGGTCAAAGTACAGTGCGTTCTCTGTAGATGTTCACTCGGCCAGTTGAGCTCCACTGACTAGTCCGGCACAGGTCAATTCCCGAGGGCATCGACGACCCCTGAGTTCAAGCATGGGGAAAAGGTCACCGTCCATGGCTTTCTGTCCCGACGCAGAGTGAAGCACTCTAAACTCGTATTCGCCGACATTCAGGTCGACAATGGGCCGGCCATTCAGATCGCCTCCCATTTTGAGGGACTCGAAAGTCCAGAGCATTTGATCACCCAGACCCTCAGGGCCATTCCTCTTCACAGTCCTGTATCTGTGACGGGGACCATTTCCAAACTGCACAGCATCCCAGCGACAACACAAACATCCCCATCATCACCCCTTTTCCCAACTGGTATCACCCGTATCGACATCGACCTAGAGAGCATCCAATCCCTAAATGCCTTCCCAAAGGACATCATCGTGTCAGAAGGTGTCCAGTTCCCGGCTTCGTCACGTCACCTGCAAATGCGATTCTCCGAAGCATTGCGCGCACGTCTTGTCGCCCGCCCACGGATAGGTCTTGAGATGAGGAAGGTCCTTGACGATCTCGGATTTACTGAGGTCGAGACTCCCATCCTCTTCAAGTCTACCCCCGAAGGAGCAAGAGAGTTTTTGGTCCCAACTAGGCGCCCGGGTCTAGCCTATGCCCTGCCTCAAAGCCCCCAGCAGTATAAGCAGATTCTCATGTCAAGCGGTGTCCACCGGTACTACCAGTTCGCCCGGTGCTTTCGCGACGAGGATTTACGGGCCGATAGACAGCCCGAATTCACCCAGGTAGGGTTGATGCGCCTCGTTAGAGAGAGAATTACACTAACCAATCATTAGCTTGACTTGGAAATGTCTTTTGCTACAGGCGAAGACGTTATGCAGACGGTGGAGGCCCTTGTGTCCCACTTGCCTGCCGCCCTGAACGCCCAGTTCAGCATGGTGAAGAGGAGAGATGATGTCTATCCCATCCCTAAGCATAGCTTGGTGTGTATCCAATCAGCCAAGCTTTTGTTACCTATCTAACAGTCATGAAGAAAGCTACAGACGGTGATGGTCAAGATCTGCGATGGCCAGATTTGCCAGCACCATTCCCGCGACTCCCGTACCAGGAGGCCATGGCCAGATTTGGGTCTGACAAACCCGATTTGCGGATTCCGTTCGAGGTAAATTCACGCCTAGTACATTTATTTGGCCCTGTCTAACCTCTTTCAGCTCCGGCGGGTTGACCAAGTCCTGCCGTCCGACTTTGTCTCTATGATCACCAACCTTAAAGACCCTATCGTGGAGGCATTCAAGTTTCGCCCCAACCCAATCGTAGACGACGACGACACGAAAGCCATTGGGAAGTTCGTGTACGAGTTGATGACCAACCTCCCTACTCCACTTGCAAAGAATCGCGACGGCGCTCCAGTGACACTCATCTTCAACACAACGCGGCCACTCCGGGGGCTTTCACCACTCGGTTATGAAGGTTTCGCAGGCCTAACAAGCGGAGAAACCGGCCTCGAAGACTTTGAAGACTTGCAAGATGGTGATATTCTTGTCTTCCAGGCTCGAAATAACCAGCCGTTTTCGGGGGGGTCGACGGCTCTTGGTACATTCAGAAATCATATCTACCAGGAAGCTGTCTCCAAAGGCTTCCTCCCCCGAAATTTCGATTTCAAATTCTTGTGGGTGACGGACTTTCCGATGTTCACACCTAGCAACAAAGCAGATCCGGGGCAGGGTGGAGAAGCGGGATTCTCGGCAACGCATCACCCTTTCACTGCCCCCCTCACAGACAAAGACATGGAGCTTCTCGCCACCGATCCTTTGAGTGCGAAGGCTGACCATTACGACTTGGTCGTCAATGGTGTTGAACTCGGCGGAGGAAGTCGACGTATCCATGTTGCGAGAATGCAGGAATATGTCATGCGCGAGGTCCTCAAGATGACAGACGAAGGCGTTGCCCAGTTTTCGCACCTGCTTGAGGCGTTGCGAGCGGGCTGTCCACCGCACGCGGGATTCGCCCTCGGCTTTGACCGTCTCGTCGCGGTGTTCACCCATACTGATTCCGTCCGCGATGTCATCGCCTTTCCCAAATCCATGAAGGGCGAGGACCTTACCGTCAAGAGCCCAGGGCGAATCACCGCAGAGCAGCTGCAGACATACCATCTTGCCTTCCCAAAGAAGGAATGAAGCTCTCTGTATTGAATGTACGACCACAGGTGTATAAACTGTACAGCCATCCCAAGCTTTCAAGCATATTATACCCAATGTGTTATAGAAGGGATAGACAGGGGGGTTATTATTATTCTAGGTATCGATAAATACCATGTACTTGTACTGTATAACAAACATGTCTCAACCAGCCCCACTCCCTGGCGCTTGATGACACTGACAATCTGAGGTCTCTATAAGCTTTTCCGGGGGGGCAACTGCCATCCACGGGTTCCAATTGTTTATGTCCCGCTCAGCGGTCTCTCACATTCTCTCTCAGACATCTAGATCATGCCAGCAGCGATAGCCAGCACAGCCACACCAGCGCACAGCACATTGGCAGCGCCCTTTCCGGCTCCCTCGGCTCCATTCACCTGCACCACCTCCTGTGTGGGCTTGGCGTATCCCCCACGCACAGTGGTGCCCATGCTGCCCTTGCTCATGGTAGGCTGCGCCATCGTCGGCGCCGGCGTCATCTCAGGCGCGCCATACTCAGAGCGGTAGCTGCTCGCCATGCTCTTGGCGCTCTCCGCCGTTTGCTGCCAGTCCCCATTGCCCTGGTACTGCGACGACGCCGACGCCGCAATCGACGACCCGTACACCTCCCAGCTGGCGCCCTGCCCGGCATACTGTGACGACGCCGACGCCGCGACCGACGAGCCGTACTGCTGCCACGACGACGCCACGTCCTGCCAGTTGTTGTTGTTGTTGTTGTTGTTATCGGCAGCCGCGGGCTGGCCGTTCGGCCACACGCCCGCGTACGCGTCCGGGCCCATCATGTTGTCGCCGTTGGCGTCGTCGCGTTGGACGTTGCCGTTGCCGAACTCGGCGCGGAATCCGGCGGCGGCATCGCGCGCGGAGGACACGGCCGCGGCAGCTACGGCGAGGCCGGCGTCCCGGTCGGATTGCCAGTCGCGGGCAGCGAGGGCCGGGGGGGCCGTGATGACGGGGGCGCGGGGCTCAAATTCGGCGGCGCGAGAGAGGGCGGCGGCCTTGGCGGCTCTCCAGTCGCGGCGGCTGGGCGGGGGTCTTAGTAGATGGATAGAGAGGGGTGGGACGGGAAAGGGGTGGTGAAGTGGTGATGAAGTGGCGAGGTAGGGTAACGAAGGGGTAATAAACGGGGGAGCAAAAGGGGAGCAAAAGGGTTGTGAAAGGGGAGCGAAATGGGAGCTGATGGAGAGAGGGGGGGTAATGAAATGATGAGTAGGGAGACGAAGGCGAAGCAATGGAGAAGTAAAGGGGTAGCAAAGGGGTAACGAAAAGGTAACAAAATGGGCGTGGATGGAGAGGGTAGTGAAATAGTTAGGAATAAAATAATAAAGGTAAGTAAAGGGGAAGGAAAGGGGTGTCGGAGGGAAGTAAAAGGGTAACCAAAGGGGCAAGTAAGGGAAGGAGATGTGGAAGTAAAGAAAATGGGTAGTGATAAATAGGCGTTTGCTGGGGAATGGTGAGGAATGGGACTTAAACATACACCATATCGTCTGCACCGACAACGCTAGCCGTTGTCAGACTGACTTGCGCGACGAGACCGGAAACTTTGGTGAAGTGCATTTTAAGGAAGGTTGCCTTGAGCTATTGGAAGAAG
>Ga0247770_1002401_pt1 | contig 10229 bp, 12 predicted proteins | sample UWRJL136409B6_FD_179943 | JGI IMG/M metagenome (GOLD analysis project Ga0247770, IMG submission 179943) | Plant litter microbial communities from Arlington Agricultural Research Station in Wisconsin, United States - UWRJ-L136-409B-6 | ecosystem: Environmental > Terrestrial > Plant litter >... | reverse complement strand
CCCCCGTCCATGCCACCCCTGCCCACTCTCACTCTCACCACTCCCCTTCCGCCTACTACTCCCCTTAACCGCATCCGCGACCTTGCCCTCCCCCTCGGGCGCCATGCCCCCCATGTCCTCTTCGGCCGTCACATCCTGCTGCAGCGGGTGTCTCCTTGCCCCTTCCACGGTCATATCCTTATAATCGCGCGGATCCGTCCCGTGGATGCCACGCGCTGAGGCGGTAGGGACACCCTCCCCGGCAAAGGAATCGGTGGGGCGGCGTCGGCAAGTCATGTAGTCTGTCGCGGAGGAGGAGGAGGTGTCGGGGCCGGCGGTGCCGGGGGTGTCGGAGACGGCGTTCTCGGAGGGGATGCGCATGATGGGGTTGCGGATGGCGGCGATGGAGGCCGATTTGGGGGGTTGAGGGGGGTAGGTGGGGGATTGGGCGGACATGGTTGAAGTCGGTTTGGGTGGGTGTTAGAGTGTTGCTGTGGATACTGTGAGTGATGGTTGGTGATGGTTGTGGACTGTTGGTGTTTTCACAGCTTGGTTTCTGGTGGTTTCGTTGTTTGGTGATTTGGTTGCTTCGCGGTTTGGGTTGAAAGAGGTGGAAAAGGGGGCAGTTGTGACGAGGTACAAAAAGGCGGCGGGTCGGTATGACGTAGCGACGATCTACGTCAGTGGCACGAAATTTAGTTTCGGGCTACCGTTGGGACGAAAACTGACGGGCGAACTAGCGAGTCAATTCGGGCCGTGTGGCTGCACCTTATCGGAGCTGCAGCTGGCAATTGGGATGGATGCTACGGACGAACGCTTTTTCTCACTTGGCTTGATTGACTGGGTGGCCCCTTTTCTAGTGTTTCCATCAGCGGCGCGGACTGGGTTTATGCTCTCGGGATATTCATATCCAGTTCCCGTCCGGATAGGAATGCTTGCTGTTGGCAAAGCCTCATGGCTCCTCCTCGTGGTCTTTGGCTTTCTCCCCAACAAGCCGGTAGTTCAAACATTGTCGGCGTCGATGTCACTCCCCTCGCGCGCATGCTCGTTAAACGGAACCAGCCCAGCCGGAAGCGCATCTCGCCCAACTCCGCATCGGTCATCCATTCAGTTTCGTCGATGGGCAGATGACTCGATAAATTTGAGATGATAGTAACGTTTTACAACGCCGTGGATCGAGGCAAGCACCTATCCAACTGCACCCCGAGCCAAGGGTTGATTCCCATACATAGCCAGTTATGAAGGTGGTTTTTTAGGCAAACGAGATTCAGCTCATCGTCCATTCTTACAGATACTTCTTCACACTCGATCCCGTACCTTCATGGCGAAGAAAACGAGGGCAGCAACGAGAGGTATCGGAGAAACCACGAACCACAAGACCTGCAAATCGCTCATCGTAACCTGCTTCCCTTCAACGGCGGCCTTTTCTTTCCTGATGGAGTCTGCACCAAACACCAACGCGCCAAACAAGCTAGCTGGAATCCCAATGATCATGAACAACTTTAGCATTACCTTTTTGTCGACAACCCGAGCCCAGTCGATAAACGCGACGATGGGCACGCGCAGTGGGGTCGTCGCGTAGGCCCAGTAACAAGGAAAGTGCCACGACGCGAAGCCTCTCAGGCGAGCTTGTCGTCGAGCCCAGGCAATTTTCTTTTGGTGAGGAATGCTGAATAGGCGGGTGTTTAGGATTGTCCGCCTGTCAAATGCGTGCTCGCATGCTCCCGCCTCGATCATAGCCACAACGATGCCTGCTCTTCGGTCGTTGCCCCCTCCTTGGTCATTATTCGCCGCCGCAACGAGGTGCGTCCAAGGAGTGCCGCCGTCCACCAAGACCTGGTTTGGGGAGGCGCCGCGAGATAGTATAACGCGGATGGTCTTGAGAATGCCGTCGGAATTGACCCCATTCGGTAATTTGGGAGCCAGAATGCCCCTGAGGGCATAGTATAGGAGGCAATCCTGGTCAGGAGCCAAGCTCAATAGACTGGGGTTGGCATCCAGCAGCCGAGCAGCGCAGGCGTGCAGGTTGTTGTTCATGGCGAAGATCAAGACGATGAACTGATCTCGCTGCTCAGCAGAGAGGCCCAGGATGTTTGGGATGGTATCCGTCACCCACGTGAAGTAGAAGAAGGGTATTAGTTGCAGCAAGTTGTCGATGGTTTCCGACACGTCCTCTGACTGCAGTTCCAGCCTCCGGATGTGATGGACGATATCTTCTGTGATGACTCGGACCTCGTCCCGCTCGAACCGCACACCCATCCGCCAAGCCAGTCGCAGCTGTGTGGCCAAGACCTGGAACATATACCAGTCAACACGGAAGCCGGTCGGCAGTTTAGCGATCAAAAAGCTCTGGATCGGGGGAGTGATGAGAAAATCTCGCACAGTCCGGTGCATAAATGTCACGTCTGGCCCGAACTTCCACGTCTGTTCTTGGCGGTCGACAAACTCAACCAAGTCGGCGCACCGGGCCTTGAGCTGTACGATCCGGGTTTCGTTATTGCAGGGCAGTAGCGTGGGTTCGTCACGGGTGCCGAATAACGGCTCGTCGTCAATGAAATCCAGGAGCCGGGTGGGTATTGGCCTCCTAGCTGCGAAAAGGAGTTGCAGAATCTGGGCGCATTGGGCATGATAAACTGGCTCGACTCGTTCAATCATTCGTAGGAAAAACTGTTCGAGGTCGGTTGGGAGGCCTCGCAGGCGGAGTTGCAGGGTATCGATGCTGTCCAAATTGGTAAAGCCTCGTAGCAATTCGTCGCAGACCAAGCTGACCCAGAGGAAGACACCCTCGGCTCGGTCGATAATCTCTTCAACCAGGGCCTCCTTCTGCTTGGGAATCAGCTGTCCGGGCTGTAATGCCCGTAGTCTCTGGTAGCGGGGGCTTTGTTCCAGTCTATCCTTGGTGTATCGACCGATATCATCACGCGTGAACATCTGCAGGTGTATTTGGCGGACTGGAAGTGAGGCGAGCTCTCGGTCCTCGCCAAAGTAAATGTCGAATATGGGCCATTCTCGGCTGGACAAGCAAATCTTGACGTTTTGTTTGCCACAAAGCATGGCAATGATATCGGCCAGCTCATCTTGACTGTCGCTGTATTCATCCAAAGCGTCGATAAAGAAACAGAATTTGGCGTCGGGAATCGACAAGCGGCAGAATCGTTGAAGCGAATCCAAGAGTTCGCTCCTGGTCCAGGGGTGGCCTTGCTTGGGAGGGCCGCCGCCCCATCGCTCAGGGATAACCGTTGGCATGAGAAGGGGATATTCAGCGAGGATGGTGTATAAAAGAGAACGAAGCAAGCCATCCTGTGACCTTTGTAGATCGTATCCTGCTATCCAAAAGAAATGGCCACCCACGATAAGACGTTTGTCGCCGGCCCACTCCTCCAGTGCGAACCGCGTCCGTTCTTCGGAGTAAACAAACCGCATCAGGGTCGATTTGCCACACCCGGGCTTTCCAGCAATCCAAAAGACGCCTGTCTCGTGAGCAAGCCACTCCAGAAACTGAACATCCGGATACTGATTCCAGGCGCTCGGCGTCAGCATCCATTCATACGTCTTGGCGTGAGATCTGCAGATGCTGCTTTCGCGCATCTTCATGACGGGATCCGTGAGGCTCTCCAGCAACCTCAGCTGCGAGCGGCGCATCTGGGTTTCTTCTGACAGGCGTATAAGTGTTTCCTCCATGCCTTGGACAATTGACTGCGTCTTGTAGCTGGCTTCGAGTTGTCTCTCAAGTTGTCGGGTTAAGTCCGAGAGAGATGTCGAACAATGAAGATTTAGCGCCTCAGATTTCTCGAGCAGGTCGTCGAGGGCATACACAATGTTTGACTGCTGGACCTCGTGTCGTTTTGACCGCTCGAGCATTTCAGCGTCTTCTTGGTCCATTCTTCGCCCAATCTTATCCAGGGTGAGGTTCATGGTAAAATGGTTGTCACTTTGGCGGGTCAACAGCTTTCCCAAGGGCGTTCCAACGGGTGCACTTACTAGACGAGAGCAACGAGGCAGAGCGACAACTCGGACTGGGTCGAGAGGAGCTTTCGATTCAACTGCTGGACTTTCTTCTCCTTTCGAATAGCCTTGACAGTGATGATCAGGCTCTCGGCCAGTTTGTATCGACCAGAAGCCTTGAGCTCTGCGAGGAGGGCGAGAAGCTCGTTGGCGGCATCTTGGCAATTCTTTGTGATCCTCTCGAGCTGCTTGCCGTGTTGGGGATTAATTCTTGGGCCTGATTGTGGGGCTTCGTCCTGGAACGGCCGGCGAATGTCGCTGGCCAGCTGCCGCAACCTGGATGCGACCGAGCCGATCTCGATGTGATTCTCAGCAGCGCCAGCAACTGCCTGATAGCGCTCCCAGGTTCCCGAAACAACCTTGACCCCGAACTCCAAAAACTGGGTCGCGGCGGTGGCGACGGCGAGAGCGCTCAGGGGATCCATTTGATGTGTTTTCGTCGTCGCGTCGTCGCGTCGTCGCTCGTGGCTGCTTCTCGATTGAAGCAAGATCGTGCATGATCGGAGGCCGTTGTGGGGTGCGGCTGAGCACTCGCCCAGCATCGAACTGCGTCGTTGAGAAGTTTCCGTTCTCCCGTTCTTTCTATTGCCGGCTGTTTCGTAGACCGCTGCTTCGGTCACGTCATGTTGAAGTTCAGCATGTTCCAGAGGGCCCAGATGGGATTTGAATTGTCCACCAAGTTCAAACCGAGCTCGTTAGGCCTGAGTACGTCGGTGAGAAAAGTCTCGCACTGGAAACGACACGTCTTTCACAGCAATGGTGGTGCCCCGGAGAAATCAGACCGAACGCAATGACAACAAGGGCTCACCTATAGCTCACCCTAGATCAGGAGCGGCTCAGGAGCGGCTCAGGATCACACACGAACATGGAAACGGTTAGGATCCAGAGCTGGAGCTGCCCCACTTGGCGGCGCTTCGGGGCCGGCCGGTGGAAGTGGGGCCTCTTGCTGCTCTCCGTTTCCGCAGTTTTAAACATCACCAAGTTTGACACTAAACGCCAGGGCCCCAGAACGTGAAAAAAATTAAAATTAAACAAAAGATGAAGAAAGGGTAGGCGTATTTTTCAACTCCTCTTACCTTCCTTAAAACCTAAATTAAACCGATCGATAATATTATCGGTTTCCACTCACACTTCACTACCCCCTCTCCTAATCTAAACAGCTTATCGTTCCTCAAATAGCCCTAACTAAACCTGTGGCACGGCCGCCGATTTCGAGCGCTTTGATCCGCCTTGGCGCCGACTACGACCATCGGACGCCGGAACGGGGGTGGACGCCGCTCTTCTCGGCCGTGGCCACCGACAACCCGGACACGCTGCGGCAGTTAGTGGCCATAGCCCAGGAGAGGGAGGGTGCTTCCCTGGGTGCCGTAGTCAACAACATCGACACGCGCGGGTGGACACCACTGTGTGGCCGTGTATAACGCAAGTTTCCGCGTCGTGCACGAGCTGCTCCGCATGGGCGCTGACCTGTTCAGTCCGAGCGTCCCGTCGGCCGACGCGCGGTTTTGTAACGAGGTTCAGGAGCGGCGGGTCTCGCTGCTCGATCTCGCGAGGCATTAAGGGCGCCATGTGTTAGAGCAGTTTGAGCGGTTGATGAGGGAGTCAGGCGAGCATGAGACGTATTTGGACAATAAGGGCGATTTGTTTTGGCCTGTACGGGAGATGAGGATTAGGCGTGTTAGAGCGGGTGCTGCAAGGCGCATAGTGAGCGTGAGGCCGGGCTTTGGCAGCTCCAATGGCCAACCTCAGCTCGCATGACCTATCTTCTTTTTGACACATAATTTTTCATAACCATCACGCAATTTCAGCTTCACCTGAATCTGTCAGAAGCGCTGGCACTCTTGGAAATGGTGGAATTGATGGGGTTGCAATTGATGTGTGTCTTGTATTGCTTGTTGGTTCTCTGGCTCCGCCAGAGAGCCTCTTTTATAGTTGTGAATGGTGGCAAGCCGAGAGGCAAAGCCACCCCACTGCAATTTCGCGTCTGTGGCAATGGTTACAAATCCATAGCTCTAGAAGTAACTAGGTTTAAAAAGTGCAGACTATTATAAGTTATTACCTTTCTAAAGTTTACAGATTTTGTTTATTAGGTCACCAGATATTGGCCTCGTTGGTTTAAAGGAATGAAATATAGGTGTTGGATCTTGACGGCTTTGGAGATGGGCTCGTTGCAAGCAGTAAGGTGATTGTATTGTAGTTGCACGAAGAGTGCAAGACGTGTGGGAGCGCAGCTCCACAGCCATGGCAGCCGTGTTGTAGCCCAAGGTCTGAGCTCCGCTGCCGAGGAGGCGGAGAGCCCGCTAGAGGTCATCCTCCTTTCCGATTCACAAGTCCCGGGATGGACTGAAGAGGTTTATGGACCAAAGAACTATATCATGTTACGGTCATCAAGTGGCACCGCACTGCAGCTGAACGTCTGGGTTTAAGCCCTGTCCATGAGTCGGCAATCCGATATTTTTGCTCTTGTTCTTATATGAAAAGAGGTTGTTCTAGGTGGGGTGACTGTTAAGAACAACTTGAGGCTTAACTTATCTGTGCTGAGATGGACGTTAAGCGGGGATGTGAGACAACGTCGTAAGGCAATTTTCATCTTACTGCAGATAAATCCGAAAGGATGCATTTATCGTTCGCTCTGCGGTGCTGAGTGGATGACGGACCCTGGTCGGAGCTAAGGTCGGGCGTTGATCCATCTGCCAGCACACACCGAGAGCCTTGCCACGTCATTCACCTCATGTCCCGATCGCGACGGCTTGACCGATATAAGGATGCCAAATGGATTAATGCTCTGCAACTCATTGGCCAACTGGCCGTAGAGAAGTAGCTTGGGGAAAGATGGCCGTCCAGTACTGTTGGGGGTTTGTTGGAGTGCTCGCAGTCCTTACCTATTATCGACACAGCCACCGCCATTTTCTGCGAGAGAACTCGTATCCCGACACTTTTGGCTGTCTTATGCATCCTAGCTGCATCGGCGATCCGTCAACTCAGACATTCGCAGCTGTGCTTCTGTTCGGCGAAACCCAAGCCCCAATCCTTGGCGACCGAAGCTCGGCATTCTCCCACGCGATTTCCTGTCGTCATCAACATTCGTCTTCACTCTTACATCACGCGACAGGAAGTGCAAAGCTACGTCAGAATGCGACCACTGTCAATAGTTGTGGCACTCTCCGTGCCCGCAACGGTTTCCGCCCATGACGCCGACAGAGGTTTTCATCCGCCGGGTAGAGATATTGACTGGGGCGAAGCTGGCGTTGGTTCACTCCGCGCTTGCGCGCAAGCAGTCTTTACAGGGTGCTGCGGGAAATGGCAACAAGATGTTCCAGTCGACCGCTGGCTGGGGTGCAGCGACAAAGAGGTGATTACGGCGCGTCCCTGATGTGCGGTTCGAGTCTAACCCCACCTACTCAGTGTCTCTGCCGACGGGACTTGATCAGCGACGTTCACAAGTACATCAAGAAGCTTGTGTCCGTGTGGTGCGGAGGAAAAGAGGTCGACGTTGATGCGGCACTGAAGCTCTACAATGACTATTGTTCGGCAAATGGCTTTCCTATTCCAGGCTATACTTATATCAGCACGAAGATAGTCCGCGCCACGACTGCAACACCAACGTCCTCCAAAGAAAGCACTCGCAACGTCACGGCAACTACACCTAGCGCAGCCACGACAAATAGTCCGAGTGGTGCGAGAGGAGGCAGTCCTCCTACAGCGACAACGGTTGGCGCTGCGACAGCTAGCACGACTGCGCATCCTTCTTCTAGCTCTCGTGTCCATCCCCCGCCGTGGCTTCCGCTCCTCGCCCTAGTATCAGTCATCCCATTCATCCTAGGAACCGCACGAGCGCAGACACTGGTCGTTACGTTGACGGAATCTGATCTACCATCCGCATTTACCTCGGTCGTCACCACGCGGCAAACAGTTATATCGGAGCCAATAGTGAGTAACCGCAAATTGAATGGAACAGAGAGCTCCGAAACAACCAGAACGGAAAGCTCACTCGGGATTAGCACAGCGAGCACGACCAATGACAGTCGCACGGATGCAGGCAGGGCAGACAATGTCAATGCGACAGGGGTGAATGGGGATCTTTCGCAACTCGAGATTGCTGGGATAGCTATCGGGATTATATTGGGGATAATCACTGCCATTGCGACTGTCTGGATGTGTATCAGAGCACGGAGATGACAGAGATGGCGTTGAGTGGGACCAAAATAGAATTGATAGCTTTTTTGAATTTGAGTCGTCTTTAATACCAGAGAGGCCAGCGTAAGGAAGTCGCAACTCTGACACGAGCACAAAAAACAGCAGCAGTACCTTCAACATGCTCACATCCTCCCAAAACTAAATCCACTTAATCTTCGACGGGGCAGAGGAGGAAGTCATTGTTCTCAGCACCATCATGCGTCATGACACCACAGTACATGCCGTCCTTGGTGGGATTGGTGTCAGGGTTGTCCGTGTAGATATAAAAGACAACCCTGTCGGGTCCGGGCGGGCCTCCGCCAAAGATATTACCGCCTTTAAGAATAGGAAACTCATACAGGGTCTTGCGGTCGCACTTGGAGTCGAACTTGAGCTTCTTGTTGTTGCCAAACTTCTTTGGGTAGCCACCTAGCAAACACGTCAGTTGTCTTTGTCGGAAACAGATAGAAACAATACTAGCATACCCGGCTGGGGCTCGTTAGTCGGGGTCGTGATAATGCCCTGTTGGATGGCCTTCTCGACTTGTTCGCGACTGTACCGATAGCTTGGGCATGCGACGAACTGGTCGCTTGGGGGGAGGTTGTCGACAGTTCTCTTGCTCACGTGGGAGAAGCCCGGTGTCGGTGTCGTGGGGGCGGCGTGGGTCTGCGCGACGGCTAGGACGAGGGCCAAAAGGGTGAAAGAGAGCTGCATGGTGGCTGAGGTGCTCGGGATGGTGTTCTCTAGGAGTTGCTTGATAAACGAACGAGACTACTGAAGGGACAAGTGAGCATATTCGGCGGCTAGGGACAAGCTTATATATGCATTTTCGACAGGACTACATACTGCAGGAGAGGTTTTGATACCCAGAGACTGCAAAGATCATGAGCGTACCGTCTAACCGTTTCTACCTTATCTTTCCCCGCCAGGAGACGATGCTCCGGGCCGACATGAGGATTTTGGTGAATTGATGATCTTGTCCTTTTCCAACATAAATCAGCCTAACTGAGCCTTAGGGGCTCCGCATTCTCGCAATCCTATTCTCAGTTCTTCATCATCACTCCAATCCTCTTCCTAGTTTTGAAGTTGCCTTCTTAGACACTACAGGCGATGATAGGTCCGTTGGTAGCTGGATCGATCGATATGCCTCCTCTGGAAGCCTTAAAGGAAGCTGCCGTCGCAACGCAGGAACGCGTGCCTCCCATACATATATTGGTATCTAATTATCCGATTCGACAGACTAGTGGTGCGGCACTCACCGCGACCGCTCATAGGATGCACGCATTGACTCAGCCAATACGCGCCTCTTGAGTACCACAACATGATGTCATCACTGCGATCCTACAGAAATGTTGCTCAAGTCATGCACTTCACAATCAGCCCCTGAGCTGTGCCTGGAATGTATGTGCCGTTGAATGCCGCTGACTCCAGCCAGGGCACATAAGTATCCTATTGCCGAGAGGTGGGTTGCGGTTGCCTAAGGAATCCTTTTCGCCACTGCAAGTGACGTGAGGGGTCACTCAGGGCTTTTCTCCCGCTCACATGTGCAACCACTTTTGCCTCAGACGACCACATTCTCATCAACAGTCCAAATAAATACTGAAGTACACGAACCACAACTTTCACGTCGCAAGTTTAATCGGCCCTCTCAACTCGACCTCAAGTTCATCGCCATGACAACAATCTTCGACATCCCGGGTACTAACCTGCCCAATCCCTTCACTCCGATCGTCGACGAATACCTCTCACATTCCGCCTCTCAATTTTCCTCGCCATCGGTAGATCGAACAGCATCCCTCGTTGTCGAGAAAGTCACGGCCTGCCCCGACCCGGGCAATGCCCTCTACCTGCTCTGGGACGCCTTCTTCAACTCCATCGTCCACACCACCTCTACCTCCTTTGACTCGCACCTAACCCTCCTCTCCTCCATCCGCGCCCACCCCCCCACAAAACCCACTAACCTCCTCCCCGGCTCCGATCGCGAAAAAACGCTCCTCACAAGCGGTCATCTCCAGCCCGACGGTCTCTTCCACTGGTCCAGACCCCCCCTCTTCCCGGCCCCATGGCGC
>Ga0247770_1002400_pt1 | contig 10230 bp, 1 predicted proteins | sample UWRJL136409B6_FD_179943 | JGI IMG/M metagenome (GOLD analysis project Ga0247770, IMG submission 179943) | Plant litter microbial communities from Arlington Agricultural Research Station in Wisconsin, United States - UWRJ-L136-409B-6 | ecosystem: Environmental > Terrestrial > Plant litter >... | reverse complement strand
GATCTCGCCGCTGCCGCGCCCGGGCCTCGCTGCTCGAGAAGTAGATTCCACGGGCCTGTCGGCGATGCGAATCCGGGTGATCGGTTGCCGTTCAGCAGTCATCCGGATGATCCGTTGCCGTTCAGCAGTCATCCTGAGGCCCGGCCGAGCAAGCCTCGCCCTGCCCAGGTGACGGCAGGGCCGTAGGATCTAACCGAGGCACGAGCGAGGCCGGGGCGCGGCAGCGACGAGACCGCCGCGGCTGCAAGAGCCGCGGCTCGGGCGGTTCTGGACTGCCGCGCGCTGGACGCGGCCCACGCGCGACGCGGGCCGTTCCGAGGGCGGGCGATCTCGCCGCTGCCGCGTCCGGCCTCGCTGCTCGAATGGTAGATTCCACGGGCCTGCCGGCGACGGCGCAAGGGCAGGTTCAGCGTTACCGGCCCTGGAATGACTGCGTAACGGCAACTGATCAGAGCAGCTGATCAGATTTGGGCCAGGCACCAGGCACCAAGGACTAAGCACTAAGGACTAAGCACTTTCTTTTTAGGACTTAGGACCTGGCACTCAGGACTCAGGACTTCCGTTTCTTTTTCTACATAGAGAGCACGACGATGAGCTTCGAGGCGGAGAACGAGGGCGAGGAGTACGCGACTCCCGACGTGGCGGTGATCGGGATGTCCGGGCGGTTTCCCGGCTCGGACGGGGTGGAGGCGTTCTGGCGCAACCTGCGGGAAGGGGTGGAGTGCATCACCTTCTTCACCCCCGAGGAGCTGCGCGCCGCCGGCGTCCCGCGCGAGGAGCGCGAGCACCCCGACTACGTCCCGGCCTTCGGCGCGCTGAAGGGGATCGACCTCTTCGACGCCGGCTTCTGGGGCTACTCGCCGCGCGAGGCCGAGACGCTGGAGCCCGCGCACCGCTTCTTCCTGGAGTGCGCCTGGGAGGCCATGGAGGACGCCGGCTACGACCCCGCCCGCGTCCCCGGCGCCGTGGGCGTCTTCGCCGCGGCCGCCAACCCGTACTACACGGAGTCGCACGTCCGCGCCCACCGCGAGCTCTCCGCCTCCGTGGGCGAGTTCCAGCTCACCGTGGGGAGCGCCAAGGACTTCCTGGCCACCCGCACCTCGTACAAGCTGGACCTGCGCGGCCCCAGCATGAGCGTGCAGACCGGCTGCTCGTCCTCCCTGGTCGCCGTGCACCTGGCGGCGCAGGCGCTCCTCCGCCACGAGTGCGACCTGGCGCTGGCGGGCGGCACCAGCGTGGTGGTCCCCCAGGGCGGCTACCTCTACGCCCCCGGCGGGATCTCCTCGCCGGACGGGCACTGCCGCGCCTTCGACGAGCGCTCCGCCGGGGTGCAGGGGGGCAACGGCACCGGCGTGGTGACGCTCAAGCGCCTGGACGACGCCATCCGCGACGGCGACCGCGTCCGCGCCGTCATCCGGGGCTCGGCGGTCAACAACGACGGCTCGGTGAAGGTGGCGTTCACCGCGCCGAGCGTGGCGGGGCAGGCGGCGGTGATCCGCGAGGCGCTGGAGGTGTCGGGGGTGGACCCGGAGACCATCGGCTTCGTGGAGGGCCACGGGAGCGGCACCGACCTGGGCGACCCCATCGAGGTGGCGGCGCTCACCCAGGCGTACCGCAGCTGGACCGACCGGAAGCAGTACGCCGCCCTCGGCTCGGTGAAGACCAACCTGGGCCACCTGGACACCGCGGCGGGGATCGCCGGCTTCATCAAGACCGTCCTGGCCGTGGAGCACGGCGAGGTGCCGCCCACCCTCCACTTCGAGCGGCCGAACCCGCGGATCGACTTCGCCGGCTCGCCGTTCTTCGTCAGCGGGCGGCTGGCTCCCTGGCCGGAGACGGGGGAGCCGCGCCGCGCGGGCGTGTCGTCGTTCGGGATCGGCGGGACCAACGCGCACGTGGTGCTGGAGGAGGCGCCCGCCCCGCGCCCCTCCGCGCCGCGCCGCACGACGCACGTCCTCGTCCTCTCCGCGCGCACCCCTGCGTCGCTGGAGATGGCGACGGACCGCCTCGCCGCGCATCTCCGCCGCAACCCTGATCTCCCGCTGGCGGACGTGGCGTGGACGCTCCAGCAGGGCCGCCGCGCCTTCCCCCTCCGCCGAGTCCTGGTCGTCCGCGACGGGGAGGATGCGGCGGCGCTTCTGGAGGCGCGCCATCCCGAGCGCGTGCTCACGGCCGACGTGGGCGACGGACATCGCTCGATCGCCTTCCTCTTCCCCGGCCTGGGCGACCAGTACCCGGGGATGTCGCGCGGCCTCTACGACGCCGAGCCCGCCTTCCGCGCCGAGGTGGACCGCTGCGCGGAGATCCTGCGCCCGCGCCTGGGCCTCGACATCCGCGAGGTGATCTTCCCCGCCTCGTCTTCGGCCGATGAGGGTTCGTCCACGGGTGGATTCGACTTCCGGCGGATGGTGGGGCGCGACGCGGCGGCGCCCGACCCGGCGGCGGAGCGGCTGAACCGCACGGAGCTGGCGCAGCCCGCCGTCTTCGTGATCGAGTACGCGCTGGCGAAGCTGTGGATGAGCTTCGGCGTCGTTCCCGACGCGGTGGTCGGGCACTCGCTGGGCGAGTACGTGGCCGCCGCGGTCGCGGGGGTCTTCTCGCTGGAGGACGCGCTGGCGCTGGTGGCGGAGCGCGCGCGGCTGGTCGGATCGCTCCCCGGCGGGGCGATGCTGGCGGTGCCGCTCTCCCCCGAGGCCGTCGCGCCGTATCTCGCCGGCGGCGCCGTGGTCGCGGCGGTGAACGCGCCGGAGCTTTGCGTGGTCGCGGGGCCGGAGGACGCGGTGGAGGCGGTGCGCGCGGCGCTGGAGGCGGCGGGGATCGCCGCGCGGCGGATCGCGGCGACGCACGCCTTCCACTCGCCGATGATGGACGCGGCGGTGGAGCCGCTGGCGGAGCTGGTGGGGCGGATGACGATGCGCGCGCCCTCCATCCCCTTGGTCTCCAACGTCACGGGGACGTGGCTCACCGCCGCCGAGGCGACCGACGCGCGCTACTGGTCGCGCCACCTCCGCGAGCCGGTGCGCTTCGACCGCGGCGCGGCGGAGCTGCTGCGCGGTCCGGGGCGCATCCTCCTGGAAGTCGGTCCCGGGCAGACGCTCAGCACCTTCGTCCGCCAGGCGGGCGAGGCCGCGGCGGGCGTCCCGGCGATCCCGTCGCTCCGGTATCCTTATGACCGCACGGCTGATCTCTCCTTCCTCCTGGGCGCGCTGGGGCGGCTCTGGCTGGCGGGCGCGGCGCCGGACTGGGAGGCGTTCCACGCGGGCGAGCGGCTGAACCGCGCCCGCCTCCCCACCTACCCGTGGGACCGCCAGCGCTACTGGGTCGAGGCGCCCTCCGAGGACGCGGCGGATTCGCATCCCGCCGCGGCGGCGGAGAAGCGCGGAGGCCCGTCGTCGTGGGCGCATCTCCCCTCCTGGCGCCGCTCTCCCGCCGTCCGCGCGATCGAGGGCGAGGGCCGGATCCTGGTCTTCGTGGACGATTCCGCGCTCTCCGCTGCCGTGCTGGACGAGGTGCGGCTGGCGGGACGGGAGATCGCGATCGTGCGGCCGGGCGAGCGCTTCGAGGCGGCGTCGAACGGCGCGTTCACCGTCCGCCCCGGCTCTCGCGAGGATCACCGGAAGCTGGTGGATGCGCTGGCGGACGCGGGCGGCATCCCCGCGACCGTCCTCCACCTGTGGGGGGCGACGGGGGATGGCGAGGCTCGCGGCGGGTTCGGCGTGGGGGTGCTGGCGGATGCGCTCGGGCGCCGGGGGGAGGCAGAGCTGATCGCCGTCGCCGCCGGGATGGCGGAGGTGACGGGGGCGGAGGCGCTGGAGCCGGTCCGCGCCGGGCTCCTGGGCGCGCTCCCCGTGCTGGCGCAGGAGTACCCGGCGCTCACCGTGCGCGCCATCGACGTCGAGCGCCCCGCGTCCGAAGCGGAGGCGAAGGCACTGGCGGCCCGCATCGCGGCGGAAGCGCTCTCCGGGCGGACGGAGCGCGTGGTGGCGCTGCGCGGGCGCGGGCGGTGGGTGCGCGGGTGGGACGCGGTCCCGGCTTCCGACCTGGGGCCGGTGCCGCTGCGCGACGGCGGGGTCTATCTCCTCGTCGGCGGGCTGCGCGGGCGCAACGACCGGCTGGCGGAGCACCTGGTGCGGACGCGCGGGGCGAAGCTGGCGCTGCTGGATCCCACGCTCCCGCACCGCGGCCAGTGGGACGCCGTGGTGCGCGCCCGCCTGGCCGAGGACCCGCTGCGGCGGCAGATCGAGCGCGTCCGCGAGCTGGAGGCGGGCGGCGCGGAGATCCTCACCCTCCAGGTGGTGCCTTCGGAGGCGGCGCAGGTCGTGGACGCGCTGCGGATGGTGGACGAGCGGTTCGGGGCACTGCACGGGGTGGTGGTGTCGCCGCTGGCGCACGAGGTGGAGCCGGTGGCGGCGGTGTCGGAGCTGCGGCTGGCGGACTGGGAGAAGCGCATCGCCCACCTCTTCGCGGAGCTGGACGCGGTGGCGGAGGCGCTGGAGGGGCGGGCGCTGGACTTCGTGGTCCTGGAGTCGTCGCTGATCCCCGCGCTGGGCGGGATCGGGATGGCGGGGATGGCGGCGAGCCACGCGATGACGGACGCCTTCGCCCAGCGCCACGCGCGCGCGTCGCGGCTGGCGTGGACGAGCGCCGGGTGGGACCGCTGGCTGGGCGAGGAGGATGCGGCGCAGGATCTCGGGATGGCGCCGGGCGAGGTGGGCGCCGCCTTCGAGACGCTGCTGGCGATGGCGGGCGAGCCGGTGGTCCTCCTCTCCACGGGCGACCTGTCGCGCCGCGCCGCGGGGGCCGCCACGCCGGCCGGAGCCGCGTCCGCCGCGACGACGTACGCGCGGCCGACGCTGGCGACGGAGTACCATCCGCCGGCGACCGAGCTGGAGGAGCGGGTGGCGGAGATCTGGGAGGAGATGCTGGGGATCTCGCCCGTCGGGGCGCACGACGACTTCTTCGGTCTTGGCGGGCACTCGCTGCTGGCCACGCAGATCATGTCGCGCGTCCGCGAGAGTTTCGCGCTGGAGCTGCCGCTGAAGACGATCTTCGAGGCGCCCACCGTCACCCGCTTCGCCGCCGTCATCGAGGCCGCCCTCATGGCCGAGATCGAGGCGATGAGCGCCGACGAGATCCTGAACATGGTGTGACGGCGCGGAGGCACGGCGAGGAGATCGCCGTGTCTCCTCGCTTCAGGAGAGACGATGCGCGCATCCCGCCGTGGAACCATAGGCGGTGATGAGTATCGAAATTTTTTCGGAGAGGCCCCCTTCGGTCCTCCCGCTCATCGATCCGCATCCGATCGCCGCGTCCGCCTCCGTCGCGCGAACAAAGGCGCCGGGCGCGTCGTCAGGGATCGCGAACAGCGTCATCAGGAGGATCGGCGCGGCAGTCGGCCCCTGCTCCACATCCTCCCGATGACGCAGTTGGCACGGCCGGACGAGTGCGAGATGTCGAGGGACGGGGAGATGCTGCGCGTGGGATGTGGATTCCGATCGCATGGCGGAGTGTCATCCGATGCGCCTGAGCGGGTGGAGGATCGACGGATGGCGCGCGGAGGAGGCGGGTTTGTCGCTGCGTCGGCCATAGATCCTTCGGCCTGCGAAAGCTGTTGCGAGCGATTGAATTGGACGTGGCCGGCCTCGGGATGGCAAATCCGGGGGATGACAAGGTCGGAGATGTGGAGTTGGATGTAGATGCCGGGCATCATCCGCTGTGCGGGAGTGGTTGAAGCAGGCGGACGAGGCAGATCGACCGAAGCAATCCGAAGCAGACCAGGCCAGCGATGGCTTTCGATTTCAGGGAGACGGACGGAGCATGAGCGACACGATCGAGCGCGCGCAGGGCGGAGAGGCCGAGCGGCTGGCCGAGGCCAAGCGCCGCCTGCTGGAGATGCGCATCCGCGGACAGGCCAGGCCCGCCGCCCCCGTGGCCGCCATCCGGCGGCGCGGCGGCGGCCCCGTGCACCCCATGAGCTGGGCGCAGGAGCGGCTCTGGTTCCTGGACCAGCTTGAACCCGGCAGCCCCTTCTACAATCTCCCCGCCGCGGCGCTCGTCTCCGCCCGCGTCGACGTCCCCACGCTGGAGCGCGCCTACAGCGAGGTGGTGCGCCGCCACGAAGCGCTGCGCACCGTCTACCGCCTGATCGACGGCGAGCCCAAGCAGATCGTGCAGCCGCCCTTCCCCGTGCGCGCCCGCATCACCGACCTGCGCGGCCCCAACGGCGAGCCCGCCGACGAGGACCTGATCCGCCGCCGGGTGAGCGAGGAGGGCGCCGCCCCCTTCGACCTGGCCGAGGGCCCGCTCCTGCGCGTCGACCTGTTCCGCGTCTCCGACGCCGACTACGCGATGCTGCTGAACGTGCACCACATCGCCACCGACGGCTGGTCGATGCCCATCATCTTCCGCGAGATGGAAGAGGTGTACGAGGCGTACGTGCGCGGAGAGCCCTCGCCCCTGGCCGAGCTCCCGCTGCAGTACGCCGACTACTCCGCCTGGCAGCGCGAATTCCTCACCGGCGACACCCTGGCGAAGCAGGTGGACTACTGGCGGCGCCACATGGAAGGCGCCCCCACGCTGGAGATCCCCACCGACCGCCCGCGCCCCCCCGTGCTCAGCCACCGCGGCGGCATCCACCGCTTCATGTGGCCCGCCGCGCTCACCGAGCGGATCCGGACCGCGGGGAAGGAGCTGGGCGCCTCGCTGAACATGGTGGTGATGGCCGGCTTCAACGTGCTGCTGCAGCGGTACGGCGGGCAGGACGACGTGGTGGTGGGCACCCTGCTGGGCAACCGCAACCGCGCCGAGACCGAGCCGCTGGTGGGCTTCTTCGTCAACTCCGCCCCCATCCGCCTCCGCCTCGCCGGCGACCCCTCGTTCGCCGAGGTGGTGCGGCGCGCGCGCACCGCCATCCTGGACGCCGACGCCAACCAGGACCTCCCGTTCGACAAGATGGTCGACGAGCTGGTGACCGAGCGCGACCCCAGCCGGAATCCGCTCTTCCAGGTGATGTACTTCCACCACACCTTCGTCAAGAACCTGCACCACAAGGAAGAGTCCGAGTTCGCCGAGGCGCTGAACGTCCGCGAGCTGATCCAGGAGACCGGCGTCTCCCTGATCGACACGCACGCCTCCAAGTTCGACCTCACGCTGGCCACGCTGGAGCAGGGCGACGGCACGCTGGCCAACATGGTCGAGTACAGCTCCGACCTGTGGGACGAGGAGACGATCGGGCGGATGATGGAGCACCTGCGCGTCCTCCTGGACGACGCCTGCGCCCATCCCCAGGCGCCGATCTCCGCGCTGTCGATGGTCGCCCCGCGCGAGCGGGAGCGGCTGCTGGAGTGGGGGACCAACGAGCCCGCCTCTCCCCACGCCGGCGCCTCCATGGTCTCCCGCTTCGAGCGCCTGGCCAACGAGTCGCCCGACGCCCCCGCCGCCGACTTCGCCGACGTCCGGCTCACCTACCGCGAGCTGGACGAGCGCGCCAACCGCGTCGCGCGCCGGCTGGCGGCGCTCGGCATCGCCCCCGGAATGACCGTGGGCCTGGCGACGGGGCACACGGCGGGGATGCCGGCGGCGGCGCTCGGCATCCTGAAGGCGGGCGCGGCCGTGGTCCCCCTGGACCCCGAGTACCCGGACGACCGCCTGGCCTTCATGGCCGAGGACGCCGGCCTGCGCGCCGTCGTCGCCGAGCGCGGCGCGCTGGCGTGGCTCGCCTCCGCCACCGTCTCCGTCCTCGACCTGGACGCCGACGCGGCCGCGATCGCCGCCGAGGACGGATCGCGTCCGGGGCTGCCGGTCGACCCCGCCGACGTGGCGTACGTCATCTACACCTCGGGATCGACGGGGAAGCCCAAGGGCGTCGCGCTCACCCACCGCGGCCTCGTGCGGACGATGGCGGAGGCGGACTACGCGCGGATCGGAGCGGGCGACCGGGTGACGATGTCGGCCAACCTGTCGTTCGACGCGGCGCTCTTCGAGGTGTGGGGGACGCTGCTGAACGGCGCGGCTCTGGTCGGCATCCCCCGCGACCTCCTCCTCTCCACCCACGAGTACGCGGCGGAGCTGGCGCGGAAGGGGATCACGCACGCCTTCCTCACCACGCAGCTCTTCAACCGCCACGTGGGCGAGGCGCCGGGCCTCTTCGCGGGGCTCAGGTACGTCTTCTTCGGCGGCGAGCAGGTGGATCCGCATTCCGTCCGCCGCTCCCTGGAGGAGGGCCCGCCCGCGCACCTCCTGCACATGTACGGCCCCGCCGAGACGACCGTCTACGCCACCTGGCACGAGGTGACGAAGGTCGCCCCCGACGCGCACACGGTGCCGATCGGCGCCCCCGTCGTGGGCACGCGCGTCTACGTGCTGGACCCGTGGGGGCGGCCGGCGGGCGTCGGCGTTCCGGGCGAGCTGTGCCTGGGCGGCGAGCGCGTGGCGCGGGGATACCTGGGCCGGCCGGGGATGACGGCCGAGCGCTTCGTCCCCGATCCCTTCGCGGGCGGCGGCGCGCGGATGTACCGCACGGGCGACCGCGCGCGCTGGCTGGCGGACGGGACGCTGGAGTTCCTGGGCCGCTTCGACGAGCAGGTGAAGGTGCGCGGCTTCCGGGTGGAGACGGGCGAGGTGGCCGCCGTGCTGCGCGACCACCCCGCCGTGGCCGACGCGGCCGTGATCGCGCGCGAGGACGCGCCCGGCGCGCGGCGGCTGGTGGGCTACGTGGCCGGGCCGGACCGCGCGGCGCTGGAGGCCGCCGACTTCCGCGCCTTCCTCAAGGAGCGGCTTCCCGACTACATGGTCCCCTCCGCCTTCGTGGCGCTGGACGCCATCCCGCTCACCCCCAACGGCAAGGTGGACCGCGCCAGGCTCCCCGCCCCCGCCGCGCCTCGGATCGAGGAGGGCGCCTTCGCCGCGCCGCGTACCCCCGCCGAGGAGACGCTGGCGCGGGTGTGGGCCGAGGCGCTGGGGGTGGAGCGCATCGGCATCCACGACAACTTCTTCGCGCTGGGCGGCGACTCCATCCTCTCCATCCAGATCGTCGTGCGCGCGGCGCGCGAAGGCGTCCGCGTGACGCCCAAGCAGATGTTCACGCACCAGACCGTGGCGGAGCTGGCCGCCGCCGCCGGCACCGCGCCCACGGCCGAGGCCGAGCAAGGCCCCGTCACCGGCCCCGTCCCGCTCACCCCCGTGCAGCGCTGGTTCTTCGCGCAGGAGCTGGCGGAGCCACACTTCTTCAACCTGGCGCTCCTCTTCCAGCCGCGGGAGGCGCTGGACGCCGCCCTCGCGGAACGGGCCGTCGCCGCGCTCCTGGCGCACCACGACGCGCTCCGCCTCCGCTACACGCGCGGCGCGGACGGCTGGGAGCAGTCCGGCGCCGGCCTCGACGGCCCGGTCCCCTTCGAGCACGTCGACCTCTCCGCCCTCCCCGCGTCGGATCGCGGAGCGGCAATGACCGAGCGCGCGACCGCTCTCCAGGCCGGTCTCGATCTGACGGACGGGCCGCTCGTCCGCTTCGCCCTCTTCGAGCTGGGCGAGGAGGGTCAGCGGCTCCTCCTGGTGGCCCATCACCTGGTAACCGACGCCGTGTCGCTCGGCATCCTCACGGAAGACCTGGAGGCGGCGTACCGGCAGCTCGCGCGCGGCGGAGACGTTCATCTGCCGGCCAAGACGACATCGTTCCGCGCCTGGACGGAGCGCCTCGCGGCCCACGCGCGGACGGAAGAGGTGAGGGCGGAGCTCCCCTTCTGGCGGACGCAGGCGGGAGATCCGCTCCCCGTTGATCACTTCGGTGGATCGAACGCGGAGGGGCAGTCGGACCGCGTGGTGGTGGAGCTGGACGAGGAGGAGACGCGCGCGCTGCTGCAGGAGGTGCCCGCCGTCTACAACACGCGGATCAACGACGTGCTCCTGGCCGCGCTGGGGATGGCGCTTCGCCGCTGGACGGGCGGCACGGCGGCGGTGGACCTGGAGGGGCACGGCCGCGAGGACCTGTTCGAGGGCGTGGACCTCTCGCGCACGGCGGGATGGTTCACGGCCATCCACCCGCTGCGCCTGGAGATCCCCGGCGGCGGCCCCGGCGAGGCGCTCAAGGCGGTGAAGGAGCAGATCCGCGCCGTGCCGGGCAAGGGGATCGGCTACGGCCTGCTGCGCTGGATGTCGGGAGATGCGGAGGCCCGGGACGCGCTGGCGGCGGTGGCGCGGCCGCAGGTGAGCTTCAACTACCTGGGCCGCTTCGAC
>Ga0247770_1002397_pt1 | contig 10236 bp, 7 predicted proteins | sample UWRJL136409B6_FD_179943 | JGI IMG/M metagenome (GOLD analysis project Ga0247770, IMG submission 179943) | Plant litter microbial communities from Arlington Agricultural Research Station in Wisconsin, United States - UWRJ-L136-409B-6 | ecosystem: Environmental > Terrestrial > Plant litter >... | reverse complement strand
CCTTCCCTCCCTACGTCCCCATCCCCCTCGCCACCTTCTACTTTCGTCTGAGTAACCTCCCCGTCCTTCCCAACCGTAACATCCCCCACGACATTCCCCCGGTCATCAACCACCAGCGGCGCGTCCTCAGCCTCGGCGCTCCCGCTGCGCGGCTTGGCGGGTCGGCGGCGCCCTGCGAGGATGGCGTCGGGCCCGTCGAATTCCGAGGGGGCGTTCTCGCTCCGTAGGCGGGCGAGGAACGGCGGGAGGGAGGTATTGTACTGGAGGTTTTTGGGGGTGATTTTCTGGGACATTTTTGAGTGTGGCGTGCTTGCGTCGGCGCTGAACGAGCGAGAGAGCGCTGGGTTGGGTTAGGGATGCGCTGCGCGCTGGAAGGTGTCGGTTGGTGGATGGACTCGCGGAGGGCGCGTGAGATTATTGCGAGCGGTTCTGTCGCGGTGCGTAGAAGAGGAGGATAGAAGGTGACCAAGAGGTGTTGATGAGGTTGAGGCTAGAATTTGTTGGAGAAGGACGGAGGTCGTGTCGCGCGTTGACCCCGCCTAACACAACCCGCTGCAGGACGCACTGCAGGGCTGAAATGGAACTGTGGGGTCAAGGACGGTCCCGCAACCGCCAAAGCTTACACACACGGAACACGCATCGATAGTCAAACTGGGGTTGGGGCAGATTCTTCATATTACTTTTCATCCCATACTACTGTTGAGCAGAATTCGTCCCGAAAACTGTGACCACCTTGACCAGTTTTCTACCCGTGCTCTCGTTCACGCCACGATTCCTGCACAGATCGACCACTTTCCGCTTTTCTGTGGCGCAACACAAATCTGAGATACTTCCTGGGTTACGTGGTCCACAGTTTCGCGGATTGTGTATGAGAAACCTGGCCGGACCCAGTGAGACGAGCGTTGCAACGTCTGAATGGACCCGAGCTTCAACCGTTTCACAAACGGTGCAGATATCCCTCAGGCTGGAACTTCTGATTCCACATCAGAATGCTTCCGTGGGAACTCTCGAACTGCCAGAAAACCCAGCAAGCCAGGATAGTGTCTCGACTCGTATGCCTGCCCCCAAGTTCATGACGCAAATATTTGAGCTCGCAAAGTTTTAGCGCATAGGAACCCCTCGTGTAACTCTGCGACTCTGTTAGGAACTATTGGTGCAGAAGAAATCGGGAAGGAGTCACATACCTGAGAAGTCAACCCCTACAGCTCATATATCCCATCCAAGCAAAACAGCATCAGCAAACTTCCTCCATATATGATTGGAATTCTCCAAAACCTAGCCCGCACCCACGGTCTAGCGGCACCCCACAGAACATTTCTCGACAGGACGGCTCGCTCTTGGGCCACCTAAGGCTTCGCGATTCCGCGGTATCAAATCTCAAGCTGTGTTGAACCAGCTTGTATCCCCAAGATTCACCAGAGTTGGTCAGCCCCCAGAGGTAGCCCTTCTGGCCAAGAGAAACTCGACCATGCCAGTCTGACCTTGCTGCTTCGCGAGCTCGATCACATCGTCAAGGGCACCCAGCTTTTCGTACATCGGGACCATCACGTCGGCGATAACCCCCGACCCAATTGTCTCGCCAAATGTCCATAGATCTCGGAACCACAGGCGCTGCTGGTGCTCCTGGGGGCCTTCGGTGATCGGTCCCCCGGCCAGATTTCGGGTCGCAAGCTTCAGCATATGCTTCACGTTCCTCTTTTGCACCCGCGAGTCTGCCTCCAGGAGTAACTGGACCAAGTCACCGCGGTTGGTGGTCGCAGCATATTTTAGTGCTGTATGTTCATAGCGATCTTTGACATCAGGGCGAGCGCCGCGTCTGAGAAACATGGTCACGGTACCGACCAGGCCGCGTTCGGCAGCTGCCATAAGTGGTGTTACCCCGGTGTTGTCTGCCCGGCCTAGGCTGTCAGAAAAGCTTGACCACGAGGACGGGGAGCTGTACAGCTTCTCGATAACCTGCATGGTGAGGTCATCAGCGATCGAAACGTCAGAAGCCCGCCAGTCTTCCGGGGGTAGTTTGTTGTCGCGCTCCAGCCGATCCCGGCTGCAGACAGCGAAAAACAAAATTGACTGGCCCTTGTCTGTCAAGACATCAAGGCTAGCTCCATGTTCTAGGAGAAGGGTGATAAGCCCAAGGTCGCGCCGGAAGGCGGCAAAGTGCAAAGGTGTGGTTCCTCCAAATGCTGGAACGTTCGGGTCTGTGTCGAGATCGAGGAGTATTTTTGCCTGCTCGCTATTGCCGTTGATTACCGCCATGTGCAACGATATGGACTCGTGGACCGGCTCCTGGGGAGTCGGGGGGAGGTCGTATACCATTGGACCGCTCTGAGACACAAACCCGCCGGTTTCGAAGTGAGCGTTTGGGCCTGGGCCAACAGCGGTTGCAAAAGTGGGCTGGTCAGACCAAGAGCTATAACCGCCAACTGCAGCTTGGTCCAAAGAAGGCCGAAGGCATTTAGAGTTCCCAGGCCCCAAGCTTCGCCAAGCCCTGGAAGAAGAAGGAGGTTGCGATAGTGCAAAGGTCCAGTCGTGGCCAGGATCAACGAGGGCTTCGTGAATGGCTGAGGTATTTGTTCTAGGCTGAGACTGAAGTTGTAAGCCATACATATCCTGTGGCAGCAAGTATGTGGGAGAGAACAGTGGCCCAGTGTCGGCAGGTTCGGTCCTGGGAAATTGGGTATGGGTACTGCTCCCAGTCTGGTTCTCGAGTGGTGTTGCGGAACACGATATGAGAGCAGGAAAACCACCGATCGCGTAATCTGTTGACATATCTGGCATCGGGCGGCTCCATATAGGATCACTAGCAGCCGTGGGAAGGCTTGGCGGATGTTCAGGAAGCCCCATCTCGATAGCGTCTATCCCATGTGGCCCAAGATCGGGACTGCTTGCAGCGGGGCTGGTGGTATGTGACACGTCGGTGACCATCGGCAGTGCACGGACAGAGTCCTCGGGTTCGGGTGTGGAGTACCTGACACCAGGTGGTGTTGTCACTAAGGGAGAGGCCGTAAGCTTCTTTCTCAGAAAAGGTAGCGAGGTCAAGGCACCTTCACCGTCGAGACGGAAGTTAACGCCGATGTTGTTGCGTTTTGCAAACCGGCATAGTTTCTCCTGTCGGACCTCGACTCCATGGCGAGTGAACCTTGTTTCCTTGTTGATACGGCGCCGGCTTCGCTGTATATGAAGCATTACCTTCATGTCATCGGTTTTGATGTTCTTCACGAGGCCCCATGTCTTGAAGTACCTCTTGTACTGCCTCGCGCTGGCATGAGCTTTAGCTTGGGGTTCAAGAAGTGAGGGTGTTGATGGGAGATTAACTCTGCAGAAAAGCCATGAGCCTCGCTCATCGTCTTCATCACCTCCGGGAGCTCCCAATTTTTGGTCCAATAAAGATCCACAATCGTCTTTTTCTGGGCAGCCCATTGAGTCGGGCCGGGAGGCTGCATGTTGAAAGAGCGTGGGTGTGGCGCGCCGTGGTTGTAGAGTGAGGAGGACCAGACCACTGAAAGGCGGCACAGAATGCGGCGTAGGGAGTGTCGAGACAAGACACGGTAACCCCTCTCGACGAGATCAAAGGGCTCGGGCCCGTAATATAAGAGATATGCTGAAGCAAGTCATGGTTGTCGAACGGATCCAACGGGCATACCAATAAAAGCAGGAACCCTTGGGCGCCAGCTCACGGGGGTGCCAGGTGCAAGTCGTCGGTGTATGCCAAAAGGGTGTTGCCCCATCAGCGGGTTTCTGCCACTTGCAGCCAACTCACTCGGCGCATTGGCGGGCAGAAGTGAAAAAGAAGCGGGAAAGGAAAACGAATCGTCAGAGCCATCGACAGGACAGGGTGTAGTACCGCGATGCTGAACATCCGAGTCTTGGCCTTGGGATTGTCTAGCCAGGTCAGCGGCGGGACGTGCAGTGGGTTCCCCGAGGTGGGAGGTGGGCTCCCGTATGTAACTTCGTACCGGTACCTAAGGTACTCGACATGCACAGCTGCGCTGGCGGACCCGGGGAACAGGGAAGACGAGTCCCTTGAGAGTGATGACAAGTCACTTACTAGCCCCTGCTACCGCGGCGCTCCTGCAAGATGGTGTGTTTCAATCATGGCAAGCAGTCAGTCATCAGCTTGGGTAAGTGCTCGGGGTCTGCTCCGCACGATTTCCGAATCCGATGGATTCGCGGTCTCGCACGTGGGGGCTTGTCGTCCTTCTGCTCGGAACACAGCCCTCGCCGGCCGGGGAACTGGCCCGGCAGGACCTGAGCATGACGGGCCAATCAAATAATTGGTGGTGTTGGCAAATAAAATTGACGCGTCCAGAACGGACGACCATCCAGAATGGACGATCATCCAGAATGGACGGCCGGCCATGCAGGACGGGCCGGGAGACGTGGAAGGAGGCGTCTGATGCCTCGATCGACAGCCGCAGACGCCTGGGAGGGGCCGCAAAATATAAGACAGGCCACCGCCGGAAGCAAAGGAAGCAATCCGGATGCTCTTGTGAAGACAAAGGTGACAAACCCTTGCCCTGAGGGCTGACGGCAAGGCTGAAGCGGTAGGAACATCTTGCCTGCCTGCTCGGGAGCCAATCAGGCGCGTGTATTGAAAGTGGGGGCCCCATTTCGCGTCACTGTCCAAGGGGAGGCAACGACCAGGGTCGTGTTACCGAAAGCCAGCTGGAGGTCGTGCTGTTTGGAATTCCATCTCACTTGGGATGCTTCGATCACTGCATCTAGACTCGGTCCATCGATCGCGTGGGCATCTCGGAGTCCGCCTGAGCCACGCAGGGCTCGAAATACAAGCAATCTTACCCCAGAGGTTCGATGTCATAGCGTGCTCTCCAAGGTCTGCTCGCTCCAGGCGTCCCGCACCGGCTCGGCATCCCCCGCTTCTTCTTCTCGGGCTCACTTTTGTCACATCCCAGAACGCTGAGATGAAGGGTCTTGTTCCTCATGTGTTACTGATCACGGTTAGCGCCGCAAAAGTGACATTGCCCACCGGCATCGTTCCGGGCAACCACCTGGGCGAGGTTCTTATCATTTCCTTGCTTGTGGCGTCTGGCCGTTTTCGTCAGCGCGGCTGTCTCGCAGCAGTGGGGTCACCACCCTCGAGCAACCACAGCTCCTGGCTTATTGTGCCGTCGTACTGTGCGAGCAAGATATACAAAGCCCTCAAACCTAAACCTCGCGTTTTGCAGACATCGCGACAACTGCTCCGGTGGACCATCCCGGTCCTTGTCGATCATGGGCTCTCAGCCCACCGGCAACGCTTCCGTGCATCGGGAGTATCTTTAGCTGAGATGAGGGGGTGCAAGTGACGCGTTTAAGCCTCTTAACGGGCCAGCTCTTGCGCCAGGGCCGAGGCCGACACTCCTCGTCTGTCCACAACGTTCGAACCCCAAGCCACCTCACTCTCACCGAAAAATATAACGCACCATGGGATTGGTTCTAAACTCTTCTAGCATTTTGCTACTCTTTTCCATGCTGCCAATGACTGCAAGCCAGCAGCGAACCACGCCGCTCAACCACATATCGGGTATATACAATGGGCTTCCATACCCCGCCCGCCCGGAGGCTAGCCCCTGCATTACTGGAGATTAGATCTCCCTCCTTGTCCCTCGTAAATTCTTCAAGCTACCGAGAAAAGGAGTGGATGGCGAAGAAACCGCTAAAGCGCCCATGCTTTCCCGCTCCATGGTTGGTCCTGACAAGAAAACAGTGAGGGTCAAGACCACCGAGACGAGAGAAGAGGATGCCCCCCATCCGCATGCTGTACCAATTCAAACGCACCGCCCTATAGGTCAAAGAAAACATGCGTATAAACCCCCCATAAGTCAAATACAAGAAGTGCGGAAAATTAATAGCCACGGCATGGCCAGAGAAGGGGACATATGGGGAAGATTTGCCCGCTCGAATGCTCAAGAATAACGAACGCCTCACAGCAGAAGGAGCCCGGCAATCCCGACAATGACGGCAAGAGCACTGGCACCTGTCCGTTCAGCGACGCGGACGCCACCGCTATTCCCGCCGGCCGGCGCGTTGCAGTTTTGGGTAAACCCGGTTGTCGAGCATCCGTTGTTGGTCGCTCCCGCGCCGTTGCCACTTTGCCCGTTGTTGTTGTTATTGTTGCCGCTGCCGCCACCGGGAACTTGGCCAGCGGGGGCCGAACCACCAGGGACGGAATTGACCGTATCGGGGTGGCTGCCGTCATCAACGTCCATGTTGAGTCCGGTACCCGAGAGACTCTTCAGCGTCGTTCGTTTGTCGCTATCAATGACCGTGTTGTTGGTTGCCGCAATGTTGTTGTAATAATACGATTTCTTCTGGTTCGTGCCCGGGGCGTTAGGAGCGTTGAAGCACTCGACCTTGACTTCGCCAAAAGTGGCGAAGTAGTACTTGTTGGCCTTGATGTCGTCGCTGTTCCAGTCGATAACACCACCAGCCCAGTCAATGGTGCCCTGCGCATTGCTCTCAAGGCCACCAGGCCAAAGCGAGATCTGCACACGGGAGGGCGTCTGCGGGAAGTTCCACTGTTGGGCCGTCGCGTTCCAGGTCTCAGACTTCTTCTTTGTGCGTTTGACCACGCCGTCAACCAGCCAGTTGATCTCTTCAGGCGTCCACTTGATCTCATAGTCGTGGAAGTTGTCGTATGTGTTGGACGATACGCTGGAATTTCCACCGTTGTCATCTGTGCACTGTGTTAGATCAGAAAGCCACATCCTGCCACCAACGGAGCTTACAGTTGGTAATTCCCTGGAAGTAGTAGTTTGTCTGCACGTTGCTCAGGTCTGTTCCCACCCACTCAAAGTCAATCTCGTCCTTGACGTCGCTGAAAAGGATAAAGGCCGTTACGACACCCTTCCCCCTCGAGGTCTTGATTTTCGCCTTGACGTTGCCGTACCACATGTATGTCGTCGTCGCCAGTACTGTCCCTACAGACTTTGGCGGCATCGTGAGAAGTGTGTTTCCGTCGTAAACAACCGGCTCGCCCTGCCCGACCCAGTCCACCTTCTCCGCGTCGCCCAGATACTGGTTGATGTTCTGGTATCGATCGAGCGAGTCCATTTTATACGTCTTGTCCTTGCACACGGGCGCAGGTACGCACGAGTCGAGCGAGAACGACATGCGGGGGTCGCAGCCGCCGAGGCAAAAGGCGCCAACGCCGCATTGATTGTACTCTGCGATGCAGGGTCCCGAAGGTTAGCAACCGGCGCGCAGGGACCAGCATGTGGGTCGCAAGTTGTGGAACCAAGCTGTCAAGAGAAACTTTGGTGTTCGGATGACTTTAACTTACGAGAGCAGCAGGGCGTCTCCTTGGGACATTTCTTGTCCAGCGAGCATGCTTGCTGTGCGAGAACGCCGGTCGCGCCGAGAAGGGCAATGCCCAACGGTAAGATCGATCGAACCATGGTGCGCGACAGCCTCGCAAAGGGTAAAATCCGATGGTGGTCGTACAGGTTTGTTGTTGTCGTAGAGAGGGGGTTTGCGCTTCTTATTTGAGCGGGCGCGTCGGCATGCGAAGAAGTTGAAGTCAGGCGGGACGAATCCGGTTTGATTCACCCTCGTCGGTCGGGGCTTCCTGGACGCGGTCGTTTATGCGTACCGCGAGAGAAGCGAAGCTGCTGGAATGTCCCTCCAATCGGCAGAATGGACCAAGTTCCAGACCTCCCAGTAGAAACGGCGGTCGTAAGCTGCGCAGCCCTGTGAAAGTCACCAGGGCGATGTTCGACAGATGCGGGTGAACGACTGCTGGGTGTGTGATCGGGGACACGGTTGGTTTTGCGGGAATGAGCGAGAGTGACTTCGGTTGTCGGAATGATCAACGGAGCGAATGGGAGAAACGGAGCGGTCGTAACGAGAGGAGACCGTAAATAGGTAAGGAGGAACTGTTGGAACAAAACACCCCGACAAGCAAATGGGGGGAGTTCGAGGTACGTAGGTTGGTGAGGAATGCAAAAGGAGGGAGCACAGCGCGACTGCAGGTGGAATGTGCCTTATTTTAGGTGGTAAGCGGATGGAAACAAGGCTAGAACGGGCTAGCTGGAACCATCGAATTGCAGCACTCCACTGACAGACGGTCCGACAGGCACACAGGTTCGGCTAGGAACTGACAATGACCATTGACAAGAACCCTGCCGAGGCAGCGGCGACCCGCGAGAGCCTACTCGGGTCTGTGGCCGGTGTGCCTCGTATCGAGATTGCTGGCTCCGCCCGCATTGTTCATGCCCGTCCCACACATAGACTGCTCTGGCCAACGTCTGCTCGTTGACTTTTGTTTCGATGACAGGCGTCCCGCTTCAACGTTTATATCACGCCCATCATAGACAAAATAAACAGAATACGAATTCGAATGGGTGGTGGTCACTGCCGTTCCCGCTTGCGGCGACTGCGGCTTCAATATGTCTTTGATTGCGTGCGCAGTGCCAAGGGGGCACGGTTGTGCGGTTGCCCTTCCCCGGATTGGCCAGGGCTGTGTTGAGGGGGTGGCTGCCGACCGTTCACGATGGGGATGACGCCACAAAGCCCCAAGCAAGATTTTTCCTACATCGTTTTTCTTGCACCGGCGATGCGGGCCATTGTTTGCATCTTCTCATCTTCACTGTTCTTACCCAACTCGTACAGCTTCCAAGCATTCCCCCCGTATTGATGATCTTTTTGCGCTTCTGCGCTGGAGGAAACCTGCGGCGATGTCTCATCCGGCTCAATTCCTGGCATAATTGAACTACCAAAAACGGGGACTGTCGGCCCCGCGTTATGCATCGCCTTGTGCTGTGTTTCCATAGCACAGTCACCCGGTATTTTCTCGCCTGTCTAACGCGAGAGTTAGCATGTAAACAGGCTGCCCTCTCCAGTCACGACACCTCGACGCAGGAGACTCACCGAGAATAAAAGAGAAAACGAAACAAGAAACTCTTCGAAATGCCACAACGTGTAACTTCGCCCTCCCTCGTACGATCATGGCACGTGAAGTATGGCAGTGGTGCGCGAGGTGTTGGAATCCCGCAAACAGCATCACTGACAACTGCGTCTGGCTGCGAAACCTGATCCAACACGTGCCCAACTCGCTCGCCAGCCGTTTCGAGTCGCAGATGCAAAGCCCTGAGACTCAACCGTCGCACCACATTGGTCCGTCTGCCGAAACCAGACACCTCGTCACTGTGTCTGTCATTCTTGGTGTGGATATTTATGGTTGGCACACTCGCTGCCGCCGGGATGCCGAAACCTCCGTTATTTCGGTCCGGGTAACTCTACGACCTTAAAGAATAGGCAAGGCCGTTTTCAGTGATACACCGTGACCATCCTTAGTGAGCGCGAGGCTAGATAGTGGAGAAGCACCACGCAGCGCATAAACGTGTAGACATGTCTTGCACCGCAGCTCCATAGCCCTGTCAGCTGTATGAACACTTGGGAGATGCAATGGGGGTTTCTGGTAGACGCGGCTTGGGCTATTCGGAATATCCTGACAATGCATTTCCACACTCTTGTGATGTTGGTCAGCCGAAGAAGCGAATTCCCCAGGGCACCGCCTTTAGCAGGGAACGGAATGATTTGTCTCATAATTGAGGGTATAGCACCTTACTCATGATAACTCGGGCTTAACCATACTCCCCAATTGTCATCGAATCCCAAGGAGATAGATCACAGAAACCGATTCCTATCCATCAGCAGCAAAACCTCATCCTCTCTAGCAAGAGCATCCGACTCTTTGACCCTATCATCACAACATGACTCAAGGCCTCCATAGGCCTAGGGTACCAGTACATACCCGTTGGTGCTGGAGCCTTATCGCACGACACGCGCCACCGGCGGTCACGACATCATATCCGGGGGTGTCTTAACCATAACCCAGCTGTCCAATCCCATCTCTGCGCACCAAAAACCTCATGAATCCCCATAGAAAGAGGAGATGCACGATGCACTGAGCAAAATAAATGACAAGGAGGTCAAATGGGGGTAATAGAAAATACAGCCGGCGACAAAAACCGGCAAGGAAAACGGGCTTTCAGACAGCACGCTGATTAAGTAAATAACCGTGAGGAATTCCGAATTCCGAGTCGTCGGAAACAGCATCGGTTTTATTTTTCTGCGCCAGGCGCCTTCCCGGGAATCTGCAAGTGTTGGACAAAAAGGGGTCGCACATGTGTCTCGAAGCAATCGACGCATGGTTGCTGGTAAACGTAACGGGGGGCGATTATCGTAAAGAGAGCCCGCCTTTGGGGGGGGGGGGGTTCCAAGGCGGATCCCCAA
>Ga0247770_1002396_pt1 | contig 10240 bp, 7 predicted proteins | sample UWRJL136409B6_FD_179943 | JGI IMG/M metagenome (GOLD analysis project Ga0247770, IMG submission 179943) | Plant litter microbial communities from Arlington Agricultural Research Station in Wisconsin, United States - UWRJ-L136-409B-6 | ecosystem: Environmental > Terrestrial > Plant litter >... | reverse complement strand
TGGACGACTTCGCCATGGTGCAGGATGCCGACCGCAGCACCAGCTGTGCCCGACGACGCGAGAATGCTGTTGATGGTCGGCCCCGTAGCGCGCAGACTCTCGGCGAGTCCCTTCATTGCCTGGAATGGTACTGTAGCCCATGTGAGATGGCAGAGATAAAGCTGAAGTACTAGTACTGCGACTTTTCGTGAGCGAGGTCCGCGCAAGCAACTTGGGAGGATGCTGTGGAACAAGGCAGTCCGATGCCTCAGGCATGGATTGGAACTTGGCCCCACTACGGAGTATTCAGACCAGTATTTCAGGCGCCCTCGCAGCCCAGAATAGTTTGACTCAATCAAGCATCCTCACAAGCAGCTTTCAAGCCCACGGGAGCCCAAATTCCGAAATCCATCATCCAGTCGCTCGGTTGGGGATCAAAATCAACGACACCCCTACTTTTTCACGACAGCAAAATCATGTCTGTGTCAAGTTTTCATCTTAGTTGTCTACAATCAATAAATGGGACTGACAAGCCAAACCCCAATGCTCTAGGGACCTTAGCCTGCTACACCATTTACGGACACTTGATGGGACCATTCAATCCATCTGCTCCGTCACGGGCTCGCCAGGCCTTTCTCTGGGCGTTGCACAAGCTGTATCGGTCATTCATACCGCCCACTATGGCTACCGTGACGTGGAAAATGCACTTCGGCCTGATTCCGATACCATATACGGCATCGCGTCGTTGACCAAATCTTTCGTCGCAAGCGCCGTGGGCATCCTGGTTGACGAGGGCAAAGTCTTGTGAATAACACCCGTTAATAGCATTCTCCCCGAACTGGACACCCAGGATGCGCTTGTGACCGAGCAGCTCTCGGTCGCAGACTTGTTCATCCACAACTCTGGCCTTGCGTTCTCAAACAACTGGTGGTATGGTGCCGACGGGGAGCTACTCCTCCAAAAAGATCAGACGATGCCTGCTTTCAACGCACTCAAGCAAAGGGCAAAGTTTCGCACCAAATATAGCTACAGCAACTGGCCCTATTGCATTGCTGGAGAAGTCATCGAGAAGCTTTCTGGAGACACACTCGGCACTTTTATCCAACAACGCATCTTGCAACCGCTAGAACTTACTCGCACCTCCGCCACACATGACAACTCGGACCCAAACCTTGCCCGGCCCTACGCCGCGCTCGGTGACAAGTCTCCCTTCCGACTTCCCTTTCCCAAGACCCAGGATGGGAACATCATGGCTCCGGCTCAGGCAATACGCAGCTCCATCAAGGATATGCTCGTGTATAGATCGGCGCTGCTCGCGGCGCAGAAGGCCGAGCTCGCTGGGCAAAAGCACGGGCCAGGAAACCCTCTACGAGGTGCTGCTAAACAACTCTCCGGTCATATCCGCAAGAACGCAAACTCGACGTTGAGGGAGAATTCGTACGGATTCGGCATGCACCGCATTCAGCTGCCGCAGTCTATTGTCGAGATTGGCTGCAATAGCATGTTTGTTCGTGAAATGCCCCAGATCGTGCCCGGGCCAGAGGCACTCAGAGGGGGTCTCTTGCTGCTACACACAGGCAGCTTGGCTAGGTATACGAGCATGATCGGCCTACTTCCAGAGTATAACGACACAGTCATCTTCGCCGTAACTAACGCGGCCGGGCTAGGCGACGCGTCAGGGTGGGCGCTACAACTTTTGGTCGACACCATCATCCAAAGTGAAGCCAAGACCGATTACGTCGGGCTTGCCAAGGAAGCGGCAACGAACTACGCACGCCGTGAGGTTAGCAACGCCAAAGTCCTCAACGAAGCCCGTACGCCAGGCACGCAGCCCCGGCCATCGCTCGACGAATATGTTGGTGATTATTTCGGCCTTGGCGGTCTATTCAAGCTCCAGATCCGCAGGCGCGCCGGTAGCAACAAGCTAGAAGTACTGTTTCAGGGGCTGGAATCACAGGCGTGGCCGCTCACACACTACGAACAAGACACGTTCAGCTGGCTCCAATCTTTCAACGAGCAAGCCAAGCGCCCCAGGTTCAATCTTGCGGGTCCGGATATATTCAAGCTCAAGTTCATGGCGGGCAATGGGGATAAAGACGGGGCGACAAGTGAAATTAACACGGTCTGCTGGGTACAAGAGCCGGGCCTTGCGGAAGAGGAGCAATGCCTCTTCCGTAAAGCCAAAGGGATGTCGTCGCAGTTGTGATTTCCGTACCAAGGTACACAGCGAAGGTAGTTGGCTTCTCGGTAGTTTCACCTTCCGATGGTCTTTTTTACTTGGTCGATCCACAACAGCCCTCTAACCAACCCGCAATGTCAGACCATGGGAGTTTGAGGGCATTAGATTGTAGGTGTGGTTCAAGTTTCGACCGTTCCCGGATAAGATCAAGGATACGATGGAGCGAGCGGACAAAAGACTGGCTGCACCTCGGAGTGCGGTAGCTCCCAAATTTTTTGGATACTTGTTGAAGGAAATGAGTAAGGTAACTGAATTTTCCCTGGAAGACGCAAAAGTGCACGAGTGCTGTTTACCTAGGTACTGTGGCGAACTGCAAGGTACCTGGCTCTCATACCCCTGAAAATATCAACTGTGTTTTGCAACAACTTCAAGTTCGTGGAGATATGTATTTCGTCCAGACCGTACGCTCCTTTCATGTTACATCTCTGATTCTCCGCTTAGACAAATTGATATCATGGGAGGTAAAGGGCCCAGATAGAGAACAAGTCCCGTCTCGGCCCAAGGAGGGTGAAAGAAAAGGCAGTTCAACCTGCCTACCTCTCTGACAGTACATCGGTAACCGGAGCCGGGCCCTCCTCATAGCATTTTCCTTTTTTTTTCTCTCTTTTCTTTCCATAGACTAGGTACCTTCCCCAATGCATCGCCAGATTTCTCGGATTGCATGTCTCACACTTCGGTGGGGTGTCAAAATAAGAAAGTTTGCCGAGCGTCACAATTTCCACGTTGCAGGGGCAGCAAAGGTCACCCCGCGCACGCCGCGCTCTCGACTTTTCACCAAACACAACCACTCTCCTGCAGGCTCTACCTCATCCACCGTCTTCGCAATCGATGGTGACGATGTGTGACTACACGATGGATCCCGATGGGGACACCATCCTCACGCTCAAGAACCCAAACGCACCGTTCTGTCAACTGCCGGGCGACGACGTGAAGCACAAATCTATCAAACTTGAAGTGGACGACTCGACCATCGGAGGAGGCTCGTTTCTCTTGGATGACGACCACACCTCTTCTCACGTGCACGGGCATCGCAGTCAGCCGCCGAGGAAGAAGGCCCGTATTGCCGGCCCCAGCTCTATCAATCTCGCCTCCACTGTGCCGCACCAAGCGCAGGAGCCAAGTCGGCCAGTCACTTTTCGCCTCTCGTCGCGCCATCTAATCCTAGCCTCGCCCATATTCAAGGCAGCGCTGAAAGGCGGATGGAAAGAAGGAAGCGCAGTTGGTGGTGAGTTTCGCATTGACGCTGAGGACTGGAATGTCGCGGCGCTGGCAATCGTCATGGATGTTATCCACGGCCGGCACCGACGAGTCCCGAAGGAGATTGACAGGAACATGTTCACCATGGTGGCGGCCATTGTCGATTATTATGATGTTCATGAGATCATCCAGCCTCAGAGTACGGCGTGGATCAACCATCTGCGGCCCACAACAGGCAACATGGGATTCGCCTCTGGGCAGACTGTCTTCTGCTGGATGAGCATCTCCCTTGTTTTTGGGGACGAGCCCATATTTGCAAATGCCGTCAGGGCGGCCCTGTTGGAATCTTCTGGTCCGGCTGTCTGCCCCGAGACGCTCCCCATCGCTTTCGTCATTGGTAAGCCATTACGTATATCATTTCCCGATGGAATCCCCGCGTGATATTGACGCGTAGATATACAGAAAGGATCAATGAAAGACGGCGAAAAATCATCGATCAAGTGGCGAACGGTATTGAGAAATTGAAAAGAGATTTCGTCGAGGACCTCGATAATAATACCATCGACCGGGGATGCAGCCCTGCCTGCCGCAGCATGTGCCTCGGAGCATTGAGCACTCTTCAATACACGCTCAAGTTGGACACGTATTCGCCTGCCGACCCCGACGATCAATACTGCGCAAATAGCATCTATCAAATATTGCAGGGCATCAGCGCCTGGAAGATCCCGGAGTGGTACGATAAATCTACCACGGGAAAGCCGAGGCGCCACGCCTGTGCCTACCTACATGGACCCATATTCAACACTGAGCAGCTGTGCCTGATGGATGTCATCTTTGGCGGACCCGATAGAGACAGCGACAGTAACGGCGATGACGACGACGACGGCGACAGCGATGATCGTATCATATGGTCAGAATCCCGCCCGTGTCTTTCTGAAGAGAGTTTGAAGACCATGGGTCTGGCGCTATCCGATTTTAGAAAGTCGACTTGAACTGCGCTCATCTGAACCCGGAGAGACTCGAGACTCGGATGTCAAGAGGTATTCTGGATTTTGCTAGTGCTCAGAGACGACACTTTAATTAGTGGTTGGTTTGAGCATCTTCCTTGTTGGCTACAGTGCATCCTTCACTTGCGAGAAGGGATTCATTGGCATAGAGTTTAGATAAGATTGAGGCGAGGCAGTATTTACCCTGCATGTCATGGAATTTTTAGAAGGTTGAGTTGCGTGTATCTTCCAGACAGTTCCCGTGGCATGGAAGACGGGCTTGATTGGGTTATCTCACTTGTAGGTATGGCCCTTGTTGGGGTGATTTTACTGTCAGTGGTGATAGCGCATTAATCTTAACTTTATTCATCAACCCCAGCGTCTCTGGTCGGAAGTGAGCGCCCGGAAGGACCTTCTCCAAGAATTGGATTGTCGTCGTTGGCGACTTCTGGCCAGAGCTTTCTTTCCACACACCACACCCTACACCATTATTGCTGCCCGGCCCCGATAACTCGCGAGTGCAAGAGTCTTCGTCCAACAAAAAACTGTCTCTGGCGCTCTTGGTCATTCTGTCATTGGCGCAGTCATTACAGCCACTGGCAGTTGGAGTAGTCCTTGCCAGATGGCGCGTTCCGCTGCCAACCGTGATTGCCGCAACGCAAACCACGACGGTGCGGGGTAATCATAACCTGGTCACGGTCACGGTTGCAAAAGCTGCCCAAGGCATCACCTCAAAACCCAACCGCCAGCGTTCAATCCCGCATTTCCGCACAACTCCATTGCGACAGCATCAGCAAAGAACCTGACAGGTAATCTGGCGAGGCGTAGCTTCCTCAAAATTAACCACCGGAAAGCATGTCGGCCACGGAATTGCCAGTTCCGCCTCCACATGTGCCGGTGGCCCTGGGAGCTGGAAAGGCCCCGTTCGAGCCTCCGGAAGGACCCACTCGACTCTCCAACGCTCCCGGCACGGAGTTCATTTATCCAGAGCTGGCGCATGGCAGCATCCGACTACTCCACCTCTTGCCAGATAAAGAGCAAGACGGCCCTCTCAAGTGCCAGCTCTTCGACTATCCCATCCGGAGCACAAGCGACTCGGAACGAGCGTGTCTGTTCGAGGCTTTGTCGTATTGTTGGGGCAGCCCTGAAAAGACGAATTGGATTTCCATCAGCGATTTCTATTTGCCCATCACGGCGAGTCTCCATTCCGCATTGGTGCGACTCCGAGATAAATTCTTCGGTAGAGTCATATGGGCAGATGCTATCTGCATCAACCAAGCAGACAATGAAGAGCGAGGTCGCCAAGTCCAGTGCATGGCAGAAATCTACTCGAAGGCGAACCGTGTGATTGTCTGGCTGGGGGAAGCAGCAGCCGGTGATGACAACGCAATCCAAGCGATACTTGAAGCGGGTGAAAAGTCTTCGCCTCTCGCAAGGGACAAACTGGAGGCAGTTGATGCGCTGCTTAGCCGACCATGGTTTCGACGCATTTGGGTAAGAAGGCGTACAATACCTTCCAAGATCAGCTTGATAGATTCCACGAGAAGATGAACTGACAGGTCTTCACGGCAACTACAGGTGCTTCAGGAAGTTGCCGCGGCTCGAAATTTGCGCATTATTTGCGGCTCTACAGAGATTGACGGATACGCGTTTTCCTTGTGCCTGGAGGCTCTTCCCGTCATGCGAAATCGGTTGTCTTCGGTGACCTACCTGATGAAGCCATCTATCTTCCGTCCCCGATACAAGATCGACCACACGGGCAGAATCTCTCTGGGTATATGCCCCCTTGGAGGACTGCTCGACATGTACCACGCCCACGAGGCCACTGACCGCCGGGATAAGGTGTTTGCGCTGTTAGGCATGAGCTCCGATGACCCTGTTGCCGCTGATGCCGCTGGCTTATCTCCCGACTACACAATATCATGGGAACAGCTTTTGAAGCGACTTGTAGAGTTCATTCTCGGTCGACAAGTATCGGTCCGCACCCAGCCCGATCAGGAGATGGCGTTTATCGAGGGCCATGGTTGTGTCCTTGGGGCGGTATCCTTAGCCAGCGAACAGCGAGTGCGCATAACGCCACAGACGGAAATTGTTCCACGAGAGTGGCATGCTCAACCATCCGTCAAATCTGTTCGAGCTGGCGACATTGTGTGTCTGCTAAGGGGGGCGTCTGCGCCTATGATCATCAGGCCACGCAAAGATCACTTTTCCGTTATTGCGATGTCCGTCACAGCTCTGGGAAGTACGATGGGGGACATTGAAACCGGTGGCTGTCAGCAGAACGCATTACCACCCTTCCAGTACCAGTTTCTCCTTGTGTGGACCTGGCAAACCCCCCAGGCCGACTGGCACCAAGACGAACTTGAGGGCACAGCTCCTTTAATCAGCAACATGAGAATACGTAACACTGCGCTGATATTGCAAGAGTCAGAACTGCACGGAGAAGCTGAAGCGAGATACGGAGCAATCGGCGAGACCAGTCTCTCGGAGTTATATGACCACATCGTGGAGGGTATCGAAGTGAAGCAGATGCAGCACTGGAGAGACGTTCTTCTGGCGGCTTTACTAGCGTATCGGCCACTTTCCATTCTCGAGCTTGGGTTTGTCGCTGGCCTGGAACCCGATGTGAGACCTGGCATCATTGTTAAAGAGTGTGGTCTGCTTTTGGTGACTAAGAACCAGACGGTCCGTCTAGCACATGGATCGGTCAAAGGCTACCTAGGGACCGTATTTCACCCGGCTGAAGTCCAACAGGGACACATGGCCATCTTCAAGCGTTCCATTGATGGGATATCACGGTTGAAGCAAAACATCTACGACTTGAAGAACGACTATGGACCTGAGGATATAGCACTACCTGATCCAGACCCACTGCTTCCGATGCAGTACTCTTGTCTTTACTGGGGCGATCACCTCATGGAGCAATCCAACTGGCAGGAGAAGGCATGGCTTTTTTTGAAGGACCACTTCCTCCGCTGGGTTGAGTGTCTGTCTGCCCTGCAGAGTTTTAACAAGGGCATCCAGTTAATCAGAAACCTCCGCCGCTCTGCACAGGTATGTTGAAAGCGTGTTGCTGTTTCCATTTGATGACTAAATATCGGCAGATACAACCTTGTGGAAATCAACAGCTTACTGGATTCTTGGACGATGCGGAACAGTTTTTGCTACGACGCGATCGATTAGACATCCACGTGCCGTCGAAAATATATGGATCCGCGATTATATTCAGTCCCCTGATGAGCGAGATCAGAAGGCACCAGTGGAAGGAAAAAGCACCATACATTGTCAATGCCAGTGGTGTAAGAGACGACTGGGACACTACATGCTTCGGGATACTCTATGGGCATAGGAGATCTATCTGCGCGTTAGTCTTCTCACCGGACGGGAGGACACTTGCGTCGGCTTCATCTAGCCCGGAAAATCATGAAGTCCGACTCTGGGATGTGGAATCAGGCGCGGATATGGAACCCCTGGAAAAGTTCGAATGGCCTGACGGTAGTATCCTTGGAGTAGCGTTCTCGACTGGCGGGAGGACTCTTACGTTGTTCTCAGGCGATGGAACCGTCTGGATCAGGGACCTGGAAACAAGCATGTGCCGGAGAACACTCCTAACGTTTGACAAAGATTTGGGTACAGTAGCCTTCTCCCCAGATGGGAGGACAATTGTGTCGACTGCTGCAACGACTTTCCAGCTCTGGGGTATTGAAACAGGCACATGTCGGCAAACGCTACAACGACACAAGGACGATGTCGTTACAATAGCCTTCTCGCCAGATGGGGGGACACTTGCGTGGACTTCAAGCGATGGCAAGGTGTGGCTCTTGGATGTACAAACAGGCGAATACCGGGAAATACTCCATGGTACTGACGACAACGGTGCTTCTGCAATAGCCTTGTCATCAGATGGAAGGACACTTGCGATAGGCTTAAGAGATTGGGGTGTCCGGCTCTACGATGTGGAAACAGACACAGATCGGGAAACACTCTATGAGGAAACAATCTGGGAGAATGACGAATCTGTCTCTGCATTGGCCTTCTCACCAGATGGGAGGAGACTTGCGTCAGGATTAGGAGATGGGACTGTCCGGATCTGGGATCTGGGAAAGAATCGAAAGGCACCGATGGATCAGAGCGATCGTCGCTCCGAACTCCCGTCACCGGGTGATTGTCCTCAAGAGACGGAACAGCATCTAACGAAGTCGATGGGGGATTTGAGCATTTTAGATGGTCCCGAGGTCCTCCACCAGCAGCAACCAGGTGGTCTTCGCGTGGATGATGGTGAGTGGGTCACTCGAAACGGGGAGCACCTTCTCTGGATTCCTGATGATTACCGGAGAGGGTCAGTATCAGTGCAAGGTGACACCCTGGTCCTGGACTATGCACCTGGGCGAAGGGCGCTTGTGCAGTTTGACTTTTCTACGAAGTAGTTACTATTTTCTAGTTGGATAGTCGACATAGTTTTGGACCTAACCCCTATTTTCCAGTGTTAAAAGTACCCAAAAGTGAAGCCACACTCAGTTTCACGAAAGAATAGACGCAACAGTCTTCTCGGCCAGCGCATATATACCAGTCTGCGGATTACCTGGCATCGCAAAGGGAAGAATCGAGGCATCCACGACACGCACTCCCTCGACACCAAAGCCCTCAGCGCCAGCACCAGTCAACAACAGCGCCAGCTAAGACATTCCTTCCCATGGTATTAGTGGCCGAGGCCTGCTATATTTGAATTACAGTTGGCGCGGATGTGCCCCATGATATCAGAATCAGACCGAACAGCTTCACACGGCGTGATCTCCGGACCGACCTTGACGGGCGCCACGGCTGGGGAGTTCCACGCCTGGCGGAGGCGCTTGAACGCCGCTAATGCAACTTCGGTGTCAGCGGGGTCGGTAAGCTAGCCCATGTCGATGACGGGCTTGTCAGAGATGCTGGTGCTGAAAATGGCGACGGAACTCCGGGAAAAGGGGCTTAGGATGGCGGCCCTGAGGTCGCCCACTCCGTGGTGACGCCGTTGCCGATACCGGGGAAGAATCAATCGCGTATGTTCCAGGAAGCCAAAACCCAATCAACCTAACTGACCTAACCTACCTTATCCCTCACAAGTCTTGGAGCCATTTTTGGTCAGAGAGAAATAGTGCACGGTCATCTGTTCCTCAAGCTCGTACGGAGCGTAACATTTTGATCTTCATTGTTGTCGGTTTCACTTACACCCACCCTAACCCTCGCTCAACTGCCGGGAAATGCTTTGCCCGCAGTGCCCCGCTCCCGCGACAAAATAGCCGACCCGGTGGGCCGGCACGTCGAGCTGTAATCCCGATTTCACTCCGATCTCCTGGGATAATACTGGAACGCGGGCGCGGGTTCGCAATGCTACATAAATGCTCCTTCCCTCATCCCGTTATCAGTGTCCAGTTTGGACGAAGCTTGGACCATTCTGGTCGCCGCGTCAATTGAACCTTCAAAACGACGTCATCTCCAAAACCGAACGCCCAAAATACAGTACGTACCCCGGCATTTCGCATCTCACTATGGCGGGTCTACTCTTCGTGGCGATGGCGCCGCAACCGGGCCTCTCGCTGGACCAATTCCACGAGTGGTACAACAACGAGCACGGCCCGACGCGGCTGCGCATGCCGCACATGTTCACCAACGGTCTGCGCTACCGCGCGACCGACGGCCAGGACCCCGAATTCCTCGCCATTTACGATGTCACCAACATGTCGCTCCTCGAAACCCCCACATACACCGAGCTGCGCGAACACCGCTCACCCCGGGAGGCCGAGACAATTGGCCAGGTCAACGTCAACCGCCGCTTCCTCGACCTGGTCGGATCGCAGCA
>Ga0247770_1002395_pt1 | contig 10241 bp, 10 predicted proteins | sample UWRJL136409B6_FD_179943 | JGI IMG/M metagenome (GOLD analysis project Ga0247770, IMG submission 179943) | Plant litter microbial communities from Arlington Agricultural Research Station in Wisconsin, United States - UWRJ-L136-409B-6 | ecosystem: Environmental > Terrestrial > Plant litter >... | reverse complement strand
ATCTCGTTGATGCCATAGGCCTGGCTGAGCAAACAACCCGCCCAAACGCCGAAAGAACCGGGGTATTTGAGGATGGCGGTTGACAGGGACGCCAGCATTTTCCCGGCCTGATCCCGCCAGGCAGGTTCGTCGAAAACAAGGGCCAGGTACAACAGGTTGGCAGCCATGGTGCTGTTGCCCGATGGCGTGGCGCCATCATACACTTCTTTCTTTCGCACGATCACATCTTCCTGCGCTTTGTTGGTGAAAAAAAAGAAGCCCGTTTCGGTGTCGGAAAAATTTTCAACCACGTAGTTCACCAACTCCTTTGCATGGGTTAAATAACGCATTTCCCCGGTGCCTTCCTGCAGCAAAATGGCAGCCTGTACCAGGTATGCATAATCATCCAAAAAAGCCGGGTATTTAGCCACTTCATTTTTGTAGGTATGGTATAAGGCCGCGGAATCACCGGGCACTTTGAAACGCGCGGCCAGGAAATCAAAATTACGGGCCGCCAGTTGCAGCCATTCGTTGTGATGCAGTGCTGCCGAGGCTTTGCAGAGTGCCATAATCATTAGGGCATTCCAGCCGAGCAATATTTTATCGTCGAGCAAGGGGCGCGGCCGATGGCTTCTTCGTTCCAACAATTTGGCAAGTGCCGCTTCCATTTTTGTTTCGAATAGGGTAATCTCAATGCCGTTTTCCTTTGCAAAAACAGGGGCTTTTTGCAGGATCCTGGGAATGTTCTTTTCTTCCCAATTGCCGGCTTCGCTGATGTCGTAAAAAGCGCAAAATAATGCCGCTTCTTCGCCCAGTATTTCTTCGATCTCCGCCTTGCTCCACACGTAAAATTTTCCCTCCTCCCCTTCGCTGTCGGCATCCAGTGCGGCATAAAACCCGCCGTTCTTATCCGCCAGTTCCCGCTGTACAAAACCGATCGTTTTATGGATCGCTTTTTCATAAGCCGGGTTCTTTGTAAGTTGCCAGGCATCAGATAGCGTACTTATCAAAAGGGCGTTGTCGTACAGCATTTTTTCGAAGTGCGGCGCCAGCCATTCCACATCTGTACTGTAGCGTGCCATGCCGCCACCTACCTGGTCGTAAATACCGCCTTCCAGCATTTTGTCGAGCGACAATACCGCCTGCTCCAGCGCCACCGTATTGCCCGTAAAATAATGATACTGCAAAAGGTATTGAATGGTGAAGAACTGCGGGAATTTAGGCGCATTGCCAAAGCCGCCCCAGGTAGTATCGGCGTTTTTCATGATGCTGTCGAACATGCCGTCGGCCTGCTCGTTTGTTAGCTGCCAGCCGGCAACAGGCGCTGTTTTTCCAAAGTCGTTCGACTTTTGCAAATGTTCCGTAAGACTTGCGGCCTGGGTGTCGATCTCGGTCCGCCGCTCCCGCCAGGCCTGCTTTACACCGAGCAGTACTTCCGTCCAGGAAGAGCGGTTGAACGCTTTTTGGGGTGGAAAATAAGTCCCGCCATAAAAAGGCTGCCCGGCCGGGGTTAGAAAAACATTCAGGGGCCAGCCGCCACTGCCGGTCATGGCCTGCACGGCGTCCATGTAAATATGGTCCAGGTCGGGCCGCTCCTCCCGGTCGATCTTTATGTTGATGAAATTTTCATTCATCAATTTGGCTACTGCTTCGTTTTCGAAACTTTCTTTTTCCATCACGTGGCACCAGTGGCAGGCGGCGTAACCGATGCTTACCAGGATCACTTTATCCTCAGCCTTCGCCTTTTCCAGTGCCGCTTCGCTCCAGGGATACCAGTTTACGGGGTTGTGCGCGTGCTGTAGCAGGTAGGGGGAAGATTCGTGGATGAGTTGGTTCATGCTGCAATTATGAATTAGGAATTATGAGTTATGAATATAAAACAGGAATGAGGTTAGAAAGTTTAGAAGGTGCAGGAAGTTTAGTTTGGAAACGGATGATGCCAGCTCCCTTTGTTTTGGAAAAGCGTTGGGGCTATCAAAGGTTGAAATTTGTTGAATATAGTTGAAGGGTTGAAAGAGGCATATAAATTCCAACTTTCTTTAATCCGGCAAATTCTGGGAATCGGGTAAATCCTGGTCTATTTCTTTTTCAACCCGGTAAGGAACAATTCCAGCGCGCTTACCATGCTGGGTGCCTGGGGTTGCGGGGCACGGATATCGAGGGTAAGACCGGCTTCTTCGGCAGCTTTAAAAGTATTGGCGCCGAACGCGCCGATCTTCAGGCCGTTTTGCTGGAAACCGGGGAAGTTTTCGAGCAGGCTCCTTACACCACCGGGTGTGAAAAAGCAGATCACATCGTAGTTGCGGGACATTACATCGGTGATGTTGTTGCTTACGATGCGGTACAGCACAGGCGTGGCATAGCCGCAATTGTGCGACTTAAGCCAGTTGGTGATCTCGCTGTCGAAAGATTCCGAACAAGGGTAAAGGAATTTTTCATTGTCCTTGTGCTTGTTGATCACATCGAACAAACTCTTATTGGTCCCATCGGCGCCATAAAAAACCTTGCGCTTGCGGTACAAAATGAATTTTTGCAGGTAAAGGGCCACGGCTTCGGTAATGCAGAAGTACTTGGTTTCCTGCGATACCGTTACTTTCATTTCGTCGCATATCCTGAAAAAATGGTCGATGGCGTTGCGGCTGGTGAAGATAACCGCGGTGAACTGGGCAATGTCGATCTTTTGTTTGCGAAATTCTTTGGAGGGAATGCCTTCTACGACAATGAAGGGGTGGAAGTCGAGTTTAAGGGAATGCTTTTTAGCCAAATCGAAATACGGAGATTTGTCACCTTCCGGCTTCGGTTGGGTAATCAGAATACTTTTTATTGGTTTGGCCGTAGATTCAGCCTTTTTTGCCCCGTTTTTAACCATACCTTATGCTACACTGAACCGCAAAATTACGTGTTTTTACTCAATAAAAGCACGAGTCCCTTGTAAATCAGTAAAAGCGGCAGCACTTCAATACCTAATATGTACAAAAAAAAATGGAGCCGGCTTACTTTCAACTGGTGCTGCAGCAGCCCGTACGACCTGAAAAAACGGAGGAACAGCATCAGCACGATCACCAGCAGGGAAACAATCAGCGCAATGTTGATGAGCGTACCCGAAGCGAAAGCGATCAATATTACAAAGGGCAACAATATGATGCCGATGATCTTATTAATAAGAAAAACAATAAATATGTAGGTATTCGTCTGCTCTTTATAACCCGTGATCCAGCCGGTGAATTTCAAAGCGCAATATTTTACGGTGTACAAAAGTCCAAGCAGCCCAACCGAAGCGGCGATCAGGATCCAGGGGTTGTGCTCCTCCAGCCAGCCTTTGCGCAGCAACAAAAAATATAGGTAAACACCGCCGCAAAGAATGAAAAATAAGTTGAACAGCAATGAAGGCAGCCTCGCCTGCAGTAGCTGGTCAGTCAACTGGCTCTGCCGCAGCGAGGTATTAAAAAAAACACGGAACAGGTTGGTGAAATAGCGGCTGTACAATACCCTGGCAATGCCGAGCAGCAGCAACAGCCCGGACAGCAGGTAAAAAAAGGCATCGTTATCAGTACGTTGTTTCAATTTCACCGCAAGGGAAACGGGTGTAGCCGTACTGTTGAGCAGTTTGTTGCCGGTGCCGGGTATATATGCAGGTAATGGTTTTACCCGGTTGCTGTCAACTATATTTTTGGGAGGAACAGAATCTGCGGGTAATACCGCAATAGAAGTGTCGGGTAAAACGCCGGTGCTGTCGGGCAACTGGGCAAACAAAAGGCTGCCGCCGAGCATCCATACGATTAATAAAACCAGCCTTTTCACCAATGAATATTTTATCCGCAAAAATAACGGCTGCCCTTCATATTCCTAAAAGTAATTGACATAGCCGAAGTGAATTTTGGACGCTTCGCGGAAACTGAATTTTACGTCATCCCTTTTACCCAGCGCATAGCTGATGTTGAGCAACCCGAATTTCGTTTCGAAGTTGAGGCCGAGCCCCGCACCGATAAAATTATTATTGAGGTTCACCGACTGGTATTTATTCTTTACCAGGGCGCCATCGGCAAAAAGAAAAAGAAAAGAATTCAACCCGAGCCGGTAACGGTATTCGGCGGTGAGTACGCCGTACTGCGTGGCATAGATGCTTTCTTCGGTGAAGCCACGCAGCAATTTGTAGCCACCGATTTGAAACAATTCATTCCTGAATACGCTTTGACTGCTGAACAACCCGGCATTGATCGCCGCTTTAAAGGTAGCCTGTTTGCCCAGCGGGAAATAATGTGCAGCAGAAAGCTTTACGCGCAACTGGTAGGATTTTTCTTTTATTGAATCGTACAGGCTGGCGTAATTAAAGGTCGGGTCTTTGATGTTGAGTATCTCGTTGTTCTTTTTGATCTTTTTTGTACCTACCGTGGTGATGATCCTGAGTTCATTGCCCTTACGTGGATTAAGGCGGTAATCGGTTTTGTTGTAATCGTAATCGATGCCCACGTTGATGGCGGTAACATCTATGTTCACCGGTAGTTTTTTCGTGGCGATCACCAGGTTGGTATCCACGCCGGTGCCAAGAAGGAAACTGTTCTGCCATTGAACGAAGAGTTTGCCCGACCTGTTGGCGGACAGGATGTATTGCGTACCGAGTTGCGCATTGATCTGTAAAAAGGTAGAATCTTTTTTAAAAAGGTCGAACGCGAAATCGATCCCGAAAGGCGAATTGAAAATATAGGGTTGCTGGTAACCGAGGTTGAGGCGCGGCGATTTGGCCTGTAAACTTTGCCAGTTGAGCAGGATCGTTTCACCCGCGCTCAATACGTTCTTCAGGTTGAGGTTTACATCGGCCGTTAACTGCAGCTTGCCGGATTGATTGGCGTTGGGTAAAAAGCCGACCAGGAAATTGACCTGGCTGCTGCGCTTTGGCACCAGGTACAGGTTCAACACAGAACCGGTACCCAACATGGTAACGCTGCTGGGTTGCTGCGATTGCAGGTAGGGCAGTTCTAAAATGCGTACGTCCACCTGTTCCAGTTTTTCTTTATTGTAAGGACTTTTTTTGGGTAAGCCCAGGTAATGGTAAAGAAAATTTTTAGAGATGCGCGCAGTGCCGAAAAGCCGGATGCTGTCAATGTGGTAAAGTGGGCCCTTATTCACGCGCAGTTCCGCTTCTATCCTGTCTTCATCGAGTTTGATGCTGTCCATGGAAACCGCGGCAAAAGGATAACCGTTCTTTTCATAATAATCAAGCACGCCCTGCTGCACTTTTTGCAACTGGTCCATGTTGAGCAGTTTGCCCGAAAAGTTCTTTTGCTGGAAGCGGCTTTCGTCCATCGCTTTTTTCTCGATGCCGTTGGGCGTTAATTTTACCCAGCGGTATTGCCTGCCCAGGAAAAGCCGGATCGATATTGCCGTATCCAAAATTTGCAAGCTGTCCACCGAAGCCGTCGGGAAACCTTTTGAGCCCAGCAGTTTCGGCAGGCCCATTACGTAATTGTAAGCCGTAAGCTGGTCGGTGAAGTTGGTTTGTAATTGCAATGCCTGCCAGCTAAAGGCGCTATCTTTGCCGGCCTGCTGGATGCGTAAAGGGAACTGGGCCCGGGCCGCGAAAGAAATACATACGCCGATCACAAGGAACAGGCAGTTGCGCAGGTATGCATATTTTTTTTCGGGACTCATTCAGCTAACGTAGATCAATATTAATTATTAAAAAGCAAATCAAAAATTCTGTTGGCCGGCATCTACCTCCATATTCCTTTTTGCAAGCAGGCCTGTCACTATTGCAATTTTCATTTTTCCACTTCGCTGCAGCAAAAAGAAGCGGTGCTGTCAGCGATGCTGAAAGAAATTGAACTGACGGATATTCCCGGCGATCCCAACATCAGCAGCATTTATTTTGGTGGCGGCACGCCCAGTATGTTAACCACAGATGACCTGCAACGGCTGTTTGATGCATTGCATAAAAAATTTAACGTGGAGGCCGGGGCAGAGATCACGCTGGAAGCCAATCCCGATGATATAGAAAACGGTAAACTAAAACAATGGCACAACATGGGTGTAAACCGGCTGAGCCTCGGTATTCAAAGTTTTTTGGAAGAAGAATTGCGCTGGATGAACCGCGCGCATACGGCCGTGGAGTCACTGGCTTGTATAGATAAGATCAGGGACGAAGGCTTTACCAATTTTTCAGTGGACCTTATTTATGGTTCGCCTTTATTGAGCAATGACGATTGGTTAAGGAATATAGATACGGTGACCGAAAAAGCAATACCGCATATTTCCTGCTATGCGTTGACCGTTGAACCGGCTACGGCTTTACAAAAAATGATCAGCCTGCAAAAGAAAGCCGATGTGGACCCGGGGCGGCAGGCGGAACAATTTTTACTGCTGATGAACCGCATGCAGTCCGCCGGTTACGAACATTACGAGATCAGCAACTACGCACTGCCGGGCATGCATAGCCACCACAACAGCAGTTATTGGCAGGGGGCGCCTTATTATGGTTTCGGGCCTTCGGCGCATTCTTTCGATGGCAACACAAGAAAATGGAACGTAGCGAATAATGCTTTGTACATTCAGTCTTTAAAACACAACCATATTCCTTTTGAAGAAGAGTTGCTTACGCCAACACAGCAACTGAATGAATACATCATGACGTCGTTGAGAACAAGCGAAGGTTTAAACCTTGGTTTTGTTGAAAAAAAATTCGGTGTGGATAAAGCAGGTATGACCAGGAGAGGATTGAATAAATGGGAAAAAGAAAATAAAGTAATGGTAGAAAATGAGAAAGCAGTGCTGACGAAGGAGGGCAAATTATTTGCGGATGGCATTGCGGCCGATCTTTTCTTTTAGTGCGAAGGTTTCTTCCGCAGGTACCGGACCAGTTGGCCGATTGCCAGGCAACCGATCATCACCAGGATAGCTACAGGCCCCATATGACTGAATGAAAAAGGCATCTTGATTATTTTCTTTAAAAAAGATACGATTTATTTACAGCACCGGTTCATTCGGACTGACAAACAATAGTTAATTCGTACCGGCCAGCTTCCAGGTTAAAATAAAAAACATGTTTCAGCAGGTTACAGCATCGTTGCAAAGTTTTGGAAATTTTTCAGCACAGGAGTTGTCTTTACTTTACGATCGGCTGAAAGTTACGGCTATTAAAAAAGATGATTACCTGGTCAGGGAAGGGCAGCTATGTGAATCATTTTATTTCATCAGCCAGGGCAGTTTTCGCCATTATACCGTGCAGGAAAATGGCGAAGAAATTACGCTTAACCTGTTTACCGGTAATGAATGGCTGCTCGAATACAGGAGTTTTATTTCCCGGCAACCTTCCCGGAATATTATCCAGGCAGTGACCGATAGTGAAGTACTCGGTTTAAGCATTTGGCACTTTCACGAACTGGCCAGACTGCATGAAAAATTTTTCCAGCTTGGATGCATTCTTGAACAGGCAGTACCCCGCCAGGACCTGCTACAGAACCGCCTTACGCCTGAGCAGAAATACGAACGCTTACTTTTGGGCCGGCCCGAACTTTTGCAACAGTTCCCGTTGAAACACATTGCTTCTTACCTGGGCATGACCCCTGAAACGCTTAGCCGGGTGCGGAAAAAAATCAGTTCTTGATCCAGATCAAGTCGCGGTAAAATATGCCGGGATAGATTTGCGCCATGAACAACTCATTTGAAAAACAGGCAGGCATTGCACTCATTATTTTTACCGTTTTGCTCGTGGGCACGATCGTACTTCATCCTGCCGGGGGAAATATAGAACACTTGGTCAAGGCCAGGAACTTTACCCTTGTTTCGCATTCCATTGCACTGCTTTCTTTGCCGTTTGGCGGCATCGGTTTGTGGGGAATAACCCGTAGTATAGGGACGGGTCATTTTGGTTCGCTGTTCGGCTTCGCGCTGGCTGTGCTTGCTTTGATCGCCGCATTGCTGGCGGGCACCATCAATGGGTTGGCGCTACCGATCTTTTTGCAGCAATACCAGGAAACTACTACTGAAAACATCGCCATGTTCAAACTCGTTGCCCGGTACGGCTTCGCGCTGAACCATGCTTTTGATTATATCTATACCTGTGCATTGGGCCTTGCCATCCTTTGCTGGTCCCTTTCAATATTGCATACCCGGAAATTACCGGTAAGGATCGGCTGGCTTGGCATCATTGTATTCCTCGCGGTCGGGGCTTTCTTTTTATATGGCATAAGGATCAATAATTTGTCGGGATTGCGCCTGTATATTAGCAGCATTATTGGATGGATACTGGTATCAGGTATTGCCTTGTGCAAATCCCGTTACCCGGGAACATCAAATGATGAAACCAGGCCTGCTGTATAATTGAATGGTACAGGACGTCGCTTACAAGAACTTTCTTTAACCATGTGCAGCTAATTGCGTCTTCAATGTATCTTGTAGACAACTAACCAAACTTACATGAGAAAATTATTATCCCTTGCATTTGCCTGCGTATGCTTCAGCCTTTTTTCCTCAGCGCAAAACCAACAAAAATTTACCTTCGGCGTAAAGGCAGGTGGAACGTTGAATAAATTTTATGGGGAAAAATATGATGGGAAAAAACTAGACCAGGAGCATTTTATCGGTGGCATCAATATTAATATCAACGCAGAGATTGCCTTGTCCCGTTCTCTGTACCTGCAGCCGGGCATTGGTTTTACAACGAAAGGCACAAAAAACGATTACCCTTCCTTCGATATAAAGACCACGCAAACAGTTCTTAGCTATTTTGAACTGCCGCTTAATTTTATTTATAAACTGAGGTTGGGAAAAGGCAAAGCCATTTTTGGAGCGGGTGGTTACTTTGCTTATGCCGCGGGCGGAAAGTACAAGGAAGATCCCGATGTTTACCAGGTACCTAAAAAAATTGTTTTTAAAAAATATGTGAAGATAACAGACCCACGGCGTACTTATTTCAAGAGAACCGATGTAGGCCTCAACGTATTGGCAGGTTATAGTTTGCCATCGGCCCTGAGCATGGAGTTCGACGCGCAATTCGGCATGGCCAGTATTTTACCGGATTTTGAAAGCAGTCCTTCCAGTAATACAAAATATAAAAATTTAAGCCTGGGTGTGTCTTTAGGTTATCGTTTTCATTGCCGGAAAAAATAATTATACCAATACTTCTTCTATTGCTTTAAAACCTTCGGCTGCAGGTAGATTTTCCCAAAGTACTTTATATACCGTTTCTGCAATCGGCATATCGGCTTCAATCTGCCGGTTGATGTCGTACATGCAACGGCTGGCGTTGTATCCTTCGGCTACCATGCTCATTTCGAGCTGGGCGGCTTTCACAGAATAGCCTTTGCCGATCATGTTGCCGAAAGCGCGGTTGCGGCTGTGGAGTGAGTAGCAGGTAACGAGCAGGTCGCCCAGGTAAACGGAAGCGGCGTAATTGTTGGAATGCTGTAGCAGCCCGCCCGGCCGGTGATCCGTATGCCCTACTTCTATATTTTGAATACCCGCTCTTTTTAAGAAGCCGGCCATTTCATCGGCGCTGTTGGCAATGAGTACGCTAAGAAAATTATCGCCGTAGTCAAGTCCGTGTGCAATACCCGACCCTACGGCATAAATATTTTTCAATACGGCGGCAAACTGTACACCGAGGATATCGTTGTTCACAACCGTATTAAGGTAAGGCGTTTTAAAGGAAGCAGCGATGCGGGTAGCGGTTGCTTCATCCTTACCTGAAAAAGTGAGGTACGATAATTTTTCAGCCGCTACTTCCTCGGCATGGCAGGGCCCGAGTACCGCAAAATAATCTTCGAGTGGCAGGCCGAATTCATTTTTCAGGTGATCGTTGAGCAACAGGTTATTGCCGGGCAAAATACCTTTGATGGCGGAGATGATCTTCTTCCCTTTGAAAATATTTTTATCGAGCCCCCGCAATGCATCGTCGGCATAAGCGGAAGGCACCGCGATGATGATGCAATCGCTGTTGAGGATCACTTCCGCGGGATCGGTGGTGAGTTTTAATTTACCGGTATCGAAATGTGCAGCGGGTAAATATTGCGGGTTGTGGTGGCGGGACAAAATATGCCGGATGGCCGCTTCGCTCCTGTTCCACCAGTAGATGCTGTTGCCGTTGTCGGTCAGTATTTTTGCAATGGCCGTTCCCCAACTACCGCTTCCTAATATTCCAAAAGTCATGAGCAGGATTTACAGGATTAAAGGATTTACAGGATTGATATAGCAACCAGATAAAGCCCTTTACAACTAATTTCTTTTTTTAATGGAGCTTTTCAGCCGTTGGTCAAAGACCAGGCGGC
>Ga0247770_1002393_pt1 | contig 10254 bp, 3 predicted proteins | sample UWRJL136409B6_FD_179943 | JGI IMG/M metagenome (GOLD analysis project Ga0247770, IMG submission 179943) | Plant litter microbial communities from Arlington Agricultural Research Station in Wisconsin, United States - UWRJ-L136-409B-6 | ecosystem: Environmental > Terrestrial > Plant litter >... | reverse complement strand
AACGTATACTAGCTTATATTATTTTAACTTTAATTTTATTAAGTAGGTTACTTTTTATTTTTTAACTTTTATACTATTTATATATGGTGCTCTTACGTATAGTAAGTAATATAGTATCTCTTTACTGAACTTTACTTTATATCCCTATTTACTGTAATTAAAACATTAAGTCGCTTTTACTTCGCCTTTATAACGCTTATAAGGGAAGTGCTTATATTTTATAATTATACCTTTTTTAATTAGGCTAATAGTGTTTTCTAGGTTATATACTTTAATAATAAACTGTATAGTAAGGTTTAGTTCACTGTCAGGTTATTTACAGCTTTACTTATAATTAATCTTACTAATCTGCACGTTATTATAGGTGTTAAGGTCTTTTATTATCTAGCCTTTATCTATTATAAAGTTATAACTATCGATAAGTTTAATATATAATCCCTTTACTAACACCGTGTAAATATGTCACTTAAGGACTGCTCCCTCTCCTAAAGCTTAATATATCCAGCTTTCGTTATTAAAGTTATTATACTATTCCCATTTATCTTCTTTAAACGTAATCACTATATTACTAGACAGTAAAAGGAGCTTTACCACTATTACACCTATCTTCTTAGTATTTTAATTAACCCTTTATATAATCTTTATAAAGGTGTTATTCTCCATGTTTATATTTATAATCGTAAGCTCCCTAAAGGCCTTCTTAGGTATATAGTGCGTGTAGGTTACGTTTAGGGTTAAGGCAGTTATGTTTCCTAATTAGAGCGCCTTTATATAGGTGTAGGCTTTATTAGGTCTGGTCTTTTAATTAACCACTTCTTTGATTTTCGTTACTTTTTTAAGGATCTTCTAAATACTTATGTTAATAATGTTACTAGTGGTAGTGGTTAGATTAACGGGCGTTTTTAAGGCGCTTATAACGTGTTTGCGCATTTGCTCTGTCTTAAAGACGGCTTTAAAGTAGGCCCTTGTAGCTTTAAGGATTGCTCCGAACGTACGCTCTTCAGCTCCCCTGCCTGTCACAGCGTCTTAGAAGTTTTTATAAAGATTTTCCTCCTGGTTATTCTTTTACTTCCCCTTTACGATCGGTCTGTAAGCGTGTTATGAGCGCTGTAGCTCGCTTAACCCACTTTTCTGCTGAAAATTTCCTCGTCGGTTCGGATGGATGTTTTCGCCCTTAAAAGAGGGTTTAGCGCCATCGCCAGCCGCGCCTTCGGTGCGCGATTGGTGCGCCATCACTGCGCGAGGCAGTTTAGGTCGCTGATTCCAAATCCGTTGTCCAAACAGTTTTTAGGGTTTTATAGCGTAAGAATTCAGCCTTTTTTGAATCTCGGTACAAAAATAAAGTTAACTAATAATAAGTTATAAAGGCTTTAAGTCTTTATATCCCTAGCCCAGTGCGCAGCACCGTGCATGCTGCTTTCCTGCACTGTTCTTTCTATAGGGAATCTGTTAGGCCACGCTGGCTTAAGTGATAGCCTGTAAGGTCATTACACGATTCCCCCTCTTTAATATTCTTTTTCCATAAAGAATTCTCGTAAGTTCCTCTTCTTTACAAAGCGACAATACTTACTAACAGAGTAAGGAAGAATAGAAAAAACATTAATTCCTTATCTGCTGTCCGCTATTCTGCTATCACTGAATTTATCCTAATCTTTAACATTATAATACTTGTAAAATGTAGTTATTATTAACACTTAGAACTAGCCGACTGTAAAGTGGCTAGTAAAAGTAAGTCTTACAGTCACTATATAGCAGCTAGTAAGGCTCAGGGTTGGAAAATAAGTCACTAGTCATTAGTCACTAGTCAAGTCTGACTTGACTTATGTAACTTAAGTCACTGGCCTGACTTGACTAGCTTGACTTAAGTTATATAAGTTAAGTCAGACTTGACTAGTGACCAATAACTTGACTTGACTGACTTGCAAGTGACTTAAATGACTAGCCTTTTTGAAAATTTAATATAAAATCTAGCTTATTTGATTTAATTATGTTGCAAATAGTACTTCCTAGCGGGGACACCTGCCAGTTCCTTCTCCAGGAGGTCGTCACAGCTTATAACAACTTCTTAACTTAATCTATCACTTCTTTCTTTTAATAAATGGAATAGTTCTTTAACGCAGTAGTGACGTATTTATGTTTCGCTTCTTTTTATTAACACTAGTTTATTTTTCTTATCCTGATCTCTATTCTTAACAGATACTTATTACGTAAATATACTTTTCTACCGCGTACCATTATATAACTGGTTCAGGAGACCTTAAGGCGTATTAACTTGCTTTTTACCCTTTAACTCCTTCCTTAAGCCCGTGAAAACTATAAGCTTTTAACTACAGGAGGTAAGTCGTCCCTATAGGCCATTGATCTACAATTTCGGTTCTCTGTACTGCCATATATATGATTTATGTAAAGCTTACCAGCTCCAGAAGCCTAGCCTCCTTATTAGGTTTAAGGTCCTTACAACCCTAGCTAAAGGTTCTGATAACCGTCCTTCCATACCTATTAAGGAGTATCCTGCCGCTTCTCAGGCTTTAAGTACTACAGTAGTCTTACTCTTTAGGTAAATAATTTAAATATTAGATCTTATCTTATTTCTAATTCTTATTATTAGTTTTAGTTTAGATTCTTTTAGTAGAATTCCACAATTAAGTCTAGGTATAAGAGATTTTTAACACGTTCCTATAAATTACTTTGAAGGCTGTAGTGTAACTACTTAATAAAATACTTAAAATTCTTGCCTTATGTGAATCTAAAACCTTTTTAATATCGAATTTATCCTTATTGGTATTGATCTTAATTTTCTTTTCTAAAGGAACTCCCTTTAAAGCAGGTTTTAGAAGTGAGATATGGAAGACCTTAATCTGCACCTTTATGCTGGTAGGTAGGTTAAGTTTGTAATTAGAAGCAGCGATCTTTTCCTTAATTTTAATCAGTCCGTACCTTTTAAAATTAAGCTTCTTACTAGGTCGTTTCGTATGTAAGTTTTGTAAAAAAAAAAAGAATAAACGTAATCCCCCTCTTAAAGAGTCGGTTCCTTAACTTATTTACTATTATAGTGGGGTCTTTCTTTAAGCACTGGTTACTTAGTTCGATATTTGTTAACGAATTTTTTCATTCGTTCGCGTATGGACTCAAGTTCCGCTTATAAATAGTTATGTAGTTCCTACATCCAGTTTACGCAGACTACAGCCCAGGGAGTACCGGTTAGCAGGCTTTAGCAGAGGTTAAGCTCTTTACTATAATTTGTAAAAAATAGTAACACACTTGTTAACTTAATTACCATTATGTTATAAACTATTTATATAGTTAATAATAGTTTAAACTAGTCATTTTATTTAAAGTTAACGTAAGCATAGAGGTGCGTTACAAGTATCTAGTTAACTTGTTCCGTTTACCTATCTATCTGTAAGTAAAAAGCTGTTAAAAGCTTACTTTTTACACCTATCCTTTATATTAACCTTTATTAGAATTTTAACACGATTAGTGTATCTCAATCTATAATAATGTTATCTAGTTAAAGATATTATAAAGCTATCTCTTTCTTAAAGACATAAATGAGCTATTTAGACGTTATAATCTTTAAAGTTAGTAGAAAGTAAACCTATTTCATTAGTTTATTAACTATTACTAAGATCTAATTGTAAGTGACTCCTGTAGCAGGGTCCTTAGATTTAGGTATCCTAGTAACAAATATAAGCGAGATAGAACTCCATAATGCCTATAGTACAGAGAGTGGTTTAAATAGCCCGTAAGGCTTATAACGTTAATTTTACTTTCAGTAGCAGATATTACAGTTATTAATCACGTCCTCGACTAGGTTCTTCATTCTGGGAAAGGTGTACGTTTATTAAGCTTATGCAAGAGTCTTAACTCTGCCCATATATCTTCCGAGTCTAGACTTATAGACTTATTAGATGTACTCCTTTCGTTTATTTAAGTTATAAATATACGGTTTCTCTTAGTACTAAAGCTTTAGTTTTAGTTTAAACATGCCGTCTACACCTTCTAACAACAATTCTTGCTAATAACTAATGTCTTCGTAATTTAGGTGCTTTTGGCACTTCTTACTATACTCTTACACGTGTTTTAAAAAGTCTCCTAAAGGGCACTTATACAGTTATACTTATAATTCCCTTTTTCCTTCCTTCTTACTTAAAATTCTAATTATTACTAGTAGACGTTATACTCGGTCTATGAATTCATATAGACTAAACCCGTTTACTTAAGGGTCCAGTCGTCTAACACTTATAATGTGTGTTTTAAGGTACTGTTTTTAATTTCTAAAAACATTATAACGGGATTTAAAACTTTTTCTACGTCTTTATAATACTTATTAGAGACTAAGTTCCTTTATGAGAAAGTACTGAAGGTTATTATAGTCTAAAAAGACTTAGACTAGTTCTTCCATCCCGCTTAAATACAGTGCCTACTCTGTAAAGCACTAGATAATTACTATCAGTTTCTTATCGTAAATTAGGTATTATAAGGCTAAGTTATAAATCCCTTTTAATAAACAGGTAATAAGGTGGCATTTCCTGTCATCTTAGACTTAATTAAGTTCTTTACTAACTGTAAACTCTAAGGAGTTTATCTCGATTTAGAAGGGTTTTAAGATATTAAAGAAGGCCAGGACTAGTGTTATAACAAAGGTACGCTTAAGGCTATTGAATGCTTTTTACTGTTAATTAGTCTATATGAATAGCAATTCTTTACTAGTAAGTTCATATAATAGTTTCGTAATTCGTGCGAAGTGTCAGACAAAACATCAATAGAAATTTATAAAACTAATAAAAGCGTATAACTCAGTCTGCGTTTTTAGAGTAGGCTAGTTCCGAATTACCTCTCTGTCTTCTTTAATTACGTTTTTAGCCATCTTAAAGTGATCCTAAACCCTCAACTTTTTAATATGGAAATAACTTTTTTTAGGGTTTACTATAAGATTCGCCTTTTTAAGTGTAGTAAAATCCTGTTAGACATACCATCTGTAGAGTTTCTCGTTTTCTGAGTATGTAAGGATATCGTTTAAGTAGACAAAGATAAACTTATTAAGAAACGGTTGTAACACGTAGTTAATTATGTTTTAAAAGGATGCTGGCATATTAGTGAGTTTGAAAAGTATAACCTTATACTGGGGATGTCTATTACGTATTTTAAATATTATTTTATACTCGTTGCTTTTCTTGACACACTAGTAATTAAAGGCATTTAATATATTAAACGCGGAATACAGCTTTGCTTTTACTATTTTCTCTTTTATCTCGCTAATTGAAGGTAAAAGATAACGATTCTTAATCGAGTTATTAAGCTCTGCTGACTCGTATCCTAAATTGTTATTCGGATGGTGCGGAAGGCTTTCTGGCCCTTTATCTGCCTTAGTGAATCTAACCTAAACTGTTTTAGTTTTAAAGGTTTAGTATTCTTCAGAGAGCTTCGTGCTTCTTCTAAACAGTTTAGTACTCCTTAAGCTTCTTCTAAATAATAATCGTAATAAGGAAGCTCGCTAAAAGCGAAGTAGCTACTTTCTAATTAATTATTAAGTTATACTTCTTTAATTAGGGTCGTCTTAAAATTATATTATACCCTATAACTAACACTATATAGAAAATGACATCTTAGTTATCTCCGTCTACTGTAATCAGGAGGGGGGAGTTGTCTGTGATCTTCTTACTGTTATAAGCGTACTTATTTCCTTTACCATTTCGTATAATAAGTGCTTTCTTAAGTCTTCAGTTAGGGAGTTTCCTTTAGTTAACTAATTAAGGGTTTATAAGATTATAAACACTTCCACTATCAATTACTGCTTTTACTTTTAAAGGCTTTCCTTACTTACTAGCAGGGTTGGTAAATTAGTCACTGTAGTTTAGTCAGTGCCTTGACTAAAACTGACTACAACTATAATGACTACAACTACACTTTTTGTAGCTTAGTTAGTGCCTTAACTAAGACTACACTACAATACTACAAGTCAGTAAATAAAAGTGGGGCTAAATTATATTTGTACAAATTAATACTAAGTTAACTCATTAATTAACTATAAAATCTATTAATAATGTTATACTTTATAAAAAGTTAAAATATTGATTATTAGTTTCTTTCTTTTAAATAATAATAGTATAAAGCATTAAAATAAACTGTATAAAATAAAAACAAAATACACTTAATATAATATAAATTAAAAAACCTGAATGAACCTAAATTAAACTTAACGAAACTGATATAAATAAAATAAAGTAAAAAAAAAGTAAAGTAGGTTAATTCTCTTGTCCTTCTTCTATTATTGCTTGCAATTCCTTAATATTCCAACTCTTTAATAATACTGTTCTTTTAACAGTTTCAGGAGCCATTCGGTTACGGCTCTTACTAATAATATTTCCACTAATAGAAAAATACCCTTTCCACTGGAGCCGAGGTGGCTGGAATTGCTAAAAACCTCCTGGCCATAAGGCTCAAAACAGAGAATCTAGTAGAAACTGACTTCCAGTAATCCAAAGGATAAATCTATAATAAAATTAGTATAATCTTATAATTCAGAATAAACAGAATATAATAATAAGATAATAAACAGAGTAATAATAAAATAATACTTTTTTCTTAACAACAGGCTCTCGTAAATAAGCTCTGTACTCTGTTTCTGGGGTTGGTTGGATATAGAACTCGTCTTCGTCGTTCCATTCATCGTAAATATTCTCAGCTGGAGAATTTCCGTTATTTATATTTAGTTCTTCTTGTACCCTATAAATAATAATAAAAAATAAATAAATAGAATAATAAACAAAATAATAGACTAGGTAAACTTATAGTTAAAATTCAGCTTTATCAACCTTGCAAACCTCTATCTACAGATGAAAGTAAAAAAAAATTTAAGTTTAAAAATAATAAATTAATATAATTATGTATTATGTTAACTTAACATTTTGATTTTGAGGCAGTTTTTCTTTAAATTCTGGCATAATTCAAAGATACTGTTACTAATTTCCATTTATTGTTATTCAATTTAGTTAATTAATTATTAATTAATTAAAGTGTGTAGTTAATGTAGTTACTTGTAGTCAGTCAGACTAAACTACAACTACACTGTAGTCAGTCAGTAGGTTGACTAAAACTACATGTAGTCAGTAAAATACTAACTATAACTGACTAAACTACAGTAATTACAGTTAGTAACTACAAACTACAGATTACATTACTAACTATGCTTATTTGTTAAGTTAATATAAACGACGTAATATCCGTGTACTTTTTTATTTAAGTTATAGGAACAGTTACCTATCCTTAAGGTCTTATTTAACTTAACTTCTAAGTGCTTCTTTTTTATCTTAAGGCTTTTACTAACTAGTAAACTACTGGTTTCTAAACCTTTTGAAAGCCCTGGAGCCGTTTCCTAACCAATCGTATAAGTAAGAACAGCTCCAGTACACTTATTAATCAACCTTTCCTAGGTTTTCTCATTTTAACGTCCAGTTAACTTTAAATAAGATAATTTTTCATAAGTCTCCCATTAGCCGCTAATAAACCTTACAGGCTTAGAGCTCAGTTAATTCTTTAGCTTCCGCTCTTTATTTATAATCTGTTTTTTCTTATTAGGCCTTAACCTTTTTCTTAAAGTAAATGAAATATAAGGCGATTTAATATTTCTAAAGCAGTTTTCTTTACTAGTAGGGAGACAGTGCTTAATTAATTATAACGATTTCCTCGTCCAACCTGTCTTTACCAACGTTCTGTTTCCTATTGTAAGAGACGTTATAGTATCGTTAGCCTAGTTCCATAAACGTAATTACGTAGTCCCTGCTCTCTACAGTAGGGAAATAGTTATAAAGAATCTAAGTCTAATAATTCATTATATATGTAAGCATTATACATATAATCGATTTATAACAGGTTTATATAGTTAAGGTAGGTAAGATAAACAACAGGAGTTAAGACCTAAGTGTTTAAGATAGAGGTTACAATACCTTTATCCTTTTCACTAATTACTTATTCTTAAATACATTATTTTTCACAGACCTTATACTAGAACTCAGTGTGACAACCCTGCAGGACGTCACTTGGGCCGGCGCGGCCCGACGAATCCCCCGTAGGAAAAGCAGTGCAGGAAGCAGCACGTACGGTGTTGCGCACTGGGCCAGGGGTGCAAAGACCCAGAGCCCCTACAACCAATGGGAAGATGCTCGCAGCATGCTAAGTGCTCGCACTGCGAGCAGGAGAAACCTCGCGAGCAGAGTGCTTGCCAGAAGTAGAGTGCTCGTGCCACGAGCACTCGCGGCACTGCGAGCAAGGTACAAGGTACCTCTTAGGTAGTTAGTATAGATAGTTATGGTTGTGCCCATAACTACCGTGAGGGACTCTTGGTTCCTCACGCTAGTATTTTATTTAATTGTGTCCTACTGTTCAGACTCACCTCTGTGCATTATAGTGACAGCGACCTACATTGACATAGAACCCCCCGTCTAGGAGTGCTAGCTTAACAAGCTGTCTTCGAACGCCCCCTTACCTGTTAGCGTCCTGCTATACGCTCTGTCTTAACCCGCGCCAGTCCTTTCGAGGCCTGTGTCGGGTGCAGGTCGTAATACTCAGGTAGTAATATCCCAGCCTATTCTATTATATAATAGCGTTCTTTAACAAGCTAATGTTTGAGGATGTTAGTAAGGCAGACTTTTTATGAACGTAGTTTTCTAATCTCGATAGCTCTTATCTTAGTTTATATAACGATTACTTCGTTTTGTAAGTTCTCCACTTCGTCTACTAGCTCCTTGTAGGCAGCTTTCAGTTCTTAGACCCTTTATTAACGTACCTTCTCTTAGTTATAACGTATGTGGGGTTATATCCTAACTTTGAAAATTTTATAATATAGAAGCTTAACAGTAATTACGGTGCTAGGGAGGCTAGGTGAAGGAAGACTGGTATTCCCTAGGCCCTCTTTACATACGGGATTGCAGTGTTTGGGATTCGCGGTGAGCATATTCGGGCTTATCAGTGCGCGGGAGGGTTAAAATCTCCGGTTAAGGCCTTATAACATCAACCCGGTCCCGAGCCGCGTTACGGTAGGTGAGACGTGGTTCAGGCTAAAAAGCCGAATCTGTGTCCATTTCTATCAGTAGATACGGCCGGACTCCCAACTAGCCCCTTTACCCCGTACGTGTTTTTTTTTCAATGTTGGTGGCGATAACGACGTGGGCCCTTTGGGGGCTGGCCCTCTCTCTTCCACCTGCCTTGGCAGGCTTTCTGGCCAATAGCTAGAGTAACATCGCGATTTACTAGGGTACACTCCCTTCTTAAGACGGGTCGCTTTTATACATCGACGGCTAACGCGAGTTCGCAGGCCAAAACTCTGCCAACCGGGCTGGCTCCCAGTAACGTCTCGCATCTTACTGCTCCAGTACCTACCACTAGCCCCTGATCCCATCCCCCCGTCAACTCCCCTAACAAAACAAATAGACACCCCTGTGAACATTATCCCTATCGCCTTCCTCATTAGCATCAAAACGCCTACGCTCGTCAACTTCGCTAACGCCGGCGATAACTGCACTGTCTTCCCGGGCACCCAGCTCCTCTCCTGCCCGTAAATCGAAGCCGACATCAAAACCTGCCAATCTGCTGGGAAGACTCTCCTCCTCTCCCTCGGCGGCGCAACCTACACCGAAGGCGGCTTCTCCTCCCCCTCTAAGGCCCTCGCCTAGGCAGACACCCTCTGGGCCATATTCGGCCCCCCTTCGCCCTCCTCCTCCTCCTCCTCCTCCGCCCTCCGCCCTCCGCCCCTTCGGCTCTACCACCATCGACAGCTTCGACTTCGACTTCGAAGCCCCGACGCAGTATATCCCCGTCTTCGCCTCCCGTCTGCGCACCCTCATAGACCACACTAACACCCACCTGCGTAAGCCCTACCTCCTTACCGCAGCGCCGTAATGCCCTTACCCAGACCACGCGATGGATTCTCTCCTACAGTCCGTCCCGCTCGATTTTATCTCGGTCCAGTTCTATAACAACTACTACTCCAGCTCGGCATTCATCCCCTCTATGACACCAACGCAAAACACGAGCAGCACATTTAACTTCCACACGTGGGATACCTAGGTGAAGAGGAGTCCTAATCCGCGCGTGAAGATTCTGGTGGGGATTCTGGGGAGCTCGACCGCGGCGGGGAGCGGGTATGTGGGCGGGGAGCAGCTTTGGAAGGTGGTGCGGTATGCGAGGGGGTTTGAGAGCTTTGGCGGGGTGATGGTTTGGGATATGTCGCAGGTTGTGGGGAATGGGGGGTTT
>Ga0247770_1002389_pt1 | contig 10273 bp, 10 predicted proteins | sample UWRJL136409B6_FD_179943 | JGI IMG/M metagenome (GOLD analysis project Ga0247770, IMG submission 179943) | Plant litter microbial communities from Arlington Agricultural Research Station in Wisconsin, United States - UWRJ-L136-409B-6 | ecosystem: Environmental > Terrestrial > Plant litter >... | reverse complement strand
TTGTTGAAAGGATAAAAAAGCGGTCTGGAAATTGAAGAATGGAAGAGGGGTGTTGGCTTAGCGGGGTGTCCAAAAATGGAATAGTTGGGGCGCAAGGGGGTCCGACACTTTTTGGCTCCCATTGTACGACACAAGTACCTAAGGTGCTTTGACCGACCTCATCGAGGAATTATTGCTTTTTCTCAAGCTTGGGCCTTCCGTTGCTGGTCGATAGTGCTAGGCATCCTTGCTGCAGTGGGGTCACTCGTATTCAGGATGCTAAAACACACCTCGGTCGCTGTTCGCAAAAAATATACAAAGGCTGTTTGCTAACCCTAATAACCCATCCGGCGGACGTCGCTCGCGGCAGCGAGACGCGGGCCTGGGTGTGACCAACAAGCCGAACAACCTGCAGCAGATCACTTGGAAGAACGCCCTTACTGCTGTTTATCAAGTTTCTGTCAATTCGCTCCAGCTCCTGATCAATCCCTTAGAGCCCTGCCTCGGTCGCGGTTGCAGGGCAGCCCGCCCCTAAGGAACCGAAAGAGGCTTTCCAGCCTTTTGCATACGCGTGGCGGATTTATCAGGTACTTTACATATCTACCACGCCAGATGGTAGCATGTAGATTGCGCATGGGTGGACAAGGAAGCGACTAGGTACAGGCATGTAAATAGCGGGCTCAGGCTCCAGTGGATTGGTTCGATCGTTCCACCATTGTAGGCTAGGCACTAATATCTTTTTTCCCCCACGCAAATCTGTTTTATTCTTGCAACTTGGAAGGCACTCTGGCAAGGAACTCCTGATGGTCGAGTGTATCTTTTGTCGATGAATGTTCCCCTAAGGAGGTGTTCGCCTTTTTGAGGCCATACGAACACGAAATGCCTTGACGTCAGACGTCTCCCTCTTCACTGATGCTATTGCCACTTTCCCAAATCCTGCTCAAGTGCCGCCGCCACCTAAATGGGACGCGATGGGAGTTTCGGTGCGCCGAAAAGTCTGTTTTGCTGTCAGAAACCGGTACGGCCACTTACCGAGCGCTGCGAGGTGGTATTGCAAGGACGCGACCAAGATGGATGCTCTTGCATGGCACGGTGTTAGCAATAACTTGCCAACCGGCATCGGATGGATGCTGAGAACGATACCTCGCCAAGATCAAGCTACGTTACCAGGCAGATTGAGAGCGTCTTCCCACTTATCTTATCAGACAGAGATGCCTTTTGGTTTCACTCGACCTTTCCATACCTGGATTTGGGTGATGGCGGTGCAGACCCTGGCTGGCATCTCAGCCCCCGACGCGTGGCTGATGCCAGAACGAGGACAAGGCTCTGCGGAAGGCAGTCTAGCGTTACCTCGACCACTCCACCTCTTTACAAATAACGGCCCGACATAACAGCTTCATCAATATTCCTCCCCCTCCTCCCTCATCCCGGATTTGGGTTAGGTACTCATCGCACAATCCAACAGGCCTCACCGTCACCGTAACCTCTAGCTCAGCTCACTCACCATCCTCCCGGTCATGGACATCACCTCCGGCATCGTCACCTTCGGCCGCGCCTGCCCTGGCAAAGTCATGCACTCCCTCCAACACTCTCACCCAACCGACGTCGCAAACATCAAATCCCTCCAGCTCTCCTTCAGCCGCTATAAAATCTCATCGCTCTGCACCATTTCTTGCAAGGATCTCACCGTCGCTCAAAACTTCATCACCTCCATTTCCGCTCTGGAAGCACTCTCCGTCTTAAACTACGAACAGGACGGGTCGGTTCTCTGGCCGGTCGTCTTCCACCATGCACACTCCCTGCGGAGATTGGCCATTCACACACCACCGCACCCGTTCTCTGACAAAATTTCAAGTTCCTTCTGGAATATGCAGAGCCTCACGGATGTGGCGACAAGGTTGCCGAACTTGCGGCATCTTGAGATGGACTTCCCGCTTGAGGAGGCGGAGCGGTTGCTGAAGGAGGGGGTGATGGCGGATGTCCCTGTCATGGAGGTGCTGGCGAGGAAGTTGCAGCGTCTTGAGTCGCTCGTAATTCATATCGAGGTTCGAGATGTGGCGGAAGGTTTTGCAGAGCTGCGCACCTCGGAGGGGAGGGAGTTTAGCTCCTTCCAGGAACGGTTGAGGACGGCGTGCGAGGGTGTGGCGCGAGCGGTAGTTATGAGGTTTGAAGTGAGTTGTCCTGAGGAGTACACGAAGCTGAGATTGAAGGTTAGGTTCGCGCATTATACGACTGATGATAGATCTGAGCCTTGGATTGTGGCGCTTTCAGCAGAAGCTGCTCTGAATAAGGAGGCACATGTAGATGTGGACATTGGCGACGGGTGGAGGGACTATTTGCCGGGAGAAGGGACTTATGGAAGTCTTTTGTGGGGCTTGAATCAGTGAGATGGATGAGGTTTAGAGCTGTAGTAGAGACAATTATGCCCGTGGAACGACAAGATTCCAGCTTTGAATTGACTGCGTGAGCGTTTGGAGAGTAGCGCCGTCACATCCTTAAGCCTGGCGAGCTGGCATTGTAGCCCAAGGCAGTGCAACTGGGTCCTGTGTGAAGCTGCAGCCACGCTCAGAAGCAACGCTGAGAAGATACTCAGTCTGGAAAAGCTGCATCCTGAGCGTCTGTCGTTGTGGCTGTAGCGTTGTGAGCAAGCTTTGCAAGCCATCGAATTTTCTCTGCAACTCGTTGAGCGATGGTCCGATGTTTTCTACCTCCTGCCAGAGTCCATCGACGCCATGAACGGACCACCTATCTAATAACTTTCAGTTTCACATGCCATGACGCGCCGTTGAAGGTAGCCCAATCGCTGAGAATACTAACCAATGTCCTGTTGGCGCATCTCTGCGTGTCCTCATCGTACCTTTCTTGAGCGCGCCGCGCCGGTACGGTTTCGGCTCCGTCTTGATATCGTAATAGGCGTGGTCAGCTAATTTCTGTGCCGCGTCAATTAGCCTTAGAAAGATTCCAGCTCCATTATTTCTTAGTGCTTAAGGTGTCTGATTTTTCCTCTTCAGCGTGTTGGATGACAGGATCTCCAGTCTTGACCGTCAAAGAATGGTATGTGTAGAGCTTCGTCAACCCTGCAGCAACAACATTTTCGGCATCCTGAAAGGCATTCGCCGTATCGTAGTCAACCCGAATAAAGACAGCGATACGGTAAGCCTTCATCAAAGCTCTCACAAGTCTGTCGATGGCTGCTTGACTACTCTGTGCCGCCGTGGGCTGTAAGCGTGCTGAAATCTCGCTCAACCTGTTCCCGGTCTCCACTATGACACGCAGCAGTTCGTCTGTGTCCAGGCATACTGATGTCACTGCGGCGAACCTGCCTTGGCTCAACTGGAAGAAAGCTATGTTGATGGATGAAAAGGGCAATGGGCAAGGCCGTCAGCGAGAGATCAGAAGCCCAACCCGCAGGAGATCCTCCTCAATAAAAATGTTTGGACATATACCGAGTACATGGCTCATCAGGTGAGGTGAAGCTGGAGCTCGGGTTCGGCGTCGGCGTGGATTTCTCCGTCGGCCCCTTCTCGGCGTGCGCGAGCTACACGCAGGCGCAGTCGATCCTGATGCAGGACGGCGTCTTCGGGCTGGGCATCACGAGCACCATGCGCGCCCACGTCAATCTCGTCGCCGTCTCGGCGGATCTGTACCTCGAAGCCAAGCTCATGGTTGTCGGTGGAACGTGCAAGCCCAACGCCCACGGTGCCCATAGCAATGCCGGGACTACCATCTGGGCTTATGCCGCCGTGCGCATCGCGATACACCTGAGTATTTTTCTAGTCTGCAACATCGGCGTTGAGGAGGAAGCGTACTGGGAGAATAAGATGAATGGCGGCGAGTGCCTGCTTGACCAGATGGCGGAGTTAGTTTGAGGGACAAGCAAGGTATTAATAGCTCACTACTACCTAGACGAATGTATTTCCATTATCCCTCCCCAGCACTGCTGAGCCCTCCTATGATCCATTTCCGTCTTGTCATCTTGATAAAGCAATCCAAATACACACTACAGCCTTACACTCCCCAGAGTTGCATGATTACAGTTCACAGCTCATTCATGTCCGGTTCTAGACGGCGCGGGGGCTGTTTGTAGCTAACGTGGACGTGGTCCCTTGATTCCATTAGCAACACATTGTCGACGCGGCGTAATCTCTGAACACGACACTCACCAATGGTTTTCGGTAATGGATCCGCGATTGTTCATGGTCCGCCACTGCTGCCAAGGATTGGGTTTGTCCTTGGACGGATCCCATATTCTCTGGCCCCAGATGACGTAGAGGAGATTCAAGGATTCTGCATTGTCCATGACCCACTCGGCGATTTCGTAGCCCGAGATGGTTGCGTCCTATCCGCTCACGTAGTTAGCTATACCTAACATAACGCAACCAGCGCGCCTGTGAGAGAGAAAAGAAAGAAATAAAAGGACAAGTCAGTGCTTCAACTTGCCCCTGGATGGTCCGAGTTCATTAGATCCGTCGCCATGCCGCAGCAGTGCTCGTTGCCGGGAGTAGGGCACGGGCAGGGTTTTCCCGCGATGCACTGCACCTCACGGATCCTGCCAGGAAAAGCCGCGACGATGGCGGTCGCGCCGTCGACGGCGACCTGTCGGCACGCACCGACGCGCGGGACCCGCGGGTCCGGGTACCCGCCCCAGCCGTCGTTGGCCGAGTCGCAGCACTTGAATGCCGTGGGACCTGGGCACTGGTTTGACACGGTCGCGCCGTCGCAGTCGCTCGTCCAGCGGCAGTTGCTATCCGCGCCGTTGGAGCAGCTGGGTTTCCTGCAGCAGATGATGTTCGCGGCCGGGTCGCTCGGGCACCCGCCCTTGGCGTAGGTGCCGCCACTTTTCGTGCAGGCCGTGTTGGTGATGCAGACGCCTGTTTTGGGAGTTAGAAACAGGCTTGCTTGTTTGGGGGGGGGGGGGGGGCAAAGGGTTCTACTGTCGGTACTCACCGTCGCTGAGATCGGGCCCATAGCAAGGGTTGTTGACCTCGCAGAGCGCGGCTCGTCCCCACAGAACGCTGGCTTGGAGGATCGGAATGGCGGCTGGGATCTTCATTGTGCGCTGGCTTTTAAGATTTTAGATGATTATTCGCAAAAAAACGACACGAGAGCCTCCTAATCGCTTCTGGCACAGTTTTGCAACGCGATCGGAATGTGAAGTGAGAACAAGATGTTTACGCGGGGAACGCTGTGATATCCATTGGGAGAGCGCCCGCAGCGTCACGCCACTGAAGTTAAACTGCACGATGGTGGCCCATGCACCTCAGACAGGGCTGTCGCTGAATGGCCCATGGTGCAGGAGCACAGCGGGGCAGCTGATGGGGGTGCAAGCCACTGGTGAATCTTTTTGGTCAGACGTCAGTTCCGGAAGCCGACGGTGCAGGTAATGACGACCCTAAGTATCAGATCATAGTAACCTGACTATGGAGAAATTGAAAGCAGCAAAGGACCGGAGATTTTGATTTGGTCCCGACGACAAGACCTAACAGGATAACTCGGCACGGTTAGCCGAACACAGCTTGGTATAATCCACCTTGTCAACCCTACTCGTCCGGGCATACGGAGTTCATGAGGACGGAAAGTTGACAGCAAGTTGACAGCAAATCAGGGCTCATTTCAGAAATGGAGGAAGGGCTCTCTCGGGGTGGCCCCAGAATAATTTACTATTTGAAGACGAACTAGGCGGCGTTTTGCCGATTACCACGGCCCCAAGAAACTCGGCCCCGCGTGAGAACCGAGCTCACTTTCCTGAGTCCCCGACAGGCATTAGAAAACCAAATTCAAATGCTAGGTGGAAGAGGGATAGGAGATGTCCTACGTATGAAACGCGCTATTACCGACTATTCAGTTGCGCAAAGGATGTCATGGGCATCAGGCAGGCTGACCACTCGGACCGAGGACATCGCTTATTGCCTTCTTGGGATTTTCGACGTTAATATGCCCTTACTTTACGGAGAGGGGTGGAAAGCGTTTCGCCGGCTACAAGAGGAAATCGTCAAGCACAACAATGATGCTACCATTTTCGCCTGGAATCCGGATGGCTCCCTGCAGAACCACAAGCTACGCAGCATATTTGCCCCATCCCCAAAAATGTTATCTGGAAGCAGCCGCATTATATCTTGGAACCAGGCTGTTTACAATCCCGAGTTTCTCGTTACGAACAAAGGCCTGCGCCTGGAAGATTACATATCGATAATCCCGGGTCCACATTACGTGCAGTTTGTCGGAGTATTCACCATGGCTGATAAGCGGATGGCAGTTGGAATTCGGATCTCCAAGGTCGGGCCAAATGTGTACTTCCGCCAGTCACGGCCGCTAGAGCTGATGCCAAACGAACAACGCCCACGAGGACGACATCCGATATCCTGCATCTTGGGACACATCACCCCTCGCGAGCCAATCTTCGCTATCATGTCTCTCGCGCCTTCAGCGTCTCCACCGACGTCGGCGATTGTGTGAGGTCGGTAGTGCCAGAAGCTTTGTGGGATCATGCTGAAGACTGCTTCTTCTTTGAGCCACCACAGCCGGTCAGAGCTTTACACTGTGCACGGATACTTAACGGAGAGGAGGTATCATTCGTGATACTATGCCAGCCGGTAGATTTGTCGCGCTGGAAATACTTCATTTTGGACTCTTCGCAAGGGCTAGGCGAGGCAATGCGAGCTCAAATATTTCAGCGCAGGAGCTTTAGCCGGCTCTGACGTGGGAGGACCTGATACATTATTTTCTAGGGCTGCATGAGTCAGTTACTAACAAATTCAGAATCACTGTGCGTGACACTGGGTTCGTGTTGTCAGTCATTGCTGTCAAAAGGGTAGTTATAGCCAATGACGTTCTATTTACCATGTATCGCTTACGTTTAGAAGTCCAAGAGCAGCGAGATAAGCCACACCATGTTTCGGATACATAGCGGAGAGATGAACAGCGGAGAGATGACAAGCAGAGACAGGGAGATAGCAAGAATAGTCTTAGAGATAGCAAGAATAGACTCGAAGATATCACACCTTTTTACCATTCCCCCAAGCTTTCTTCCGTGCCGTCCCAACACCCATTTCTCGGCCCCATGATCAATCGACATGCAGGTGATGAAACCCACCTGCCCGATTACATCTCTACTCATTTAAACTATGTTTACCCCAGCTGCGTGACGTTCCATCCCACGGCAGACGTTATCCCGACAGGCGAAGGCCGGCCACGCACTCTTCGCGACAAAGCTTCGAGGCGCTCGGGACAATTGACATCGATCTCACTAAAGATAGCGGCCCGCTCGAGCGCTGGGAACTATCGACGTAGGGTTAATCCGCACCAGTCAGCCAGTAATAGCAACTGCCACCATGATGCAGCAGCACCCAACCTGCCCCCCTCATGCGACTTCGCTGACCAGTAACTGTGTTGGATGATGTGACAATGCCAGGTCTTTGCCTTGAAAACCTTGACGCCAAGGCAGGAACCCCACCGACACTAGCCCTTCCCAGCACTCTGCGCATCCCATCTACGCTCCTAATGGCATATTTTGATGCAAGCCGGGGACGCTGGGGAAACGTGCCGAAGCGGAAGGATCCGAAGCGGGCGGCAAGCATGCATGCATCCCCGCTGCCCCGCAAGGTAGCCGGCTCGCGCGCCTCCCGCCCGCCAAAGTCCAACGACGTGTGGATGACTGGTAAAGGTGTTAGGACTTAGGGGAGCGACCCCGCCTGCGAGGATCGGCGGCCAGCGGCCGTCTCACCTCCTATCTTTGGTCCCTGTCAGTCCTGCCCCAGGAACTCGTTTCTTCAATTTTGTCGGGCTTGATTGCGGCATTCCTTCGCCCTTGACTGCGCAGACCGTATTTTTCTCTTGGGGGTTTTTTTTGGGGGGGTTACCGGGTCGCCGTTCGGTAATCCTCGTCATCGGCCATGAACGACAACGCGGATGCGACCGAGTCGATTGGAGTCGTGAGTGTGCCGAATCTCGTCCAGTCATGGTTGCGAATCAGAAATTCACGGTTTCGTCGCCCAACAGGACCCTGAATTTGCCAGGGGGCTTGAAGACAACGATTCCCTCTTCGACGACAGGTAGGATCCTCACTTTCCCGTTTCCTGGTCCGTAGTGTACTAACACGGACAACCCTCACAGCGCGAGCCATCTCACATCAACGGCCTCCGTCGGGTCCACCATTCTCGAGTATCGCAGGCTGCACGGACGGACATATCATAACTTTGAGGGGGCGGAATACTGGTGGGTTACTAATCCGTACCCGTTCGCCGCGGAAACTCGGATCTGAAGATGTGCAAAAAGGGGACCAAATGACGAAAAACAGAACGATTCGTTAGATATACAGTATGTATCTGACGGCTTCTCCTTGCTAGGTGAGATCTAACACTATGTAAAATAGACACCACGTGGCGTATCTCGCCAACGACCACAAACTGTTCCTCGCCCCCGTCGAAAACCCTCAGAAAGTCCTTGACGTCGGTACGGGTACTGGAATCTGGGCCATGTGTGTTTTCCTCTTGCATCTCGCTCCCCAATTTTGACTGAGTTATGACAGCGACTTTGGCGACGAGTTCCCCTCAGCAGAAGTAACAGGAACAGACTTGTCCCCTATCCAACCGAGCTGGGTACCCCCTAATGTTAAGTTTGAGCTGGATAACTGCGAGCTGCCGTGGACGTTTGACGATAATTCGTTCGACTTCATCCATGTCCGCCTTTTGCTCGGCTGTATCGAGGACTGGCCGAGACTGTACCGCGAGTGCTACCGCTGTCTAAAGCCCGGCGGCTGGTTGGAGCAGCAGGAGTACGATATGGCTATGATGCCTAACGAGGGGCAGCTCCCTGCCGACTCCATCTGGCATCTGTGGTTTAAGATTTTTACGGATGCCGGCGAAAAGACCGGCCGAACGTTTTTGGTGACGGACCACTGGGTCGAGTGGCTTAAGCAGGCTGGATTCGACGGGGTGAAGGAGAAGTCGATGCGCTTGCCGGCTGGGGTTTGGCCGCTGGATAAAAAACAGAAAGAGATTGGCGCCCTTAACAAGATGGCCCTCGAGCAGGGGCTTGATGGCTTTGCCTCGTATCTGTGCGCCAAGGTTCTGGGTTGGTCTCAGGACGAGATTACGATTATGCTAGCGAAGGTACGGGCTGCTATGAATGACAGAAAGGCGCATAATTATATCGTTATGTAAGTGTTGCATTCTTGACGTCTGATTATCCCGAAACTAATATCATAATAGGAAAACGGTATATGTGCAGAAGCCTCTGCATTGAGTAACAGTCCAGAGGCTCGACATATCGTGGAGAAAGGGCAACTCAACTAATTCAACGCATTATGTCGTTGCGCCAACACCAATCGCTACGTTTCTAGCAAACCTCCAATAACATTGAGCGAGAGGCCTCACAATCTTTGCCCTCTTTGCAGTTCCGATTGACCCTCTCATTCTAGCCGTCCTTGTCCTCCTTCTCCTACCCATCTTGCTCATACTTTGAACCCTCTCACTCTCGTCGCCTTCCGACTCCAATGAGCCCGAGCATTCATTTTCTCGTCCTCAAACTTCCAAAATATGTCATCTTCCCTACCTTCGTGCTATCTGCCTGGGATATGAAGAATTATGGGGGCGTGCCGGTGGTAGTGATGGTATCTGCTCTTTGCGGGGTAGGAGTGATTGCAACGGCGCACGAATTATTTGCCGTGTTTTGATCACCGGAGGAGGTAGTATGCTTCGGCGAGTTTGCCATCGCTCTTTTCCGCCGGCGGTAATGAGCCCGGGGAGCCCGTGTTAGTGTTAGGGTTGAGCACTATGCGGATGAGGGATCCGGTAGGGATGGAGGTTGGTGCTTTCGACGATGAGCATAGTGGTGTCCACGTGGGCTTCGGATTCCAGCTTAGGAGTTTCTCCATCCGAGGTCAATAACGCACACCAATCCGCTCGGTCACTTCTCAGCACAAATTTAAGGGTTGAGTTCGGCACTTGAGGCAATTCTGTCCAATCACATCTCATTTTCTAGGGGCTCGAGTCAATCACATAGACCATTATCAACGTCCTACACCTTCTTCATGACCGCAGTCCTCAGGAACGGCACCTCCAGTCCAATTACCTCGGCCGTCTCCGCATCCCTCACAAACACAAAGCGATCCACCGGCTGCTGCCCATAATGCATCCAGTCCGCAAGCGCCCAGCTCCTACAGTCGCCATCACTGATACCCCTTCCCGGCAGGTCCGTCTCAAGTCCGCTGACATCAATGCCCCACTCCAACCGCCAGTCCTCCTCTACCACCCGCCTCCCATCTCCCAGCGTCCTTTCGCGCTCCACCTCGGCC
>Ga0247770_1002388_pt1 | contig 10283 bp, 13 predicted proteins | sample UWRJL136409B6_FD_179943 | JGI IMG/M metagenome (GOLD analysis project Ga0247770, IMG submission 179943) | Plant litter microbial communities from Arlington Agricultural Research Station in Wisconsin, United States - UWRJ-L136-409B-6 | ecosystem: Environmental > Terrestrial > Plant litter >... | reverse complement strand
AAATGGTTCCTGCAGGAAGGAGCGCGGAGTGTTGTGGTGTGGGAAATTGCCCGAATCCCGTGATTTACCTATTGCGGCGGGGTAGGGCTCGGGCACTTTTCACGCGTCATTGGAGTGCGTGGGCACTTCGTGACTGGCTTCAGACGAGTTATTTTATAGCTTGTCGCTCTTGCTATTGTCGGTGACCGCCATTGCACAAAATTGTAGTTAGAGGCAGCAACTGGCCAGCACCAGGTTGGGCCTCTTGGGGGTTGGGAATTGTCAACCCTTCCCCCAACCAACCCCAAACCCCACTCATTAAGAGCCCGAATGCCCGGACGGGAACGACACCTGGTTACATCCCAAGCTCCTGAGCCGGACAAGCGGGTATCGCGGCTATGCGTTGAAGGCAGCCCGAACCGTTGGCATATCGAAATCGTGGTCACTGCCTACAGGAACGAGGTGTCTGCACGCTCGAAGTCGGGAGCGGGCGCTTCCCCCAGCAAGACCAGGAAAACTTTGACCAGCGAGAGCCTGTCTTACAGCCTTCATGCCGTACGCCGCCAAGCTCGCGTTGGACTATACATCGAGGTTACTGCAGCGGACAGCGAAAAGGGCATGACGTATTGTTCATCATTTGTACCTATTCGGCGCTGCCACTTGCCAATATTCCTTCGCTGGCCGCCTTGACTGGCCGCTTGATTCAACAGCCAACCCACCTGATCCGCCATGGGGCTCGCCCTTCCTTGCCCTGCGATGTCCCGGACAATAACCTGACGTGCCCGGCCCTCCATGGTCCTTCGCCATCCGCTCGACTGCCCCCCTCCTGTGGACAACCTCGTCGTCGCGTCAACGTGGGGGTAGAGACAGACCGGGCCTGAGACTCGGAGCGGATGGGCCGCACGATCTCTTTTGTCGTGCCCGGCCTCGTCGCTTGTTTCCCTTTCCACCTTGTCATGCATCATGGGTGACTGAGGAGGAGCTTTTCGGTGCTTGCCGCGCAAGCGATTGCGAACGCTGTTCCTTCAACCTCCGCATCAATGACTTCGCTTCGTTCGGCGGCGGCGAGCGGCTCACAGGCAGGTTCGGCCGCTGGTTTTCGAGCTGGTTTGCCCGTCGCAAGTGCAGTCGATGGAGTGGATGCGACGAAGAAGTGGCGTCCTCGCGGCCCCGAGGTGAACGTTCGTGCTGCCCATGATGCCTTTATGAACTAAGAGATGGTGTTATTTATTACTCTATGTATGAGAAAAGGGGGAAGGGAGGTGCACTCTAACCATTATGACAAACCTTAAGCACAACCTTATCTTCTTTACAGGTCGGACGGCGAGAGATCAGCTTAGCAGCATGAGGTTGGGGAAAGCGGATTAAAGGACGGCACAGGGTAGTTATTAAGCAGTTAGACTAAGATCCAGCACATAGATTTAGTAGGGCGGGCAGGCTTAGGTAGGTTCAGTCGGTGTTAAGGGGACGACTATTCCTGACGGGCTATGCCTGGTGCTTTTACTCAGCCCCAGTACGGTAAGGACAAGGGAGGAAGGTAGAATTCCATCGTAACGCATGAATTAAGTGATAGCTGTTAAATCAGGTTGTCAAGTATCGCCTTGCCTTCGGTGGTGTTTAAAGTAGCTGCGCAGGCGATGACGGCGAAGGGTTCATCCCATCACGTCGGTGTTAACGCTAGAAGTCTGCATGATGAGCGCCATCTACTCGGCGGCGCGCGTCGTCCAATGGGCGGAAACCGGGTCTTGACCGGCGGAAACCCCAATTCTTGGTCATTGTTGTGGAGCCCGGGGGACGTGAGCATGTTGACGGTGGGCCGGTGGGCCGGTAGCAGGTCATCGCGGTCGATGACGGGTTAGACCAGCGAAGCCGGGCTAGACAAGTTCGAAGCAGTGCTCGATCTCCTCCTAGGCCGAAAGCTTGGGTGATTGCCTCTGCCCCTTCGCACCTCTGCACAGACGGCTGGGGGACCTTGGCGGCAGGTCGCGGCTTCAGGCGCAAGAAGGTCCGGTGACGCGACCCCGAGCGGCATCGGCCTCCCGACGACGGAAGCCCCCTCCAGTCGTTCCAGAACCGCCCCGACCGCAGCGGGGCCTACCATATTTGTTTTCCTCGATGCTGATCGACTCTACTACTCCTAGGTTCCTTCTCCGCCTCGTCCGTCCCCGCCGATTCGTTCCTCACCCTCCACCCGATCTGGCCCCGGCTAAATCCGTCCGAGATGCCTTACAAGCCCTGCTCGAGACGGATGCCTTTTTTAGCCGACGGCAAGCCCGTGCTGGAATCCCGCGATGAGACCGAGGACGACTTTCCCGACGGCGACGACAGCAACGACGACGATTGCGGTCTTATCCTCGTTGCTTGCCACCGCATTTCCTAGAGGAAACGTCCAGAACTTCCACACCTACAACAACACCGCCTTGCCCTCAACGATTCAACCCCCGCTACTTGCCTCAGTTCCAAAAAGAAGACGTTAGGGGCGCAAAGGCAGCAAGCTTCTCCCGGAGGGCGGACATCTGCCAAATCTACCGGTCGTTCTGCCCGGGGCGAGAGACGGTATCGTTGTCGTTAGCACCGCAGTAACGCTGCTCGAGGCGAATGTAAAGTTCCGCGTCGTGCGCTGCGGATGAGGATCGGTGTAGTGTCGCGTGGGAGTAGCCTGCATATGATCGCCCTCCTCATCAAGTGACGCTGAGTGCTTCCCCAGCTTGAGCAGCGCGTCGACCGCACTTTGATGCCTCTCCAACCCCTTACGAGTCATCTCCAGCAACAACAGAGCGAGGGCATTACACAACATGACTTCACACACGCGCCGTTCGCATTCCGTTCGCATTCTTCGGTTGGGAGGCCTACGACGAGTCGCACGTCGGCGGCTACGTCGACGCGCACCCGAGAGCGCCTCCGGGGCTTGGAGGAGGAGCCGGGGCGTGCACGCCGCGAGGCTACGCCTCCAGATCCGGCACACACGTCGCCTGTGACGATTACCAGCACATGGGGGCGGCTCCGTGAAGTCGAGAAGTAGCTGGAGCGGGTGCGTCTCAGGCCCGTAGACCTGATACACCTCCTGCTTTGGCGCAGATGTCGTCCGTAGCGACGAGGACGATGCGCACTCACAGGCAGCTCTGAGAACCCTAACCCACTTCAACTTCAAGCGCTCTAAGGGACAGTCTCTCGTCTGTGACCTCCAAGGGGTAGGCACACTGACCCCGTCATCCACACGGCTAACGATAGCCGCTTCAAATTTTCGTCCACCAACCTCGGACTCGAGGGTATGAAGCTCTTCTTCGCGCCGAACGAGTGAAACGACGAGTGCCGCCAGCTGGGGCTGTGGAGCAGCCAGGCCACGCTCGCATTGGGCACCCGCGTCTTCTGCGAGGCCTGGCCGACCATGGCTGACGTCGTGTGCTACTCCAACAAGATGTGCGAGCGCATCCTGCGGCGCGCCGAAGCCAATTTCTTCCAGAGGTTCCCCGGCCACCACTGGTGCGACGTGTGCATGCCGCAGCTGGAGGCCCTCACTGTCGAGTGGTCTACGTCGAGCCCGGCCCGACTCACGACTTTGAAGTCTCGGGCTTCTTCTACAAGTCTCAGGCTCCGAATGATCTAATCCTATTAACAGGAGAACACATCCCCGTACTGTAGCCTTTGTCTCACCCTGTACTGTAGGTCCACTTTTCCAGCCTGACAGCTGCCACGATGCAGCCTCAGCCACCACCACCAAGCAAAACGCGCGCAAAAAGGGGTAACAAAGCAATTCCAACGCAAAGCGACCGTTTCCACAATAAAACAGAATAGTATTACATATAATAGTCGCTGACTAAGCCCTATTTAAGGCCCCTGAATGGCCAAATCGCTCCCCCCTTGCATTCCTACTGTTCCAATGCATCACTCCTGCGGCGCATTCCTCCAGGTTGGCTTCCTGGTTCTTATGGGCCTTAAGGCATTCGCCGGCGCCCCCATATTAGCCGGGGCCGTTGATGAGGGTATATTGGGCTTCGTACTACGCTTGGAGGGATTAGTAGACGCTGGGGCAGTAGTCCTAATACCTCCAGGCGTTAATTCGGCCCCCTCCAGTTCAACCCCCTCCCAGCCGGAAGCCCTGCAGCGGATACTGGGCATAAGCCCAGACTACACGCCCGTAGACTGCTTCTTCGCGGGCGCCTTCTTCCGTGGAGCCGTAGTCTTCAAAGCTGCAACCTTCCTCTTCTTCATAACCACGCTTATAACTATCACGTCCTTTACTTACGTGGGCTAAGTCTCTGGTATTCTTTCTAAAGAAGGAGGAGGTTCTTAAGTAGCTGGAATAACCTCCTTAACCTCCTTAACCTCTCGTAGGAGCGGTACTGTAAGTCTGGGGGTGTTAACAGCGTTTTAAGCGAACATCCCAGTCCCATAAGGACGGCCTTTAAGATTAGTAACCACATTAAACTCCTAGTATTACAGTAACTCGTCCTCGTTAATTAGACTTCTCTCTAACCATTAAAAACGATAGAAGTCTTTTTTAACAATAGGTATACCCTTATTATAACGGCAGAGAAGTTCGTGGCTGTAAGGGATACCGTACTGGCGTGTAAAGCTATTACTACAGTCGCTTAAAGGCGATAAGGCTGGATTTAAGTGACTGGGTATTATATTAAGTATAATTTAGTGTTATTTATCGATAAGACTAAGTGCTCTTTAGGAGATAGAATAAAGGGTATCTCTTAACTACTCTTTACTAATATACTTAAACTTTAACTTTTATTTCTCACTTTTCTTTACCTCCGTAATGTTATCCTCCATAACCTTAACCATCTTAAGGGACTGTAAAACACACTTACAAACACTACTCTTACTAATAATAATAAAAGACTTAAAGTAGCGGTTAATAGCTTTAATTAAAGATGTAATTCGTTAACTAAAGTTAAGGTGTTAACTAGTGTAACAGGTTGCCCACTAATTAACTACAGGCATCTAAGTATCCTTAAGATACTGTAATATAACGGTCTGTTAATAAAAGTAGGCCTGGAGCCTTTCCCAGGCAGTATAAAAGTTATTAATAGTGGAAACGTACACTACACCCTTTTAAAGTTTATATAAGCTAGCTATAAAGTACTTAACTGTATCCTGATGGCTACTAGGCATCCTGTTAATTAACCAGCTTACCTTATTAATAACACTCTCTTCGTGGGTACGATTTAGATTAGTTTCTTCCTTAGCTTAACTATAAGGCAGAGGTTAATTAAGGGTTACAGCAATAATAGCTACGGTAACCTTATTCCACTTCTTTTTAATGTGGAGAGTTACATTCTTATTAACGTGAAACATATAAAGTTAAAAGTGGGCTTTAGGGTACACATCTGTAACGGCACCTTACATAACTATATTGTAATCTGTAATAGTGATAATTAGCAACCTTACACCGGCTTCCTCTCAGAATTAGTTAACTTTCTCCATTAACTAATTAAATCCTTCCTTCCTCTCATTATTAATAAGGCTAAATCCGTAAGAAAAGGCTATACCAAGATAGTTAAGGGTAATAATTTAGAAAAAGGCAAGGCCTTTATTATTTATGCGATAAATGTTATTATATAGTTAAACCTAAGGGTATAAGGACCACTGGCATATTAACTACTCTGTTATCTAAAATAAGCCCTCCAGTTTCCTTCGTTTATTACCTTTATCTTAAAGCTCTACCCACTTAACTTCAAAGCGAACCTTCTTTTTCCGTAAAAGTTAAATAATTATTAGGAATAGGTTATATCCTTCTAAAGCCTTCTTACGTAGTTAATAACGCCTATTACAAAGTTAACGGTACGTGAAGATAATACTAGGGAACTACCTTCTTATCTTTATAGTAAGCTTACAGTTCCAAACAGCTAGGTGGTCGATATAATCCTTAATAAAGGCAATATAGTTACCATTAAAACGATTACCCTTCTCGTAATCCTTAGCTTTGTAGAACTAGTAATGTTAATAGTCTTAGTAAACTTTAAAGGTCTAACGGCGGTCGTTCTCCTTTAGCACCTTTATAACGCCTTTCCAGGGGCAGCCGACTTTAAATGTAGATGTAGAGTGAGAATGGGCCTTAAACTTGCGAATAGAGCCCCGCTGGCAGGTGACAATTACTTTAAAGTAGCTAAAGTCCTTAATTTTATTCTCAGAACGGAGCTTAATAATAGAGAAACAAGCCTACGCGCAATACTCGTTAAGTTCGGCCATTAACTCGTCAAGGGTATCGTATTGGTGTGTAAGGAGCCAGTAGCCTGGCGGAGGGTTAGAGAACGGCTGGGGTGGCGTATCTTCAGAATCGCTGGCGTCACTGACGCTGGCACAGTCGCTCTCAGCGATCTTAATTGCGGCGCCATCAAAGCTATCCGGATGGTTAAGATCCTCCTGCAAGAGATCCATCTATAGGCAAGATTAATAGGAGAATTGATTGCAGTAATTTGCGACGTACGGTTCCGATGTTTTGCAGCGTTGTTGGCTCGCTGCAGGTGAGGATTGAGGGTGGCTGCGATGTGTGGAAATGCCTGGAATTCGTGGGGTTGATGCTGGGGCTCAGAATCATCCAATTCATTGTTATGCAGTGCCAGCTGGCAGGATTCACGAACATTGGATTAAATGGGTGGATGTCGCGGGGGTTAGGGTTATATATGGCGAAAAGTGGACCTACAGTACAGGGTGAGACAAAGGCTACAGTACGGGGATGTGTTCTCATTAACAGACAGATCTTCATCTGTCGTATTTTAATTTTTTATTAATTTCATTTAAATATTCTTTGGTTAGGCTATCCCACCAATTACAGCACGCTACATCTCTAATCCAGAAATCGTCATAAAACTTCCCAGCTACCCGGGCTGCGTCCTCTATTTCTTTTTTTTTTTTTGCGTACCTATCGATAAGTGCAATATCAGTGTATCCCAGGTGAAGATTGACTGTACACTGAATCTATCGAAACCCATCATTTTTTGTCCCCTGCTAATAAGCCTCTCAACAGCTGGCTCTCTTCTCGCTTGTCACAGATATCACGCCACAGTCAGAGAGCTGGACAGAGTGCTCCATCCAGTATTTATTTAACCCGAAACTCGAGATGCTCTACTCGCAGTAAGAAAACAAAAAAGAATGCGGATGTCGATATTGGTTGGTTGAACCGATTGATCTCAGGCACTTGCAGCTTTCCCCGAGCCCACTAAGAACAAATCTGCTGACGGCATTCAAACAGACCGCCACCGCAGCAGCCGCCAAATCCTGTCTCGGCCGTTTCAAAGGGAATGCCGCGGCAGTACTCGCCAGGCTAGAGATTTTTCTCAGGCATATTAGCAATTTACCATTTTCCGGCTCTGAGCAAAGCGGAGAAACTGGGAGATGAGTAGGTGGGACCATACCGGCGTGTCCGGCACGCCGCCATTAGGACGGCAACAGCGCTCCGTGGCTTCCCAGAACCTGTTCCGATTCTGGTCTAAGCAGGCGCAGTCGACGGTGCACTGCTGACGCACAGCGAGTGCTCCGGCTCCGGTGGCATGGAGAGCGGTGCTGGCGAAGGAGAAGGCTAGGGCGATGGTAAAGCGCATGTTAGGCAACGTTTCAAGGGGGGTGGTCTGTTCGCGAATGAGTTGAGTATAACTGGAAAGATGAGTAGAGATTGCAAATGGTGATGCTTGAGGAAGACTGAAGCCGTTGCAATCCGCCACCACGCTTGCAACTTATATATCTCCCATAGCTATGACGGAGTCCCTAAGAGATTAGAACTCCAGGAAAGAGCCCTTGTTTCGGCATAATGTCGGAGGCCGTAACTGAGTAAGATAGGATTTTATGCCAGGATGGAGGCGGATAGACAAGGATCTGGAAATGCAGCTGCCGGGACTCAGTGGTGAGATATCCCTGGCATACACCATGTAAAACTTGGTATCATAAGTCCGAGCCATTGCGAAGTTACGGCGCTGAGCAAATATGGGTAGGTTTTCGGGCGAGGCCGATTCTTGAAAGCATGCTGCTGCGCCGCTCGACCCCCCAAAATGGTAAGAGGTCCAAAAGATCAATCCAGGATGAGCTAGAATGCACCCGGAGGTTCCGGGCCAAATCATGGTCCAACCAATTGAGAAAGGCTCACAGGATGACTGGATCGAAAGTGGGAATGGCCAACGTCCCGACTGAGTGCGAGGAGGAAGCCCCTGCTCAATGCCTCTGCCGGGTGATTCGGTATTCTTCCTCCGCCGCACGTCCATCGACAAGTCACCAGGATGGTAAGCGGGGCGTCTTTGACAAAAACCAAGGAATTGGACGAGTTGCTCAGTATGCCCAGTAAAGGAACCAGTCGGATTAATCCCGTTGCCCAAGACTAGCCGCCGGTCGTCTCACCATCTGTGGCGCCCTTCGGTGATCCAATGAATATGGATTCGTTTGGTAGAGGCTTGGGTCAAAAAGATAGCTCCATGCCCGAGCCCACGGTCTTGAGGAAAAGAAGTCAAGATCTGACACATCGGCAACGACGCTCATACCGATGGCGATCCTAGACACATTGCAAACTCCTCTATATTATTTTGAAAGGTTGAACATCGAAAACAGGCGTCCTTGGCTAGCGACAGCCTCTTCCAGGTCACACCGGTCAAACCGTACCCGGAGCTTGGACAGGAAGATGTACGTTAGCTTGACACAGATGACTAGAATCATCCCTATTGCACCGGATCAATTCCCGTATCACAGCGCGATGTAACCCGTTGAGTTCGGCAACGACACATCCACTTTGGCATGTAGCTTTATAAAATGCATCGATGATCGATGAAGCAGACAGCCCTCACGTTGCTAACGCACCTCGTCAATGCGTTTCGTGACAAAATTTTGAGCTTTAATCCAGCCGGGCGCTACGCCGCCCCTAGAAACAAGGACGGACCGATGGCAGCGACGCCGGTTTCGGCGTCGGACGGCTATGGTTCAGCCTCAGCTAGCCGATGGGGTGAGCCCGCTAGCGTGCGCGACCCCCCTTTTCTCTTCTCTTGACTCAAACACATTACAGGGGATCCTAGTAACTATACCGCCTGTTCGCTTCTTGGTCCAGGAGGGTGCCGCTCCTTGACCTCAGGGCGAAAAGAAGGAAAAAAGCGGCATCCTCATGGACGAAGATGTCAAGAATAACACCGCTAACAATGGTGGAGGAGATTATATGAATATAATTCACTCGGCTTCTCTTGAACGCAACCAATGTTTCTGGCAAGGGAGGTTTCTACGCACATCGCGGGCAAGGCAGTGAACTCGCTGGGATGCTACGCATCATGAACCTGGCGCGTGGCCGCATCAGTGTTCAGTTACGTCACGGTTTTTACGAAACTCACTGGGAGGCGTTTACTTGGACTTCGGGCATGACCATTGTGGCAGAATATCCCGGCCCCTCTTTCCCCGGCGACCTTGCTTCGATTAGTTCCAAAACGACTTTTAGCGCTTGCTGTCGATCTTTCGCCACAGAAGTTTGCCGCCTGGTGCTAACTCGTTTCGAAACAGCCGTGTGAGAGCATGTAGAATGGTGCGTGGGTAGGTAGGTAGGTAGTGGATTGCGAAGGAGAAAGGCAAATCGATACGCCAGCCGCGCCAGGCACCCTGACTCGAGAAGCTAAAGCTAAATGCCATGATAACTTCAGCATCAGTAGGATTCGTGAGATCTCCTCTGCGAGAGCAAACCGCGTCCGGCCCACTCAGCCTGCTCTCCGCCCTCGGCGTGCAAGGCCAGTAATAGCGCAGCGCTCTACGCCGAGGGTACCCGTCAAACACACAATCTCATCGATCTCACTCGCTGTCGAATCACATGCTGGGCGCGGGCTCACTCACCGATGGCTTGCATGGCTTGCATGGCCAATAGGGGGTTGCAACACAGCGAATAAGAAAGCGAAGGTACACCCCGACCCAAGGCGGGGTCGCGCAGCCCCGCAATCATGTGGCAGAACCGGTGACCAGAACAAAATTGGCGGCGGACAATTCAGTGGCCACACCTTTTTGAGCTGTCTCACTCGTACTCCCCAAATGTCTTAGTTTTCATACTGCCAAAGGACGCCACCCCGACCGTCCGATCACATCGTGCGTCGCCCAGGCACCCCATTTGTAGGCGGCCAACGGATGAGCGTCCCGAGCAAGGAGCGACGAGCGGCGTCGGATGGTGGGGGGAGACTGCGGTCGGCGGAGCTCTGCTGCTCCGGGCTTCATCGCACAGCTGCTTGCTGCGCGTTCAGTTGTTTGCCCATCACATCGCGGATCGAAGCACCCATGGCAATACTCGGCGTCAACCCGGTGTGAACAAGTTTTGCTTGTTCGTGGCTGGCTAGCTGGCGGCAAAA
>Ga0247770_1002387_pt1 | contig 10284 bp, 2 predicted proteins | sample UWRJL136409B6_FD_179943 | JGI IMG/M metagenome (GOLD analysis project Ga0247770, IMG submission 179943) | Plant litter microbial communities from Arlington Agricultural Research Station in Wisconsin, United States - UWRJ-L136-409B-6 | ecosystem: Environmental > Terrestrial > Plant litter >... | reverse complement strand
TGCACTCCGTGCACTGGCCACCCTCACGGCTATAATAACACGGCTTCCACTCCCGAAGATAGAAATAATTAATCACCTTCAACACACACTGCTTTCCAATGCCTTGACCCCTTTTGCATTTCAACAATAAGCCTTATATAGACTTTAGTGGACCCTTGCCTGGATTTTGGTAGACCTTTACTTGGACTTTAGTGGACCCTTGCTTGGACTTTAGTAGACCTTTACTTAAACTTTAGTAAACCTTTGCCTGGACTTTAGTGGACCCTTGCCTGTCGGTAGACCCTTGCTTGGACTTTAGTGGACCTTTGCTTAGGCTTTGGTAGACCCTTACTTGGGCTTTAGTGGACCCTTACCTAGCTTTAGTAAAGCCTTATTTAACTTTAGTAGACCTTTATCTGGATTTTAATAAGTCTTTACTTAGATTTTAGTAAACTTAAGGGGAAAGTTATATAGTTAGTATTACTATATAAACTTATTATAGGTGATAAGATGTAAATTTATTATAAGTTTATAAGGATTTATTAAATGCTTACTTACTTTATTAGCAAAACTAGGGGGCGTTTTTATTTTTATTATTATTATATAGTTAATCTATAAATATTATCTCGTTATTAGTATATTAAGAAAATGGGAAAGGGTTTCCCTAAATGCGGTTTCCTGGCCAGATTAGGATCTTAGTATTAGGTTACATTAAAGTATTAAAATCCTAGCTCTAAGCCACCTAGATCTGGGCTCTAGGTTACACCTTTAATCTAATTCCTTAGATAAGGCCCCTATAGCGTTTAGCTAGTATTTTTAGATATGAATCTAAGGAGCCGGAATTTCAGAGGCTAAACTTAGGATCTTAGATACAGAACCCCTTAAATTAGGGGTCTATAGTTCCCAGCTCCACAGGTGTATAGACCGATCAGTCGGTATATAAGCTAGGTAATTTAGGAACACTACTACAGAGCAGCTATGTTACTTAGAAAATAGTAACTGCTTAATAAATGTAAATTCCCTTTTAAACGGTATATATTTATTCTTTATTCTTTAAGATAGTAAAGTAAGTTAAACGGAGTAAACATTACCTTTAAGCGACTATATTATATAATATTAGCTGGAACAGTTTAATATACTTTTAAGATACAGGGCTGGCTAGCCTTACACCTTACACCCTTAATAGCGTTATAATGCTTCTTTCTATACCTCCCTGTTTATAAAGCCTATTTATTATATCTTAAACTTTTAAAGGAAATGTCCACATACGATATTTAAACTTTTAAGTATAGAATTGTCTACACCTCTCTAACTTATAAATTATTACTAAATAAGCCTAGCTAAGCTGGAAATCCTGTATAATAGACATAGTATATAAGTGTTTTAAGTCTGTTAACTTAAATAGTGGGATATTAAGGACCTGGAAGCTAGTTATATAATAAGTTATAGTTTAAGATTTATACAGGACCTTAGGTTTAATAACTACTATTAACATAAAACCTAATAAATATCTGAGACAACCTACTTAGGTGTAGTGAAAAATTTCTTAAGTAACTAAATAGATTTAACTTTAGAATCTGCATTAAATCCATCCTTACTAAGGAGACGTATAGTTTTATTATATTTCATAAAGGTGTATATATTATATATAGGGGACAACTGTTATTTAAAGCTAGAAGGAAGTAAGGTATACACTTCTTATACTTATCTCCTATATCTCTTTAATCCAGTTTTAAAGCTCTTATAAAGGCTAATGTCTAGGATCTGGGAGTTTAGGAGTATGCTTACACTTAAAACTTAAGCCTTGATATGTCCCAGATTTAAGACCTAGTGAGGAATTTTATATAATACTTTTTATATTAACCTTCCTTTATTACCTGCTATTACTTTATTACCTATTATTAAGTAAGTTAGTTCCTGCTGTATTATACTAATTAGTATGCCTATTAGAAGGTAAGCCATTAAAGATGGACTTATAATAACACCTTAAAAGCTAGGTATGGAAACTAAGGGGGAGTGCTAATAAAGCTTATAAAGAAGTCTTTAAACTTATAGTTATCGATAAGCTTATTAAAGAAGATTGTAAGATGGGAAACGTAAACGTACTAGCTTTTCATCTTATAAATATTAATATGCTTATTAACGTAAATACTATTATAGATTAAGGTGATATATACGTAGATAAAGCCAGGCTAGCCTTATAAATATAGGTACGATTAAGAGAGTAAGAGCTCTCTTATAATAGAGGTGATAGTAATAGACTTAAAGTAATATTAACTAATATATCTTTAAGAGAGGTAACTTAAGATAAAACCCCTTAAAGGTAAAGAAAAGTTAGAAGAATAAATTTACTCTGTAATAGACTTATAAGGTCTAATGTAATTAGTAACTTTGTTAATAACTGTAAAAAAACCTTCTTAGACTAGGTAAAATTACTTTATAAAATCACCTTACTGATAAATATTATAAGTACAGATCCCCATATTATAACGGCTTTTAAAGCTGTAAATAGTGTTATTTGTGGGCAAGGTATTATTATATTATAGTGGCTTACTAATGTTTATTTAATACAACTCTTTAATTCCCTTAAAGCTATTATAAACTTTAAAAGAAATATTGAACGAATTCACTATAAGCCTTATTACTAAGACAATTATATTGCTATAGATATATATCTAAGCGCTTAAGAAAGTCACTTAAACATAAATAATTTAAAGTGTAAGTTAAGATGAAATTGGAAGTGGTTTAATAAAAGATAAAATAACTTAATTATAATATTACTACTTTTTTATTAATTTATTTAATATAGTTAAGTTATTTATATATATAACCTTTACTTTTAAAATACCATCAGCTAACTATTATAAAGTAAGGACTTTAAAAATATAAATATCTTAACTTTAACTTTAATAGTAACTAAAATCCGTAAAGTGTACCTTAATAAGCTTATAGATACCTATGCTTGTCTTACTAAAGCGGCAGAAGTTACAGTTTAATTAAACAATTCCATTAATATAAGCTAGTTTTCTACTATAGAAAATATATAAAGTCTCTCCTAACCTGATTTAAGAAATCCTTTTTTTTATTTTTTAAATTAGATTAGATTTGTTTATACTTTAGTGTAGATCTGGGTGTAGCCCGGAATCTAAAGTGTAGATCTGATTATAGCCTAGAGCTAGGGATTTACGTGTGCTTCTGGGTATGGCGTGGAGCTGGGGATCTAGGTGTACATTTAAGTGTAGCCTAAAACTGGGGATCTAGGTGTGTATCTGGGTGTGCCTTTATGTGGTGTAGAGCTGGGGATCTGGGTATACATCTAAGTGGAGCTAGGGATCTGGGTGTGCATTTAAGTGTAGCTTGGAACTGGAGATCTAGGTGCAGCACTTAAGTATGCACCGTCACCTTAAAGCTAGGGGCTATCGGCCTGGAGCTAAGGATCTGGGTGTGGTATCCAGATAGTAGGATATAGTTAGGAGTTAAGATCTAGTGTGTATAGTTTGGAGCTTAGATATACGACTTAATATACGTCTTTCTCTATTTAATAAATGTAACTTATATATATTATAACTAAACTTTTTAATTTATTGAGTAGATGTTATAATGTAACTTAAATTAGTTTATAATTTAGTTCCTGATTTACTAATATATAATTACAGTAATAATATGCTAATAATTAGTTAAAATATCTTTTTTATATATATAAAACCCTTATAGGAAGTTATTAAGACTTACTTTTAAGTCTTTAATTACTTAATATTCCTTTAAACTAATACGAAGATCGAAGAGCTTATATGTGTTATTAAGCGGAAGCTTGATAATAATGTTCTTTAAATACTTGTTAAATTTAAGTTATTAATATCTTAAACGCTTATGCAGATTCTTACTATAATAGCTGTAGAAGCAGTTACTATTCTTAAAGTAAGAGGGTTACACTGTATGAACATTAATATAGGGATACGTATTTTATAATAATGTCTTTAGGATATACGTAACGAAGTGAAGAATAGATTAAAAATCCCAGGACTACCTTTAAAACATAATATTACTTTATATAGATTTAAAGTTAATATTTAATAAAGAGGGGTTATTAAAGGTAATAAAGGCTAGAGGGTGGTAAATTATAATAAGCTATTTATATCTTTTATTACAGTTAGAGTATCAGTAGAGCAGATACTATGGCTTTTACAGTACCTTAATTTTTTATCAATTTTTTATCAGTCCTATACGCTTTTAAAGTACGTTTTAGTGTAACTTAGATTAAGATCTAGAATTTTCTAATATTAGAGTCTGCAGTGGTAATTACAAATTTCAGAGACATATTAGGCAGTTAGTTAGAAAGTGTTAATATATTTATTTATAAGCTTAAACGGATACTTATTAAAGGAGTTATAATCTTAAAAGTCTGTTAACTCTTTACTACGTCATACAGATAGAGTAATACTTAAATTATATATTTAACTTACTATTATTAAATACCTTTAGGCTATTAGCTTGTACTCTTCTATACCTTACTAGATGTCGGACTTATTAGTCATACTTTTAATATTAATCTAACCCCTAGATAAAGATAAGGCATATTCACCATCCCTTATAGTTTTTAATATAACGTGTAATCTGGATATTTTAACCTATAAGTAGCAGGAGTTACTTTATTACCCACTAATGTTAATTTAAATATCTACGTTTAACTACTAATTGAAAAACTATAACTTAAAGTCCATTACATTAACTTATCCCTTATTACATATATATCTCCTCCCTACTTTTATAATTTATAGTTCCTTAGACAATTTACAGTAAAGATATTACTAATATTATTAGTATGAATTCTAAACGTACCCTAAGCGTCTTATTTCATTAAGAAACCTCTAAACTAAGTTACTCTTTGAGAGGGAGGCTCTTTATATATTTTATAAAATTACTTAACTTTTCTTTACAGGTGGTTAAACTCTGTTCTTTAGCTTACGTTCTTTATTCCTCTTCCTCTATATGCCTTCTCTAGCACTGCTTACAGAACGAAGTGAAGTTATATAATTGTGTACTTTTCTAGTCTTAAGTCAGTTTTACAGATTAATGTACAGTAGAGTTAACTGTACAGATGTTGTAGAGAGGGTTCTTTACAATATCCTTATATTTACTGTAATTGTAAAGGCTGTTAGAGTCGCAGCGGCTACTATTTAACGTATTAGTGTGAAATGATTTAGTAATAATGTTAGGTTTAGGTGAGACTGTATATATCTTATCTCGCTAGCGTAATGATAAAGTAGTTTAACTTTCCGTAAACAGCATTAATACTCCCTATTATCCACGTAGTGGCAGTTGAAACGCTTTACACCTTATAATAGCTCTGGCGCTACTTCTACCCCTTTTAAGTAACAGATAAGCTACTGAAAATTTAGAGGAGGACTGCTATACTTAAGGTAGCTACTTTAAGGGATTGGATTGTAATTTTCTTTAAAGGGTACTTAAAAGGACGTGACGGTTTAAAGGAAGAGTATTATTAAAGTTAAGTGCACATTAACAAGGCTTAGCGATACTTTGTGGACGCTTGGCTTAGGGTTAATATGGTGCTTAGCGCGACCGAAATGTTAGCAGGATTATAAAAGTGATAGTAAATAGCGGTTACGCTTTAGCTAGGGACTGAGCTAGTCTAGTTAGGGGACTTACGTAAAGTAATGGTAAGGACACGTTTATATTACCGATTTAGCTTACTTAATTAATCGCAGGTATAGAAATAAGTAAGACAGAAGTGGAAGGTTATCAGAGAAGGAGAGATTCAGTATTGCAGACTGGGACAAAGGAGCATAAAGTGCGGGGTAATAAATCCTGGCGCTAGGGAGGTGCTATTAGCCTTAAGTCCTGGAACTAGGATTATAAAGGCATATAGTACTCTAGAATTTAGGAACAGCCCTAATAGCACTGGGGTTTTAAGTGTGGCATAAGCAGTTAAAGTAGGAGGTAGCTCCACACTCTTAATAAGTACTATTATATAGATTTTAGTAAGATTATAAAGGGAAATAATTTAAGACTGTATGTTTAGTTAATAATTAATACTGTTACGTATCCTGTGTTATAAAGATATTACTTTTTATTAATAGACTTATTCCTTTATCCTTAACTTATAGTTAGGTTAAACGTATAATATGTATTACCCTTAACAGGATAATAATTAGAGTGCCTGGCTATAAGCGCGTATATGTGGTACAGGGTATAATCTTGGAAGATAATATTTGCTAGCTCCTGCTGCCTAATAGTTATCCTGATAGAAAAGTAATCTACCTTAACGATAAGATTACACACCTGTAATAACGCACGTTTTACTATTATAACTAATTCGGCCTGGTAAAAGCTGCCCTAAGTGACTTTATAACTCTTTAATACTAAGAGAATAGTTACGTTACCTTACTGATTATTAATTTAAATAAAATACTGAATTACGGGACGGTTTATATATATAGCACTCTGTATAATAACCTTACAGATATTAATCTTATAGACGTTTATCTTATATAAACGCTTAACGGTACTGGTAGTGATTAAAAAGGCAGACTAATTATAACTTAGGATTATAACGACAGGCAGTGCTATTAGATAAATAACGAAACTATCTCCCTTTAATAGCAGAAAGAATTCCTAAAGAAGGCGGAAGACTTAATAAGTCAGAATCTGTAATGTTAAACAGATATTTAAATCCCTTATAACACACCTGTCAGCACTATATATATAATTATATAGGTATAAGACTGGATAATTATAGGTGAAGTTAACGTTCCTGTGCCGCCTGTAAGCTTTTACACTAACAGAACAGACATTACAGTGCCTTATATTAAGACCTTATAACTATACATATTTATAATTAGTAAGCTCTTCCTCTTACCTAAAATCTTTAATGAAAATTATAACTAATTAACGGCAGATATCTAGATTATTAAAGTTAAGCCCGGCATGGCTTATAAAGGAGGTGGCTTAGCCAGCTACGTTATACAGATTAATATAAATCTCGTTATAAATAAGGCCCAGTTGGAGAATCTGTTCCAAGTTGGCGTGTTATAATTTAGAAACACTAATCCCTGTATGGTCTGTAATTCTTTTAGGCTTTTTTAAAGTTAGAGTTTTTTAAAACTATTTAAACTAAAGGCTTAATTAATATATAACACTCTTTAATACTTCCTTAACAGGTTACGGCTGATAAATCCCTTAATAACCCTTAGCTAGATAAAGCTACTCTACTTAGTGTAGGCACGTATAATTTCTTTCTTTTAGTAGCGTAGGTAGCGCTAATTATAATAAGATTATTACTGGCCCATATAACTTTTAGTATATTTAATCAAGAGTGTCATTTAATCTACCTGTCACGCCTATTCCATATCAAAAACGCTAAAGCGTTACACACCGTTTAATATAAAATTTGCCAATTGATTTTCCAGCACTTTAAGTTACTATTAGATAGTAGGTAGGTTTACTTAATAGTGGTCTTTACTCCACATTATAGGTAGCTGGACTTTACTTAGGCACGGAGGAGTGGGAGGTTTAGTGGTCATTATATTAAGTCTTAACTTCACCTGTTAAGTGTAACAGGGTGGGATTATTAAAGGGATATAATAATAGTTATAATAAGTTTATTAAAAAGGAAGTAATAGTATATTTAGGAAAAGTAATAATTATAAAGAACTATTATGTAAAAAGCACTGTGTAAAATATACTAATATATAAAAAGAGCATAGAATAAACAGTTATAATTAAGTTTAAAAGCATCTGAAAACTGCTTTTAATATCCATTAACTTTAAATTACCTTAACGGGTAAGCCTTAACCGCTTACTAATAGCTTCTTCTTTATATCCATCCTAAAGCGTAGAGAACTTCTACTTCTTTATTATGCTAAATTATAAGCTTAGCAGCTGCGGAGCTCCTTTATTTAAGCTAGGAGATTATTAGGTAAAGCTTTCACAGTTAGCTTCCCCTTAGTAAGGCTGCTCTATTTTAGAGAGGTGACTTAGAAATCTCTCCTATACTATATTATCTTATGTTAGGCAGCTTAATTTATATACCTGTGTGCTATATTAATTATTTCCATTACCAGCTCCGTCTGTAATAATAATATCTTTGAGTTTAAGGGGAAACTGGAGCTCCTTATTATCACTATATCTGTTATTAATATCATTATTACCATTACTGGAAATTAAGATAATCTTATCTTTAATACCAGTCTGCTTAAAGTTATTATTAGATAAAGTGGTTAAAAGAGTAAACTCTAGGTGTTCTTCCTTATAAAGTAGTCTACTGTCTTGGACTAACTTTTTATATTTAGTAGGGTTTACGGCTATTACCTCACTTTCCTTGAAAATAATCAATATTTCTATATAGTAGGGAGCTGGCTAGTAGCTTATTAGGGTAGGTATGTTATTAAAATTAATATTAAGAATATCTGTATAAGGGCTGAGAAACCTAATGCTGGCTTTTTGTAAGATTAAGTATAAGTAGAGCTGAAAAGAATCTATAAAATTACAGCTTCTCTTAAATTAGTTAAGGGTGTTATAGTGACGTTTTTTATTAAAGACAGCGTCTTATAATCTTAAGACTAACGTAATTTAATACTTAACAGTATAGTAATAGTTGATTCTAAGATTTAGCCTTTCCTAATAAGCTATTACTATGGTTAAGTTATTATAAGCTGTAACCTTACGGATGAAGGAAGTTTCCTTAAGGTAGAGAAGCTTCCAGTTATATAAATTATGTGCTATGTCTAACTCTATAACGATAATTATTTAGAAATAATTATTAAATATAAGGATATTATCAGCACTGTACGAAATGGGGTTGGTAGACGCTATAGTATACTAGGTAGTGTAGTTAAAATGTAGAGATTAATGGAGCTAGGTAATGGGGAAAGGTTTAGTGGTTAAGGTAAGCAGTTATTAAAAGGAGAACGTATAATAAACGATAAATACTTAAACTTAAAGCTGATAATCTGGGAACTGGAGTTAAGGATATATTATCTTATAATTAGGTACGCCTTAATTAAGGGCCTTTGGGAAACGGGATGTATAAATTATAAAATAGGGCATGGCGGCCAGAGCCCTGGTTACGGATCTTTAGGGGGCACCTTATAAAACGGATTCTTAAAAACCCCTAATTATTATAATATCTTAAGCGTGTAAGGAAGAAAGGGATTTATAGTGTTAAATAAACGTTATAATTAACGTTTTTAAAATTTAGCTGTTAGTTAATTCCACAGTCTTTATATTTAGCTAAAGAACTTAATTAAGAGGTATAATTACGTTACTCTTGATATTATGTATTTTAAGGGATAGGTTTTAAAGCCGGTTAAAATAAGAGAGAAATTGAAGGAAATTTTAATAATTAAAGCACTTTATATAGGTAATTTTTAAGCTTTTAATAAAATTAACTTATACCAGCCCATTAATATCATATAGGTTAAAGTTACTATTAATCTTAATTTCTATAATTTAAGGAAAGTTAATTAAGGTTTTAAGGACCTAGGTTACTGTCGGGTTAACTAAGTCTTTCACATACAGTTAAAGCCAGATCTTCTTTCTCAGATAAGAGTATTAAGGTGGCCTAATATACGAAGTTTAAATATATCTTAGGGTAATTAACTTCAGGTTAAGGAATAGTTAAAGAACAGTAAGTAGGTCGGATAGCTTATGGGAGCCTTTATATAAGATAAAGTCTTTATAGTCTTAATAAGCTTAATCTGCTATATAGCTTCTTTAACTACTTACGTCTATTTAATTACATCCTCCTAATAATAATAGGTGTGTTTCCCAGGAATCTTAGGTACAGATTAGCTAAATCCCATAGTAAATCGTTAACTTTTTAATATAATAGTGTGACGACCCTGCAGGCCGTCACTTGGGCCGGGGCGGCCCGACGGATCCCCCGCAGAAGGAACAGTGCAGGAAGACAGTACGTACGGTACTGCGCACTGGGCCAGGGGTGCAAAGACCCGAAGCCCCTACGACCAACCAGCAGTTGCTCAGTCTTGGCAAGGGTGCTCACCTGCTGAGCATCGGTGAGACCCCTGAGCAGGAGGTGCTTAGTAGCAGGTTGCTTAGTTCCTCACTGAGTAATAAGCCACTAAGCAAGGTACGAGGTACCTCTGACTGGTTAGTATAGATAGTCATGGTTGTGTCCATAACCACCGTGAGGGACTCTAGTTCCTCACGCTAGTATTCAATTGTTCATTTGTGTCCTACTGTTCAGACTCACCTCTGTGCATTATAGTGACAGCGACCTACAGTGACATTGAACCCCCCGTCTAGGAGTGCTAGCTCAACAAGCCG
>Ga0247770_1002386_pt1 | contig 10287 bp, 11 predicted proteins | sample UWRJL136409B6_FD_179943 | JGI IMG/M metagenome (GOLD analysis project Ga0247770, IMG submission 179943) | Plant litter microbial communities from Arlington Agricultural Research Station in Wisconsin, United States - UWRJ-L136-409B-6 | ecosystem: Environmental > Terrestrial > Plant litter >... | reverse complement strand
ACGATGATGTTGCCGGGCCCGCCCCCCAGGGTGATGTTGGAGAGGAGGCCGATGCCTCGGGGTGCGATCGTCCCGGATTTGAAGCGATCGCCTACGCCGATGGGGATGCTGCTCTCGGTGAAGTTGGTTCCATTTCCGATGAACTGCCGTCGGTGTAGGGATGGCCGGTGCGCGGGGTGGCCATCCAGATGCTGTTGCTCATAGTCTGTGAGGCAGCCTGTTGCGGGGAGGATGTAGAAGAGGTGGGAGAAAACGAGCGAGAGAGAAGTGAGCTTCATGGGCGGCGAGTTGTGTCGTGAAACGAGTGATTGGGTGCAGGCAATACTCTCAGTCTGCAATCGGCGGTATATAAGCAAGTTCGCAAGGATGACAACAACCCAGTTCTCGTGTTCACGAAACCCACGGCGTGCATCATGTGGATTCCCGTCACAACACGAAGGATCACTGCCAAGCTTTGGTTGCCTGGTGCTTGTTGGGCCATCAGCTCGTGCGAGTTGCATGCTGCACAGCCGCATCACGCGCTTTGCCGATATTGAAAAAAGGAAACATGGAAATGGAGAAGGAGATCATAACGACGTCTGCATCGACCGTGTTGCACCCATTGGCTGACTTTGGCGGGGAAGTGCGGAAATAGGCGGAAAGCCCTGCGGAAATTGGGCTTGGAGACGGCGCAAACATCAAGCAAATATTATGTGGCCGCGCGGCTCGTCGGGTACAGGTTACAGCTTAGCGACGGGACCTGAGCGCATTGACTGTGGGCCCGAGGTGCCTGTGGGCTAGCGAAGGAAGCCTAGCTAGGGTGGGTTCTGCAGAAGATGGAAAAAGGAGTATTTTTCTTGGCATTAGAAAAAAGGTAGGGGTTGGGAGATGCTGTGCCGCAGATATTGCTCGAGGTTCATTAAGCTTTGCAGGGGTTGCGGGGGTCTACGTAAGTAGGTCGGAGTATGATGGGGGAAGGGCGGGTGTTTAGTGATCTTGGCTGGACAAGAGATTCGGTGCTTTGTGGGTGTGTAGTGACCGTGTGTACAGGTACGTTAAGTATTTGTGATCTGGGACAGCGAAGGGGCGTGAGGGGGTCGTGGTGTTGATGGGCGGGAAGGGGTGATATTTGGTGTTTTTGAGGGTCAAGTTTGGGATAGGACGGGAGTTTGCAAATGACGGTTATTCGAAGAATCGTTTCTAGGTTCCTGGGCTTTGGTGCGTGTTTTTGGAGAGTCGTTCTATCTTCGGTTGCTCACCAGAAAGCTAGTCATACGAAATCGTCCTTGTATTCAAGTTGTCTGGATTGCGAAAAGATTGTGTGACCCGAGTCGAAGGATGTCAGCTCAGGGGAACCCTAACCTCCTTTCTGCAATTCGAGCCAGTGCTGTGCAAATTTTCGGGCTGATTCTTCCTTCCCCGCACTGCACCACTGGGCCGCTGTACGTCAGACATCTGCAACTACCTAACCTCTCGCCAGTGAGGACGAGGAGCCATCTGCCGTGGCTCACCCTGATAGTTTGCCATACCATTCTTCTTTCACCCGTGTTGCTATTTCATGAATATCACCTGCGAGTTGGTTGTGTTCGCCTCGTTTTCATCACCTTCTGCTTTCAGCTCGCAGCAGTGAGTCTCCGCGTCAGCAGATACTTTCCTTTGTCGCAAAACTGTTGCCATCTTCACACAGCATTAGCGGCCATTCGCAATGCAGCTGCTCCAGCTCCCAACCGAGGCTCTGCTCCAAATTCTGCGCGCACTGGGCGCCCAATTCTTTTCCCAGTTAATTACTCGCCTAACCATGTCATTCAGCGACATCCGACTGACGCTGCCGTTGCTTGTCCAGCTGGACTCGGAAAGGGAAATCCTCCACCGGATTCGGCCGGTCACGGCTGGAGATATTCCGGGATACTCTACATAATTTGTGGCCGATAGCAGCAGATTGCGACAAATTATGGAGCGGTGTTTGGTGCGATAAATAGATAGCCTAGTCATTAGGCTAGGGCCAATGAGGAGTGGGATGCAATGGGGGAAGAGATCGGGGACTCGGACTCGAGGGGGCATGAGGGGACACTTAATAGCTCGCGGGAGGCACTTTTGACCTGAGCCCCCCCCCCGTCATTACCGATAGCCTCCTGGGTACCCTCCTCGCTGGCAATCTCCTTGATCCGTGCGGCGGCTGTAACGAACTCGTCCAGTTTCAGACAACAGCCATACCGTGGTGCCTCGACATCTCGATTGCATGCACAGTCATAACGTGGACTGCCACGGGAGACCTCACCGGCAATACCCAGAAATTCAGCGAGCTCTAAATTGCCTTTTTACGCGCTAATGCATACATCCAATCCCTTCCAGCAAGGAAACTCTCCTGTCCCTCAACACTTATGATCACCTGCCCATCGACCGCCTGCCAACTCGAGTTCTGCCCACTGCCCACCGCCCACCAACCCGACAGACAGCGAGCACCGATAACACCGGGCCGGTCGCACGGATCAAACTCCAACCCCAACCTAACCGCAGCGCTTGATCAACTCAAGAACCTCGTCGCTGGTCCACACATCGCGGCGATGCTTGGCGTAGGCACCAGTGTAGCACCTACACGGCCAACGAGTTAGTCACTTCAAGCTAGAGACCTGACGGAAGTTTTCAGGGTTCGCGGGACGGGACGTACTGCTCGTAGCCGTTTGACCTCAGGGGCTCCCGGGCCACGGGCTGGTCCACGGCTTGGACATCGGGCGTTGGGGCTGCGGCGGCCAGAGAGGCGATGCCGAGGAGGTAGGTGGCGGCGATGGAGAAGTGCATGTTTGTTGATTTGTTGGTGGTGAGTGGAAAGTGGTTGGTCTGCTTTGTGATGTTGAGTTCGGGGTGTTGGGCTGGAGCTTCAGGTGCGGATGCTTGGGCTCTTATACCCCTCGGGCTGGTGTGGGTGGCGGGTAGCACGCGTCAGAAGTCGGTGTTGGTCTGATGAGAGCTGTTGTGTTGGAGGTTCGGGGCTGCCTCTCACAGAACTAGTCGCTGCAGGGTTGCCGATCAATTTGCGTTGAGACCCGCGGACAAATGGCAAGCCGAGATTTGTTGTCGACCGAAAGCGGGCATTGCGGCTTGTGTGGGAGAAGTCATATTGCGGTTTCACACTCAACCATCTTGTCGGTGTCGGGGACAGAGGCAAGGCAGATTCTATCAGCCCTGACTCCGCGGCGTTGTCGGAGGTGGGATGGGCGGTCTCATTGGTTCGCAGAGAAGGCCACAGACGATGATTTAATTCGCTTGTGCAACGCCGACACAATGAACGGGGTGGCTAGCTATTTACCTGTTGCTGTTTCAGCCGCACTCACCGACCGACCCCTTTTCCGATCCCGAGGCTGAAAAGTCGGGGGTAACTCGATTGGTTTGCAGGTTTGTGCTCAGCCTCATCATTCTCTCCGCTCTCGTATCGGCTTGGCTCTTCAATACCTAGGTACCTAACCTGCGCTCGATTCTCTGAAACAAAACCCAAGTATACTGGCACTTGATCATCGTTCTCTTGGACATCTGTCGCAAAATAATCGGGGCGGAACACAAGAAAAAAGATGAAATTCCTACCGGGATTGAGCAGCCGCCATGAGTACTCACACTTGGCGAGTAGATCCCCAGATTCCAACCCCGTCGACTCGGACACGCCAAAAGCGCGAGTTCGCGGTATTCCGATCGTCACAACAGCGATCATAGCTCTTGTCACCTCGGCCTGCGCAGCGCTGATAGGACTGTGGTGTGGGAGACACGTTGTTGCGCTCGATCGTCTTTGCACACGGCATGTGGCTGGTTACTGTGAGTGGCTTCTAAGGTGTCGAAAACCCCTTATCGAGTAGCGTCGGTGCTGACCGTAACGTTGCTTCTAGCTCCCGTTCTTGACCACATCGACATCAAGTACAACGAAGTGCAGTTCGACGGAAGATTTGCAAAAGAGAACGTTTACCGGGGTCTACCATCGTCCAGTGCCGTTGACGATGCATGGAAAGCCCTCGGTGGAGGCTGTAAGCTATCATTTCGTCGTCATGGTTGTGACCTCACCAACTAACCCCGTACAAGACCGACCATTCCTCATCACCGACTCCGAGGCAGCACGAGCAGGTTTGACCAAGAACCACAGCCGACGAAACACTAAGTACGGCGGAGGCTACCCGGTCTTCTTCGAGGGCCTGCATCACCTGCACTGCTTGGACCTGGTCCGACAGTCGCTCTACTACAACTATGACCACTATCTCGAGCGTGGCGCCGGCCCGTTCAGCGACCCCCCCGAGGTTCTGCACTGGCACGTCTGTATGTCGCAACAGCCCCTGTCTCTGTTCCAGGGAATCTCACTAACATAACCATCGTTAAGCCCACTGCCTAGACATCCTCCGCCAGCGCCTGATGTGCACCATGGACATTGGCGTGTTCGGGTCGGTGTGGGTCGGCAACAGGACAGACCCGCACCCCTTTGTCGACTTCAACACCAAGCACATGTGCAAGAACTTTGACGAGATCCGGGCGTGGGCGCAGCAGAACCAGATCGAGTCGCCGTTGCCGGCCGATTACTGGGAGCCCCTGGACGATGACGCGTATATTTGGGAGAAGGCGCCTTAGGATTTAACGGTGGTTACGGTGGATTGAAGTTGCTCACGGTTCTCGCTGTAGTTCTTGGGAGGCCGTATAAAATCAACCGCTCCCGTTATTTTGTCAGGACAGGGATCAAACATCCAAGAACTGATACGACGTCTTCCTCAGAACCTCCCCATGCAATCCTCCCACCACAGGACCATAATGAACCTCTGGCATCGCAGCAAAAGTCCCCACACTTATTCTCCCAAGACATACAGCCTCGATCAAATCCTCGCCCCCATCCACATCCAAATCCACGCTCAACGGCAGCAGACTCCTCGGCCGGCTGCTGCCCGCATACCCCCCGTTCTGCCACCTCCCCCTGACCTTTCCATTCCCATTCCCATTCCCATTCCCACCCCCCTCCTCCGACTTTGACGACGCGCGGGACCCCCACGATAAACTCTCCCCCGGCAAACTCACTCCCCACAACACCAGCACCTTCCACAGCACGACCGCCCACCGCCGCACCAGCGGCACAACTAGCGGCATGTTGGCCGTGACAATCGCTACAAAAGTCTCGCGCACCGCCCACGACCCCGACTTCTGCGCGCCGCTGACGGGATGTCGCAGGATGAGCACGCACCGCGCGGTGCCGGCGCAGATGACGAAGGCGCCGCCCGAGAAGAGGAGGGTCAGGCCGGCTTTCTTGAGGGGGCTGAAGGAGGAGGACCATAGTAGTGGCAGCGGGATGCTCATGAGGTAGAGGTCAGTGAGGATGTTGAGGATGAGGACCGTGAAGATGTTGAGCGGGGAGGTCGCCGGGCGGCACAGACTGCCTGGGTCGGGCTGGATCTGCCAGTACCGGGCCAGCGGGCGGCAGCTGAGCAGGAGGGTGAGGACCACGGCCAGCCACGTGGCGAGCAGCAGCGCGAAGCTGAGGCAGATGCGCGCCCGCGAGAGCAGCCCGTGCATGAGGCGCAGGTAGAAGCAGAACACGGCCAGCTTGACGGTCCACAGGACAGTGGTGTACACCTGCCAGCCGGCGACTTGGGTCTTGGAGCCGCCGACGCGCCACGCGTACTCGTCGCTGTTCGGGTCGAGGAGTCGTCGCTGCTCGGCCGTCATGCCGTTGTTGGCGAGGCCGTGCCAGCACACGGAGGTCGTGTAGGCCAGCCCCGTCTCGATCGCAAAGGCCGCCCTGGCCACGACCATGAGCACGTCATCCAGCCCGAGTTTACGCCAACCCGTCGTGCTGATGCGCGCGTAGGACCGCAGGGCGACGACCATCACGCCTAGCGCCATGAGGATGAAGGCCTCAGTGCCGTGGGGTTCCATCAGCAACTGCAGAAAATCAGGAAGGAGAGAACCGCCAAGGAGCACCGCGAAAAAGGGAGCCTCGACACGCCCGCGCAGAATGAATGTGAGTGGAATGATCAAGCCATGGAGTTGTTGTTGTTGTTGTTGTTGCTGCCGCAGAGTAGCCAATTCTTTGCTAGGGGAGGCACCGATGTGTATATATCGCTGCGTAGAGGCGCTGGTCGAGGGGAGTTTGCAATGACAGACAGCTGGAGGTCAGGGGCGCTGCTCCTCGGTTGACGGGAGCCATGACAGGAGATGATGCCATATCTGGCTCATGATGCGGATAGCTCCGCGAGCCAAGGGCTTGACACCACCCCCACGTTCTGTATTCGGGCGTATTTGACGGCGTGTGCAGGGTCCTTCCCTGCGGGGGTCTGGAGTTGGGGCCCTTGAGCCCGTGCCAGGCTCGCTTGGGAAACATATCGATGATTCGCACGCAGGCACAGAAATTGATCGCTGAGATCGACGAGACGAGTGATGACCCGTTTTGGCAGGAATGCGGCACACCTTACCCAGGAATCTGGATGGAATCGCCACGTTCTTCACTGTCCGAATCGCAGGTGACCCCTTTTGTTTGCGGGTCGGTGCTGTCCCCGAAGCTCAAGCCCGAGTCTTCCAGCATCTTTTTGATCAGATTTGCCATCTCGGTCCGGGGGTATAGTGTGCGATGATGTGTTTTCGAGATTTTGGGGGCCAAACAGGCCGCTAGACCACAAACGGTCGGCAGTTGGTCTACGGGCCATCGGGCATATTCCAAGCTGACTGCATCGCGTTTGGTTGTTATCGTTGGACAACAGCTCCTTGGTGCGACCGATAAGCTGAGTAAGAACCCGTCGCCCCGCCCACCGCAAGACATTTAGACGCCGACATCTTGCCCATTTCCATAATCGAGTCTGCGATCTTCACCGCTATGGTAATGGAGGAGTCGTCCCAGCCATGGAGTATGTCTAAGGAGCCGCTCCTCGGGCTGGGGGTGAGCCTCGTCGTGCTCAGCGCCTTCTTCGTCGCCATCAGATTGGCCATCAACGTCAAAAAGACCAAAACCTTCTTGGCTGAAGATGGTACGTAAACAATCCAAATCCCACAGAAATCTCACTCACACTACCAGTGGTCTCCGTCCTGGCCCTAATCTTGTTGACAGTCTCATACGCCTTGAACTACCAAGTTGTGAACGGTACGCATCCCCCTCCTTTCACAACCATCTTACCCCTATCCTCACTCACTCACCTAAATCATAGCATCCGCCTCCCCCACCCAGCCCGCGCAAATCCCCCTCCTCCTCGCCTTCCACATCCTCGTCAGCATCGCCATGTGGTCCTCCAAAGTGCCCATCCTCCTCCTCTACGTCCGCGTCTTCGGCAAGCCCAACCCCTGGCTGCGGCTCACCTGCCACCTCACCATCTTCTGCACGCTCCTCCTCTTCCTCTCGAGCGTCGTTCTTGTAGGCATAGCCTGCACCCCCCCTCATACTCAGAATACAGCGCCAATTCCAGTGTCAAGCTCCGGGTCTGAGTCTGCGTCTGCGACCGCGACTGCAACCTCCCCACCCCCCGAGTTCATATCCACCTGCACCACCGCCGGCAACACCACCGGTTTCATCCTGGGCTTCCTTGCCATCGCCACCGACGTCATCATCCTGGCCATTCCCGTCCCCGTCCTCGCGGGGATGGGGACGATGACGTACCTCAAAAAGGCCGGGCTGTTCGCGGTGTTTATGGCGGGCGTGCTGGCACTGGTGGCGGGGGTGACGGCGGCGTATTATAAGTGGTTAGCAATTTCGCAGCCGAGCGAGGGGAGTATGCGGGTTGCGATGCTGTGCAGGTTTGTTTGACTGTCCTTTCTGGGTGGTTAGTTAAGATGGGGGAGTTAGCTAACTTGTAGTAATAGGGTGGTCGAGTGCTGTATTGCAATTATTGTGGGGTGTGTGCCTATGGCGTATGCGTTTTGGAAGACGTATTTTCTTGGGAGGGGGCATTTGGATAGGCTGTGGGGTTTGGTCAAGTCGCAGAAATCGGGTGGTTCGTAGGATTGCGTCTCTGGGTTAGGATGCTGGAGAGCCGTGGGGTGAAATAATGACGCGAATGATTCGACTGGTTGATGGATAATGGTTGAGCAGCTCCAAAACTTAGATCCTTCCAGAAGACTCCCTGCAGCCGAGACAGCGTTTCCCGTCCAGAATTGTTGAAATTTCGGATATAAACCCAAGAAGCTGAGACAATCACAACTCTGTATCAACACCACCATCAACCCATCTCATCTACCGCCACAAACACCGAGTCTAGGTGCCCTCCCCATCTACCCAACAGCTTCACATCCCCCCTCCCATAGCTACCCCCCTACAAAGCTAAAACCCCCCTCAACACCCCCTCCAACCTCCCCTCAGCCCCCTCCGCCCACCCCCCCGCTCTCCACGCAACAAACCGATCCGGCCTCACTAACACACACCCATCCTCCTCCACCCCCCTCACCCTCGCCCAATCAAAATACACATCCTCCCAGTCCATCCCCCACCCAATCGAATACACCACCACCTCCACCCCAATCCTCCCACTCACTCGCTCCGCCGCGCCCCTCCACCCGTCCCCTCCCGGCCCCGTAAACAAACAAAACCGCCCATGCCCCGCCAGATCCACTGTCGAGACCCTCTTCCCCGGAATCCTCGTGTTGAGCCACACATGCGGCAGCCTTTTCCCGGGGTACGTGCCCACCTGGTGCGTGCGAATCTCATCCGCCGGCTTCTCCGGCGGGGGGTCCGTTTCGTCATCAGTGTTGACCGCGGGAGAAACATACCGCATGTTCATCTCGACGCCCAGCCCGTGGAATTCCGTCTCGGTGTTCTCGATCGCCGCTTGGAACTGCTGCCGGAGGGAGCGCCCTGCGGGAGACGGGGAGGAAAAGAGGGCGAAGGCCGCGCGGCGCGCGACGGGGTCCGGCTCGAGCATGCCGAGCAGGGATTGCCAGGGGAAGTGGTCGCGCATGCCTTGGTTGGCGCGGGCGACGACTTGGGCGCCGATGGGCTGGCGCTCGGTGTTGTAGGTGGCGAGGAGGGCGGGGCCGGCGGTGGAGGAGAGGACGTGGGTGACTTTCCAGGCGAGGTTGAAGGCGTCTTGGATGCAGGTGTTGGAGCCGAGGCCGTTGAAGGGGGGGTGGCGGTGGACGGCGTCGCCAAGGCAGAAGCTAAATCCTACTTGTTAGCCTACCCCTACAACTCGAGGGAAAGAAAAAGGGAGAGACAAAGACTCACACATTCCCATCACTATACCTCTCGGCCACGGTCTCATTAATCCACCACTTCCCCACATGCAGCACCTCCACCGCCACCTTCTCATCCCCAATCATCTCCCTCACCCTCGCCAAATACTCCCCCTCGCTCGCATCCATCTCCTCGGCCCTCAAGTCCTTCCCCGGCGCCGGCAGGAAGATAAACATCCACTCCGTCCAGGGCCGCACCATCCGCACCACCACGCCCCACCCCCAAGGCGGGTAGCTCTCCTCGTCGGGGCGGACGACCCAGTGCAGATTCCCCGAGCGCGATTCCATCAGGTGCGACAGGTCCGCTCGCACGAGGACGTTCAGCGCCAGGCCCTGTCCCGGCTTGCGGTCGAGAGGGAGACCCAGTTCGCGCACGACTTGGCTGCGGGCGCCGTCGCAGCCGAAGAGGTAGCGGGACTGGATGCGGTAGGTGCGGTTGAGGAGGGTGTCGTGCACGGTGGAGATTATGATGTCGGGGAAGGAGCACGACAGGGAGATGAAGGAGGTGTTGAAGCGGAGGGACCAGCCGGTGTGGATGGCGCGGCGGGTGAGGATGGGCTCGAGGAGGGTCTGCGGGAGGTCGACGTGGTGGCAGGGGCTGGCAGTTTCGTAAGCGCCCTGAGGGGCTAGTCAGTAGGAAAGATAGGGGATGGGTGTTGAGGGGAAGGGAATCGTGTGACGGAGTTGAGAGTTGAGAGTTCAAGTTCTGTTGAGTGATTTTGGGTGGTTCAGTTACCTTGAACTTTGGATCGTGTCCCCAGGAATACACCCGGGCGTACTCCTCGCCAGCCATGCTGTGGCACCACCGCGTGTGCTCCATGTTTTTGCTCGGTGTAGCAACTGCGAGAGCTTCCTCCTCAAGACCGATATCGCGTAAGCATTCTGTCGATACGATTAGCCACAGCTTGATGAATATCTCGGCGCCGACAAGACAGCAAGAGGGAATTACCAAGGCCGGCCATGTTGGTGATGTGAGCCCGGGGCGTGTCCGCCGTGCCCGGCGCCGCGGCAATGATGATTCCGGTGCGACCTGTAGATAATCAGCATGTTGTATTTTCCTCAATCTCTCGTTGGGAGCATCTCACCCTGTGCACCAAGGAAGCAGGCCAAGGAGGCACCTGCGGGCCCAGCGCCAAC
>Ga0247770_1002385_pt1 | contig 10288 bp, 9 predicted proteins | sample UWRJL136409B6_FD_179943 | JGI IMG/M metagenome (GOLD analysis project Ga0247770, IMG submission 179943) | Plant litter microbial communities from Arlington Agricultural Research Station in Wisconsin, United States - UWRJ-L136-409B-6 | ecosystem: Environmental > Terrestrial > Plant litter >... | reverse complement strand
CAGTGGATTCTGAAAACCATTAGCCCACACCTTTAACTTACCTCCTGTAATCCAATCCAGCCTGTTACACACTAGTATAAAGTCTTGAAACTGTAAGCCGGAATTAGTGACGATAAGGCTTTTCACAATGCCTAAGAAGCTTACTAAGTAGCTACAAAGCCACTGCTTCAAGCCCCTAAAGACCTAATTAAATAGTTAGATTCCTAAGAGTAAGCTATAGTTACAGCATAATGAAAAGGGGTTCCTGAAGCCTTAACTATAAAGACGTAGTTTTACAACTTTCTAGATGCAGTAAAGCTAATTTTTAGCTACTGGGTTGCATCCTATAAGCTATTAAAAGCGACAACAGTACTGTTAACCCTAAACTACCGTACAGTAGCTAACGATTTTCAAGAAGAGGTGCGGCAATTAACAAAAGCCCGCATACCGGTTAGCAGCCGGATAGCAAAAGGCTCGTTTAGCTCCTCTTTTGCAGCTAAAGAAAGCAAATCAGTTAAAGAAGCTAATGCCTATCAGGAGGACGCTCTAAATAGCAATATCGAACCCAGTAGTGATAGGAGGGAACAAAATAGTGGCCGGAAACGACAGCGTAGCTCTGGAGATGGCTCTGGCAAAGGCAAAAGAAAGAAGTAAAGATCTTCTGGCCCAGCTAACCCTCTAAAAGGCAAGAAACCAAAGAATGGGCTAAATAAGGCACCCGGTATAACCACCACCATATACCCCTGTTATGGCCAGTTCCACTGTTTGGAGAAATGCTAGTATGCATTTCCGGAACGAGCCCCAGACGACTTTGTTAAAAGGGAGCACGTTCGGATAAGGGTGAAAGAAGCCCTTTTAAATCCAGAACTTTAAGAAGAAGTGGAAAGGCTGAAAAAGTCAAATTAACTAGGCCGTAACATTAGCCATTGCCCTGGAAGCCTTCTTATTATAAGAGGAGTATTCCACACAGCTAAGTACCCTTTAAAGAACTCAGCTATCTTTAATTCTAGGACTACAATCTACGTTTTTAACTAAATAACTAGGTTTAATAACTACTAAAAAGCCCTCCCTAGCAACTTTCTTTAGGCCGGTGCACACCCCGTTTAGATTCAGGGGTATAGTGACGTGGATATCCAGATCTAAAAGCTAAAACAACGCTGCTGGCTACGAAAACAACAAAAACAACACTTCCTTCAGCTTCAGAATGTGGCATACTACCCCAGCTTTGCTTATAACCTTATATCCCTCCAGCAGTTACGAAAACAAGGCCTTTAGTGGGATAACAGTCCTAGTAATAAATATATACGTAAAGCTAATAATTCCATTATTTGCCACTTAACGGATCGATACAACCAGTACGTCCTGGAAGACTTGCCAGCCTCCTCTAATACAGCGTTTTTCACCACACAGCGAAATAAATTCAACACTTACACCTAGAAACAACCAAATAAAGCCATAGCTAACCTCTAGCACTAACGGCTTAGCCACCCTAGCCCACAAGCACTGGAACACCTAATCCACTCCATAAAGGAGGTCAAAATCAAAGGGCCCACTACTGTTCAGTATAATACGTGTGGTATATCGAAAGCTAAGCAGCAAATCCAACAAAAGCCAAGAGAACATAATAAAGGCCCTAAACTACAGCTTACAATAGACTTCCACGACTTCAAAGAAGGCTATAATGGCTATAGAAGCCTACTGCTTATTATAGATAGGTGGTCTAGCTTAGCCTAGGACTATTACCTTAAGGATAGAACCTTCGAAGCTATTATAACAGCCATAACCCACCTCCTTAGCTCCTTATAACAGTAATACCAAATACAGCCTATAGTTATTAAGTGTGACAATGAGCTCTCGAAGCTAGTATTCGAAGCCTATTTCAACTAACGGTTCATTCGACTCAAGCCCTCAGCACCTTACACTCAAGCGCAAAACGGAGGCGCTAAGCGCTCAGGAGGTGTAATTAAGGATAAAATCCAATTAATGTAAGCCGGAGCAAACTTACCAGTTAAATTATAGCCTGAAATCTCCAGAGCTGCAGTGTATCTGTATAACAGAACACCAAAATACGATTATAACTGGAAGACTCCGTACAACCGTTTTTACACTTATATAGCACACAGAGACGGCTCTGTTATTGAGAATCGGAAGCCACACCAAGCCCACCTTTAAGCCTACGGCTGTAAAGCCTTTACCTTAACAACCGAAGCTCAAACGAAGAGTAATAGGCTACAGCGGTTAAATCTAAAGGCCTGGATCGGCTACTTAGTTAGCTATAGTTTAACAAATATCTACAGGATCTAGAACTTACTAGCTAATAAAATCATTAGCACTAGGGACGTTATTTTCAACGAAGAAGAGTTATTTAATGGTAATATTAAGGCCCTGAAAGCCGACTGTTTACACGTACAGCTAGATAAATTACAATAAACCCTCTCTGCTCTGGAAGAGCTAGATTCAGAATTGGGATTGGAACTTTTACAACCTTCTGTAATATAGGAAGACGACGAAGTCTATTCGGCTGAAGAAGAGGCTGAATAAGAACAAGAAGAAGAGGCCTAACTGGATGAATTTTCATATACATGCTCTAGATTTTAGCCGTATCCTACACCCTCTCTCTCACCGGCAGCCACACTACTAGCTGGAGCAATCCAACAAACTAACTGCAAAGCAACGGCCACAACTAACACTACAGAATTTGAACCCTGGATGGCTGCCTTTGCTGCAAGACAACTATTACAACCAGTTCAAACCCACAGTGGCCAGACTATTATAAAGGCTGCAATTCAACGGCTGGCCAGACGGCCAAATGGCCTCCAGTCGCTCCACAGCTAAGATTTACCTCCACTGCCGAAATCACACCATCAATTGAAGAACCACCCCTTCAGACCTCAGTTTCTACAAGCCGAAACAGACCACTTATAAAGCCACACGCAGATACAGTCGTGGAGCGAGGTGGATAAGCTAGACTCACAAAGCCAACAAATCCTGGATTGCATGTGGATTTATACCTATAAATTCAACCCAGATAGCACCCTTAAAGGGTTCAAGGCGCGGATAGTTGTTCGAGGTGATCAGCAAAAGCCTACTGCGTAAGAAACCTACACAGCCACCTTTGCAGCTAGATCTTTCCACACAGTTATAGCCATTACAGCTTAATTTGACCTTGAATTAGTCTAGTATAACGTAGTTAACGCCTTTGTCAACGCAACCCTTTAGGATACTATCTACATGCGAATGCCTACAGGCTACCGGAGCCTTAAAAAGATTCTATAGCTAAATAAAGCCTTATATAGCTTACGGCAATCTCCACTGCTCTAGTAAAAAGAACTTACAACAACCCTACAAGCTCTAAGTTTCCAAACTATTCTACACGAGCCTTATATTCTAATTCGGAACAGTATCCTTATTTTCTTTTACGTTAATAACATTGTTTTCAGCTACCATAAAGAAGATACAGCTACAGCTTAAGCACTAGCATCACAATTACGGCAAAAATACTAACTAACTGGTGGAAATAACTTACAGTGGTTCTTAAGTATTAAGGTTCTAAGAGATAGAACTAAAGGCCTAATTTAGCTTTCCCAGACAGCCTATTTTAACAAGATTATTATACTAGCCACTACACAGGCAACTACTAAAGCTAAGATTCCAATAGCTACGGTTGAATTATTGCCGTAAAATGGGAAGGCCAAGCCTCAATCAGTTACAGCTTTCCAGCAAAAAACTAGATTAATTCTATACACCGTAGTGATAACTAGGCTAGATATAGCCTTTACAGCCTTACAGCTAGTCAGATTCAACACTAATCCTAGCCCAGAACACTATAAAGCAGCTAATCAAGTGCTCCACTACCTCCACAACACTTATAACTTAGCCTTATAGTTAGGGGGTGAAGATAACTTTATTATAGCTAGCGATGCCTCCTTTACTGATAACTCTATCGATCGAAAAAGCTTACAGGCCTACATTATAAAGCTGTTTAGTGGCCTAGTGGGCTGGAGGGCAAATAAGTAAGATACCGTTACCACTTTAACTACAGAAACTAAGCTTCTAGCCCTAGCACAAGCTACGAAAGAAGGCTTATTTATAAGCTGATTGCTTACTAAGTTAACGGTTTAACTAAACAACTACCACATTACTATCCAGTGTGACAATAAGTAAACCATTCGGCTAGTGACGGCTGAGATAGCCACTCTGCAAACTAAACTCCAGCATATAGATATTTATAACCATTAGCTTCGACAGGAGGTTAGCCACGGAAAGATCAAAATCAAATACACACCTTCACACAACATAACGGCCGACAGCTTAACTAAGGCCTTAAGTTTTCCACTCTATTAACGGTTCCTCCAGCAAATAGGGGTTACAGCCCCAACAGGTCCAGATCCAACCCTCTGTTAAATCTGAGGGGGTGTGTTAGAAAGAAGGGGGTTCTGGCCAGAGGCCAGAACACCACGAAGGTGTGGATAACCAAGCTGAACGGAGCTCAGCAGAGCTGAGCTCTGGTGTAGGCATCCGAGCTAAAAGGAGCTTAGGGGAGCTGAACTGATACAGTCAGTTCAGCTGGTATGGGCTACCATTTGCCACCAACATTGCTACCATTCACAACTATAATAGAGGCTCTCTGGCAAAGCCAGAGAGCCACAGAACAAGCAATACAATCACGCAGTTGCAACCCTATCAATTCCACAGAATCCAGAGTGCAGTGCTTCTAACAGTTACAGCTACTTTCACTCTACCTTTATAACGCAGTGCCCGTACTAGATAGTTCAATAAAGCATATATAATTTGAAGTTCTAATTAACTCGTAATAGTAACGGTGATTTCTCAGATAAGAAGGAGAAAACAGTAGTTACATAGTGAGGAAAAGCTACCGTTAACGTGCAGGGGCGCCGGTGTCCCAAAATTGGGTATAGATTCCTCACAATACACCGGCCCATTTATGGTCACAGCAAGTATAGCCGAGGCAAATTTCGGCTCAGGCGGGCCTTAGTGCGGCTCACCCCCAGCTCAGGATTTGCGACTAATACGGACTCGGACAGAAAGAGTTGTCGGGTGAGACTATAGAGGTAAGTATACAGACTCGCCTAGTCAGGTTGCCACGATCGCCCGATGGCATTCGTCCAATTTTTCCCCATGCCCGTCTATGTTTGCGTGTGTGAGTAAGAGTGCCGGGGTCTTCACGCTGGCAGCACATCTGGGCGTTTCGGTGTTCGAGGAGTCGGAATGACGCGCAGTGATGTTGGAGGGGAGCGGAATGCTAACTGAAAAGTCCTGTAGCTCGTTCTTGTCCTGTGAGATGGCTTGAACGCCGATTGAGGAGTTCGCCGGTGATGAAATGGCCAATCGCGCTAACCCCCAAGCAGATGCGTCTTTTGTCGCGCCCAGCGCGCAATCAGCTGACCCCCTCACTGCTCAACATCCGGCAGCGACGACCCCTCCATCAATCCCCACCTTCAACCCCGCGATGGCCGTGCAAATCCTGTCAGACCTGCATCTCGAAGCCCCCAAAGGCTACGGCTCCGACGACTTCTAAATCACGCCAAAAGCGCCCTACCTCGCCCTGCTGGGCGACATCGGCTACGCCGAAAAACACAAAGACGGCCTCCTCGCCTTTTTGACACACCAGCTCCGCCAATTCCGCGCCGTCCTCTTTGTCCCCAAAAACCACGAAGCCTACCACTCCACCTGGCCCGAAACGCTCGCCATCCTCCGCGATTTCGAGAGCGCTACCCGAGAGGACCCCTCCACGGGCGACTTCGTGCTACTCGACTGCGCGATCTTCCGCCTGCCCGACACGAACGTCGTGATCCTGGGCTGCAGCCTCTTCTCGCTCGTTCCACCGGAGGACCAAACAGACGTGGCCATATACTTAATGATTTCCAGTACCCTGACGACTGGGACGTCGAGGCACATAACGCTGCGCACAAGAGGGATCTCGAGTGGTTGAACACACAGATTTCAGAGGCGGAGTGGGCGAAGGAGGATGTCAGGATTATGATCCTCACGCATTGGAGCCCGTCGCGGGACACGCGGGCGACAGAGGCACGGCACAGAGGGAGCCCCATCACCAGCGCTTTCTCGAGCGATTTGTCGGGGGAGAGGTGCTTTCGCAGCGGGAAGGTGAAGGTCTGGGCGTTTGGGCACCCCCATTACAATTTGGACTTTGGCGTCGCGAGGGGGGCTGCGGCTGGGGTGCTGAGGCTGGTTGCGAACCAGAGGGGGTCGTACTTTGCGCCGGCGGCGGGGTTTGATGGAGAGAAGGTAGTTGAGCTGTGAGCTGTGAGATGTGAGGTGTCTATTCCAATGAAGAGATTGTCTGTCTGCCGTGCCTTTGTTCCGGCCGATTCTGTCGCACGAGCTGTGCCTTTGTGACCCCATCATATAAAGCACATTCACGCAGCCCACCCCAAATCATTCAGTCTCAATGCCTTCTCTTGCCGCGTTCTTGATCTCCCAGCACGATGGATCGCCACAACACCCAGCCACGACCCTTGCCGTCCCCATGCGCGTATCTTACAAGCAGCGACCCATCCCCCTCCCTTCGCTCCGGTCAATTTCCGCTCAGAATCCCCTCCTCGACGCCACAGGCCCCTTCCCAAACGCAAGCGCCGCCCATCCTGCGATGAGAAACAGCCCACCCAGAGGCGTCACCGGCCCCATGAACCGAAACTTCTCCGGGTTGAGCGTCAGCGCGTAGATGCTTCCGCTGAACAGCGTCATGCCGGCGGTGAGACACCCCGCTGCGACAGGATGATCGCGCGCGATGAGGACGACGACCGCGTGGACGAGCTGGGGATTTGTTAGCTTCATGCCGCTTTGAGATCAATCGCGGCGGTGGAGGGACGGGATTGAAGGGACGGCTGGATGACGGGCAGATGAGAGGAACACACCTGATAATGCGCTGCGGTAGACCAATTCGCGATTCTTGCTGGGTCAGCGATGTGCTTCTTGAGACCGTGGGCGCCGAATGCGCCGAAGGCGACGGCCGTGGCGCCGTAGATGGCACCGATCTTCCAGAAGGTCTCGGAGCTCATTATCGCGGGGGCGGGGTCTTTTGCGATTGCGCTGCTGTCTGTGATGAGGGGCGTCTGTTCGTCGGCGCGGTTGGCGGACATTTGCAGATCGCGGTGATGATGTTGAGATTGATGATTGAGCAGCGAGTGATGATGAAGCTGCGATGATGAGGTGACGTCGAAATAAGCGCTGTGGAGGTTAGTGGGGGCGCGGCTCGGATCACGGAACAAGCGGGCCGCTGGTCGCGGAGGCAACAAAAACTCAATTCTCATGTGGCATCAACGCCATGCATCAACGCCTACAAGAAATTCCAAATGTCCGCAATTAATCATCGAACGCCTTCAGCCCTAAGCAAAACGCTTCCAGTCCTCAGCAAGACGCGTCCAAATAATCCGCAGACGCTTCCGATAAATCCCAAAACGCCCCAAGCACACGCTAGAGCGCCTCCAGATGATCCTCAAAGGCCCTAAAACTACCGCTGAATGCCTCCAGAGAGATACGAAATGCTTCCAGACAAGTCTCCAACACGTCCAAGCGATCATCAAATGCCTCCACGCTCCTGAACCAGGCTGTTGACCAGTGCCTCGAGTCTGTCGATCCTTGACTGCATGGCCTTGTTCTCCTGCTGCAAGGTCTTGTTCTCCTGCTGCAAGGTCGCGACTTTGTTGGTCAGGTCACCGATCGACCTAGTATGACCCTTGAGGGAATCGGCCTGACGCTTGGATTCCTTATTCATCTAGTAAGGGAAAGTCTGTCAGCATTCAAAATCTGCAAGAGGATTGCTGGGGATACATACGTTCCTGTTCGCCTGGAGAACCTCCTTCACTTGCTTTTTCAAAATGCCAGCGCTCCCCGGGAGGTGTCCCATCTTCTCCATCTGGGCCAAAAGCTCGTTCTTCACCTGCCTCACGGCAGTGCTGATCTGCATCTCTGCGAGCTGCTATTTGCCATGCACGAGTTTTCTGAAGTCGTCGAGATGTCTGTTGCAATTAAGGCAACGCGGACCAGTAAGATCCAGGATCTCCCGTCTCTCCTGCATGGAGAGTCTTTTGACCTCCTTGGACAGGGTCGACTCAGCAACTGACGTTGCAACATTAGTGGCCACATTGGTCGCGGTGTCCTGAACACAGGCAAGGATCTCCTTGTCATTCGTGATAGTGAGGCGGGCGACTCGGATGAGCATTTCGGAAAGCTCATGGTCGTTTGCGGTGATCTAAAGGTCCAATCGCGGTCAGCAAGATCACCCCAAATAAAGCTGAGTAAGTCACACTTCTCGCGGCAGCATCCCTCAGACGAAACCACCCAGTCTCCTACTCTCCACCAATTACCCTCATCGGTGAGATCACCTAGGTATGGTGGTATGTAGTACAGTTTGGATACCGCTTCCCCCACACCTGTCTTTGCCCACTCTAAGATCTGACCTGCACACCAAGCACTTGGAAGGGCTGGTTTGATGATCCGGTCGCACGGCCTGCACCCGAAGGTGATGAGACTGAGTGGCTCTCCATCCAAGCTACTTAACCCATTGCGTGCCGTCGTTGGTTATCTCTCCCTCATTGTCTTTGGTGGACCAGTGACGGAACAGGAGCTGAGGTCATGCCAATTGGCAGTGACATGACTCTGTCCAGAGTTGATTGAAGGCGGGAGAGAATAATCTCGGGCACGATGAAACGCAAAGACATTCCATCCGGGCGGGGATCGTGAACCCACACAATTCCCTGATAGCGATTGTGGGATGGAGTTGTATCCTGTGGGATGCCTGCTCGAAATGTCCGAAAGGAAGACTTACCGCGAGGGAATTGCCTCGGTCGGCGGCCACAAGAGCACCGTCCTCGCCCTCCTCGACATGCTTGAGGCGCTCTGGGTAGCATCAGGTTAGAATTGACTAGAAACGATAAAATTGAAAGCGAGGACTCACTGCGAGGGTTGGTGCCGTTGTTTCCGGCAAAGCCGGCGTTTCCGAGCGGTGAGGACATTTTCGCGGCCGGGGGAGGGTCGGCGGCGGAGCGGAAGAATGGTTGGCTTCAAGCAATGAAAAAATTGCGAGTGAACAAATGAAGCAGTGCAAAAGGAATTGATGGTGGGGAAAGGCCTGGGAGACTGTGACTGCAGTGCTCAGAGGCGGGGTAAAAGTGGCAGCAGTGAGTAAGTGCGGTTTGGGAAGGTGCGAAATTTTGGGTCGTCGCTCAAGTCGCCCAAGTTGATCTGGACCACGCGGGCTGGAGCTTTCGCCTGGTCGCAACTTTGCTGAGATGATTTGGAGGAGTAACGATGAAGGGAGATGAACAGGATGGGTGAGTCGAAGGAGCACCTCTGAAATCGATGTTCGTGATTGAGAAGTTGGTGGTTGAGGGAAGAGTGGGGGAGATCTGGAGGACCGATTCGAGAGGACTTGAGGTCCTTCCTTGGGCGGGTGCTTGGGGAGCTTCGCCAATCTTGGAGCACCCCGCGAGGCACTGTGGGATCGCGGGCAGCGAGGAGCGCGTAGAAGGCAGGATTTGGAGGAGGAGGATTGAAATGTATCGAGGAGAAGAAGGCATATGATGAGAATCGGGGGATTTTGCTTACACTTGTGAGAGGTTTGCTGAAAGTGGTCGCGAGGTCTGAACCTGGAGTTCCTGGTGTGGAAGAGGATTGGAAAAGCCAGAGGCAGAGGTGCTGGTGAATTATTATGGGAAGCAGTTAGTGAGTGGGGCACCAGTTGGCAAATTCAGGTGGCCAAAGCTCGCAGCCGAGAACAATGGGCGCCGTTGAATCTGAATAGAAAAGAAGTGGGGCTCCCAGCAAGAAGGTGAGGGGAGCTGAATCACCGCCAACCTGGAACTTCACGAAAATGCCCTCGGCGAGCCTAAGATTGGTCCACTGCTATCCATCATATCCTCCCAAGTTCTGCATGTTCTGAGGTGGCCATAGTGGGAGAGGTTCGCGGGATCTCCAGGTTGTCCACGGCAAAGGTCTTGCGCAGATGGAAGTCCATGTAGAGGGGGGTAGATACATTTTGATCTTGAATTTATCCTGGTCATTCATCTCTCGGAGAAATTGACAGCCCACCCTACCGGGAAGCCGCTCGGGGCAGCGGTGAACCACCGCGAAGCCCAGGAGGCAGTTTGTTAAGTTGGGTGACCAGCTTTTTGACCGCCCCCCCTTTCGACCACAAAACCTACCAAAACCACTAGATTCCACAACATCACCATTCAACCACCACTACACCAAAACTAATGCAACTTCACGTATGGTTTTATAACACTGTTATAAACATACTGTGAGCTTTTCAACTTTACAGTATTTT
>Ga0247770_1002384_pt1 | contig 10291 bp, 8 predicted proteins | sample UWRJL136409B6_FD_179943 | JGI IMG/M metagenome (GOLD analysis project Ga0247770, IMG submission 179943) | Plant litter microbial communities from Arlington Agricultural Research Station in Wisconsin, United States - UWRJ-L136-409B-6 | ecosystem: Environmental > Terrestrial > Plant litter >... | reverse complement strand
ACCCGGCGATCGCTGCAGAAGATGACCGAGTTCTCTGCAAATGCCGCTTCCTGGATGACCCAGCGAGATCTTTGTATATCCATGCACTCCTCGTATTTTGTGTTGTCGTGTTCTTGTTGGCAAGAGGATGAATCGGATGAAAACCTTGGATCAGAAGAGATGGCGGGATGACACAAGCACACGCTGGTTCGCCAGCCTGAGCCGCCTCTCGTGCTAGGATCTTCCCAACCTACCTCCAAGCCAGACACTTTATTAAAAGAATTGTAACCGGACGCCGGTTAAAAATCGAACCGGGAACAGTACGGCGTATAAACAACCGGCTACCGATTAGCGACGTGGATGATATAGTAAAACTTTGCCTAGGTGTAAGTATCTTCAAGTTATTAGTGAGTCTCTCTTTAGCAGCCAACGAGACCGGCTGTGGTGTGATAGTGGGAAGTCCTTTCAACGTAACATCAGGTAATGCTGACGCCGCTGTTAACCGCGGCCGTTCCTTTCTTTCTTGTATCATCACCACAATCTCACGTTTATTCTAACATTCATTGTTTCTTTGTGCCGTTCGTTGATCTCACATTTAGGCCTCAGATTCCTCTAAACTATTTGAAGGTTAATCTTAGAGCGGTCCACTGTAAGGTCACTCTTTTTAGCCCGTTTAATAACAGTATTTTCTATATCTAACGTTTTTAGTCCTAGTACTGTATTGAATCGTAGCGTCTTATCGAGGCATGTTGATGAATCCAGGATTGGACGGAAGTGTTCTTAGGTTTGTAGGAGGTGTAAGCCCGAGACTTGGAGGGAAGAGTAGTCGGAGCAGTTTGTCGCTAACGAAGACAAGTTAGTGCTAAAGTAGGCAAGGAAAAAAGCCGTATAGTTTCAAAAAATGGGACTCATTTTAGCCATCTTTGTATATGGGACCAGTTCTGGACCGCCTCGGCTAGAGTTGAAGCAATTCGCATGCAGTGGCGCAGCCTGCCGAAAATAGCAATTAGGGTGAGCAAAGGTGACCCAGTCTGAGGCGAGCCTGAGCTAGGGTGAGCAATGACTAATGATCTTCTATGGCCTCAAGGTCATTGCCCTCCACTCTCTGGCAGAACCAGAGAGGGCTTCTTATACCAATCGTTGGATGTACCCGATGTTCATACGAGCTGAACTGACTGCGTCAGTTCAGCATAGATGGCCCAGATTCGCCACCAACCCCGCACCTAGTCAACTCCAGACCACAATGCCTGGTGCTCCATTCCACCACCCTAATCCTACCTGTGTGACACCTACTTCTCTCCTGATGAGGACGGCAAGCTGACATTAGGACAGCAGAAGCTATGTTGAAGACCTAGGTCTTCCAGAGACAAATTTAAGAAGCCGGCTAAGTAGCGGATACAGCACTATTATGATGGAATGTGGTATTGATGCTGTGTTACACGGATAGGCGCTGCGTTTCCGCGGCTGGTTAAGCTTGGGGCGTTATGAGCTCCTGCGATGTTCCTATGGCGAGAGTGAGCGTTGAGTTTGCAAATCTTGGCATATTCGAGCAGGGTAACCTAAATAATGAAAACAGGTGGTTCTGCTAGTGAAGAATTCAAAACCCAGCTCCGTAAGAAGCGAGTCACCATGGAAAGTATTTTCCGAGTGCGAGCTGCGTCCTGGGTAGTTTCATCAAAACTCCTGCGTACAGGTATGACAGCTGCAGACACCTGGCACAGCTGCACCGACAGGGTAGACAGAATTCGTGTTATGATGATTGGCGGAAAGGCAGAGGCCAGATTTTGGGACCGCTAATCCGTACTTTTCTGGCCCGGTGCTTGGGCGACGCAGTGAAACTGTTGTGGAGCCTAGAATTGGGCTCGCCAGAGGGCCGAGCTGCGTCGGACCACTCACCAGGCGTCCAGCTTTTTCTAGGCTAGTCTTGGACCCGAATTTTGGCCCAGAATACCCCAGCTCGAATTTTGGGATGGTACGTAATATCCCAGCTCGGAATCTGGCATGGTAATGATATACCAGCACTGATAATCATGTGCACCAATCGGCTGCCCATCTACCATCACAACGCCAGGACTTTCCTTTCCGTGAACTTTACGTTCAGCACTATTCAAGTCTTCCAACACCTTGCAGGATAACTAACATGGCGTTCACAACGAGTAGCTCCGCACTAGCAACACCCACCAAAATGTCACAACCCAAGTCATGAGTGCGGGGAAGGGCTGAACCCGGGCACACTGTCAGGCAGGCTGCTGCGCCAACACTAACGTCGACCGACGGGAAGACTGCCTTCTTCTTCTAATTTGCGGATGCCTAGATGTTGTGTAACTGGGGTCTTCGCCCTGTTTGCATGCACAAAGCATTTCTATGAATATCCAACGCCAATGAAATCGCTGAGAACCCCCCTTTTTGCGCACTTGATAATGATACTGAGAGAGGGATTTAATTGCTTGATGCAGGTGTCGGCAGCAACCTTGGTACTTCATCGATGCGCTAACATCGCGATCGTTATTTTGTTCACCAAACCTCTACTAGTTCCGAACGCAACGTCGCCTAACCCTTATGCCGCAAAAACTGACTGCCCCAATGGACCAGGATCGCTTGGAGCTCCTCATGGATGGAGACGAGGACACGGACAAGCTGCAGTCCTGGGTAGATGAAGATTTCGCAGAAATCGCCATCCCAAGTGGATCCGAGGAAGAGATACCCATTAAAGACGTCCTCGGGGACGGATCCCCGAAAAGAATAAGAGATGCGGTCATGTTATGCAACTTGTACGATATCGAATCTTCCGAAGGACCACCAGAGCAGCCTCAGGCATGCGACGAGCTCCTAGGTTTTCTTCTAGATTTGGTGCCCAATGACAAATCTGGCTCTCGATATACACTCCGTATCGCCCTTCAGCTTGCTCAACAGCTCTACGCCGAGACGTCCACCTCAGAGGCAAGTCGAAGGCGTCGGGGCTATCGCGCACACCGCTACTCAGTCGCGCTAGGACACCAGTACTGGGCGGACGGAGACCCAAAGCATCTCGACGACGCGATCCGCTTTAGCGAGAAAGCCTTCGCTTGCTCTGAAGCTGCCCAGCGAATATTGCGCGGCCTTCCAGTGACCACCACTGTAGAATCCGATCATGACGTCCACATCCTGAATACATGGGCGGCCAGGCTTGGCGAGCGCTTCGAACTTGCGGGCTCGCTCCTTGATTTGAACCTCGCCATCAACATCATGGAACGGCTGATATCGGCGGTGCGCCAGTCTGGCTGGGAAGATCTTCACGCCGAGTGGCTTGGCAATCTCTCAGCCCACCTGCACAGACGCTTCGAGCAAGACGAGAGCGGTTCTACCAACGACGTCGATCGAGCTATCACGCTAGCAGAAAAGGCTCTAGCGATTTGCGAGAGACGAGATGACGGTCAGATAGTGACTGCGCTCTATGCCCTTGCACATCCGCTCGGGGGGCGGGCGTCGGCAACGGGTAGCACCAGGGGCCTCGACGAAGCCATTGCACATCTCCGTAGGGCCCAGAGCATCACCTCATCTAGCCAACAATCTCGCAACGTCGAGATTGGTTTTAACCTCGCGATGCGCCTCCAGCAGAAATCGCAAATAGCCGCCGACTCCATGGACACCAGAGAGGTTAGAGACGAAGCCCTCGAGATCGCCCAACGGACGCTGGAGATCGCACCGGCTGACCACACTCTACAAACGCACCTCCACAACCTCATCGGCATGCTGATTTACGCACAGTTCATGCAGCAACGCGCAGAGCCCGAGATGGGAGTTGACGTACGACTCGCGCTCACACATCTGTGGAGCGCATTGACTAGCCCGCAAAGTCTCTCAACACTCGCCCGTGTGCAGGCCGGCCGCATGATCCTCGACCTCTGCTGCACCACGGAGCAGTGGCGTGCGGCATACGAGGCCGCCGTCACAGTCGCTGCCCTGATCCCTAAGCTGTCGTCTCGCGCCGTCCGTAACCAGGATAAGCAGCGGCTACTAGGCAACCAAGAAGTGGTGGGCTTCGGCGCAGACGCGGCAGCGGCCGCTCTTAACGCCGGCGAGGACGGCTACGCGGCTCTTCGGCTCCTGGAGGCGAGCCGGGGGTCTCTGGCGTCCTCCATCGCCGATCTTCGCACCGATCTTGCGGAGCTCCGCGGACAGCATCCGGACCTCGCAAAGCAGTTTGCAGAGCTGCGGGGCAAGCTCCAGTCCAACTCGCTACGTCGGCATCGTGCAAACAGCGACTTTGATACCTTGTTGGAACAGATCCGTGCTGAGCCAAACTTTGAGAATTTCCTGCAGACGCCCAGCAAAGCGCAGATGCAGGAGGCTGCACTCGAGGGGCCCATTGTGGTTCTGACGGCAAGCCATTACCGAGGCGTCGACGCCATCGTGGTAGAAAAGAACGGCATACGTGTCCTACAGCTGGTCGGGATTACTCCCCCGGACCTTGAGGAACGCTCTGGCAGCGACATGGATAGCCAGGAGCTTCTCGGATGGCTGTGGGATTCCATCGCGAAGAAGGTCCTAGACGCGCTAGGACTGACGGAGCCAATGTCACCAGATGAGCCCCCACCCCGAGTGTGGTGGGTCTTGGTAGGTATGATGGGCAGATTTCCGCTCCACGCGGCGGGCCACCACTTCCACGGCTCGACCGAAAGTGTGATGGACCGGGCGGCGTCTTCGTACACCACATCGATCCGAGCCCTTGTCAAGGCTCGGCGGGATGCCCTGTCCCTCCCGCGGCCACTAGTGAGCAAGGCCCTCCTTGTCGCGGTAGCCAACGCTCCGGCCTGCCCGCCGCTGCAGCACGCGAGGAGCGAGATCAAGGGGGTGGAGATGCTCCTGTCGTCCAAAGGTATCGACTGCATCCAACTCGCTGATGCTCCACGCAGAGAAGGAGGAAGTCCTCCGCCACCTTGTAGCTTGCCAGGTCTTTCATTTTGCGGGCCACGGGGTGGAGTATCCGTCGGATCCTCTGCGCAGCGCTCTGCTGCTGCACGACTGGAAAGCCGGCGTGATGACGGTGAGCGACACTTTCAATCTCAACCTGACCCGGACACGGCCATTCCTGGCCTATCTTTCAGCGTGCGAGACGGGACAGGTCAGCGACCAGAAGTTTCAGGATGAGAGCATCCACCTCATTGGCGCGTACCAGCTAGCCGGGTTTCGCCACGTCGTTGGCACGTTGTGGTCAGTGTACGACCGAACGAGTGTGAAAATAGCCACTATGACATACCAGAACCTGCTGGAAGGGACTATGACGGACGGTTTCGTCTGCCGCGGTCTCCACAAGGCCACCTGGGAGCTGCGGCGAGCGGCTGGCCTTAGTCGTATCGAGGGTAGTTCGCATGCCGGCAAAAGAAAACTTGAGGCTAGCATTTGGATTCAGCCAATCACATCCCGTCTTTCAACGGCACGCCAAGGTTGCATTTGGGGGTGTCCACCACACCTGGACCTGTCACCTTCTGGCTATCAGCTGGCGAAAAAAGCGGCTTAATGGGATGCAGAGACGTCGCAATATAATATTCAATTTGCAAGGATATAGATGTTCGCTATTGATGTCAATGGCCGTTCTTGTCAGAAGCGCAGCACACTGGATTCAGGTGAAGTTGATGGGGGTTGCAACTGTGTGATTTGTATTGCTTGTCTTATCTTCTGCGGTTCTAGCTTGCAGCCAGAACCTCCTTATATAACCTTTCTACAGGACTCAGATTCTGCCTTACAGTAACTTAGTTTGACTAGCGTCCTGGCAGTGCCAGGCTCCAGTCAGCTCCGCTAACTAGATGTCTAGAGGCCCCTTGTCAAAAGGTGTGGCCAAAGTAGTGCATTTCCTTGGGGAAAACTGACTGCGTTGTCTGAATCTAACTGATGGCCAGAGACTGCTCAGTAGTCCTAAAGAGAAGCCGGAGTTCCGTATCTAAGCATATGATTATTATTATAGTAGCGGATCGTACCTGGCTGAGATGCTATAGGAAAGATACAACCAAATTACCTACCTCGCAATACGGTTCGGAATGCTAGATATACTAAGAATACGCAGAAGGAATTTTCTTAATTAGCGAATTCGCATATTGTGTTGTGATAAATAACTGTTGACAAGGTATTTGTACGCAGTCACAAGGTGATGGTGAACTGCCCAGAGTGCAGGGCACGTAAGTGCTGCACTACAGGCATAGATAAGAGATGATGTCTTGATTGATGACGAGAGGAGAGTTCCTCCTGCTATGTGCTACTGCTACGGAGCTGTAGTGGTGGTCATGTGCAAGAGGTACCTTCTCTGCTAAGTCTACTTGAACTGAACTAGGCCCTATTTATCGTAACAGTTTGTATATGCCGATAGCACCCGGCTTAAAATTAACGGTAAAGTTATATCTATCGTATATACAAAACCGGGCAAGAAAGGACTACTGGGAGAATATAAGGCAACTTTATTATTGAACACAGGGTCATTATCACACCACTATACTGGTCAGACCAGGTGTAATATTGTCATGACCCAGGTCACGATATTGAGCCGCTGGTGCCTGGGGCATCCACGGCGGACTAATCGTTATAAACAGCCAATCAGAAAGGACCCAGCTATAGCTCGGGTCCAGATCGCTTGGGGTACAGGACGTAAGGGAACTTCGGGTCCAGGTACACTGTTTCTACAGTACAGGTAGTTTTCCTATATAGGTAGACACGTCTGACCTAATTGCGAGAAACTATTCTTGTTCCTTACAGGTAAAATAGTCTGTTACCGCGCAGTTGCACGTGGGTTTATTACCCAGCTCAATACAGCAGTCTTCTTACCGAACTGGCAAGAAAAACGCTCCTTGACGAATCCTTTTAGGTAGGTATATATTTTGAGATCTCATAGTCGCTGGTCGTCCAACATGGTCGGAGTCCTGAGCGGCTTGGACTTGCCTCCTACTGCAGTCCTTAATACTTCGATGGTTGCCTGAGCCTCAGAAAGTTCCCTCTCTAGCTCTTCGATCTCCCTATCCTTTCCTTGAGTCGGGCGAGCTTCGTCCCCCATCATCTGCTTATCCTGAGTCTTGATTTTCCAGAGCCATGACCTCGTGACATCTGCTCTGGCGAGCCTCCAGATTCCTACGTTCGGGGTCTCCAATATAGCGTTGACTAGATGGAGCCATATGTCTGAGTGGGCGTGATGTACCTCGTCGACCTCTTTGTACTTGTGGGACTTCTCCCGCTAATTCCTGTACTTCCACCACTGTTCGCCCAAAGTCCTTGCAATGCGTAGGTTGGCATGATTGTCCTCAGGAACATCTGTTCATGATGTGGCATCCAAAGGCACCCTGCCTAGGGAAGGGTGAAGATATACTCGACGTCGCTTGGAATGCGATGACCTGGCCGGTGGCCTCTATCTTTTGGTGGGGGGAGTTGTGTCTTCCCAGCGTTGATCTATCGGAATTCAGTCCTCTATATAAAGCTTGGTGCCTGCCCATCCTGGGCCACGACTTGAGTCGTGTTCGGAGAATGAAACCCCGCAATGTATTCTTTAGGGTTTGTTGTGATTGGTGGTAAAAGGCAAAACATGCATGGATATATATCGTACAGCATCTACGAGTGGAGTTTGGACGTTGTCTAACTTCTTGTCGGTGGAGATGAATTCGCTTCTTTTTGACCAAAAATCGCTCACCACATTGGGGCAGACCGTAAGGCAACCAACCAACCACCACTATGTATCTAGCTTTGATTTGTATGAGAAATCACGTGCTACGAAAAATCCTAGCAACACTCTGGGCGGGACGTGACCCGTTGAGCTGAGCAGGCTAGAGTTGAAGCAATTCAGCCTGCCGAAAATTGTACTTAAGGTGAGCAAATCCTGAGCAAAGACTGAGCCGAGCCTGAGCTATGGTGAGGAATGTCACGTGGGCGAGGCACGAAAAAAGAAATTTTGTGAGCCCAGGTTCGCCTCACATAACCCAGATATGAATGCTTCCGTCTTTGAGGCAAACTGTTCTGCTTCTTGCATTGTGGACCGGCCCAGAAGCTTTCAAATTTATGTTGTGTTAAGGCAAGCAATTTGCCGCCTACTTCAAGCTGTACAAGGTGACAGATCGGGAGGCTCACCGCTTGAAAGGCTGTCTGTCGGCCGTGTGGAGATGGACCTGAATCGTAACCCCTTTCAGATGCAAGATCGCCCGTAGGGACGAATCGGAGCATTGCAAAGGCCAATACCTACTCACACCAACCCCAGCCCCTTTCAACGCACGCAGGCTAGCCGAGGACCGCAATGAAAAGAAAGACCTCAAGATACACAAATATGGTGTGGGTCATGTTGAGAGATGAATCGCCTTCGATACCACAGGCGGCTCTGCAGTAAGCACGTCCTGTTCTTGTGCCTCGGGCGAGCCGTAGAATAGAAAGTCATCGTAGAATCCCTGGATTCTCGCCAGCTCTCTCACTATGAGCAGGTCACCTCGCACTAATGCCCATACAGTTAGAGGTTTGCGTCTCGAGTTTTCCTTGGGGGTGAAACTGACATTTATGAACAAGCAGCCTGGCGCTGTGGCGATTAAGGGGTACGGGTTCCGAACCGTCATTGTCGATGATATGAATGCAATCTCTTGGATGACCACTTGGAGGCTTTCGGCCCGTGTGATGGTTGTACAGATTCAAGTTCTTGCCGTCTGGTGAGAATATTGCCATCGAATAGTTTTCATCGTCGCCCGAGTATGTGGTAGAGGTGAAGGCGTTTGGAATCGGGTTTCTTGACCGATACTTGCACGCAGTGTGAGTGTTGCCAATGCCGAGGTCCCCCAATAGTTCATGGAGCGTCGAGCTGTCGGCTGAAGGGCGAGTTTCGGGGTGCAGACCCATAATCCCCAGCCCCGGATATGGTGACGCTATGAGTACAAGATTCTGTCGATCCTGATGAATCCCATGGTCCTGAAGCGACACAATGTGAAGTGCTACCGACTGCCCCATCACCAGGAGGGAACGATATACGTGCTCGAATAGCGCACTGCTGGAGTCGTCGTGTAGAATAGCAGTAGGCATTTGCAAGACCATGAACTGAAACTGGAGAGACGGGCCCGATGCAATGACCGAAAGCACGTCTTCGAACGGCCGTAGGAAGGCCTGCAATGAAGGCAGCTCTTTGTTCTCGGGCGTCAGCCAAAACAGCTTGTTTTCCGAGGCCATTATTGCGGCGAGCGGATGGCTAGGGGGCGGCATCTGGGGAAGGGCAAGTTCCCCAGACTCGAGTTCGTAGATAGTTGTGCTTATATTCCCATCTAATACGTCGCATGCGGGGTTTCGTGCCTAGAGATCTCACCTACACAGAAACACAACCTATGATGAAAAGTTCCCCGTGGTCTCAACTTACTTGGTGCCCTGGAGCGGTTGCGGGCGCCCTGAACAGTTGCGAAATAGTCCTGGGCAACTCCTCCTAATGCCATTTGCGCCACTAATCGTCATCTTTCTTAAGTCTCCCGAGAGCGTCTTCGTCCATATTCAAGGTTCTATGCGCTAGTACCGGGCTATCGTTCTAGCTATGAGGACTTCCATCTAGTCGTTGGGGGCTAGCATGGTTGGCTATATCCTCGTCCATATGAGATGGGATGGGGCTGGGAGAATCGCGTGGCGACGAGTTAGCAGGACATATGCTGGGACAGCAACCTTGGGCTGGTATAGGGGACGTCTCTGATCTTGATGCCGGGGAAACTGGGGCAGGCGGCGAGCCACATATTGAAGTACCAGTGCCAGCTCGGGTGACCATGGGGAAGTATTTCTCCGTCGGGTCGAGGCCCGTGAAAAGCATCCCAGAGTGTCTCTCTGCACTAACGGTGCGACAAGGCAGTCACAGACCCCCACGGCATCGCCCTCGGTATCTCCTACGTTTTTGTCAGCTTTCCGCCTTAGTGTAGGCAGGCTAAGTGTAGGTGCTGACTTGCACTCTCTGTGGACCAAGCGCTGATATTCTCGAACTGAACAAGAGCTTTCTTTATATCACTGGATGTTATATTTAATATAACGAGTATCCATCCCGCATCTTTCCGCGATCATTTCCGTGGGGTTCGCCGTCCAGCTGACGCTTAGTTCGCCCTCGAGAGACGTTCTTGATGCCTGAACCGCATGAGGCATCTGCCGGATTGCTTTTTTGGCGTTCTCGTGCCATTGGGCAATGGTTGCGCGCCGCAACCGAATCGTCGACACTCCGTGAATAGCGATGTCGAACAGGTCGAAAACAACGTGGTCACAATAAAAGTAGCCAAGGGGATCTGGACCCTCCGCTCCATTCAGCCCAGCCAGAGCAAAAAACTCGCAACTTGATCCCTCGTGCGCTGTGGCAAATTTG
>Ga0247770_1002383_pt1 | contig 10310 bp, 6 predicted proteins | sample UWRJL136409B6_FD_179943 | JGI IMG/M metagenome (GOLD analysis project Ga0247770, IMG submission 179943) | Plant litter microbial communities from Arlington Agricultural Research Station in Wisconsin, United States - UWRJ-L136-409B-6 | ecosystem: Environmental > Terrestrial > Plant litter >... | reverse complement strand
GGCCCCGAAATTAAATGCGCCCAGGGGTTGAATGCGGAAGATGCCCTCGATACCGGCTGTCCGGTAAAAAGCGCTGATCTCCGTTGTAATGCCTTTCCTGGATTTATAAGACACAGAACTGTTCAATACCGCCGTGGTAGCGCCGATCGTTACATTCGTATTGTTCAGCAAACCGCTGAACCGGTTGTTATAAACATTCACAAATAAGTTGGCATTGAAACTTTTTACCTGCTTAAATATGTTCACTGCTGCGCCGTATTGCCGCTGGCTGGCGATGTTAGACTGGCGGCCAAACGTCTGGTTGGTGACTTCGTCCTGTAACAGCACTACCTGTATGATGTTCGTTGTTTTGGTATAATTTAAAGTGGTACTGATAAAATTGTTGTAGCTGTACGACACTTCAACATTATGACTGAACTGTGGACGCAGGTTTGGATTACCCTGCTCAAAAGTGTAACGGTCGAGGAACTTAACAAAGGGATTCAGGCTTTCGTAATCAGGGCGGCGAATGCGGCGGCCATAGTTCATCGACAGGTTATTCTTTTTATCTATTTTGTACGACAGGAAAGCAGTTGGAAAAAGTTGCGTGTAACTGCGCGTGAATTTTTCCCCGGTGGTCAACTGGTTGCCATGGGCTTCCGTATTTTCAAGTCGCAGGCCAAATTGACCGCTGAACTTCTTAGTGAACGGCCGGCTGTAGCTTGCATACACAGCGCTGATCGTTTCGTCGTATATAAAATGATTGCTCCGGCCCGCATCGCGTACCAGCCTGTTGTTGATGAGACTATCATACACAGCGTTCGCATCCGTTTTCACATAAGCAGCTTTGAGGCCTGCTTCCAGCTTCGCGCCTTTTTTCATTGGGTGCAGGTAATCAACCTTTGCCGAATAAATGTGGATACGCTGCGGCAGGTTGCCATACAATGTATCCGGCTTTCCGCCTGCATTACCGGAAGCATCGTAAAAATAATTGCTCAGGTTCTGCGTGTTGGCGCCGTCGTAATAAACATAGTCAAGGTCGGCGGCCAGTTCTTTCCCCGTACTGTCGAATACATGGCGCAGGTTTATGTTGGAACTGAAATTTTTCCAGGAACTCCTGCTGGTGGACCGGGCGAATGTACTGCCCAGCAATACCCGGTCCGGGTTCAAAATATTAATGTTACCGGTACTCACGGAATTTTCAGGATTATAATATCCGTTCAGTACAATACCCAGTGATGTTCGTTTTGTTGCAAAAAGATCAGCGCCCAGTTTAATGCTGTTCGATGCATTCCAGTTCTTTTTATCCGACTCCTGGCTCAGCAAAGTTTTTACTTCCTTGGTGGTTGGATCTATAAATTTCCGGTCGATGATAAAAGTGCGGATGGTATTGCGTTCGTTGCGGCTAAGCGTCCCAAACAGGTTGACTTTATTCTTGCGGTAATTGAAAGTGATGTCCTGGTTGTTCCTCGCATAGATGCCTTGCGTATAGCCCACCGTGAAAGTGGCGCTGTAACCAAGTTGTATCGTTTTCTTTGTTTTGATATTGATGATACCGCTATTGCCCGCTGCATCAAACCTTGCCGAAGGGTTGGTCATGATCTCGACCTGGTCCAGTTGGGTACCTTGCAGGTTCTTTAAAAAATTCACCAGGTCTTGCCCGGATAGATACGCGGGCTTACCATCCATGAATACCTGCACACCGGCCTTGCCTTTTAAGGTAATATTGCCATCCTTGTCCACCGTAACGCCGGGCGATTTTTCCAGCACTTCCAATGCATTGGCGCCTGCATTGCTGGGCGATGCACTTACGTTCACTACCGTTTTATCTGCTTTGTGTTCGAACAAAGGTTTTTGTGCCTGTACGGTTACGCCAGCCAGTTTTTTTTCTTCTATACGCATGATGGCAGCAGGCACTTTGATGTCTCCTTCACCCGTTACCTGTACCGGGATAGTGACCGGCTTATATGCCGTTGATGTTATTTTCAGCAGGTAGGTATTGGCTTTGATCCCATCAAAATTATAAACGCCTTGCGGATCGGTGAAGGCAGCTTTCACCAGCACACTGTCCTTCTCCCTGTAAAGAGAAATACTGGCAGCAGCGACCGGCTTTTGATTTTCATCCATTACTTCGCCCCGCACGGCGCTTGTACTTTGTGCAAATGCCGCTGACGAAATCAACAGCAATGCGGTTACAAGGACGGGCGTTATTTTAAGGCGTAGGCAAAACCTCTTTAAAATGGTAAAAGCCTGTTTACTTTTTTTCATGGTATAACATATGTTAGTTTCGGGGGATGAATACCTGGTCAGCAGTTCCCGTTGTTGACATCAAAATTGGCAATCAAAAACTACCTTGTAAGAGAGAATGTGATGGAATGCATAGTAGTACCAGTGCGTTGGTTGACGTTAAAAGCATTTTGGTAGCCGGTTAAAAAAAAGTGGTAGAAGAATAACGTGTTTTTGAGAACGAAACGGGTAAATTACAAGCGGTAAAAGCACTGCATGAAAGGTATTTTAAAAACGGACATCCGACTCACCCTGTTGATCAGCCTGTCGTATTTTATCTTTTGGTGGATCGTTGTATTTATTTCTGCGGGGGCGCAGGTCAATCATTTCCTTAAAGGCGCAGGTATTTATTCCTGGCAGATAATTTATGTTACGCTCATCAATTTATACCTGCATTTGCTGGCCATTCCTTTTGTAAAAACAAGAAAAATAAAATGGCCCTGGTATATTTTAATCGTTGCAAGTTTGTTTGTATTGTTGATCCCTGGCTTCAATGTCTGGAATTCACTCGGGGCTTTATTGACGCTGTTCCCGCCAACCCTGGAACTGGTTACAATAGATTGGATCGTAAAGTCCTTTCTTTTCCAGTTATTCGGCATGGGTTATTTCGCCTGCATTAAATTATTCATCGACTCTTTCAAACTGAAATTAAAGAACCAGCAATTGGATATTGAAAAGAAAGTTTCCGAACTGAATTACCTTAAATCTCAAACCCACCCGCATTTCCTATTCAATACGCTGAACAATATTTATTCATTAACAAGAACCAAATCCGACCTGGCGCCGGTGAGTGTGCTCCGGCTGTCGGATATACTGCGGTACATGTTGTACGAAATTGAGAATGGGCCGGTACTTGCTGTCAAAGAAATTAAGGTGCTCGAAGATTACATCGAGCTGGAAAAAATAAGGTACGATGAAACGCTGGATATTAAGTTTATCGTTGACACCGACAATCCCCTGCAGGAAATTCCGCCGCTGCTGATGATCCCGCTGGTAGAAAATGCCTTTAAACACGGCACATCGGAAACAGCGGACCTGCCTTTCATTCATATTCATCTTACCATCAGTAACAATACGCTGCATTTCACGGTCGAAAATTCCCGGGAGAAAAGCAGGCCGGTGATGGCGGTTAAAGAAAATATCGGGCTGCGCAATTTACGCAGGCAACTGGAATTGCAATTCACCGATTACCGCTTATCCCTTGAAGAGAAAGAAACCACTTTTTTTGTGAGCATGTACATAAACCTGGACAGCTATGCAAAAAATTAAGTGCATCATCATAGAGGACGAACCCCTGGCCATCGATATCACCCGGGATTATATTGAACAGGTACCCTACCTGGAGTTGACTGGCATTTATAAAACGGCAATGTCCGCCGGCAGCCATTTACAGCAGGAACCTGCCGATCTTATTTTTCTGGATATTCATTTGCCCGGGTTGAAAGGACTTGCTTTTTTAAGAACGCTTACCAACCCGCCTGCCGTGATCGTTACCACGGCCTATCATCAATATGCCGTGGAAGGTTTTGAATTGAGCGTAGCCGATTATTTAATGAAACCATTCCCCTTTGAGCGGTTTGTAACGGCCGTGAACAAAGCTGCAAAGCTGGTCAGGACAGGGCAGCCGCCGGTAAATGAAGCAGGCGCAAAAGAAAAGTCATTGCTGTTGACGATCAACAGGAAGAAAGTAAAGATATTATTGAATGATATTCTTTTTATTGAAAGCCAGCGCGAATATGTAAAAGTTTGTACCCTGAACGGTGTACACATTTCAAAGATCAGTACCACGGAACTGGAATCCTTGTTGCCCGGCCAGGAATTTGCCAGGGTGCATCGTTCGTTCATCGTTTCCCTCAACAAGATCGACAGTTACAGCAAAGGAGAACTGGAGATTAAAGGCCATGTTATTCCCATCGGGAAAGGATACAGGAACGAACAATTGTTCAGCCGCATCGGCAGGTGAATTTCACCAGGGAACAAGATTGAAAGTTTGTGACGGTACATTGTTAATTACAGCTTTGGCAAAGCAACCAATTTCCGCACAGCTTCTCCTACATCTTTAAAACCTTTCCATTCTTAACCCAGGTCAATTATTGACGGGCTTATCATCAACGGGAATTTTTTATTTTATGCAGCTATACTGATGGATATCCGATGGCCATGTGTTGCTTTCGCAGGTCTTAAAAATACAAAACCAACCGCGTTGCAACTTCTACGATGAAACGATAACAGTCCTATTCCCGTTCGCACATTAATTTTCCCGGTGCTGCTACAGGCCGGGAAATTTATTTTAAGAAAGTAAACGCGTTTTTTAAATAACTTCATACCCTGTTCATCATTATGCAACCTTCAACTTACTATCCCCAACGCATCCAATCACTACAGGCGCAACTTAGTGTATTTCAAAAAAAGAAATCGAAGTTGGCCTGGCTGCGTTTTGGTGTCATTGCCCTCCTCATTGCGCTGCTCTTTATTTTGTGGCCTTACGGTACCGGTTATGCGCTGGGCGGCGCGTTGATCTTTTTGGTCATCTTTGTAAGGCTGGTGTTCAGCGATCTTAAAAACAGGTCCGCCCTTGCGCATACCATACATTTACTGGAACTCAACCGGCAGGAACTGGAAGCTGCCGCGCATCGTTTCCAGCATTTTGAAGATGGAAAAACCCTGATGCCTGCGCTTCATGATTACGCGAACGACCTGGATATTTTTGGTCCCGCTTCTTTATACCAATATGTGAACCGCAGCAGGTCGGACATGGGCAATACCACCCTTGCCAATTGGCTGCTAAATCCGGCCGACAGCATAACGATTTTGGAAAGACAGGAAGCCGTAAAAGAATTAAGCCAAACCACCGAATGGCGACAGGAACTGCAGGCTTACGGCACCGAAAAAAAAATAAGTCACGCCACGAAAGAAAGACTGGAAAACTGGCTGACCGAACCGGATGATTTTAGCGGCAATTTATTTTGGAAGATCGCCCGGTACCTCGTGCCCGCGATCGTATTGATTATAATCGGGCTGGAGATCGCCGGTATCGTGGACAGCATTGTACGGAACTACGCACTGCTGGGCTCCGGACTGCTGGCTTTTTATATAAGCCGCAAGGCAATGGCCATTCATGCGCAGGTGTCGAAGATCGCGGATGAACTGGAAGTGATGTCGGGCAGCATCCGCCTGGTTGAAAACACGGTTTTCAAAAGTGACCTGCTCAACAAATTGCAACAGGTTTATAAAAAACAGGAAACAAAAGCTTCGGCCGAATTGAACAGCCTGAAAAAAATACTGGAGCGGTTCGACCTGCGTTACAACCCGGTTGTGTTCGTACCGCTGGATCTTATTTTGCAGTGGGACCTGCAACAGGTAATGGCATTGGGCAAGTGGAAAAACAACAACCGGCAAAACATCGGCGAATGGTTCGACGCGCTGGGCGAACTGGAAGCGTTGAACAGTTTTGGTACACTGGCTTTCAATCACCCGCAATGGAACTATCCCGTTTTGCACGAACAACATTTTTTCATTGAAGCTAGCGGTATGGGGCACCCGCTGATACCGCCGGCAAAAAGAGTGGATAACGATATCCGCATTACCGAAAGCGGCGAACTGATGCTCGTTACCGGCAGCAACATGGCGGGCAAAAGCACTTACCTGCGCAGCGTGGGTGTGAACATCGTATTGGCGATGGCCGGCGCTCCCGTTTGTGCTCAGCGGTTTGAAGTATCGCCCGTACAACTCATCAGCAGCATGCGCATCGCCGATAACCTGGAAGAAAGCACGAGTACCTTCTACGCTGAACTGAAAAAGCTGAAAGCGGTGATCGACAAAGTAAACAACGGGGAAAAAGTATTCATCCTGCTGGATGAAATATTGCGCGGCACCAATTCGCTCGACCGGCATACGGGCTCCGCCGCGCTCATCAAACAACTCATCAACCACCAAGCGGCCGCCATCATTGCTACGCATGACGTGGAACTGGCTAAACTAAAGGAACTATATCCTGCCAACATCCTCAACTATCATTTCGATGTGCAGGTGGACAAAGACGAGCTGTATTTTGATTACCGCCTGAAACCGGGCATCTGTACAAGTTTGAATGCATCGATTTTGATGCGGAAGATTGGGATAGAGCTTTAATCAATGTGATGATGTGAAAATATGAAAATGTTAAAAATTTTATCCCGCAGTGCAAATGCATATCTTTCATTGAATACATTATCAATAAAAAATGAGGCCCGATAAATCGAACCTCATTTTCATATTTTCCCATTTTCCCATTTTCCAATTATTTATTCCTCCCCCATCCAAACCAGTCATTCCCGTTCGCATACAGCATCAGCGCCATGAGGATCACGAAGCCAACGATCTGCGCATATTCGAGGAATTTTTCGCTGGGTTTGCGGCCGGTAATCATTTCGCCGAGGGTGAACAACACGTGGCCGCCATCCAGTGCAGGTATAGGCAACAGGTTCATAAAGGCAAGTACAATAGAAAAGAAAGCGGTGATGGTCCAGAAATGTTCCCAATCCCAGCCATCGCCGGAAAATACGGAACCCATGGCCTTGAAGCCACCAACACCTTTGTAGGCGCCTGTTTTAGGCGACAATATTTTTTTGAACTGGTCGATGTACCAGCCTAACTTTTCACCGGCCAGTTTTACCCCGGCAGGAAAGGCGGCAAAGAAACCATATTTCTTTACTTCGTATTTCAACACGCCGATGCTGTCGAGCGATTCGGCTTTACCGATGATCTTCATGCCGGATAAGTAGTTGCTGCTGTCGAGCGGCCAGGTGCTGGTGAATTGCTGGTCGCCTCTTTGCAATGTTACCTGCACGTTGCCTGTTTTTTTCTTTTCGAAAGCTTTCACCACATCCGAACGGAAAGGCGTAGCTACGGAATCCACCATGATCACTTTATCCCAGCGTTGCAAGCCAAGTTTGGAGAGGGCGCCGGTATCGGGCGCTTCGCCTACCCAAAAAGGACTGCGGATGCCAAGCAACGGCACATCGCTGCGTTTCTTTTCTACCAGTTTTTCTATGAGGTTCACCGGCAGTTGAATGTTTACCGGTTTACCATCGCGTTCCACCGTGGCCGAACCGGCAACGATGAGCTTGGGAATAAAATCATAAAAATTTTCTACGGGCTTGTCATTAACCGCGAGCAATTTATCGCCGTCTTTAAAGCCAAGGTCGAGCATGAGGCTGTCCTGCACTTCTACGCCGTATTGCAGCGAATTATTATAGACCTTCTTTTCGCCCCACACCATTAATATCATGGCGTAGATTAGAAAGGCAAGTAAAATATTTACCGTTACGCCGCCAAGCATAATGATGAGCCGTTGCCAGGCGGGCTTGCTGCGGAATTCCCAGGGCTGTGGCGGCTGCTTCAACTGTTCCTTGTCCATGCTTTCGTCCACCATGCCGGCGATCTTTACATAGCCGCCGAGTGGCAACCAGCCGATGCCATACACGGTTTCGCCTACTTTCTTTTTAACGATGGAAAACCAGGGATCGAAGAAGAGGTAAAATTTTTCAACGCGGCACTTGAACCATTTAGCGGTGATGTAATGTCCGAACTCGTGGAGGATAACGAGGATGGATAAAGATAAAAGTAACTGGGCCACTTTAAGTCCCACGCTGCCCCAGTTGATAGCCAATAATTCCATTAAATGGTTTGTTTTATATGCTCAATATAGCTGAAAAAGTACAAGTGAGTGACACAACGATGTTAAATAGTCATTCAAAAGCCGGTGTCAAAAACCTTACTACAGGTTTATCAGCGAAGCCGCAAAATTACGGGCTTCTGCGTCGCTGTCAAAATATTGGTCGAGGGCGGGTTTTTCGATGAATGCTACCTTTTCCATGGTTTTTTCCACTACGGCCGTCATGTCCAGGAAGCCGATACGGTTGCGGAGAAAGGCCCACACGGCGATCTCGTTGGCGGCGTTGAGGATGCAGGGCATGTTGCCGCCTTTGAACAGGGCTTCGGTGGCGAGGGCCAGGTTTCTGAAAGTTTTAACATCGGGTTCGTCGAAACTGAGCGTGGCGAAACGCCTGAAGTCGAGCCGCGGGAAATCGTTGGCAATGCGTTCGGGGAAACCCATGGCATACTGGATGGGCAGCTTCATGTCGGGCAGTCCCATTTGCGCTTTGATGCTGCCATCTTCAAATTGCACCATGCTGTGGATGATGCTTTGCGGGTGGATGACCACCTGTATCTGTTCGGGTTGCAGGTTGAAAAGCCATTTGGCTTCGATCATCTCCAGTCCTTTGTTCATGAGCGTTGCAGAGTCGATCGATATTTTGGCGCCCATGCTCCAGTTGGGGTGCTGCAGGGCGTGGTCGCGTTTTACATTGACTAAAAAATTGGGCTTTTTGCCGAGGAAGGGGCCGCCACTGGCCGTAAGGATGATCTTTTCAATGGGGTTGCGCGCTTCACCGACGAGGCATTGGAAGATGGCGGAATGCTCACTGTCGACCGGGATGACGGGCGCCCTGTTCTCCACGGCTTTCTGCATCACGATGTCGCCGGCCACCACCAGGGTTTCCTTGTTGGCGAGGCCGACCGCTTTGCCTTTTTCCACGGCTTTGAGGGTGGGTTTCAGCCCGGCGAAGCCTACGATGCCGGCCAGCATCATGTCGTAACTATCGAAATCGGCGGTTTCTTCGAGGGCTTTTTCCCCGGCAAATACTTTGATATCGGTGGAACCAAGAGCGGCTTTTATTTTGTTGTAGCGGGCTTCATCGCCGATTACAACCGCGTTGGGCTTGAATTCCAGTGCCTGGGCGATCAGTAGTTCATCATTGTTCTGGGCGGTGAGTATCTCCACTTCGAAACGGTCGGGGTTGGCGCGGATCACTTCCAGCGCCTGTGTTCCAATGGAGCCGGTGGAACCAAATATGGCAATGCGTTTTTTATTCACGGACAAGGTTGATGAGGTCGAAATGCCGTAAAAGTAACGAAACGCTATTTAATATTTAAGATTGAAGATTTAATATTTCCCTAAATGCAAAGCAACTCACTTCATTCGCTTAAACCCCAATATTCCCTATTACCTATTCCCTATTCAATTTTCCAGCAGTTCTTTCATTTTCGTCAGCATCGCATTCCAGTTCTTTTCAGATGCTTGTTTTGCATTTTCATCGGCGTTCTTATCCTGCGTAAGGCTAATGCCGGTGTGCTCGCTGTTGTTGGTCAACTGGATGGTAACGGTATGTTCTTCGCCATTGCCGCTTTTATGACTGTACTGCAATATTTCATTGGGTTGAAATTTCAATATTTCTCCCTCGTCTTCATACGGCTTCCCGTTGAATTCCCCTTTCCAGGTAATGCTGCTGCCCGGCTGCCAGTCGCTTTGGACTTCCGTACCAAACATATATTGTTTGATGAGTGCGGGATTGATGAGCGCGTTCCAAACCTGTTGGACCTGCGCGTTGATGGAGATGGCGGCTTTGGCAATGTGTTCCTTCGTTTCCATGTGTTGTGTTTAGGAAAGATGGGGTAAAAATTATGCCAGAAAGAAAATTATGAGTTATGAATTATAAGTTATGAATGTAAGAAGATTAAGAATTACAAAGTGCCCTATATTTTCTCATTTAAGCCATTTTCATATTTTCACATTAATAGCTTGTTCAACGCTTCGTGCACTTTCTCAAAATGGAACCCTTCTATGGTTGCTTCCATCATCTTTTTTATTTCTCCATTGCGCAGGTTGCCCATTGAGCCTTCATGGGTATGGTTCAGTTCACCGGAGGATTGGAAGCTGCCGGCTTCAATGTCTTTTCCTACTTTTTGATATGCATCACGGAAAGGCATACCCGCTGTTACGAGTTTGTTCACTTCCTCCACGCTGAAGAGGTATTTGTATTGTTCGTCTTTTAAAATGTCTTTTTTTATTTCGATGTGGCTGAGCATCAGTTCCGTCATTTGCAGGCAGTTGTTGAGATCCGTGAAAGCGGGTACCAGGTGCTCTTTCAGCAGTTGCAGGTCGCGGTGGTAACCCGAAGGCAGGTTGGCCGTCATCATCATGATCTCGTTGGGCAAGGCTTGCA
>Ga0247770_1002382_pt1 | contig 10312 bp, 5 predicted proteins | sample UWRJL136409B6_FD_179943 | JGI IMG/M metagenome (GOLD analysis project Ga0247770, IMG submission 179943) | Plant litter microbial communities from Arlington Agricultural Research Station in Wisconsin, United States - UWRJ-L136-409B-6 | ecosystem: Environmental > Terrestrial > Plant litter >... | reverse complement strand
CCTTGCCTTGACGTGGAAGAACACCGTTATCTGGGACTTCCATGCCGTCTCTCCAAATATAGTACAACAGCTTGTGCTTCTTGGAGTTCCTGCTGTCGCTATGGTGCTCGTTTCGGCGCTGCCTGAGCTTACCAGTCTGGCCGACATATCGTCGGAACCATTCGAGGTCATCTTCATTAGAGAGGATGACGATGTACTATCCTGGAACAAGATCATCACAGCTCTCCACTGCGTTGCGAAGAAAGTCTTCGCCCAGAGCCTCACCATCCTCGAAGGTTTTCCACACCTCCGGGGTTGTGCACTCCTTCATCAGACTGAAAAGTCTGGCATGGCCTTGGCTGGAAATCCAGTCCTTGTATGGTTGGTGGGTCTCACCTTTCACAGTGTATGTGAACTCCGCCGCAACTTTGAGCATGTGATTGAACACTTCCCACGGACGGGCATGTCGGTTGATCCGAGCCGGAATGGGAACCTTGGACGGATCGTCGAGTATGACTGAGGCATTGAGCCCCAGGCGGATGAGGCCTTGCAGATCCTCTTTGCTAAAAAGCTTGTCAATGTCGGTATCAGGGAGAAGTACCTTGATACCGGAATAAATGGCGTCAAAATTCTTGTCAACAATCTCATCACACTATTGCGACGAGTACGGGCCTCTCTCGCGTTCCTCTGTCAGGGTAACGTCGATGAACCGCAATGCTTCGTGCCGCTCAATTTCGTGCAGGCAGGACTCGGTAATATCCTCAGGGAGACGCCAGCTATCGATCTCGGAGAGAATGAGGGGTTTGACGAAGTCGGCAGTGATATACTGCCTCTGCTCGTCACTGTAAAGTGCCGCCCGAAGGCTAACACAGGTTTCGTCAATTATATCTGCTATAAACTGACCATGGTTGTCTCCAGGGCTAAGCCTCTCGTCCTCCTTGTGCTTTTGGAGGAGGTTTCTCAGAATGGGTTTGACCGCGTTCGTAGGTCGAATCGGTCGGGGCATCGTGAAAGATGTGCTTCAGGTCTTGGTATTTCTTTATCAGGTCTTAACGGAGTGATGGAGACTCGAATCGTCGCTCTAACACAGGCTTGAATCCAGACATGAAGGTGAAGAGAAGGGAAGAAATTCCCAGGAGAGGGACGGGAATTTTTTCCTGTCAACCTCAGTCAACGGCCAGTCTGCTCCTTCCCCATGTGTTCCTTCCCGATACGATAGTACATAGGTACATGGTGGGATCTTCTCGATGGCAGCCAGTACAAGAAGGAGCAACCAACACTCAAGCACCAAGGAGCCTGAGGCAGCAGTTCGGCGCACTTGGATAACCGCCGGGGCCGAGTCCGAATGCGAAGTGAAGACACTGTTGTTGATAAACTATCAGAACACACCGTGCTACGGTAGGTCCTTGTCCAGAGTACTTTCTTGATTTCAGGGGCCAACCTGGAATTAGTTTGAGATTTTGGAAAGGGGCAGGTATGTCGTGCACGCAGTTACTGCCTTCTGTAAACGCAGCAGACAGACCAGACTGGCCTGATTATCTTTTCGGGCCATGTGATGGATGGAACCCCGTTCCATTTTGCTGTGGAATTGGCTTGCCGAGCGACTGTTGCCAACGCGGCAGATAAGTGATAGAGGTTGCTTCCCATTTTGAGAGGGGCTACCACAGCGAAGTGCGTGCGTCAAGTTCGCCAGGCGCCTGCTGGGACAATTGACAGTGGAAGGGGCGAAAGATCAAACAAACATTCGCTCGACTGCAACGATTTGTCCTGCCATTTGACACCAATACGATCCTCGAGAGGTGACGACCTCATCATGGCGATTTCTAGCGTAGGACCTAGACCACGATGCGAGATATCCGAAGATGTCGAGACTGCCATGGCTATTTTCAGCCCCTCTCCCCCTCCCTCCGAAGCCGCGGTCCGCGACACTTGCGTCCCATGTGTGCCTTAGACGTGAGATATAGCCAGGAGCCAGGGCGGTTTCAAGTGCTCTGCGAAGTTTCACTGCTCCCTATACGGTTACCATGCCCTGCATCAGCTCGGTCACTCATTATGGTGCCACGGGGCCTGCGAACGCGTCCCTGATTTCCAGATCGCGACCGTAGAATACGAATTTTGGTCACGTCATCCTCTTTCGGCCGAAAACAGCTACCACTGACACTTCACTAACCATTATGATATATTCAGACCCGGGATCAATAATATTAAACCAGACTCGATGGCGTATGGATTTTGGATTATCAGGAACCCGCGATTAGTTGTGGGGTCAGTCAATCTGAAGCCATCCCCAGTCGTTGGTCAGTACGGACTGGAAGTTTAAGAATAAAATACATGCACAGGAGGGAACGAAAAGTAATGCGGTATCATATTTATCATTATACATGAAGCTTCAAGATCCTCAGTTGTGGTCGTGTGCGAAATCGCTGATTTTTGGCACTCGACGATGGCCGCGGTGATCCACATGCAACCAATCAAAACATGCTACCTCCCATATATTGACATCTCCTGACATCCGGAACCCGCCTACTACCTGAAGCTGTCAAGGAAACTGCCGTGGATAGGTAGATAAGAAGGTTTCTCAACTTTCTTCGGGATACTGAGCAGACGGAGATTCTCTTCTCAGCTTCCGGCTTGTGACCGACCCGTGAGCTCGGGTGGAAACCCTGTTGGTGGTATTATGGGACCTGAAGTTAATCAACGAAATCCCCTCTGTTGGTGTGTATGATTTTACGTTCCCTGAATCATTTACAAAAATTATTGGTAAAAGGGAACCGATGGCTTGTCAGAGTAGACATGCGTGATGGATGGAGAATAAAAATAAACTCTAAAAATGAAGATTAGAGGGCTAATTCGACTTATCTGCGTTGATTGTGACTTGGTTTAGGGCCGGAATTATACAGCATGATTGTGGCCGTGGTCGACCGGGGGATACCTAGCAACACTGGCAGCCAAGATGGTGACACAAGTGGTAGCGCTGGGGCAAATACTGTCTTCGAACAGCATGTGTATGGTTTTGTCGTGGTACCTCCTGGGGCGCAAAGCTTCAGGAGCCAAAAGTCGCTAACAGTTTGTCATATAAACTTGCTGTATGCATGATAGTGCTCGGTGGGTGGAATCAAGCTGGGGATGGATACAGTGCAAGTGAGTGGCTGAAAGGCTTTGCTCACTGTGGCTGGCGGTTGCACTGACGGTGGGCTGACTATCCAACAATCCCCAGTCATGATGCGTATTTCCGATCAATAATTACATCAAGGGCGGTGTGGCAGAGTGGTCTAATGCGCTGTGTTTAGGTTACTAAACCTGCTCCGCAGTGGGAAACCGCACGAGTTCGAATCTCGTCACCGTCATAGCCTCCAATATTGTATTGGAGATACTACTTTTCTTTTTGCCGCCGTTCCTATCCCTACGTAAAAATACCTTGCTTAGGATTTAATTTAATTTGCTCTCGGGTCGCTTTGTTTCGTCACCACTTCGGCAAGCACCGAACAAACAGAGCAAACAACGCCATAGCATCAATAGATACCCATGTATCAACCTCCTAGACGGACTTATACCATATCTGGGTTGTGCGAAACCTAGGCACACCTGCCTGCCTCGTATCATATAGGCTTTGCGACGTAACCTATCTAATGCATATTGTAAATGTCACTGACGGCACTCGGGCTACTTGGCCTATGGGTGTGGCTGCAGGTAAGGCGGGCTTTGCGAGTGGTTGGTGTCGGGTCGTTTAGACATTCGATTGTCCCCTCTCCCTCTAGGGATGGAGACTGAAGTGGTTAATTTTGAGTCTACCATTTCTCGGGCCAACTTGGAAGCAGGCACTGAGGCAGGTTTAGGAAATAAGTGCCAGTGACGAGCATAAATGGGGCAGCTCTACGCTCTGACCTGTGAACCACCTGGACCTACTTAGATCGTACCGAAAGGAAGAAGCCGGAGCTCGCGTTCATTCCATGGATGACATGAGCTACCTCTCGCGAGGGGCCACAGATTTCAAAGATAAATCTCAAGCCCACCTTCAACCAAAGAATGTGGTCCGACTACTAACGATTCCGGTGGCCTAGGATTGCCCGCGACCCCATCGCAACTATCACAGGCGACTCGCCCGAGCCCAACGCTCGCGCTTCGAAGGAGTGAGAGGACTTGGGATAGTAGTCTGCGCAAGAGCCGGACGTGTCTTGCAGTGGTTCGACATGGGACTTGTTTGATGAGTACAAGCGCATCGCAACTACGAAGGCTTGGGCTAAATGAAAGGTCGCTTATCTCCGTGCCGGGAAAATGATATCTTCAAATCCTTAGAGCTTGATCGTTTGCTCAGAATTTGGCGCTCGGAAGTGACAATTCGTTGGTAACTTCGACCAAAAAAAGCACAGGCTAACGATTTCCAGAGCTCATTCTTGCTCTATGCATGTTACCGAGGTACCTTAATTGGCTGGGGAGATCGGGCGCTATGGGACATGGTACTACTGCACTATCTACCCTAGCCCCGCCTACTTATACCTAGGCTCATAGGCCTGTCGAATTTCCATCAAGCCCTGAGGCCACCACTCGCCTTCTGCGGCTGCGCTGTTTGAGTGCCGGGCAGGACTTGCCCTTGTTTTCAGAATGAGAGACGGGATGACCTGTAATAGGTACCGAAATAAAGCCATGCTCCGGGCAGTCTTCACAGTAAGAAGATCTTTTCTTTTGGCCCTACCCTTCGTACCACAGGCGACTCGCCCGAGCCTAACGCCCGCGCTTCGAAGGAGTGAGAGGACTCGGGATGGTAGTCTGCGCAGGAGCCGGCCGTGCCTTGCAGTGGTTCGACATGGGACTTGCTGGGCAGATTTTTGCTTCGTCTTTCACATCATGGATAAGGTGGTACATTAGGACCAGATGTGAGGAGGTTTCATGGTTGTGATGCGGCAGATATTTTTTTCTGGCCCTGTAATTCAAGGTTGGTCTGCCCGTTAAGTGTGGTTCTTCTCATTCCAGGTTCTAGGTCACCCAAAAAGCACTCGTGGAGGAGTCGAGCCGTGCCTTGGTCGCCTTCACAAGCTCACGAGGATCCAGATCGCCAAGACCATTGAACCTGGAAAAGGCTAGGTGTGAAATGGTTTCCATGGATCCGACTTCCTGCAGCTTGTTGTGAGCTCAGGAGCATTGATTGCAGGCTTCCAGAAAATCAAGCGAGCCGCCTATCTCCCACCCAGAAAGTCGTGATAAGCAGCACTTATCGTGGGGTCGGTCTTTGCCCTGCGATTGCGCGTAAATGGCCGCAGGATTACTAGCGCCGCAGAGAAGGCAATATATCGACGGTCGACGCTTTTCCTAATTAGTGATGCCTGCAACTGTCCTATGATGATATGCCAAACTTATTTTACATGAGGTTATCGCGAGTGCTCCTTTGGCCAGATTTTTGCTGCTTTTAACGATGGCGCTGGCGTTGGCGCCGCTGCCGGAGCAGGTCAACTAGCCGGTTAAGGCTCTGGCCGTTTCGCAGCGCCTCTAACTCTCGAATAGCCTCCTCTTCGCTCCTCCCGCGAGCTATCAGGGCCTTGAGGGCATCCCAAACCACCTTACGGCGGCAAAACTGCACAGTCACGGTGTTGCCTGGCCGCCAACGGGAGCCGTACTGCTCCTCAAGGCTCTCAAAAGCCGGCCCACCAGCCACGCCTTTCTTCCACTCGCGCCACACATCTGCCACTGTATTGACCTTTGGGAAACAGCTAATAATAGGGATCCCTGACGCTGCTGGCTCTGCCGTAAGTAAAGGCGTTGTTGCCGGCTCCGGTGCTAGCCTTATCGCTGGTGCTGGTGCCGCCGGCGTGGTGGCAGCGTTGCCTAGGTAGCCAGTCATGGTGATCTTCGTGTTAAGGAGCCGGTCAAGTTGTTGCTGTTGTATAGCAAGTTGGCTAGCCAGCTCGCTAGCCAGGCGGCTATGTAGTTGATGGGTGTTCTGTAAGATCGCGCTGCATGTGCTCTCTACTAGGCTATAAAGCTCTGGGAGAACTCGCTTGACAAGCAACGATGCCGGCTCCTCTGCATCATCAACACTAGCCTGTACGCTCTTTGCAAATACAGCCCAATCAGGGCCGTGAAAGGGGGCATATGAAAAGAAGGGTAGTGTAGGGAACTGCGGCTGCAAGGCAGCCAAGTCTTGTAAGAGCACTACCCGCAGGCGCCGTAGGAGCTTGAGGAAGCCATCGCCAGCAAGGTCGTTATCGTCAAGGCCACCCTCGCTCCACCGCTGACGGCGCGCGCACGCCTCAAAACGCTGCTCCCACGCCTCAATCCATGGCCAGAGCTGCCTCTGCAGGGCGGCCGGCGGTTCATGTACGGCGCGTGTAAGGAAATAGTCGCCAGCAGTCCCTGAGAAGCCGGCCACAATGCGCATAAATTGCCGGGGCAGATGGGTCAGGTATGCCTTACATAATACGCTTGAATTCCAACGCCCTGCCTGTGAGATTTGCGTAAGTGATGTGCCGTATGTCTCAGCTTCTTGTGCGCCGGCACGCCGTGGTAGATGGGTCTTCTTCTCAGCCGTTAGGCCAACGGCGCCAAAAACCCTCCACGTCTCCTCAAGCTGCGTGTGGTAGGAGAGCTCTTGCATACGGTCAGAGCCCACAAGGACCTTAATATTATACCAGTCTTGGCGATGGCGGAAGGTCGGCGCCGGCTCGCCGGCGATATGCCAGCGCCAGAAGAGCAGCTGTGCGAGGGCGCCTTGCGTGCAGAGGAGGGGGTCTCGGTGGCGAAGCGCGCCCATAAACTCCTTCTTCGCAGTCTTATTCATCTTGCCATCTTGCAGGAGAGCCACAAGGCAACCACATGGTGTAGGGCCCTCTGTAAGAGGGTACTCCAGCAGGGATAGATCGGCCAGCTCCATCTTCCGGCGGTTCTCCCCTCGTAAAAGGTAGTAATGGCTAAAAAGTAAATCCACACGCGTGCGGAAGTTCTGTGGTAAGGCGGCTGATGTGCTGAGCAGGTACTTTTGAATAGCAGACCACTCTGTGGCAGAGTAGCCCGCCTGGATGCCATCACTGCCACGGTCCTTAAAAGCAGTGCGGTCGATATGTGAGCGCTGCCGGCTCCGCTGTTCGAGGAAGCCGCGCACGGCACTGCTGCGAGGGTTCTCGAGATTCCTACCGCCGTGTGCGACCTGCAGTCGCCACAGCTCCATAACGGCCGCGATATAGGCGTCAAGGGTAGCCCTAGTCAGGGGAGTGCCCTCCTCGGTATCGATATCTTCTGGCGGCTCGTAGTCTTCTTGGTCGTCGCAGAGGATCTGGACGGCCTCGGCTAGTGGTATGCGCAATGTCTCGGCTAGGGCTTCTGCCTTGGAGAGGGGGCTCTCCTCAGGGCCGGCCGGCCTGGCATCTGCACTGTGGGCAGGCTGCTTGGCTGGGCGCCGGCCCCGTACGGCGACGACGCGGCGGAGAAGGAGGTCCTCGCTGAGCCAGGCGGCCAGCTTATCAGGGGTGACGAGCTCGCCGTCTGGCCACGCCGAGAGTACGCCGTCGGGGCCAGGGCGCGGCGTTGAGCACCACTGCCTCCACTGCTTCTGTTTCGATGCGTAGCTGCGCATTGTATTCTTCGGCTGCTCGTCTCTCTTGGCTTGTAGGCCAGCCGTACGAGCAGTGCGCGCGCGCTCGTCGGCAGCCGCGTACGCGATATCTGTCGCCGGCTGGAGGGCCTGCGCGCCCTCCCTGGCCCCTGTATGACGCGTGCCGACCATGGCGCTCTTCAATCCCTATAGCGAGTAAAATGACGGTTATTAGGAAGGATGGTAAAATAAGCAGTAGGCTGGCTGGCTGGCTGGCAAGGGGGCGATAAACCAAATAACTTACCATGAGGGATTTATCGCGGCGCGAGGGCGTATTGCGCGGGCTTACGCAGCACTGGCGAGCGGGGGCGGTAAGCGGCCGGATGGGGCCTAGCGCCTGCAGTGCAATTGTGCGGACCGCCGATAAGCCACCGTATACGCTGGGTAGTATGCAAGTCACTATGGGTCCGGCCGTCTTCCAGATCGAATCAATCCTGAAGCAGTAGGCATTGCATGGGGCAAAAAACAAGGGAGTGCCCCACATGATACAGTGGCTTATCACAACTTTCTGGGTGGGAGATGGCTCGGCTACGGGCTGAAGAAGCTCCTGCGACCCCCAATAATGGAACGCCAAACGTCTGGCAGCACAGCTTCTCCACAACCAACCTATGGAAGTGCCCGATCATCCAATGCACTCACGCAGCTGGGCTTGTGCCATCATCCCTCGAATACAGTCAACCCTCTCCATAAGAATCAGCCTCGTCGCAGGAATAATATTCTTACAGGGAGGTTATTCCAACTACCAAGAAGGGTGCACGGACCCATACCACCCCTGGACCCCATACATAACCCTCACACCTAGTCATTACCCCTCTGGTAACCCTGAGAACACAGGGCTCCCCACCAAAATCAGTGGAGCCCAGCTACCTGGCCATAAGAATCTAGTGGATGACTAAGCCGAATCCATAAGAATAATTCCAATAAACAGGTTATTCTTATTTGCCATACAAATTCTTACGGGGGCCGAGATTTTATTCTTACAAAGCGATTATTCTAATGGAACCGTATTCTTATGGAGAGGGTTGACTGTAATCCGTATCTGGGTACCTACGGATTTGAAGGCAAGGTACAAAAAAACGGCTGGCAACCCCTCACTCTCTTGTCATGTACTTCCCTTCTATTCCAACACGGGGCGCCGTTTTTCTTGGACCCGGCGGCGCATTGACACAACACCAGCACCCATGCATTCCGTCTAGGTAAATGTGCCCACCTTACTAGGTACGTTAGGGACCTATTCGTCGGATGATTGCTTCAGACCGGAAGAGGAAACCTCACAGTTTTCGAATCTCGTCTTCGTCACTCCTCCCTGCCAAGACTTGAATTTTAAAGTACAAGATATGAGTCGGATCAGCGCATGAAATAGCCAAGTTTCCCTCCCGCATCCCCACTGGGCACTCCCGCACCCTGCACCCACCCGCCACCACATCCCATCGCGTAGTACTCTCTAGATATAGCTGTGTTTAGGTTCTTCAACGATAAATATGAAGGCCAAGGCGAAGAAGGAGAAGGAGAGGCAGTGGAGGCCAGCAATAGTAAAGGCTCATGCGCTCTGGAGCCTCCGAGCACCAATCACACTACCTACCTAACCTATCCAGGGGACTGTTGGTGGGGAAGTGGTAGGTGGAGTGCTACCTAGGTAACCCCGCCGCACGCCCGCACCAGACGAGACCGCGAGGGCACTATTTTTCATCATCCAACCTCACGTACTTTCCTGAGGTAACGTTTGGTCGAAATACTAACCAGATTCTATCATAGATCAAGGCACGTCCAAATACACTGAGAAGCTCCGCCGCTGGAACCATCGCCACAAGACCCGCCGCCGCAAAAAGGCCGAGATGAGGAAGGAGAAGAAGCATGCCAGCCATGGCACAGACTCGTGTGCTTCCCAGACAGAAATAATACAAGCCACAAGGGGGGCCAAAAGCCGGAATGTGACAAGGAATAAGGACAAAATGGAGCAGTCATCTATCTCACTCTCACTGCCCTTCCCGGCTTTGTCAGCGTAGGGCTCACCAAGCTGCTATCACCGCTGCGAACGCCGCAGTTGACGAATCCACATACCAACAGCGACTCACGCAGGTCTCTCCTGGAGGTGACTGAGGTCGAGCAGCTGCACCTGGACGAAAAGTCCTGGCTCTGGTGGCAGGAATGGAGGTGTGAACATGGCGGCGACAGCATACTTCCCTAGGTAGGTTTGATTTATGCCAACTCAACCAGCGATTTTGGTTGTAGCATCAACCAGCCTCAGCCCAGCAAAAGAACTGCCGGCCTTTGTATAAGAGCTTCTGCCAACGATATCTTCTTAATATCAGGACAGGCCGTATGCGTTGATACAAACAAGCCCTTTGTCCGGGTCAGGGAGATTCGCTTGCAACAACCAGAGTTGGTGATGTTACATGAGTATTTGCTACCGTTTATGTCAAACAACAGTGGCTTAGGAGAAGGTAGGTATCCGCCGGCCATATGCAGCAAGAGTAACAGGTGGCGATGTTATGGAAGGTTCCCAAAGCCGTACTATTCTCACAGCTCGAAAAGACATCAAGTACAGTAGAGGTCGAAATCAGTGTCCGGAAATTTCAATGTTGAATCTTTCCCGCACGGGCCAAGTCCCCAATTGTTGTGGATCTCACAGTGCATCATAGCGAATGAAGTGTGAACACAATGGGGCACTCAAGGGATAGGCCGGAGACGCTCCGATAGGGGGTTCGAGCCCGGCTGATAGCTGCTCAGTGGCCGCCCGAACATCATCCA
>Ga0247770_1002381_pt1 | contig 10317 bp, 15 predicted proteins | sample UWRJL136409B6_FD_179943 | JGI IMG/M metagenome (GOLD analysis project Ga0247770, IMG submission 179943) | Plant litter microbial communities from Arlington Agricultural Research Station in Wisconsin, United States - UWRJ-L136-409B-6 | ecosystem: Environmental > Terrestrial > Plant litter >... | reverse complement strand
CAGGGCCTCCGTGCGCGGCGCGGCGCCCCAGACCAGCTGCTGCAGGCGGGTGATGACCACGTCGTGGAGGTCCCTGTCCGGGATGCCTTCCACCAGGGGGTCCGTCCCTCCTGCCGTCAGCGCGGCCAGAAGCCGCTGGGGATACTGGCTGAGCAGGGCGATCAGGGTGAAGGACGCGCGCGACGTGCAGGCCTCGGCTTCACACGCGTGGTGCCCGGCGCCCGTCCGGAAGATCGTGCAAACCCGCACCTGGCCGCCGGGGGCGTAGCGGGGCTCCAGGCCGCGCATCATGTTGCACGCGAACGCGCACGTGGCCAGCAGCTTGTTCCGCATCCGGCGGCAGTAGGCCTCGCCGCCCCGTCTGGCGGGCGGGGTGTCCCCCAACCACGACCTGATCTCGGCCTCACCCTGCCCGCCCCCCTCGAAGTGCTGCCAGAGCCTGCCCAGGTCGCGCCTGTCGAACAGCTGGTAGAACGTCTCGGGGGTGCAGCGCTCCAGGAACAGGACGAGAGCGGGCACCGTCAGGTCGCGGCGCACGCCCGGGGCGACTTCGACGTCCGTCAGCCCGTCCAGCAGGGAGCCGGCGCGAGCGACGACCTCGCTCGGAACACGCGCGTCTAGGTAGAAGGATTCCGCGTGCGCGCACACGCCGTTGATGGCGGCGCCGGTCGGGCCGGCCCACAGCGCGTCGGTGATGCGGTCCTCGTCGATCAGCGGTAAGTCGAGCATGCCCCCCCGCTGTTTATTTTCCGGCGGGCCTGTCCGCAACCGCGAGGGAGTTGGAGGGAGCCCCCGCCCCCTGCAGGAGCTGCATGAGGGGGTTGGTGCCGCTGCTGCCGTCGGCCGACAGGACGCCCGGGTTGAGCACCATCGCGGCCAGGTCGGTCATGTTCATCCGGCCTGCCTGGATCTCGGCGGCGCACTGGCTGGCGACGGCCTCGATCCCCGACAGCATCTCGGCCGGGATCATGGAGACGGTCGTCCCCAGGGTGAGCAGCGTGCTCAGGTACTGCCAGATCGCCGTCCGGGTTTCGGTGCTCAGGTCCTTGCCCCACAGCTTGGCGATGTTGACCTGCCCGAACAGGACGGGGCAGTCCTGGAAGAACGTCGGGTCCTTGGCCATGACCTTGTCGGAGTGGGGCCCGATCGTGGCGACGTACATCTCCATCGGCGTGCGGGGGTTGCCGCAGATCACGGCCTTCAGGGTGTCGGCGTAGCCGGCCAGGTAGGTCTCCTCCGGGAACGTCAGTGTGAGCTCTTCCAGGAACTGGAGCAGCATGTCGTTGAAGGACGCGACGATGCTCCCACTGGTCATGTGAAGGGGTGGCCATAAAACAATGCGCCGAGACGAACGCGGTCACTTGGTCAGCGCTGCCTGGCAAGACAAACAAAATATGGTTCTTCCCCCATGAACAACCGCGCGAACAAACGGATGAAAACAGACAACGCGACGCTCGTGCTCGACCTGGAGCGTGCTTACAGAATGACGACGAAAGGATCATTGGCCATGCTGATGGGCAGCGCGTTTGCCGACGCCATGCACTCGAAGGTGCCCTGGCCGAACCGGGAGGCCTGCGTGCGCAAAGCCGCCGCTGTGCTCCTGCCGCCTTTCTGTCTGCGAGCGTGTGCGGAGGACACGGAGTGCCTGGTCAAGGCCATGGGCCGCGTGATGACGTCAACTGGACCGTTGGGTTTTGACACGTTGAAACTAATTTTCGCCGACGACGTCACACGCGCGGTCTTGTTCGCCGTGATGGCTGACCACGCCCAGGCCCGTGCCGCGGCAGGAAACGACAACAAACGCGCCCCTTTGAAGCGTCAGTTGCGCCATATCGGACCCCTCCTGGCACAGGCGCGCCTGCGAGGACAAGGATCGTTTGGCAACCTCGACGTGCTGCCGCGGGAGCTGCGGGACAAGATTGCCAATAGCTTAAAGAGCCCTGGATAAAGTCACAAAGCAACCCCATGATCGTCGCGGTCGAGGCGCCACCCGGCGGCGGCAAGGGCTTCCTGTTGAAACACCTCCAGGCGCGGGGGGTTCCCGGCCTGCGGGTCGCGCTGTTGGACGACGACATCAGCAGCCTGCTGGACTGCCAGAACGACCCGGCGCGCTGGGGCCTGGTGACTCAGCTGAGCGTCTTCGCCGCCCACATCGACATGCAGAACCAGGAGCGGCCGGTCGCAGACGCTCTGGTGATGGAAGGATCCCACCACTCCGACGCCGAGTGCCACGCCCGGCTGGCGACCATGCATCCCCAGGAGCGCGCGCTGTACGACGAGGCGACCTCCATCCTGCGCGCGACCCTGCGGGAGCCCGTCGGCCTCGTGGTGTACCTGAAGTCCGACCTGCACACCTGCTTCGAGCGCATCGTCAGCAGCGCGCGCAAGGAGCAGACGGGGATCAGCCTGCAGGCCGTCGCCCAGCACCTGGCCGCGTACGAGGACTTCGTGGCGACCTGCCCGGTCCCCGTCGTCGAGCTGGACTGCCCCGCCTACTTCGAGGACAACGAGCCGCTGGTGACCGCTCTGGCCGACAGGGTGCTGGCGGCACTTAGAGAGGCCTGACGCAGACGAGCCGGTCAAAGGCGATGGCGCGCTTCACCGACATCCACCTGGCCGACCTGGCCTTCAGCCCCGCCGTCAAGGGGCGGCAAGGCGGCAGCAACCTGGTCGTCACGCACGCCGGGAAGCCCGTCGTCTTCCAGACCCCGCACCTGGCGCTGCCCTACAGCATCAGCAAGTGGACCGAGCCGTACCTGAAGTGGACGATGGACCTGAGCTTCAGGGACGCGCCTCGCAAGCCGGCCGTCGCGTCGTTTCTGGAGTGGTACACCGCCCTCGACCGCCGCGTGAAGGAGGAGGCGGTCGAGCACAGCGAGGCTTGGTTCCGGCGGCCGCACACGGCGGAGGAGGTCAACGGCATGTACTGCAGCAGCCTGAAGCAGAACCGCGCCTCGCTGCACCCCAGCCTGCGGCTCAACCTGGGGTCGGCCAGCGGGGAGTGCGCGGTGCCCTTCTTCGACCAGTCCGGCGCGAGAAACACTCGCAACGATCTCGGCAACGACCTCGGAAAACCGCCGGGCCGGATGGGCGTGGACGACGTGGTCCGGGACGCCGAGGTGCAGGTCCAGCTGGAGCTGGTGGGCGTCTGGTTCTTCAACCGCCAGTTCGGGCTCAAGTGGAAGGTCGTGCAAGCGGGCGTGCGCCCACGGACGGCGGAGCCGGTGCAGAGTTTGGAGGAGCCCGAGGAGCTCAGCGAGCTGTCCGGATGCGCGTTCCTTTAGTCACGCGATCAGCTGACGAGGCAGTCCTTGCAGTCGAGCTCGAAACCCAGCGTCTCGTAACGGTCGTACCGCGGAACACCCGTCACATCGCCCCGATACCCCGTGTCTTCCCACATGACCTGGTAGCTGCCCCTGAGCTTGGACCCGTCTTTAGGCTGAGGCGGGTTGGGCAGCACGCACTGGCACGTCAGGTTGACGAAAGCATACTGTCCCGGGAGAGCGCTCATTGTAACGGCTCCAGATATTTTTCACGGCTCTAGGGCAGCAGCCCCTCGCTGCCCCGATATATCGCGCCCGACAGAAGCGCGACCAGCACGATCCCCAACGTGTTCAGCCGGCCGTCGTGGAACAGCTGGGGCACGCTCGTCGCCGCGCGGGGCGCCACCCAGTAGAGCATCGTGAAGACGACGCCCGCCACCAGCAGGGCGTGCTTGTACTGCCACAGCCAGTAGGGCGGCCTAGGAGGTCCGTACGTCTCCTGCTGAGGCCAGGAGGGCACCTGGCGCCGCGGCTGCCGCTCCATCTGCATCTGCTGAGCATAGGACGGGCCGGGCTGCTGCTGCTGGACGTACTGCGCGTAGTCCTCTTGTGTGGGCTGGGTCCAGGAGGCCCCCTGGCCAGGGTCGGGTGCGAAGGTCCGCACCGGCCGGCTGGAGGGTTCAGGCGGCAACATGGACGGCCCCTGGTCGGACGCGGGCGGCGCCGGTGGTGGGACGCCCGCCTGGCCTGCCGCGCGGTCTGTGTGGGTCTGCTTCAAGATGTCGTCGTAGCTCAGGACGGCGCCGGCGGTCGCCGACGGAGCGTCCGTGCGGCTGGTCATGACGGGAGGCGGCAGAGCGGACGCACCGCCCGGTCCCAGCTGCTTCAGCGGGGTGGCGAACGCGTCTCCATCCTGTCCGTAGTTCATTGTGTTCCTGGCGGGTTTTGTTTTGGGGCCAGCGGACGAGGGAGATTGCTCCTCACGCGTCCTCGTCCTCCGTTTCGGACTCCGGCGGCTCTTCCTCCTCCTCGTCGTCGCTCGCGATGAAGCTGGCCAGGCTGGCGCCGTCGTCCGAGCCGTCGTCAGACCGCGTCTCCGTGTAGTCGGAGCCCCCCGAGTCCGAGTCGTACTCGGAGGTGGCGTAGTCGTCTTCCGGCAGCTCGTCGGGCACGTAGGCCGGCGCGGGCGGCTTGCTGAGGCGGCCGGAGCGAGTCCTCGTGGAGCTCATTGTCATAGGGCGCCACATTTTTTCAGAGGCCAGCCGCACGCAGGTGGAGCAGGAACTCCCGCGCCCCGCTGCTCTGGTAGGCGACGTCCATGATCAGCGCCCGCTCGCTCTCCGTCGTCGGCACGAAGACCGGGTTGGTCAGGTAGGTATGGATGATGTCGGGCAGCCGGAAGTCCGTCAGGCGCTGGTGGTACGGGTTGTCGCTGGTGATCAGGGGGGCGACCACTTCGGACGGCAGGGCCCCTCTAGGGACGTCCGCGCGGCACATGGGACAGGTGAAGGACTTCTTGAGCCACCGGGCCATGCAGTCCCGGTGGAAGGCGTGCACGCACGGCAGCAGCAGGCTGGTCCGCGGGCCGATGGCGCGGAAGCAGATCGGGCACTCGGGGCGGTCGTGCACCCCGCACCGGACTCCATCGGGCCGCGAGCGGTAGCGGCAGGGGCGGCCGTCGCGCAGGGTGGCCACGCAGATGAGAGACTCGGGGGGGCGGTCGCTGGGCGGGGGGGTCTTCATGTCGACCTTTCTTAGGGGCCGCCAGGATAATTCTCCCGGAAAAAAAATGTTTTGCCGAAGTACAACAAGCTCATGGTCGACGTCGCCATCCAGTATGCCATCATGGTCGCCTTGGCCTTTGTGATCCTGTCCCACCCCATGATCTACAAGTTCACCGACAAGTGGTCCCGCCAGCTGGTCAAGCAGCCACTGGCCGACGGCGGCTGTCCCAACATCAAGGGCCTGGTGGTGCACGGCGCCGTCGCGGGCGCCCTCGTCTACTACCTGCTGTCCAAGCAGTTCCTGGTGCCCCGCATGGTGGGCATGTAAACGCCAAAACAGTAGAAGTACCCTGTTTGCCCCTGTTTAGCTTCCCTTGTTCAGTGCCTGTACATCCCGCGCTGACGGCAGTCGAACCCTCGCGTGCCGTGAACCCGTTTTCAATCCTCGAGCTGACCTATGGAGCGCTACTGCGGCGAGTTCGGCTACGACCTCGCCCTGCACCTGCCCTTCCTGTACTGGCTGCACCGACGCGGCCGCCTGACCGCTACGGCCTCTGTCGCCGGCACCCGGGAGCTGTACTACTTCAGCCCCGACCACACCGTCCTGCCGGGCGAGCGCTCCTTCCAGAAGGCACCCGGCGCCAACCCCGACTTCTCACGGGCGCGGTTCGACCTGACCGAGTGGTGCCCGCCGCCCTACAAGGACCGCTTCGCCGGCGACCCCGAGGCGCTCGCCATGTGTCGTGACCCGGCCAAACCGCTCCTGATCGTGCACAACAAACACACGCGCGAGTGGGACGGCCCGCCCGTCAACTTCCTCGGCCTGCCGCTCCTGGCGGACCTGCTGAGCCTGCTGGCGCCCAGCCATACGATCGTCTACATACGGCCAGGGGGTTTACACACCGAGTCCCTTGCAAGCTGCGCTTGCGCGGGGTACACGGGCGACCACAACGACGCCGTCGAGTTCGGGGACCACGCCCTGCTGCGCCAACGGTTTCCGGACGTCCATATTTTCCAGGACCTGCTGGCCGCCAGCGCGCACGACTACAACGGGCTGCAGCTGCGCCTGCACGCCGAGTGCGACCGGTTCGTGTCCGTACAGGGGGGCAACGCCGTCATGGCGTCCTACTTCGGAGGGACCAACCTGGTCTACGCCGTGCGAGGACCGGAGGTCAGGTACGGCACGTTCCAGACGCTGTACCCGCGGCTGTCGGGCTGCACGGTGGTACAGGTGGGGGCGCCGTCCGAGATGCTGCGCGAGGCCGCGAAGCGCTTCACGACCCGAGCTTGAGCCTGAGGGCGTCCTCGAGCACCTCCCGGTGCTCGTCCAGGGTCACGCTCATCATGAGGGTGCTGGTGGAGATCTCGTACGTCGCCTTGTGCGGGTCGTGGTTGGCGCCGACGATCGTCAGGAACATGCCGCACCGGCTGGCGTCCCTCAGGAGGGCCTCCGGGTCGTGCTCCTGGATGTACAGCAGGTCGCGCGACAAGGCGATCGGGGGCCCCGCGTACAGCTTCATCGTGAAGTCCTTGCTGTCGTGCACGCGCTCCGGCCACCGGCCGTTCATCTCGCGGTAGTTTGACAGGGAGTTCGCCGTCAAGTTGGCGTCGTGCTTCCCCCGGAAGGCGAACAGCAGCGTCTGCGTGGCCTCGGGCCGCTCGGGGTCGTCCCGCTGAGGTGCGTGCAGGCCGAAGTAGGTGCCGTTCTCGCGGTGGCGGATGCACCAGACGCGTCTGGGTAGGGCGGGGCGGGGCGAACGAGGCGGGTTTGGGCGGCGCGGAGGCTCGGAGGGCGGACGCGGCGGTGGCGGAGCTGGAGGGGCCAGGAGAGAACAGGGACTCCTCATCGTTGAGCTTCTGAGTGCTGAGGCAAAAAAACCTTCTCTAAGCCCATGAACAAAACGCGTGAACGACAGATCGCCGACTTGCCCCCCGAGATGATCACGGAGGTCGTGCGTCGACTCAACACCCCCGGCAACGCCGAGCGGGCCCGGGCGGTCGCCAAGGCCTGGCTGGCAGCCAACAAGCCGGCGAACGCAGCCCGAAAGGCGACCCGGAGGGCACAGGTGCTGCAGGCCCTACAAGCCGCGGAGCGCTGGTTGCGGGAAGACACGGTCGAAGACCGTCGTGTGGTCATACGTAGCACCCCCCCGGGACCCGCCGAGCTAACGGTATTCGCCCGTTTTGAGCACTACTTTGACCAAGTCAACCCCAGCTTGGTCTGGAAGGTCGACCTCATCCGGGCAGACGAAGACGACGAGGGTTTCCAGTTCTCGACCCGTCAGACGATCTACCCCCGCCCAGCCGCGACGGTCGTCATGGACACAGAGGTCGCAAGCTATTTCGGTCCGGACGACGTTGGGCCCGGTGGTATACAGCGGCTGTGGACTCGCATGTTCTTTGCCAGCAAAGACCCGCGCGGTGTGTTGGCCGGGTTGATCAGCCCCAATTCAGGCGAAGCCCTCTCCCGCGCGATGGCTTTCTGCAGGCTGAACCCTGCGTTCAAAATCGATCTATGGGCACGTCCCAGGCGTGACGCACCCGCGAGACACTACTACCAGTACGGCTCTGGCTTCGGTCCCTGGCCCTCAGCGTTCGAGGAAGTGTTGTATGTGAGCGTGTACACAGACGATTACGCGCTAGTTCAGACCATATACCCGGTAGCAACGGGGGTGGTCTCCAGGGAGGAGGACGGCTGGTTGTCAAAGGACGTCAAGAACGGACGAGTCGCTGCTCTGCGAAGGTTGTCGGACGATGGACTGCTGTACCAGGGCGATCCGGAACTTTTGGCACGCCTGCTGGCGGTGCCAAGCAGACCAGCTGCGCCAAACGCAGTGCCAGACGCGGGCCGGGCGCCGGGAGGGACCGCTCGGCAGTTCACCGGCGCCAGCGGGAAGACGTACAACCTGTCGATGAACGGGGTGCTGGGCCACAGAGCGATGCAGGCCCAGCTCAACGCGGCCAAGGCGAAAGGCAAACGGCCGGCCAACTCGTCTGTCTACTTAGGGACCCGGTCGAAGCGGTCGAAAGCATAGGGGGACCCGATGCGGATCAGCATCGAGGGGAGCGTGGCGTCCGGCAAGAGCGTGACCCTAGCGGCCCTGGCGGCGGACGGCTGGGACGTGGTTCCCGAGCCGGTGACCGAGTGGACCGAGCTGCTCGAGCTGTTCTACAAGGACAACCAGCGCTGGGCGTTCGCGCTCAACACCAAGGCCCTGCTCTCCTTCGTCCGCGTGCCCGACGACCCGGACCGCACCGTGATCGTGGAGCGCTCGCCCTACGCCTGCCGCCACGTCTTCTCGCAGCTCCTCTTCAACGACGGCGCGATGTCGGCGACCGAGTGGAACCTGTTCCGCCTCTTGCACGAGCGCGTCGGCTGGGTGCCGGACGTCGTGGTCTACCTGCGCACCACCCCCGGCGTGTGCATGAGCCGCCTGCAGCAGCGCGGCCGGCCGGCGGAGGCCCCGGTCACCATCGACTACCTCAACAAGCTCCAGTTCCAGCACCTCAACATGATCAAGTACTACCCCGGCACCGTGTACGTCGTCGACGGCAACCAACCCTTGGACGACGTGATCGCGCGCGTCCGGGAGATCCTGCAGGGCTACAGGGCCCAATAAAAACCCGTGGTCGACCTTATGCCCGCCGTTTTACCCGATGACCTGCAGCGGCACATCTGGCGCAAGTACTTCTCCGAGCACGTGCTGCCGGAGCTGACCGGCTACGTCACCGACCGCCCCCCCGTCTGCCTGGGCTGCGTGCAGCACGGCTGCCCCTGCGTCCACTGCGCCGCCCTGTACTACCGCTACGCCCGCGGGCCGGGCTTCCTCAACTACCGGCAGACCATAGTGCACGACCTGCTGGATGGCGACCGCCGGACCAACCTGCTGACCTGGCTCATCAACCGCCCCGACAGGACCCCGATCGACCTGGTCGACACGGCGTTCCTTGTCGAGACGAAATGGGGCGGCAAGTGCAGGCGGCAGTGCGTCGGCTCGCCCGGGATATCCTCTGGGGGTTCACCATGACGGGCCTGCACTTTGACCGCGAGGCCATCAAGGCCGTCGACCTCAGCGCCCTGGCGGACAAGGTGGCGTGGCACCCCAACTCGCAGTACTTCGACCTGCCGCCCGGCACCGAGCACTACAAGCTGCTCGCGCACGTCGCGGCGCAGGTGCAGGACGGGCTCATCCTGGACATCGGCACCTACCTGGGATTCTCCGCGCTGGCGCTGGCGACCAACCCGACCAACCGCGTGGTCTCCTTCGACCTGGTCGACTGTAAGCTGCCGAGCGTGCCGCCCAACGTGGAGCTGGTGGTCGGGGACATCACGACCGGCGCCTGGGACGACCTGATCGCTCGGGCCAGCCTGGTCATGCTGGACGTCGACCCGCACGACGGGGTGCAGGAGACCGCCATCGTGGCGCACCTCCGCAAGGCCGGGTTTAGAGGACACCTGCTCTGCGACGACATACACCTCAACGCCGGCATGCGCGCCTTCTGGGCGTCCCTCCCCGAGCCCAAGCAGGACCTGTCGGGCGTCGGCCACATCACCGGGACGGGCTATGCAAGCTATGCTTGACACGGTCCTGCTGGTCGCAGATGTGATCGGGTGGGTTGTCATCGCGGGGGTCTTCCTGCTTGCGACTTACACGATGAATTCTATGTGCAGACCGTAATGATCGATCTGATCGTCGTCGCGGCTTTCGCGCTGGCCCTCGGCCTCAGACAGCTTATCAGCCCTTGTAAACCCGGCCTGCCGGTCTCGACGCACGCGAAAGTCCTCGGGCCGACTCAAAAGACAAGTACGCTCAGTGGCTCAATCGACCCGCCCATGTGAACCTACGGAGCAGCCAGCCACGCCTTCTTCAGCCGGTTGTGCGCCGTGACCTTGTACTCCGCCTTGATGGGGTCCAGCGCGTTCAGCTTCATCAGCGTGTACAGCCCCGCCAGGTCCAGGTTGCACTCCGAGCACGCCTGCTTGAGCGCCGCCATCCCCTGCTCCGTCGTCGCCCCTTTGATCAGCCCGTACAGCTTCTGCCGGAGCACGTGCAGGGAGGCCGCGTCGCCCGAGATCCCCTTGTCCAGCAGGGCCAGGCGCAGGGCGACGTGCTGCTTCTTGCGGGTGTAGCTGTTGCTGATCTTGCTCCACAGGCTGCCGAAGCGCAGGGCGCGCGTGGTCTTGCGGCGGACGCGCAGGCAGGGCGTGACGGTGCTGGCCATCCCCAGGTGGTCGTACAGGGTCCACTGCTGGTCGCCGAAGATCCGCTGCTCGATCACGTCGCCGTGCGAGATGGAGTCGGCCGCGCCGGCCGCGACGTGGATGTCGG
>Ga0247770_1002380_pt1 | contig 10317 bp, 14 predicted proteins | sample UWRJL136409B6_FD_179943 | JGI IMG/M metagenome (GOLD analysis project Ga0247770, IMG submission 179943) | Plant litter microbial communities from Arlington Agricultural Research Station in Wisconsin, United States - UWRJ-L136-409B-6 | ecosystem: Environmental > Terrestrial > Plant litter >... | reverse complement strand
CAAACGGACATAAGTAAATAAAACCATGAGCGAAACTGAACCAAGACAACGCCTAGAGAGCCGCTTTTTTGACCTGAGTGCAAGGGTAGAAACCTTATTCTGGCTAAAGGCTCAAATGCTTGAGGCAGAAAACTGTAGCGATGATCTAAAAGAGTTTTTGCAACAGCTGGAGGCGGATAAGCTGCCAACTTTGTTTGGCCTAAGCGGTAAAGCCGCAGAGGCAATTGGGGAGATAGACGATTGCTACGATCAATTCTCGGATTTGGTCGAAATCCTAACGGACCTCAACGTTAATGGGGTTCTGTTTGAGGTCATAGGCCCCATCTGGGAGCATCGGCCTGGGAAGCCAGGCACATTGTGGCGATCGCGTGTCGAGGCTATTGAGCTAGGGTACAGCCCCACCATGGAGGGACTGGAAGACGCAATCCATAAAGCTTTAGATCGGTTGGAACCTAGATTGAGGGTAGAAAAAGAATGAGTGATTATTTAGAAGACAGGAAAAAAGCGGAGGCTGATTGCCTGAATCATGCCAAAACTTTCGTTGAAAAGGTCCAAAAAGACAGCAACACCACCAAAGTCAATTTTGATGTTTCCATTATTCCCAGGGCGATCGCCGAGATTTTTGATCTGCTGAGCCACCAGGAGGAAGACCCACGTAGCTTCTATTTTGAGAATGCCATTCAGGATTATGCGGGGCTCAAGCTATCGCGCTGTGCCCCCATCATTGAAGCTTTTGGCAATCAGCTAAAGGAGGCTGGGGCTATTTCGCTTGAAACGAGGGTCGATGTCGGCTCCTGCGATCGCTACGCCTATTACCTCTGCGGCCCTCAGTGGCGGCAGGGGTTAGTGTTGCAAACTCAATCGCGAGACTTTTTGTTTTTGATGCGCTGGGGCAGTAGCGCTAAGCAATCCCAAGCAGATTACGACAACTGGGATGAACCCGTTTGCAGCAACATTTATGCCCCCCAGGTCTTTGTCTGCCACTGCACGTCTGCCAATGCCCCCGTTTACGCTTTCCGTGAACACGGGGCTAGCACGCAGCCCAGCTGGACTCAAGAGTTTGCTTTGTTCTGTCGGGACCAGAGCATTCGTGGGGCACTGCCTCACATCAGTGAACTAAGCTACGCGATTGGCAATTTACTCTCGACCCAGCTGACCTTTACTGAGGAGCTTGCTGATGACTAATCCAAAGTTAAAGGCCTACTATGTGGCCGAGCTGCCCGATCATGAATATGCCAGAGTCACCTTTGGCTACTGCGAAAACCATCTCCGCCATCGCTGGGGGGATGACCTGTGCGAGCCGCCGCCGATCGATCGCATTATCGAGCGACGGCCAGATCTAGATATTTGGGTTCGCATAGGTTATGTTCCTCCCCTGGAGCTGGTTTACCGAGAGGGCTTTCACTGGCCCTGCGCCAACTGCGGCTCTATCATCACGCGGCACACCCTCGAACCAGTGAACACTGTTATAGAAAATGGGAAGCATCTCTACTGCTCACGGGCCTGCCATGATGAGCACCAGGCGCGGCGATCGCAGCAGCACGTCATTCGTCAGCAGGTAAAGGCCTGGCTGCGCAGCCGCTACCCTGGCATCAGAGGCACAGATGAGGGCTATCTACACGTCAGTTTTCGCGACTGGCCCAACGTCAGGGTTAGTTTTTACTTCCCCGGCGGCATTAGTGCCGTCGATTGGGAATCCCGAGACCCTGAGATGCTCGATATGTACGTCCATGACGTGATTGCCTGGGTCGACCGCTATGGTGGTAGCCCGGAGATGCAGGCGATCGCGGCGGCCCGGCAGAGAGATCTTGACCGAAAGCTGGAGCAAGATGAGCAAACGCCATCAGTACATTAATCTCCTGAAGCGGACCCTGCCTAAGCTAGGGGTACCCGTTTATGAGTTGCCTGGTACAGCGATCGCGCCCTCCGGTTGTCGCTGGCCAGGCCTGTGGCTAATGCCGGATGGCGTCTACTTCATTCGCCGCTACGGCATTAGCCCCGGCAGGCTCGGTCATGAGGCCGGGCATTGGGCTCTTTGCTCCTCCGAGGACCGAGCCAAATTGGCCCCTGGCTGCCTGCTGGATATGGATATCGACAGCTTGGGCACCGATATGGCCGCTGAGGCGTGGGCTGGAGCTGCGGCCCACGCCGCTGGCATCGACATGGAGCAAATGTTCACTGACGTTGAGGATTATTCCCTCAAGGGCGTAGGGACGGCCTTCGACTCCTACAGCCTTGGCCTGACCATTGCAATCAGGTTGATTCAAAAGACTCACCCCGGCGTCACCATACTTCGCATGATGGATATGTCCTATAGCTATCCAAAGATGGTGGTATGGGTGGCCGGGCCCGAGCAAGCCAGGCTGTGGAGAGATTTTGAGAAAGAGGTAAAGCAATCGCAAATGAGGAATTTAGAATGAGCATTCCAGACGAAAAGAAATCTATTTTTTACTACCGCCCCAAGCCAGGCGACCTGTGGGAGTTTAAGCTCCCTGGCAAACGGAAACAGACAAAAGTTGTTGGGCGAATTTATAGCATTTGGTATCGCTTAAAGGCTGGCAGACAGGGAAGAAAACCGACAGTCCATTGGGCACGACTGCCAAAGGGTCGCTATAGCAGCATTCGAGTCAAGTGGCTGCTTAAATACGGTCGGCTCGTCAGGAGGCCCGGCCAGTGATTGTTGTATGGAGCGATGTCTGGTGTGACGGAGTCGGCTGCACATTTTCAGTCGACGGCCACATGGGAGTCGAAGTTAAAAGGCGTGAGGCTCGAAAGACAGCTAAGTTGCATGGATGGGGAACGGTTATTGATGACGGAACTCTGAGAGACTTATGCCCTGGTTGTTTAGCTCAATATAAGCAGAAAGATGAAAATCCCTAGATGGCTTAAACGTGCCGAAGTTACGGCAATCACAACGCTAAACGACTCCGAAGCCTTGGTTACGCTCTGGGTCAATCCATGGCATCCCGTCAACTGGCTGAGCAAACTTAAGTACGCATTCCTTTTCAGAATTTGGTACAGGATTTTTCCTGATAAAAACCCTCAAAAAAACTACGTCACAACGACGCTGGAGGTAGACGATCATGCTGAAAGTTAAAACCTATCGCGTAGACTCTGCGACTGGCTACTCAATAGCGATAGGAGGTGAGATCCTCAGGGCTAGGCTTAGGTGTCAGCGGCGCTATGCGATGTCTGAGGCAGAACTGCTTAGCTGCTTCAGACCCCGGATCGCCTAAGACTTCAAGAGCTTCTTCATATTCAGAGCTATTAGGGTCTAGCCCGTTCATCACGTTGTGAACTGCCTTTAGGCCATTGTATTCAGTCATAATTCGAGGGGTAAAGGATGCCTGAGAACGAACAAGTAATAGTTATTTCATCACTTCGCCACCTGGATGCCATGGTGGCTGAGCACCTCTTTAGCTGGCGGTGGTGGCTTTTCCCTCAAAACCAAGAGAATCCTGCCTGGCCTTGGGGGAATATGCTGCAACCTCCCGAGTTTTCGCCCCATCCAATCAATAGTCTCTTAACTGTGCCGTGCGAGACGGCACCTGTCTGCCAAGCCTGGCTTGAGGACAAAATAAAAGGATCGACTCTACTCCCTCGCCACACCACCTCGGCTCAAATAGAGCCAGTCATAAAGAACCGCGAAGAGGCGGGATACTTCTGGGAGTTCTACCAGGAAAGTGATGCTCTTATGCGCGGAGCGTGGACCGTTAGACTCCTCAGGCTAGATAGCCTTGGAGAAAGGCAGATAGCAGCTTCTGCTCACCACGCTGATTTAGCTGTCGCTTGTAGCCTCACTGCCCTGGCCAGTGCCGGTTTCCAGATTCGGCTGAATCTGGATTAACCTTTGCGACGTTTCCCGTTGGGCAGCGTCAAAGTTTTTACGATGGAGGCGCGATCGCTGGTTTGTCGGGGCTGTCAGGCTTGCGATCGCTTTTAACCATCAAGGTGCAGCTGTTCAAATTCCTGGCTGGCGACTGCCTTGCCCCAGTACCAGCCCTGGGCCAGGTCACAATCCATTTCACGCAGGCAGTCAGCCTCCGCCGCGTCCTCGATGCCTTCGGCAATTACCAAAAAGCCCAGGGAGTGAAACGTAGAGACCAGGCCTTTGGTTAAGTGCCTTAGAGAATCATTTTTGTGAATGCCTGCCACGATCGCCCGATCAAGCTTGACCAGCAGGCGGCTGTTAGCCCCTGGGGCCAAGGCCATGATCATCCAGCTCAGCTGAGTGCCGCTACCGCCTCCGGGGCCAGCAAAATCATCCAGCAGTATGCTCAGATCGCTTTGCATCAGTTTTTGGAAACTGGCATCAAGCAAAGCTAGGTTTTGGCGCAGTTCTTGGCCTGCTGTCTGTAGTTGCTCGGTCGCTTCTACGGCGATTAAATGCGATGGGATATTCGCTTCAGCAAAAATGCTGTGCAGCCATCCAGCTGGATCATCGCGTTTTAACGACTCTTGGGAAAGATTAAAACTAATCCAGCCATCCCACCGATCTTCCCAAAGTTTTGCCTGCCGGCAGACATGCCTTAATTGCATGTCGCAAAACTGACGGCACAAGGCCGGGGAGTCCTCGATTATTTGCATGAACTTTGCAGGGAAATCAACGATCCCGTCATGCTCCCACCGAGCTAGGGCCTCAGCCCCAACCAGCGCACCAGATCTCAAGTCGATGATTGGTTGAAAGTAAGGAACTATCTGCTTCTGGTGAACGGCATTCGCCACCTCGATTTCTAGGGCTATTCGAGCTTCAGCCGCTGCACCCCCGTGCACTCGATTACGGCCAGCCGCTTTGGCTGCATAAAGAGCCGTGTCGGCAGCGCTTAGCAAATCCTCGGGGCTGCCAGAATAAGCGGTGGCCACGCCAATGGAGCAGCGTAAATTTATTGATGCGCCACGATAAACAACTGGCTCAGTGGTCATGACGGTGTGTAGTCGATTGGCTGCTTTTAGGGCTCCCACGGCATCAGCACGAACAATTACCGCCAGCTCATCACCCGCCCAGCGCACCTCAATATCGCCGCCGCGAGAATTGCGGCAAATGCGATCCGCCGCCTCCCTCAGCAGCGCATCGCCCGCCTGGTGGCCAAAGCGATCGTTAACGGATTTGAACTCGTCTAGATCAATCATTAGCAGACTGATTGGGCCTGGGTCTCGCGCTTGCTCCACAAAGAATCGCCCCAGGCACTCGTCGAAAAATCTTTTATTGTAGAGACCCGTTAAACCATCTCTATACACTAATTCATCAACTTGTCGCCGTAATTCCTGCGTTTGCGACACGTCCTTCCAAATCATTAATGCTTGGTAAGGTGGCTCACCCGGCAGTGCCGCTATGTCGGGCACAGCGCTAAGGGAGAACGTCAACCAGCCCTCTTCTCCACACGGTTTTGGATAGGCGATTGGGTCATCCTGGGTAAACTCCTCCCCTTGCCACAGCGTTGCCTGATGGAGTGCTACCCAGTCGGGGCGGCCTTCCTTGAGACCAGGGAACAAACCGTAGTGGCTATCTCCTGCCGAGGGAGAAATGCCGTATAGGTTCTCGAAGCTGGCCGACCACTCCTGATACAGCAGATCATTGCCTTTCGCCAGCACAAGCGCTGTTCTGGGTGGGAACGATGCAAAAATCTGACTCAAAACCTGCTCTTTAACTTCAGAGTCGAGCAACCTTTTAGTCGAATTAGCCAGCGATTCAGCCGACATTACTCCGCCGATCGCGCTAATCGCCGAAATGATGGCCGTTACCCAATCCCAGGGCTGGTGCATGCCCGATCGCCAGTGTAGCCAATGGCCCCAGCCACAGGCGGACACGAACAAGGCCAAAATCACCAGCGCGATCGCACCATCTTCAGGCATTCGCCGCCAATTTTGATGCCGCAGAATAATCCAGAACGCTACTAGGGGGATCGTTCCGTATGAAAGCGCAGTGATCAGGTTGGACGCTGAATGGGTCATAGGCTAAAAGTTTGTCGTTGCCACCTACATCAACGATATAAGTTTTGTCGCTATTACATACCGGGGAAAGCGCTGCCGGCCCCGCCGTTCCAGACTAATGCTCGCAGCGCTGGCGTGGGCGGCTTGCGCCAGGCGGCAGACTGGTCAAAATCTGCATAAGCGCCAGTGTTGTAGGCGCTGCCATAGAGATTCATTCGATTGAGCGAAAATGGCTGGGTTTCGAGGCCGTTGAACAACCCCCCGCTGTGACTAGACACCACCCAGTCAGCGCCATTAACGGCTACGCCCATCTGGCCCAAGGGTGGGTTTACAAACGCCTCAATCACATACCAAGGGTCAACAGCCAGCTGAGTATGCCAGGTCGCTACGCCAATTGCCCCGGCACCTGATAACCCATTATTTGAAATGATCCAGTTCAGAATTCCTGAGGGACTAATCTGAAACATATACGAGCGATTATTGGAATCAAATGCGTAGCGCCCGTAAAAGCTGGGCGACCCACTGAAACTGTAAAACCTCGCCCTCAAGAACAAATACAAAGGCTGTTGTCCGCCTCTGAAAACCCAGTCGTTATTGATAAAGTAGTCTCCGTCGCTGCCGCTGAGCGCCCGAGCTGTGCCCTGCACGCCGGCAACGCTGCTAGAGCTGCCGTACAGCGTGAGAGGGTAACGACCCATCCGGTCAACGACGTTATTGTCGCTCGGCTCGTTAAAATCCCACCACCAAAGCAATCTGTCTCGCGGGTTATCAGGCTGATCCCACGCAGTAGGGAACGACCGTGTAGGCACGGTGGTAATGACCCGCGCCTGTCCCTTAGTGATGCGTATGTTATTGAGCCTGCATTGGGTGTATTCAGTGACGTTGTCAGAGATGATCGCTCCAATCTCTAGCCAGTCAACTTCTACCTTGATAGCGGCGCTGTTGGAGGCCGTAGAAATATTGCCGCCCACGTTAAACGTCCAGGTTGAACCGTTGCGGCTAACGGCAAAATAGGTAGGGGTGTTGAGGGGGATGGCCACCGCCGCCGATTTTACAGACTGGTAGCCAACCCCGACGCCTCTGAAATCGAACCCCAACTGGGTGCCGTTGTAGTAGAGGAAAAATTCTCCTAGCGCCTCGCTGCCGGTATCAGCCCATTTTGAAATCAGTACGCCATCTATTCCGTTGACGGGCAACACGGAGAACGTGACCACGCCCTCCAAGGTGAAGTTGCCCCCGCCGAAGCTAAAGGCCTGGTCAGCACCCACCCGAAGGCATTGGTTAGAGCCGTTTATGGACAGCTCGCCTGCGTTGATTGCCGCGCTCCCGATATTGACGACCGAAAACCCCAAGGGGCCATGGTCCTTGAGGTCGTCCGTCAATGTCAGCAGCAGCGACACTTTATCAAAGTAAGGATCAGTTGCCACCGCTTCAACAGGGGGTGGCAGCGTTGCCCCGGCGAACAACCGCAAGCCCTCAACTGAGGGCTGACCTACAATTTTGCCTGGGTAAACTTGCAGGCCTAGGAGGTTGTCCACGGGTAGTTAGTCCAGCGATAGGGTCGGGAAAAAGTCTTCCCCTAGCTCAACTAGGGGAAGGGTGCGCAGTATAGGCGCACAGTTAAACCAGTTATCGCCAGGGCGTATGTCGGTCAACAATCCACTGGGCAGGGTGAGCACGGTCTGCTCTGGATCAGCGCTGGGCAAAAATCCAAGCCCGTGAAGCTTGGCGGCCATCGCCTCACCCAAGGGCAGTGTCTCTACTGGGTCGAGCCCTTGGCCGGGATCTAGCATCTGGGTAATGGCCTCTAGCTGCGTCTGGTTGATGATTAGTCGCCAGGCGGCAATTAGGGCTAGTTGTTCCTCGTCAAACCCGTCGCCGCCAGGGCGCAGCGTAGACCCCAAAATCTGCTGCTCCGATGGAGATAGATCCTCAAACGGACGGGGTGTTTCACGCAGCAGGGCGAGTAGTTCAGACTGGGCGTGGTTTAGCATTTTAGCCTCCAAAGTAGGGCAACATTAACTCATTGAAAATTGTCTGCACCGTGGCTATGTTCACGGCTTGGCCGTGCCACATTAAGCCTAGGGTTGCATTTGTCCAGGCGAACGATCCGCCAACCTGAAATCCGCTCAGAGTCCCGGCAGCGGGCGCGGCAGTAGCGGCCAGGGCGGTAGTCTCCACGGCTGAGCGGCTAACAGTGTGATGAACTTCGTTAGTGTTTAGACGGCTCCAGCCAATCAATCCTTGAAAAGCAGGGACCGTGATTGCCACGTTTGAGAACGACCGATAGGTGATGTTGCTCGGCCCAGTGCCTAGAACGATGATCGAAAGATTCGATACTCTGCCGATCAGACCGCTAGTGACCAGTGGCCCCCAGGCCCACACTCCCATACTGGCGTTTGGGTTGACCCGGCTGGTACCCAGGCCCAGGCTTTTCTGCGAGGCAGACAATCCCTTCATGCCATTGGCGACCAGGTCGCCCTGAACAAAATTGAAGTTGGTGCAGCTCCCCTTCAGCGGTTTCAGCGCACCCGCCAGCAAATTGGCTTGAACAGGGATGACCAGGCTATCTATCGCGGACCAGTTGCTCAAGCCTGAGACTAGGCTAGGAGTGTTTTTAAGTCGCAGCACCGCCCGATTCACTGCCGCGGCCCAGGTCGGGGCCGGTTTGTCGTTGACGGACTGCCTGGCATCGAGCCAACTGCGAACGTCGGCATCAAAAATCATGCCGGGATATTGGCGATAGCGCCTTTCTACGGTCCTGCTTTGCGCCATATCAGCCCGTCACCGAGTCGATCTGAATGCTGGTCAGAGTGCCGGAAACGAGAGTAATCTTCAGCTCTTGCCACTGACCAGGCTTGCCGCCATAGAACAATCCACCCGTGTCCGTGGTTACGGAAATGTCTGATTCGATAGGTGTGTGGTAGCCTGCCAGACTGCCACTAAGCCGCAGCACCACCGTTCCCGATCGCCCCGTAAGGTTCCAGGTGACATTCAGCCATGAACGGCTGTCTGCCATGCTGAAGGTCGCCGCAGTGAGCAAGGTGGTGAGCACTTGCTGTGCCGTAGCCGGCGCTGGCAGGGCGGGCAAGTTGCTCACCGCAACGGGTTCCGCGACCGCCTCCTGGAGTTCTATTAGCGCGTCGAGCACTTCGCTATAGAAAGCAATCGTTACCGCTGCATCAGGACCATTGCTTCCCCCGCCGCCACTAGCGCTGGCTTCCAAAATCCCTTTGAGCAGGATAAGTGGCAGAAAAGAAATTTTCTCCTGGGGGTAATCATCAACCCAAGTTTCAAAATCTGAGGCCAGTTCAAGAGCAGTAGACATAGGCCTTCCCGGCGGCTAAAATGCAGCATACTCAGTCGAGTATAGTGCTGCTTTCCCGCCGCACGCCGTTAATCTACATTTAGCAAGAATTCAGCCGGTCGAATTCCTGCATCACCAAAAAGTGATTTATTCCATATTTAGGCCAAATCGCGATCGCCCCTTCCGAGACTCCTGAGAAGAGGGAGTTCCAGGGCTTTGAATAGTTGCGTCGCAACGCAACTGGGCGATCGCAGTATTTAATTTTTTGCCAGTCTTTACCGGCGATCGGCGGCAAAGACTACCATTGTGGGGTTAGAGGTACCCCATGGCCCAGCCCGCATTAGTAGAATCACCGTTCCTGCTGCTTCCCTACCAGCAGCGATGGTATGCGGACGACAGCCCTGTCACGGTTTGCGTAAAAAGTCGGCGGATCGGTATATCATGGGCCGAAGCGGCAAAAGCGACCATGAAGGCATCCCGAAATGGACAGAAAGGTCTATCTACGGTATACCTCTCCTACAACGAAACCATGACAAGACAATTCGTTGAGGATTGTGCGTTTTGGATCGATAAATTCCAGATTTTTTCAACCCAATTCAACGAAATTGTAGTCAAAGATAAGGACAAAGATGTCCTTACGTTTCGGATTACCTTTGCCAGTGGACATGAGATTGTTGCGACTAGCAGCAACCCTAGCAACATCCGATCAAAAGGTGGTCGGGTTGTTATTGATGAAGCCGCTTTCGTACCTGATTTGAACGCATTGCTAGCCGCTGCGATGCCTTTGCTTATCTGGGGCGGCCAAGTTGTTGTTATTTCAACTCTAAACGGGGTTGGTGAACCTTTCTTTAAGCTGATCAACGAAATTCAGCAGGGGAAGTGGGATTACTCTCTACATATTATTGATCTTGACCAGGCTTTAGAGGAAGGGCTCTATCAACGCATCTGCTTTGTTGGCGGAAAGAAATGGACGCAGCTTCGGCAAGATCGCTGGCGTCAGCAGTTGATCGATCGCTCCCCCGATGCCGATCAAGAGTATTTTTGTAAGGCAAAATCATCGACCAACCAATATCTACCCG
>Ga0247770_1002379_pt1 | contig 10328 bp, 12 predicted proteins | sample UWRJL136409B6_FD_179943 | JGI IMG/M metagenome (GOLD analysis project Ga0247770, IMG submission 179943) | Plant litter microbial communities from Arlington Agricultural Research Station in Wisconsin, United States - UWRJ-L136-409B-6 | ecosystem: Environmental > Terrestrial > Plant litter >... | reverse complement strand
GATGGGGGAGGGGAGATTGTTAGTGCGGGCATGCCCACCGTGGGTGCAGGGTATGGCAAACCACTGTCCTTTACATGTCCCAACCGTTGAAGTCTTCAATGGCCCTTTATCCCTAGCAATCCTAAAAGAGGAGTAACTAACGGTTATGTACAATCAGACCCTGGGCTACGTTTGAGGGACTAAGATCAAGGGATGACAGGGTTATCATCCACGCTGACTTCAGTGAGCAACTCCCTTCCCCAGTTGCCATCACACGGGCACTCCCACTGACATCCCCAAGCCATGAGCAACATCCTCTACAACTCCACATCCGGCCGCATCACCGCCCTCATCGACTACGACTTCTCAACCATCCCCCACCCATCATACGAATTCCTCCGCTCCTTTAGCGGTGCAGGCGGCCAGTTCCGCGGCTGGACCGACGACGAGGAAAGCGAGCAGGCAGCGCTTCGACACGCCAAACTGCATGGCTTCCCGTCTCCGCTGCCACTGACGAAAGAAAATGGGGTGAATTGGGAGATGGCCAAGGCCTGGGAGGACGCGCTGGAAGGAGCCGGAGCGAGACGTCCCCGGAATATAGAGGGTATTGAGGGCGTCGCGGATATTGATACCATTTTGCGCTCAATCCTGCCGTGGCGCTTGACGAATGAGGATATTGTGGCTATCCAAGAGAGGGAAGGCGTGGAGAGCATTTGGCAGTGTAAGGAAGAGAATGAGGTCTACTTGGGTAAGCTTTTGGCGCGCTTAGGGTTTTGATATGCTCTGTCGTGGGCTTTGGGCTTTTGAGCAGTCTGGAAGCGGTGGAGAATCAGTTTTGTAGTTTGGTCGTGGTAAGGTGAAGGGACTCGGAGTCTCTATTCTATATAAGTCGGTGGTTTAATCAGCATTGTCTACTATTTGCAAGCAACACATGTGGCTGTCTTTCCTATGATTTGAAAATCAAAGTTTGCATTGATTTTCATGGGTGTTTGCCTTCACGCTAGCAGAGCGCAGACACAGGCGGCAAACTCGCGAGCACTATTTCGTTCGGGACTTTGTTCCCATCTGGAGCCCTACTATTATCAGAAAGACTGCCAGTCCCCGCAGCTTGCTTGACTTCAATCAGTGGCACGGTAAACGCCCAAGCAGCTAGCACACAGCGAACGATATCAGCACAGTCAGAAAGCTCGATCGCTGGTTGCCCCATGAAGATCTTGTGGTGGTTCTTTGGGTCGTCAAGTTTACCAATGAGCTTTTCCAAAACTGCTCCCAAATCTTTGTTTGCCAGCTCTGTGTCAATAAAGGTTTGATTAAGCTCCATCGCAACGGCAGATTCATAGACCTTTTGAATTCCTGATATAGCAGCTTCAAAGACGTCGTTTTCGTCTACTGATGTTGCGGAGCCTGGGTCCTTTGTATGGTCTATGGCCAGCGCGACGACTCTTCCGAGGAGGTTCGAGTACCGGGCAAAGATAGCGGCTGCATCCGGGGGGTTGCTGTGTTCCGAAGGGAACGTGTAGTTCACAAAGGAGTGTCCGTCGACGTGATATCTCTGTAGCACGTTTTCTCCGAACAAGTTCTCTTCTTCAGCAGGTTTAAGGACCGCCTTTCTGTGGAGTAGATCGATCAGGTTCTCCAGGTTCTCGATGCATCCCTCGAGATTGACTCCGGCCACAGTGAACTTGACTGCCGCTACGACATTGGGGCTGGCCTGTGGTACGAGACCACCAAAGGCAATTCCGGCCACAGCCCGAGGCCACTTGCCAGCTTCTGTCTTGCCGTCTGCATGGAAGATCAAGCCGACTGAAGAGCCGGGGGTGGCTACCGCAGTCCCATAGAAAGCGTCAATGAGTTTGTCGCCTGGTAGGCGGCGCAGGAATTCGAGCGAGTCACCGCCAAACGCCCGCTTATCGACAATTTTGCCGCCAGTTTTGAGGGTATTGTAAACATTGGGTGTGACGTATACTGAGAGGATCCAAGAGTTGTTCTGTGCGAAGGGGACGCTTCCGCAGGCAAGATGTTTCGCCATCAGCGTCGTGTAGCCATCTCCCATTGACGCCGCGTGACGCGGCAGTCGAGACCCCTGGACAACCGAGATGGACCAGGAGGTATCAGCATGGCTGATGTCGAGGGAGAGGCCAAAGCCGCCAACACCGGAGAGGTATAGGGATTGATCGCGCCGGGGGAAGGTCACACCCATGACGATGGCGAGTGCTGCGAGCTCCTCTCTTGTTACACCGATACAAGCCTTGCCTCGTACGATCCACATAGACGTCAGTCGTGATAGCACTCTCTTCACCTTGCGACGTGGCGACATGATGTTGTCATCGGATGTCGCGTTTGAAGGCTCGGTGCCCCCAGGGGGCAGCTCTCGATGCACCTCTAACAGCTTTCCATCGTCGTAGAACCGTTGGCGTGTATGCCACATGCTGGGGATATGCTGTCGTTGGTGGCCGGGCCTCTCGATACGCTTCAAGAAAGTAAGAATGGGTTCCTCGTTCCTCCAGGATTCATCCAAGAGGCTGACTTTGGACGCGATAGAGGTCGCTACCAGCTCGTACAACTTTACCCATGTCTGCCCTGAATGGCTTTCCGGCATGAGGTCCAATACACTGCTCGTCCATGCGCCCTTGTCTCCAGCTTCAATAAGGCTGGTAATCGTAGGGAGCTGGAGGGCCGTGGTTTTGCGGCCCCTGAGCGATTAGAACCATGAGACAGGATGGGCATGAAAGCAGCCGAGGGACGCAGGATTTGATGTGAAGCGCCCCTCATCGTCAGCTCGAACCCGTCGGACGCGCTCTATCAGGAGGGCGGCAACGGCCAAGACGATGGCGAGAAGCCCAAGAAACGTGCCGACCGTCTGTGCCACCACCCATTTGAATTCCGAATCGTCACTGTCGGACCCCGCCGCTTCAACAGGGCTGGGCTGTCTTGCAACACCGGGCATGATGGCGGTAGTGATAACGGACGAGCACGAGAAGGCGACGATAGGTCGATGAAGTAGGAATTGATGCCATTCTTAACATGCATGACCGCGTCGGCAGCATCGAATATCAAGCCAGGCAGCAAGCCACTGGAGATGGCGAGGCTCTGAGGCCTCGAGGGTCGCATCATTTGGTGACAGCCCCCAAGCGACCCGATATTGGCCGAGTGCACATGTGCCCATGTGGGTGGAGGGCAAGACCAGCCGTCTTGCAGTGCGGTACGTTTTCGGGGTAGTCGATGGAGAGCGGCCCATGATCGATAAAGTACCTAGGTACCTGTGCGGGAGGGAGATGGTGAAGGCCAGGCAAGCCTTTCCCCGCATCAACCACCCCACGGCTTGGTAGGTAGGTACTTGAAGGGAGGTGACCCCTTTGTGGGCAAGGCCGCCCTGGACCTTGACCGTGACGTGCCAATCAAATGTCAGTTATGTGAAGTAAGGCGAGACAGGCAGTTCGGTGCCAAGTGACGTGGACAGGCTCTGCGCATGCGGACCACTGGAAGGCAATCTGGAATACTGCGCAGTGCGCATTGCGCGTTGCGCAACACCGACTTTGAAATTCGCCTGCGCAGCACCAAATCGCGCTGATAGTGCCGGGATTAATACGCTCTCGGATAAACGAACATTGAAGAATCGATTGTTGATAACTGTCGAGCGCATCTATCGAGGAACTTATTGCGCGACGGAGTCTTGCGATGAAGGGATTCGGAATCGAGCCCATGTATTTAGTTCGAGGAATCCTAAGATGCTGACTGTAAACAGTATGAATGAAAACATCTGCGATTGAATCTGAAGGAATCCTAAATCCTACCATCCTCAGTCTTTTCTGCGCTAGACATCTTTGAAAACAATGTGCAACAATGCGAGTCCCTCATCGGCGATGCGGTGTGGCTGCACACATGCAGGAGCGACAGCGTGAGCAACCAACCAAAGAATCCGAGTGACCGCAATAAATTCGCTAACATTGAGGAAAAATCAGGCACCAACCTTCCGGCAACTCTGAGACTTACTCATATTCTATGTCGCGGTATCTGGGGGAGGCGTCATCAATTTCGGCGCTGATATCCTTACAAGGGCAAAATGGGACGCGGACGATGGGGCGCAAAAGTGTCGGTGAGGGGATCGCGGAGCTCGAGGACATGCTTGCTGGTAATTTTGGATGTGATTCGTTGAGGTTAGGCCAATCCGAGCCGCAGGGAGTGTAGATGAGTAGAAATGCAATTTCTGGACCAGCACTTGCCCAGCTTGTTTGAGTGCAGTGATCATCAGTTTGGGCGAAGCCAATACGGATGCCAGAATCTGTATGAAGGCATGCAGGAGTGCCCAACATGCCTTAGCATGCACGATCAAGCCTTCCACGCGAACAGCAGACACCTACCCATTTATCTTACCCTCCTCTCCTGCTTCTCCAGGCCCGAAAATTTACTAGAAATCTCTCGCCATCCAATCTTGAAGTCACAATGGCATCCGAGCCCGATTTAGTATGGCCCTCCATTTTTAGGCACCCTCGGGTTTTTGATCGCAATACCGAGGACCTCCCATACCTTAGGTATTTGGACTTGACGAAGCGGGACTCGGACTCGGACGACGAGAACCGGGACCCGGACTCGGACGACGAGAGTGACAGTGGTTTCATATCGAGCAAGGATGCACTGACAGCCAATGAAGCCGACCTAGGCAAGGACGTGTGCAAAAACCCTCCCAGCGCCGTGAGACGCTTTGCCAGTGGTATCCGACGCGAAGATAGCAGCACACATCTGGGACAAGAAGATACAGTTGCTGAATTTGTCGAAAATTCCTTCGCTCGATCGGCGACCGAAGCCCAGGAGTCATCTCGTCTCGTCGCGATTGTTGATGACAGCAGCAACTTCGCTGATTCCGGATCTCCATGGCGTCTACCGGCACACCGTCGCGGCCTGAAATTACGGGAATTTCATGAGCGGCTCAGCAAGCCGGTACGAGAAACGCTACCTATTAAAACAAAAGGGTCGGGACATAATACTGACGGATTGGTTGGTGACTCACCACAGAGGTTTCAAGTTCCCAAAGATATCGACACTAGTACCAAAGCTTCCGACGATGCGGCCGTGTTGAGGAGATTGATGTAGGTTTACTTTTACAGTGATGTCTGTTCGCTGGAAGCAATACCGTTGTATGATGTACAAAGTTCAAACGGGTAGCCAACCATTGTCTTAGATATTTACCTCACCTTGACGCCCCTGAAATGGAAATCCTGGCATCAACAGCGTCGCTGAATCAGCGGGAGACCCTCTTGAATCTCTTCCAACATCATCTCAAGCTGAGACCCTCCATCGGTGTCAACATAAGTGTAGGTGCAAGCCAAACCTATATAATCACATAGTCCAGCGATGAACAGTTGCTAATAGTCACCATAACTACGCAGTCCTCTAGGTTCAGAGTCTTCAATTTCCACATAAATCTCCCGTTCTTTGCCTTACGTAGGCATCGGCGCTTGCGTAGAGACTCTCGCACAAGCACGGACGGCAAGCCCCTCCGAAACTCTTGGGTTCTCGATCCCATTCCAACTCCTGCCCGCCACCCAGATACAGATAGTAAGCTTTGTCTGTATGAGGCACAGATGTCACTTGCCCTTGTAGGACCTGACGATCGTATCTGGACCGCTTACAATGTTGTGGATACCTACTTTGACCAGGGCTTTCCTACAGAATCGGCGAAGCACTGCAATCAAACTTGGAAGGGGATTCAAAGAAACAAGAAACTACAGGTTCCTATCTCTGGGCAGCCCAATCCCGATTCTCGGGAGTACTTCTTGGAAACACTCTATACTGGGACAGAGCGAGTCCGTCTGGAGTACGAAAATGTTCTCTCTATATTTGAGGAAATTCTTCAAAACAGGTATGAAAGTGCTGACACTATCCATCCTATACGTTTGTACGTACTAACCTCGAGTGTTGTTCTCATCGGAAAAGATGCCTTTCAGAGGACAGGCAACAGCAAAATCCTTCTGAGTCGAGTCACCAAGTCCTGGATCACCTGTCGAGAATTCTTCTTTCCTTATCGGAGCTACTGGGTGCTTGGCGTGTCTTTTTGTACGTAGATAGAGGCTATTTTCCTGGAACAGTACGAAAAGGCGACTGCCTTCAGGCCCACAGAAAGTCATTTCAGTTGTTAGAGATGTATTACGAGAAGCTAAGAAACCTGGAGGGGTTGGCGATAGCAAACTGTGAAGCGGTAAGTCAACAAGCCTGGACGAGATCGCTTGACGGGTTTTACTAATTGGAATACCTGCGCCACAGATCGAGAGACGTACTAGGCTGAAGAGTCATGATACTGTGGCCGGCGTCCGCGTATTGGCGGTTCTCGCCATGATATTCGCCCCAATTTCTCAAGTGACGGCCATGTTCAACATGCAGGGCCTCCCTTTAACCCTCAACTTCGTCAGCTTCGGTTTTTCGTTATTGGCTATGGTATTTGCCTATTCAACAGCTTACTCTCTGGCGACGAATTGGGGAGGAACCATCAAGCCCAACATTGGATCAAATCATTTCACCCTCCTTTCGCAGCCTGGTACCAGCCTCAGCCTTGGTCATACTCAAGAGGCAACACCGTCCGAAAAACTTGAGTTAGGCACACAAGAGCCTGCAAGAGAAAGTGACATGCAATCACCTTGGTCTCGAGCAAGCCTCCCAAGAGATCAGGGAACCTCGACCACACTCCAAGAGCACAATACCAACCACGCCCTAGGGGGGACTGGTGATGGAAGCAGATTCGACAAGGCTGTTGAAGAGGACAGCGAGTCTGAGGACACGATGTCTGACGTCACAGACTACACCGACACATCGCTTATCGAGGCCTTTGAGGCGTCCCCAACTCCATTCGATCCGGCTCTATTATCAGTACTCTTATCGCTCAAGGAAGACATAATTCATCGGATCAAACACAAACTGCAGACAACATTAACCCAAGCCGCCGGCGGCTCAAACTCTTCATCAAAGCCGTCAACTTCAAACACCAACAGCTATCCCCTATCTCGGAATGGTTCAAGCCGCCAAAAACGGCCACTCCGTAGGGATGATGACAATAATGGAGACGATGAGCAAAGCGACCGAGATGATGGAGAAAAAAAGAAAAGGCCGAATGCTTCACAAATGTCACAGCGTATAGGTCAACCGAGAAAGCTTGCTTGTCCGTTCTTCAAGCGCTACCCAGACAGCGGCAACCTCCATACGTCTTGCCGGGCTCGAGGTTGGGACACTGGGCACCGAGTCAAGTATGCGTCTAGCTTCCAAAAGAGAAGAGCTCTTGGATAAGTTTGCCTCAGTACTAATTGGGCACCGTCTTAGGGAACATATCTACCGGAAACATCACCGGCCGTCGGCGCACCAGTGTCCCCGGTGCTTCCTCACTTTTGACGACAAAGAGAGACTCGACGAGCACGTGCGCGCCGAGCAGTGGTGTGAAGCAAAGTCCCAGCCTTTGGATGCGGAAAGTGTATACGTCAGTGAAAACCAGTACTTTGAGTTGAAGCAGCGTGAGCGGGGACGGAATGTTCAAGAGGAAGCCCGTTGGAACCGGATCTATACGATTCTCTTCCCTGGCGTTTCGGTAGAGGACATCCCATCACCATGTGAGTGGCACACCAGAATGCAACCTGATGGTCCCTAATTATATACAGATCACCTCGAGAATTTGCTGGCCAATGGAGCTGGTGTGGTGGCATTTCAAGAGTTCATGGAGCGGGAGTTGCCGTCTCGTATCATACCCGACATCGAAAACCACCTGCGTGTTCCGCTAGGGCCCCACGTTGACCTTGGACGCTTTGAACAGACCATACATACGACGATTCGTGAAATATTTGGAGAATACATGGCCGGGCTCGTCTCTGCAGGTCCAGAGTTGGAGGAAACCCCAAGGGCTAGTCAGCCAGTGGAAAGCCTGGCTTCGTTTAGCATTGCTCAGCACTCCTCTTATACTTCCGAGCCCAACAACACCCAGATGGCAGTCGCACACGATTTCCGAATACCACAACCTTCCCTCAGAGTCCCTGATCCCAACAACTATTTATCACCAACGGGATTCAACTTCGGTGGCGGTGACCATTTCTCAACTATGGGAACTTCTGAACAGCAACAAATACTGCATTACGACGCCAATAGTTTCACAGATAATGACCCGCAGCTCGTTCCAGAATTACAGCCTTTCTTGGATGGATCAGAGTCAGCATGGAATGGACCATTTTTCACCCCTCCCTGGAATAATAATTCGGGTTCTTGACTGTCAGAAGGTTGGTAGAATTGAATTCTTGTCAGGGACTTTGTATGTGTCAGTTGAGGATGGGGCTATAATAAACTTTAACTCATCAGTCTTCAGGCCCAGCTCTCTTTTCGCTCTTTTCTCCTTTTTCTCCTTTTTTTCCTTTTTTCTTTACCCCTTTCGGGAGATATCAATTTTAAAGACAGAAATGCAGTTTCTAGACTAGCAATTCAGGTGGCACATGCCAACCATCAGTTACACATTGTCTTGCGCAGATGCCCGATTTCGTTCCGAGGGCACGGATGAAACTTGAAAGGTATGTAGTCAAGAATTTGCCTACCTTAGTATTCACCCAAGTTGCTAGTGGCTTGCCATGCACCCCCAGTTCGTGATGGGTAGTCTTCGAGGGCTTAGGGTGGGGGTGCGGTGTGAGAGGGTGGAGGAGAGGTCGAGGGAGGCTATGCGGGTTACGTTGACGTTGCCGTTGGCGTGGATGGAGCGGATCTACAATCCCAAAGTAAGCTGTCAGGTGGTACATGTACTACCTCAGTAAAACAAGCCTCGATGACTGTGACTCGAATGATCCCGACAGCCATGGAAGATGTTCAAGTTGACTTCCTTTCTCTCCGACCTTCACCCCGAAAGCCGGCACTGACAAACTTTAAAGGTACCTGTAAGGTAGGTAGTCTCCAGCGACACAACTTTAACAGCCAAAAGTTTGCACCCGTGCACCGACCATCCCAAATGGTACTATTTAATCCTCAGGCCCAGCTCCTTTTTCCTCCCTTGTCCTTTCTTCTTTGCCCTCGGGCATTTAGTCACTTGAAACCATACAGAGAAGGCTAGCCTCCCCCTGTACCTAAGGATGACACGCTACTCAAAGAGACGCTGAACTTTTTTTTTTCACTGTGATTATGGCCTCTGGTCGTGACATGGAGAAGGATTTGGAGAGTTGGGTGCAGGCTTCTGCAAGAGAGGAAGAGTGTTTGGTGTTTGTGTCTTAGTGTCTGGCGTTCGTGAGCCAGGCTCGACACTGACCTGACCTCCATATCAATTGTTTTAGTTCTCTGCCTCCCAGAATGGCACTGGCGACGCCAGACTTCAGACATTTTCTATTACTACTCCGAATTGGAACAATGATTCAGGTCCTTGACTGTCAAAAAGAACAGAAGAAATCAAATCGCTTACAGGAGCTCCAAGATATAATTCCTCCTTGGTGCCATGCATTTGGTTCTCATTGAGGTAATAAAGTATTTTATGATTCGGTTATGCGGCAATGCGAATCGTTGGTTGGTTCCCGAAGAATCAGCATTACGGAATGATCAGCGGGTTGGTTGGGCTGGAAAATACGAGGCACAGCCACCGCGTAGGATTCTTACTCCATAAGTTCCAAGTTGCTTACGAGCAACGGTCGCACGGGTACAAAGATGGTTGGCTCTAGCGAAAAGGGGTAAAAGGTTTGCGGAGATTACCCGCTCCAGGTAGAAGCCGAATTGTTCGCAGGATCAAGGCTGAACAGGTAAGGTGGTAAGACTCAACGGCTTTTTGGGTCTTGTTTAATTGGCATCTCGAGTCACACAATCCTGGGCTGCTTCTTAATTTTCCTTTCGCAAAAGTAAGGTGCCAGTATATAAAGACATGAAGACTTTCTGGAAACCTTGAGTTTCGCTGCCTCAAATAATTCAACAACCAATTCTCTCAAACCCCTCACCACCCCAGACACCCTCAACTCCACAACCATGCTCTCCCAGGTCTTCACCCTCGCCCTCCTCGCTGCAACTGCAATCTGCAGTCCCGTCGCTCAGGCCTCCACCGAGCCAACCACAACAGCAGCACCATCCAGCACCACCCCGGCCACAAGCACAACCAGCGCAACCAGCACCCGCACCAGACCAACCGCCGTACCGAGGAAATGCGTCCTCACCGAGGGCCCCAATCCATTCATCATCGACCCGTTTACACGCCCGGACTGCGTCTGCAAGTGCTACAAGTCGGCTTGCGAGAGTCTGAACAGGGGCGGCAGCTATGCGGACTATGTCGCGTGCATTGAGACACATTTTGGGCCTAACAAGAGCCCGTCCTGGGGCACTGAGATGATTGCTGCGTTTGGTGCCTGCACAGGGGTAAGTCT
>Ga0247770_1002378_pt1 | contig 10335 bp, 8 predicted proteins | sample UWRJL136409B6_FD_179943 | JGI IMG/M metagenome (GOLD analysis project Ga0247770, IMG submission 179943) | Plant litter microbial communities from Arlington Agricultural Research Station in Wisconsin, United States - UWRJ-L136-409B-6 | ecosystem: Environmental > Terrestrial > Plant litter >... | reverse complement strand
GAGGGGGTGGTGGTGGTGGTGGTTTTGGACGCGGTGGGTTTGGAGGTCATCGATCCTTCGAACGCACTGCAATTTCTACACTCTCAGAGGGGTTAAAGATGAGAATACCCCAGACTAGATTAAGCTCAGGTGAGATATATATAAACCTACATATTTTGCTATTTACCTATGTCAAGTGTCCGCTCCCAGGGCAGGGTAATTGAAGACGACAGTATGAAAAGCAAAGTTACGTTAATGTTTGACTTCATGACGTATTAACATGTATCTTTCCCTCAAACAGACGGATTTCTACCACCCAACATAGACCATACGAGAGAAGAAACTCGTTGCACTGCTAACGATAACAACAGCGAACACAGTTTCCTCGGCTCACAGAGCTTAATCGCTTACACCGTCATTCTGTCTTCATCTCCATTTCCCCCAAACCCTCACCCCATCACCCCTTCTCTTGGCCCAGCACCGTCCTCTACATCGCTCAGCCTTTGAGCTGCGCCGAACCTCGGAAACACCCTCAGGCCGCCCAAGTTATGGTCGCCACCCTCGTTACCCACTTCCCCAGCTTTAGACTTCCCCGACTGAAACTTTGCCTTGTCGCTCGGGACAAAGAGGCTGATGACCTTGTTCCATCGCGGCGAGCAATACTCACTGATGCCGTTCTTAGCGGCGCGCAAATTTCTACGGATAACGCGCAGAGTGAAGGCAATGAAGAAGGTGGCAAGTATCATGCCGGCGAGATAGCCTGCGAACTCGCCACGTCCATAAGAACTAGGTACCACGTCATGCTCAACGCTGAATAGCGCCTAGCCGGTGTTAGAAGGCAGCTTTTGCGTAATTCGTCGAGGATCTTACCACAACCAGACCGAGAGGGAGATAGAGCACCGTGATCCAGGTGAGAAGGCTGATGTTATCATTTTGTTCAATGCTGACAACAGCTCCCATCTATGACTTGTTAGCCAGCCACCACGTGTTCAACCTTTTTCCTGTGGGTTCTTACCCCATCCCGGAATCTTGCGCCCTGGGACATTCTCTCCTTGATGGCCGTATGGGCATTTTTCAGCCGGCCATAGCGCTTGCTGAACTCGTCCATGACCCGATCGGTCTCTCCCCGCAGCCTTAGAGGGCGGAGCTCGCTGCCCTAGAAACAGAATTGTCACGGTTAGTGATATGTGCTGCTCGTCCGAGTTGTAACAACCCACCCATGCTATTGTCAACTCTAGACTCTTTTTGGCGTCCTCAATCTTGTCAAGGGCACCCTCCAGCTTGAGATCAAAGATGCGGAGAGCCTGTAGGCTCCAGAGCATTTCCTTGAGCTTCTGGACTACCGTGTCTGGGTTCGACCACTGCATTCCTTTGAACAAGACGGTCCGCTGCAATTGTCAGTGACCCCATGTTTGTGATCCCCTTGAGGGAGACTTACCTGTGTCCCCATGATTATGTCAATCTGATTCATGAACCGCTCGCACTCGAGCGCCATCTTGCGACAGATCTCACCAAGGAGATAGGCAAACACCAGGGCCCTGCCCGTGTATTGCTGGTGGATGAAGTTTTGTAGGATGGCATGGACGCCAGCGGCGCATCGCGCCATCATGTGGTCATCCATTAGGTCGCACACTAGTGAACAGGTCCAGTAGCGACCCATGCCGTCACCGGTAATAACCAGCGAAATGGACTGCTCGCTGATGCTAGAGATGAGATTGCGGATCGGGTCGCCCTCAGTGCGAGAATCCTTGACCGACGCGGGCGGGAATGGCCACGGCTCACTGACCATCGAGTTGGGTGCCCGCTCGGTATCCTCTTCGTCGCTCGAGTCCCAGTCGTCTTCCTCATCCCCTCCTTTTTCCTGTTTCAGACTAGCCCTCCGGCTTTTTTCTAAGTTTTTCTCGATGGCAGCCTCGCTGGTGCTGATTGTGCCCTCAAGCTCGGTCTGGGGCCGCCAGTGGGCAAGGGTGATACTGGTCATCCACATGTCGTCGGTCGTGCCGGCCGACTTTGTGTCGTAGAAATGCGAGATGGTCCCTAGGTAGTCATCGAACGTGTCGATTCCCTCGGGGTGCCACATGTATACAGCAGCTTGGAGTGTCACAGGTGGCAGACTCTTGGCGAGACTTGAAAAACATTAGCCAATTCCAGACTGCTTTTTGAACATATGACATGCGATGGAAACTTACATCATACGATACTTGGTACCAAGATCCACAAGCTAGCAAGCAGCGTGTTAGTGATATTTTGACAGACAGGAAACCGTTGAACTCACGCTATCGTTTAGCACGCGAAAGAGCAATTTTCCGTAGCGCCTAAGAAAGTCCTGTCGGGGACAATCTGCGCGGCCCAAGAAGCGCCTCTGGGCGGGCTCGAGCTTAAGACCAGGAAACAGGTTCATGTCGTTCTGGCCGAGAAAGAAGAGATCCCACAACTCCTGCCGATTGCGAAGAATGATCTCGGGGCTCTCGTCTGTTGTGAGACGGTCCATATCCTTTGGGACGTCCAAGCGACATGATACCCGGCCCCGGGCCGATGTGATGATCAGCTCGGGTATCTCAGGGGTGCCTCTGAGGGCATAGTCGAAGCAGCTGACCCACCGGAGCTCCGACGGTGGCAAAGCCTCCTGGATTTTATCAAGAGACCAATCCGGCTTGGGCAAAGCCGAAGCCTTGATCAGCCTGGCAAGATGGGGTCTCAGGTCCACCATCTTCGTCTGCTTCTCCCTGTAGACATGGGGGGTATCCTCGAGAGATTGAACGCTGGTGTTGGGATGATAGCGAAGTGGAGGACGGCGCTTCTTCCAGTTGAACCCTTCGATGTCGTCGGGTCTCTTATTTTGCCAAATCCGGTCTAGGACATGAATGATGTCATCTTTCATTTCTTGGAGACTTTGCTGTCCTGCTTTGGGCAGATCGGTGCTCGCATTGGGTGTAGGGGAAGCATGGCGCTTCAATGTTTTGGTGGCGATGATGGACGACGTCGTAAGATCCCACCATAAGCCAGCCAGCCCAGCGAGGCTGTGGTCCCACGATGGTATGAAGGTGTAGTCGGCAAGGAGAAACTCTCCGCATGCTTCCATGCACTTTGCGTCCGACGGGGCCGGTGCGACATTGAGATTGACTGGTCACTTCTGTCAGTACCTGTGAATGCAAGGATGGGATCGATGCTTACCTGGAAGGTGGTGTCCCAGACATGAGAGTTCCCATGGTGCGGGCCGTGGCATGGCCGACTTCACATTGTGAGAGGCGTCCCACCGCTGGACATCGGGGGAGCCCGATTCCACTTTCTCCGTGTCCTTTCGCGCCTTGACGAGTTCTTTGATGTATTCGAGACACGGAAGGGTGCCATCAAGGTTCTTCACCTCTGCCGCTCCAATCTCATCCAGCAGCGCGGCGACATTGGCGATCTCGTGGCCAATATTCTGACCGATAAACCGCCCTTGGCCATACAGACGGACTGCCTTACCGGCTTTGGCTCGCCAATGGTGTAGCTGCTTTCCGTGGTCCGGGAAGTTGGAGGCTTGGTCGGCTTCACCATCGTGCGCTGGCGATACAGGACGTGAGACGTGCTTGATGTCCAGGTCAAGTGTCTTGGCCATTTCGATGATGCAGTGACTGTGATACCACCGTAGCAGGCAGCCAAGGGCATCATCTGACGCTACCACATCCGCCTTCTCCGGACTTTGCAGTCGAGCAAGCATTTTAATTCGGTACTTCAGCATTTCCATCGCTGCATCGCTCCTCTTGTCGTAGACGAATGGTGCATTCTTCATTAGGTACCACGCGATCAGAGCACAGTAAAATCTGTGATGATTGTGTACTCCATCGCGTCGGAAAGTGACGAGCCAGTCCTGGCATGGTCGCGAGTTGGGGGGCCACCGACAGTTGACCGAGATCCTTTCACTCAGCCATGCGTCATTATTGTCCAGGATCGGGATTATCCATACCACCCACGAGAAAATGCCGCGAAGCGTCCTCTCGAGGTCTCTGAGATGCTGGATCTTCATGAACTCGAAACGTCTTCCCAGTTTGTCTTTGTCCTTGACTGATGAAGGGCAGTCCTGTTTGGACACGGTGATGTGGGCTTCGACCATGAATCGGATGTGCCAACTGGAACGTGTTAGCCAATATCTTGGCATGGGTGGCGGGTAACCTACAGGACGCTCTCGAGGTCCACGAACTGGCATGTGACAATATTGCGAACGAGAGCGATTGGCCTGGCCATTGGCCATCCTCTGTCAATGTTGGACGAAGGGACCGGCACAGTCAACACACCCAAAACCTGTTCGAGGCACCTTCCGACGGTCCTCAGACAGAACTCGGATGAGTCGCCTACGTTTGGCTTTAGTGTCTCGCCCAAAATCCGAGACCACAGTCGATATGGCGTCGACCACTCGTGGTTGAACTTGTTGTTGAGGGGGCGGTCCCAGACACCGAGGTAGTTGGTCAATGTTTTCGAGTTGATGTCCTCCTCCTTTGATGGCGGGTGCATTCCTTCCGTGTTGTTTTTTGGAATGAGGGTGAAAGTGGCAACGACATTGACGGGCTCCTTCCACGTCATCTCCAGATCATGTTTGGCGAAAAAGGGGAAGGCCCGATGGCCCGGCCTCTCGCCGTCGTCGGCGTGATTTTTTCGATCCTTGGGCAAGCCTTCGTTCTTGAGAGGGAGTGGCTCGCCATTTCTCCAGAGACGTACTTCAAGCCGGCATCCATGGTTGCGACTCTCGCAGGACATGGAAAAGGTGGATTCCTTACCGTCCACTGGAGGGGAGCTCGGCACGTCAAAGTAATGGTCGCGAAAAGTCTCAGGGAGGCCAGTGGGGGCGATAAAACGCCTGTCGTTGATCTTGCCAAAAGGGATCTTGGGCGGCGGATCGGGGGCGGGCTTGGCCATGCATGTGCAAGCGCAGCCCATCCTGACCATGCCACCGACTTGGACCGTCACTGGCACTGGCGATTTGTCTTTCTCCTTTCCGATAGGCGAGTCGATAATAGAACACACCTCAGAGTTGGTCGGCGAGCGTAGCCAGTTGGCTGGGGTGACGCGGAGGACTTGGTAGAGTGTCTTGTCTCGGACAAAGGAGCAGAAAGAGAGATGGCCATAGACCTTGGATTTGGGTGCTGCTGTCTGGGCCACGGATGTATCAGGACCGACCAAGTTGAACCGAGTGTAAGGCCATCGCATGTTGATCAGGCTTTGCACTGATGGCTCCAGAACATGCTGTGACTTCTCGTCGATTCTGACCTCGAGGCCGAAGGCGCCTTGCTGGTTCCGCCGCTGGGCTCGCGCCAGTATGGAGTCTGGGCTGTCGGGGAAGTCGCCCCTGACGAAAATCACGCCGCATTCGTCATCGGGTGCCGACATTTGCAGTAGCTCGTGCCAGGAACTAACGGAACCGGTGACACCGTCACGTCCGAAATCTAGAGACTTGGTCGGTGCTACGTTGGCGCGGTCAAGCGGCATGACGCAGTTTTCGCTTTCGACAATGTCGAGCCACGCAAACGGCTCTGTACCGGGCTGGAGGGCGCCAGGAAGTTCATCCTCGATCTGTTCAAAGTGAAAGCCATCCATTGTAGGAAGTAAGAGACTGAGTAATGTAGGAGATCTCGGGGATATGAGAAAGAGGAGGAAGTCAATGATGTCCGAAGGGGAGAGGTCACAATCACCACATGGATCGGATGCCGTAATAACTATAATATAAACGAATGGCTAGACTGGAATTGCTATTGGTGAGTTTCATGATAATAACCCGAGGCAATGACAGCTAAGATAACTGCCGGCGGTGGTGCGGCTGAGGTCTGGTGTCTGATGCATGGAACATCTCCTGACTGGCAAGCGCACGATTGCCCAAAATGCACAAATATCGACGCCACAGCCGGAGACAGGCACACTCGATGCAAGCCTCAACCGAAATGAGAATGAGGCATGCATTATTCCGCCAATCGAATTTTTTGTCAAGGTTTTGTGGCTGCAACTACCCCATAATGATCTGATCTCACTATCATGATGCTCATGAACTTCTCATTAGGAATGGCGCCTTAGGAATAGAGTCACAACTGAATGAGACTTTTCTCTCTTCTCGATAGCTGGTTTGATACCAACGCCAAGTGCCAGTCTTAACCAGCCGTTGTTTTCAGCTTCCTCTCCCTGACTGCTGTGGCACACCTCATTTACGGCACCATTGTCTTCTCAATCATGTTCATCGGATACATTGATGCCCCGCAAATTGTTGGGCGGCTTGGGGGGTCTGTCGCCGTTGTTCATACTATTCCCTCCCTTGAGATTGTTGGTCTACAGAAAGTGTATCTCGAGACCAGTCCGCCCTAACGTACCATGACTTGGTACAAAAAAGTCGCATTGGGCCTGCAGAGCGTCCCTATGGGGATTTGAGTTACTAGAGATATAGTTTGCCTCAGAAATTCAATTTTCATCGCATTGCGAGCCTTTGCCATCACAGCTTACCCCCGTCCCTGCCCCTTCTCAACTCATCGAGCTTTGCTTCTTCCTCCGCAAGATACTTCATCACCCACTCGACGTCCTTTTTTGCCTGGGCGAGCTTCTCCTCCGCCGAACTTTGCGCGTTGACCGCGCCGTCAGGCAGCTTCTCAATCCACTGCTTGATCTCGGCCTCCTTGGTGTTACGGCCTGCACCTGAGATAGGCTAAGATAGGTCGTTGGGTTGAGTCACAACAGGGGGTTGCGAGGCGACGCCGTGAGGATTGGGGATCGTGGGCTGTTGTTGCACGCAAGGGCTCTCAACGGGGGGTCTGTCAGCTGTCACTGTAGGCCGTTGTCACTATAGTGCACAAAGGGGTTTTGAATAGTAGGACACAATGCTCTGCACGACAGAGCTCACTTGAGGGCAGAGCCCCTTGAATCTGCCAAGACGTACGGCTCTGCGTACGGATCCGTTTCTTAGCACAGAGCCCCTCCGTGTGTGCGCACCGTAGGCACAGTAGCCTAGCACAGCTTTCTGAGAAGGTGCAGTTTTAGCCGAAAAGCCCTAAAAATGGTTCCATGTACCTAAGCAAAGAGCCCAGAATTGGGACACTCGCATCCGCAATAGCCACCACCCAGAACTTCGTAGACAATTCGTCTAGCCTTCCGCTTAGGAATTGTTAGAAACATTGCACTCTAGAAACTGTGGAAAACAAAGAGGTTCTGATTGATTGATTCTGTTCTCCTTGGCTCTCTAGCTTCGCTAGAGTCTTATTATCGGTAAAGTTTAAGATGGATTAAGGGTGTTTTCCGTCTTTAGAGGGGGTAACCTGTCAGAAACACGGCACACTGGAATCTGTGAGGTTGCAACTGTCACACGCTGAACGCCCCTAACACCTGGATTGGCACCACGGCTCACCGAATCTCGGTGGTTCCGGAGAGGGCTTATCAAGGTTCGGCCGTGCGAACCTTGATTGCACTAGGAAGGTTCCGCATCGGAAGCCACGATGACAGAAAGGTTGCGCTAATGAGCAACCACGGGTCATCATTCGGAAGCCAGAAAGCTTCGGTCCCAGGAAGACCTCAGTATTGTAGCGTGGGAGTTGCGCCCCACTATTAGATCGTTACTAGATTAGGACTAGCGTGAGAGGGCCATGCGCCCTGAGAATATTCTTAGGCGTGGCTGCGGCCCCCCTCACAGTTTAGGACAATCAACCATCCTTCACACTCGTTTTCAGTATTTAAGATAGCTCATCAGACCATAGTCAATTATTGTGATCAGAATAGATTTGTTCGGCGCCCACAGGGCCACATACTGTTCCAAGCCGCACCTACGGCACTCTGTGGTTGCCCCTTGTCACACCCATCATGTACTGGTATACTGTGGGACATCCCATCGGTGCTGTCCCAAATTTCGAGCTGGGGTACCATGTACCATCCCAAATCCCGAGCTAAGATATCATGTACCATCACAAATTCTGAGCTGGGGTATTTTGTACCATCCCAGGGCATGTACTGGTATATTCTGGGCCAAAATTCGGGACCGTGGCCCAGGATTAGGGCTATTAGGGCGCTGTCACCTTAGCAGTTTCCAACTGCGGTCCTAGATTTGGGCCTTAACTCACCCGCTTTCCAGAATTTAAGGTACCCTTTAGTATTAATCACATAAATACATAATTATTCTTAGATCTCATTATATAGCGTATTATTGTGCTTAGTGAAAAAAGTGTCTAATGATAAATTGTTCAGAAAAATGGATAACACAACCTAAATATAACCGCTTTTATAACACTCTAATGTGGAATGTGGAATATCAACAGCTAATCGGAGCTATAAGTGCAGTGCCGTACAGCTAAAAAGAACTAAACAGAGCTAAACGGAATTAAATTAGCAAAACCAGCGTAACTAGTATATAATGTCATAATACTACTAGTAAAACAAAAGCTTTTAATAGAACTAAAAAGTAAAAGGTAGGTTTTAATTAATTACTTACACAACCCCCTACTACACAAGCCGCTATCTTATAAAACACCTCCTATCCTCGTCCCCAGGCGCAATAACCTACGTTACAACTTTAGACACTAGAAAAGGTGGAAAGACACACTTCAGAATCCAAATATAATATATATAATTTATCGACGTAATAAAATTACAGGTTTTTTTTTCTCCTTTAGTTAGAGTAAAGGAAATTGCGGCTAATTGGCAGTAGTAGAGGTCCCAAAACTGGGTCTTCGTAACTCCACCGCCATTTTAGACCCGTGGCAACTAGAGCCGAAGCAGCCCAAAACTGTAACCCCCTCGTTCAGTCTAGCTCAGTCTAGCTCAGTCTAGCTCAGGCCAAGGCGGCAACCGCTCAGTTCCGAAGAAGGAAAGGGAAATTCGTGGTGTCGATTTTAGGGTCGTGAACTGGCTGTTTCTCCCTGCAGCAGGTGCTTTCCCCGTGAAAGGTTTTCCTGTTCGATTTCGCGTGGCAGATCCCAGCAAAACCCTCAACAACGCCGACCGCTACCCAGGGTCAAAGCAACAGCGTGATGTGTTCCTGGTGGTTTCGCCGCCCATCGGGCCGTCAGCCCACTAGCAGCTCAGCCCGCGGTGATGCAGACACAGAACAGCTCCTGCGCAGTCGAATCCCGACGTGGGAAGAGATCCGCAACTTCACCCGCCAACCCGGCATTTCCATCGGCGTCATCCACCAAGGACAAGAAGTTCTCAGGCACAACGCTGGTATCCTCAATATTGAGACTGGCCAAGTGGCAGACAGCGATGCGCTTTACTACATTGCCTCGTTGTCCAAAGCCTTCATGGTCGCATCGCTGGGCATCCTGGTCCGTCAGGGCAAGACGTCATGGGACAGCACCGTCCACTCTATTCGTCCTGATTTCCGCCACGCTCAAAGGCCCGCCGAGTTTGAAGGAATGACGCTACGTGACATCTGCTCGCACCGCACCGGCCTGCTCAGCCTCGACGAAGTCACCCAGGGCCTCGACGGTAGGACCCTCATCGACAAGAAGGATGTTGTCAAAGTTTGCAATGCCATGCCGGTGAAACATGGCTTGCGGAGTCGCTTCCTCTACAACAACGGGCTGTTTGAGCTGGCGGGCCACATTGTGGGGCGCGTCTCGGGCTACGCCAGCTGGGGCGATTTCCAGCACGACTACATCTATAACCCCTTGATATGACAAGGACAACTGCTGTTAGAGACATCGACGACACCGACAAGAACTTTGCCAAGCCTGACATGATTCTCACTGACGGCACGCCGTTTTACATTCCTTCAACCGAATTTTCGGCCGATTCCATGAACAGGGGCTCTGGTGGCGTGAGAAGCTCGGTGAGCGATTTGCTCAAATGGAGTCACTGCCTTCTAGCTTCTTTCGGCTAGGGTCGTGAAGCGAATGACGTTGTTGGCCACGGCTTGCCTGTCTTCAACATATGTACCATTGCTAATCCGGAGGATGCCGAGGCGGGCGATTACTGCATGGGCTGATGTCATCACCGAACACCTGCCAAGCTTGGGCTCATCTCGCCAAACCGCACCCTTATATCCCCAACCTTGGGAGCTGCGTCGCCATCTGTCCTCGTATACGGCCACCAGGGAGACGTACCCGGAAACACATGCAACATTTACATCATCCCCGAAATCGAGTCTGCTGTTGTTGTTCTCTCAAACGGCACCGGTTTCAGCGACGCTGCAGACTGGATTGCCCAGGACATCATTCAGACCATCTGCGGACTCCAGCCAAAGGTCGACTTTCTCTCAGTTGCCAGAGAGGCTGCGAACCTCTATCTCACTCACTATACAAACGACTTCCGGGATCCGCTCGAGCACCACCGAGACGACCAAGGCCCTTCGCCTGCACTAAACGACTTTGTGGGAAAATACGTCATGGATAATCTTGATGTTGCGTTTATCGA
>Ga0247770_1002377_pt1 | contig 10336 bp, 3 predicted proteins | sample UWRJL136409B6_FD_179943 | JGI IMG/M metagenome (GOLD analysis project Ga0247770, IMG submission 179943) | Plant litter microbial communities from Arlington Agricultural Research Station in Wisconsin, United States - UWRJ-L136-409B-6 | ecosystem: Environmental > Terrestrial > Plant litter >... | reverse complement strand
TTGGTGTTGCCGCCAGCGTTGCCCTTGGTGGGGAAGCAGTTGGCCTTGCAAGCAGCGAGGTGATCAGCGGGGATCTTGATGGTGGGCGAGTTCTGGATGGCGATGGGGTCCTCGATGATGGTGGCAGTCAGACCAAGAGGCACATGCCACTCGATGTGGCAGTGGAAAATCCATACACCGGGGTTGGTGGCCTTGAAGCGGAGGATGGCGGTGCTGTTGCCCTCGATGGTGATAACATCACGCTCGCTGGGAGTGCCAGTGGTGCAGTCAACGCCCGAGACAGAGCCGCTGTTGCCGGCGCCACGGTGGCAGACCTGGAAGTGATGGCCGTGGAAGTGGAAGGGGTGGTGAGCGAAGTGCGAGTTGCGGACGATAAGCTCGACAACCTGGTTCTTCTTGACGATGAAGGGGTTGACCTGGCCGTAAACCTCGGGCTTCAGGGCATCGTCACCGGTGGTGAGAGCGGTGTAGAGGGTGGGGACCTTCTGGTGAACATAAGGCTTGCCGTTGACGAAAGCACGGGGAGTGCCGGTGGCGTCGATGCCGAGGTTGAAGTCCATCTCAATCTTGACGTCAGTCTTGCCGAGAGCCTTCAGGTCGATCGACTTGATGGTGGTGTCATCAATCAAGTCGCTGAAGTCCTGGATAAGAGACTGGGGGGCAGGGCCGAGGGAAGCATCGTACTCGAGGGTACCAGTGGCGTTGATGTTGAAAGGGATGACGGGAGCGCGGAAGTTGGGGTTGACGTCGAAGATAGCAGAGACACCGAAGTTCTTCGCCTTGTCGGACTTGGCCTCGATGATGATCGAGTAACGCTGAGCGGGGGTGACAAAGAGGAGCTTGGCGTTCTTCTTCTGCACGTTTACACCGTCAACCTCAACGATGTCGAAGTCGTGGCCCTCAAAATGGATGAAGACACCGGTGAAAGCGGACATGTTGATGATGCGGAACTTGTACTTCTTGCCGGGCACGAACTTGTAGGTAGCACCCTTGCCGTCGTTGATCAGACCGCCCTGGGGAAGCGGCGGGCGGATCTGGACGTTGGTCTTGTTGAAGACGGTGTTGGCAAGGAGCGCGGGCACCTGCTGGACGTACCAATCGGATGTTGTGAGGAGGTACTCGTCATCGTGATCCTTGGCGTAGGGGTCGACCTGGTCCTTGACGATGAAAGCGCCGCGGAGACCATCAGGATACTGGCTGCCGGTGTGGGAGTGATACCAGTAGGTACCGGCCTGGTCGAGCCAGAACTTGTAGGTGAAGCTCGATCCGGGGGGAACGGGGCACTGCGTTACATGGGCGGGACCGTCCATGTGCGAAGTGCCAATCTGGTGGAGACCATGCCAGTGGATACCGGTGGACTCGTTGGCGAGCTTGTTGTTAATGGTGATCTCGACGGTATCACCAACAGTCGCCTCGACAGTCGGCAGCGGCCATGCGCCATTGATACCTGTTTTTCCAGCGTTAGATCACCATGCACTATGTTTCCAAGGCCACAATCGACATACCGATAATCGGGCGGACAGCTCCCTTAGGGGCGATCGGGTTTCCGCTGACCCATTCGATATCCCAGTTGTACTTGACGTTTGCGGCGCAGGCCGTCGAGGCGGCTGCCGCCAAAATAACGAGTGACTTCAGCATTGCAGCTGTATTATAAAAAGCGAGACAAAAGAATGACTGAATGATAGTTGGTCTCGCTCACCCCAAAAAAGAAGGACGAAGAACGAACGAGTGTCTGTGAGTCTGGAGGAGAAAGAAGAATCTGGACTGGATGCAACCGGACTGCCATCTCTTATCATTGCTCGTGGAGCGGTGCGCCGCTGATCCCAAAAGGGGATGGCAATTCCACGTCCATGCCCCCCATGTCGCGTACCCCATGTCGGGCAGGCGCCCGGCCGGACGGCGGCTGGTGTGTGGACACAAGCTAGCAGCTAGACGGTGAGCTCCCAGTGCTTGTTTCTTCGCCTCCTTGCCAGCAGGGGGGCAGGACACGAAAAGGGGGTGTGACCGCCGCTCTAGCCCACAGTCTGGAACCTAGCTACGACAGCCCTAGCTGTCTGGGGCGTTTATGTGGACCTGCTGGCGGCAACAGCACAGCTCGCCTTGGCCGTTTTGCAGACGCGCAGGGCCGCGAAACCTGTCGCGGTGTGTCCTGTCTGGGAGAAGAGTGGAAATTGGCGGTACGTTCTGGCGATCGCCATCAATAGGAGGGCGTCTGTGCTTGTTGCTGCTGCTTGTTGCTGCTGCTTGTTGCTGCTGCTTGTTGCTGCTGCTTGTTGCTGCTGCTTGCTGCTGTTCCTGCGCGCTTGTTCGCCGTGCTGCAGGCAGCGGCTCCCCATCCTTCGCGCACTCGCGCTGGTGGTAATTTGCAAGATATGCAAAATGTGCGGGGACTTGTACCGCTCCCAAACTTTGTGCACCGGGGAGACAGCTGCGCCGGCCGCCCAAGCTCCCTCCACCGCGGGCATAATCCGCCCAATGTAAGGTACCCGTCGATACGGGTTCCTGACCCAGGAACGGCTCTGTCCATCCAAAGCTTGCTTGGCGGTGCTCTGGCTCTTACCGCACACAATTGGCTTGGTTCGCTTACCCCTGTCCCACCCTCCTTTTGGACCCCTGGTCCACTCTGGGATGCGCTGGACCTGACCGGGTTTCAACACAGGAGGTGGCGCCGATAGTTGGGGCCCTAGCGCTCGAAATTTAAATGAGCTCCTGTCAGCCGCATCCATGATGTCACGTCCGAGGCCTGGTACAAGCATCCGTCAAGCCAATCGTGGTCGGCTTACTGTGGACAGGGCAAGCACTCGCAATGCCACCCTTTTTCCAACTGGCCGTTCTCTGATTCGTCCCGCGGTTTTCCACCCCTGCTGGCTTTGGATCCCTCAGGCGGGGATCGAATCACGTCCCACCCCCCTGGACGTTGATCAGTAGTCTCCCACCTAGAGGGGCACTAACGCCCTGGTTCGGAGAGTGCTGCGGCTGTAACGGCAGCGGCTTCTCCAAACGCTGGCCAGCTATTCAGACCGCCACACGCTGTTGACTTTGCGCGATGGTGTGGAAGCTGGTGCGCAGGCGTTTTCCAAAGCGACAAAAAGAATTAAAATACAATATAAAAAAACCCCTGGTAGAATGACACGCCCCATCGTCTCACATCTCGAACTTCGAATCTCGATTCAAACGTGAGGCGCTTCCCCGCCGACCCGACGAGGCGGTGTTATCACCCCTTCTGGTTGGGCCCCGCATCCATTCGGTCCCAACTATCGGAGCCACCTCGTCTCAATGAAGGAAGCGCTGCACTTGTCGTAAGATGAAGTGGTGAGATCTCATCTGATTTTTTCTTCCCGGTCACTGTCCTCAATGCTCAGCACGGTCAGCCGTCGAATGACTGTCGGTGAGGCTCTTTCACCCATTGTTATTCCTGGAGCTGCTGACTCAAATTTTGTGGGAAATTGGGCAACTTCTCGCTGGCGCGCGTGCACGACCCGGCGGTGACATCCGCGCTGCCTTGGGCACACCGCACTGTGGGCACTTCGATGCTGCACCGTCACAGGGGGGGGGGGAAGGCGACCAGGCTCTGCAGCGCGTTCAAACGGGGGCTGGTTTGGGATCATTCATCACAAACCCGCGTCGCTCTTTCGGCTCCTGAAGAGTGCAGTGGACGCAATCATCCGCCATTGCCACAATGCCACCGCTCGTATCTTCTCAAACATTTCTGCCCCGGCCGTCGTCTCGCGTGAGATTCACGTGTCGGATACCTTGTCTTGCTGGCCGCGGATGATTGTAGTTTGTGAGACAAGATTTGGTTTATCTGCCCTGGCATCCTTCGAGACAGTGTTGTTGTCGTCGCGCCCTGCCGACTGGTCAGAGGTCAGAACTGTTGCAGGTGATCCCGGTTGCCGTGCTGATGTTGTTCCTTCATGTTTGCGACGATCCCCATTCCCTTTTCCGTGGTTGACTGCAAAGCGTGCAATTTGCCAGCCGTCGTGACGTGAGCACTGCCATGTCGCGCATCGTCCAGGACAGGAGGGTGTCGAACGTGGTGTTACCGTGACCAACACGGCAGATCCGACTCCGATCCCATCGGGCGAGATTGCACAGCGTCAGCCAGCCAAAAACAACCCGATCCCATGCCTCGCACAACTGTGAGATGTGACTCCAGTCGTGCAATTGCCATGCATACCCCGCAGGTGCTAATGTAGTGGCTTGGAGCAGTCAGCGTTGCAGCAACGTTGAAGCAAGCCACAGCATTCGTCGCTCGTGGTGGAGTGACACGACATTGTCCGAAGATGCAGCCGGGGCAACTGACCTCAAAAATGCTGGCGGCCGCCCCTCCCTCGGGAAACGGCCAGGCCGAAGCTCTGGTGACCTTTGATGAAACTGGCTGCAGTTATTTTGTCGGCTCAGCCTCAAAAAGAGACGCCCCGCAACCTAGATTCTTGTCGCCGGGTTTGCACTCAGAGGCAGGCTTCCGCATCTGCGACCGCGGGCGGAAGCGGTGGGCGTCAACAATCAGTCTCAGGTGGTGGGCAGCCCGTCAGCCGACCGGTGCATCGCTCTCAAAAGAACCTGGAAGCGCTCAGAGTTGCCAAAGCAGTCGCATCCGGGCTGCCACTGCCAGCGTTCTGCAGTGGGTTGAGGTTGGAGGGGTCAAGCCCCGCAGGTCGAGACTGAGGTTCGCACTTGCCAACCTCGACGTTTGCGCGCATCGACCGAACCCCAGGCCCGACCAATTCGAGTCGTCCAACGCGTGAATATCCAACTCCCAGTCCTGGCCGAGTTGGTCCCGTCCAGAATTTCCAACACATTCTGGGATGTGCAGCGATTTCAGCAATTCGCACTCGCAAGAAGAGCGTTCGACTACAAGCAGACGTGATGTCGTCGGAAAAACCGACGTGTGGGGTCGGTGGCAAATCGCGCCGGGATTTTCACTGGGGTTGCCGTGCTTCATGGTGGTGACCTACTATATTTTCCTCTAGCGTCCCGCGCCATTGGGACAATGAATGGCAATATGGCCAGAGGGGATCCCTGTTTCTGCGACCCGGGCCGTCGACACTATCAAGCGAGCTACGGGATATTCGCCGAGCTGTGCTACCAAGCACAAGGCAATTAGCCGAAAGACCGTCTTGTTTCAAGCAATGGCAAGCTGCAAAGCTTGGCGATGTTAAGCTCAAAAGTGATCCACGGATGAAACAACCTTGTTGACAATAGGCTTTGTGCTTTATTTTCGGGAACCAGATCTCGTGTAGAGATGTGGGTGGGAGTTGACAGCTCAATGTGCATGCCCATCTGCAACCTTCCAGCAGAACATCCCGCCTGCAAGACATCCATCAACCCGGATTATCGTTGCTCTAATATCTGAAGCGTGAGTTCCGTTAATAGTGTCAGTGGCGTCCATGTAGGTAGCCGCTAGATTGTGCAGGTGACTTCTTTGTTGAGGAGTCCCTTCTGCAAACCTCATCAGACTCCGAGTCGGAGATGCCGGATTCTGTACCACGAGGGGTCCAACCGAAAGACAGTGTTCCCCTCGAGCGCTGCGTTTTTTTCTTGTTGCTGAAGGCCATCTCTTATCCGAAAAGGCATTTCTGCATTCTCTAACAGCTTGTCACAATATCAATGACTCGGATGCCTGTCACAGTGTAGTCAAGCATTGCAATGTAATATTCTAGGTGCTGGTGTTCTCAAGAATACAATAAAATCGCTCTGTGCACAGTAACCACCGTCTCCATGTACGTCCCAGCATACCGTCGCGTGGAGAAGTGAAACCTTACCCTTTTGCCGGGGCCTTCGAATAATACGTAGGTAGATAGGTACCTTGGCAACCTCAAGCAGTTTAGGCTGCAATAGAGCATCGAGGGCTGTAGGGTCCTTTCAATCGGGGTGGGGATAAACGGTCACATTTATGTCCAAAAACTTTGCTGTGTGGATGTTCAAGTTGATCGATTCTTGTATTCTGGCCCCCCTTTTCTCCTGACTTACCACTGTATTTGTTTTTGAATCTCCCCTTGGCCCACGATAACGAAGCGAAGAAGTACGCTCCTTTCCCCCTGAAGCTCGATCTTCACTTCTCTAACTCTCCCAACTTCGCGGACAGAAGGTTCCAGGTCATAACATAAGGCAGACGGAGACATATACTGCTCCTCGATCTCAACGGTCTGGGCAGCAACTCTGCCGGTTACAAGGCTATCCCAAATACCCTCGCGTCGGGAGCACTCCAGCAACAATTTAACGGCGCGTCTTCGGAGCCGCGGGTTTCGACAGCGTGCGGCGACGACGTGTAGAGGCATCACGCATCCCAGACCGGAGGAGCACCGTGCCTGCTCCTTAGATGCCTGGGGGCTCCTCCGCGCGCTGGCGACGAAGTGCTCGCAGTGCACCAGCATCTCCTCAAGGTCTGCCTCGCAATGGTCATAGGCCGACTCGCGCACGTCGGGCTGCAAGGCGTCGATACGCAGCCAGACGGCAACCATAATGTGGTTGATGCGCAAGATCAACAAATCGCTCTTGGCTTGCTCGTCCCTTGGCTGCTGCGAGGACATCGAGTCAGAGAGCGCGTCCAAGGCATCCCCGCTGCTTTCCAGCGCCAGACAGAGCTCCCGGTGCCACAGCACAATCTCCTTGAGTCGCTCCGGGGTGGTCGGTGGGCGCAGGAAGGTGTCTTGGCGAAAGGCGAGCGTGTTGTGGAATAAGCTCTCGATGTAGATGTGGGCCTCGGACACGGACAGGAAGAGAGTCGCTGGTTTGAGATCTGTCACCAGGACGTCTCCATCGCCCACGGCTCCCTGCGCTATGGTGTCGATCATGCAGCGCAGCTGTCCATAGGACGAGAGGAGCATGGCGCGCAGGTGCTTGAGAGGCACGGGGAAGGCGACCGGATCCGAGGCTTTGAAACTCTCTAGCACGCGGATTGCCGATCGGGTGTGCTGTATGGCCTCGGCGAAGTGGCCGCGTATGTTGGCAATGTGGATGAAGAGGATCGAAGCGGTAAGGACGCAGTAGATGTCCTCGGGAGACCGTCGGGGCGACTGCGGTTGGGTCTGCGCCGCCGAGAGGGTTGTGAGGTGTTGGATGGAGCGGTTGCACTGCTGCAGCGCAAAGTCAACGTCGGTGCCCCGCGTGGTGTGGCCACCCTCAAAGGCCTCATATGCCGCGCCGACGGCCACCACCAAGTGGCGGATTGGTGTGTGGTGGATGGCCGCCTGCATCACCTCGCGGCCCCAAAACGATGCGTGGAAGCTGCCACCCAGCACCTTGGATGCGTGTGTCTGGAAGTACTGGAAGCTCCGCTTCTCCGCTACCGAGTCAAAAAGGCCCGAGTGTGATGGAGCCAATAAGGCCGTGTTGGGTGAAGAACCTAAGACCGAACCTAAGCTACCGGTCGGGCTCGGCGCGCGGGAGAGATTTCTGTAACCGTCGCAGCGCCTGCCAGTTGAGTCACACCTCCGGCATACCGGCTTCGTCTCATCGCACTTTACTTTCCGAGTCCTATCCGACCGAACATCCAGATTAGTTCTAGTCCCGGTAACAAGTCTAAGGTATGTAGTAGTGGGGCCGAGGATTTTAGACTACGTACTTGCACGTTAGACAACCTGTGCGGACCTTCGTGTGGAACTTGAACGTTCGTTTGTTCGCCGTCGATGGCTGCATCGGGGGCGGATGGAGCGGGTTTTTGCTGGGGTACTGGGTTCTAGCTTTTTCGTTTCAGCGTTGAATACTCTCAACCCGCATTGCAGCCCCATGGAAGGTTCAAGGGATGTCGTGGAAGTTGATGTTGTTCTCGGAAAGCCCACGTGACTTATGCGAGCCTAGAGTGCGAGATCTCTTGGCATTGAGGCGCGGTCACTGCAAGTTGGGCTGTGCATCCACTCAGAATTGCCGCCATTGCGGCGTCGTCGACACATTGAGGCGCAGGAGATACAATCTGACCGACCTAATGTAAGTTAATGACGATAAACAAGGCCTTGATAGTACAATTACATGCATTCTGGGAATCTAGTAAGGCGTGTGCAAAGACAGTTACAGTCTATTGAAAGACATGCAACAACGCCTTGTTTGCGTGATATGCCCTTAACGCCCTCAAAAACTACAGCCAGGCATTTAAAGGGGACATCAAGGTCTTAACTTTAATATAACAAGGCCTTCAGATACTTAAATAAGGCCTTCAGGGAATGCAATGAGGCCTGATTATAGTTTGGCCTTGAAAGGCCTGGGCTTCCGTGGAACAGACCTTTGGATAATTGGTAAGCGAGGTCTTCAATGGAGATAAAAAGGTTTCGACTTCAGTTTATGCGAATTTTCGGTAAATCGTAAAGGCCTTGACCAGAACTCGAAGAGGATGAGTCGATGGCGTCTATCTTCGATTCAGAGTTTCACTCTCATATAACACGCTATTATTCTCCTCCAGACACAGTGGCACGGATTCCCACAGCGACAAACACTGCATTTCTGAGCTCGGCAGCTAGGATCTTATAAGTCGTTAGCTGCTGTTGGTAGGTATCGAGAGCGCCCTGATCACTTAAAGCTGACCCCGGGGTATTTGAAGACAATAAGGGTTCTCTCTTTCCTCTCCTTGGCCCCAAGATTTTGCCTGAGTACAAATGCATAGAGGGGGATTGGCAGCCAAAAACCACACTATTAGCACACGCTCAGATGGCGACAACAGGTCTCTTCTGTCGGCGTTGGTCACCAAAGGATTTGCCAAACCAGGCCACCGTCGGCGCAGTTCACTCCAAGTCGGTCTGGCAGAGATGCACCCGGCCGGAAAGGGACTTCTAGCCAGCAATAGGGCTGGCAGGGGAGCTTCTAAATCTGACGAAATCCAACAAACTCTATTTGGACTTCTTTCTAACTACTACGTTGTCTGCAACTGCGTCCTCTGCTGCTCCACCTCATAGACACACGGCCGATTCGCTTCGAATTTCAGTGTGAGGAGGGGTCCGATGAGCTGAAGTTCATTCACAACATTCCCGGACGAATCGCTAAGCCGAGTTCTAAATGCGCTGCCGGCTTGCTCAGCTGTTGATGCCCAAAGAAGCCGTGGTGGCGCTAATCAACGATTGGCTAGACCATCAGCAAGGCCGAGGTGCTGGGTATGGTTATTCATGCTAAGCGTCTCGGGATGCTCCTTGCCCAACACCTTCTCGCATAACTTGAGTTGCTACCGCTGCATCTGCTCGGCCTCCTTATATTTCCCCTGGCTGTCGAGCATTTTCGCGAGGATGTTCAAACGGGCATCTTGTAAGACCTCTAAGGTTTCCAAATAGAACCAAGACTTCCTCACTAAATAACGACTTCTTCACCCAGCTCTTCAAGCCCCCAGCACCACAGGACCAAAATCGTCCAAGTATTTTCGCAATATGCCATCCCACATATCAGTCAACCCAAAGCTCTTCCTCAACACTCGTAAATGGATTTCCGTCGAGGCCAAGACCGCTTCAACAAGTTCAGGGCTAGCCATTCTCATGTTGCCCTTCGCTGGCCCCCTCCCCCCCCAGATACCGCCGTATCAACCTGAGTCGTGGCAAACGTCTGCTTCGGCCCCTGAGCTCCGTCCATGTGTCTGTCGTCCACAATACGCGCCGAGAACTTCTCCACTATCCCGTCGAAATCAGGTATTTTCTGACACTTTTGAAGCCACTTTGTATTGATAGCGGCCACCGCCAACCTCTGGCCTACGGATGGTTCCACGCTTGTGCGTGGTACACGTACGACTGGTCCACACCTGCAAATGCGTGGGTTCCCACAGTGGTCAAGGCATGCCCCATTCAGTGCTTCCAGGTGAGCCACGGAGAGATCGGTCGTCCGGACATTGGAACCTGGAGGAATAGGGCCGACGACTGGCGCGAGTGTCTACGACGGCCTCTGAACCAAAAGAGCAGGCCAGGATGTAAATTCAGATATAGCAGAGCTGTTGGAGAAAAGTTGATGCCGGCCCAAATCACCCAGGGATATCCACCAATATCGGCAACAGAGAAGACACGAACAGGCGTTTATGCCCCGGCCTAGAGGTCCCTGGAATATGAGTGATTCTTCGGCCGCCCAGTTGGAGTAGTCGTCGTCATATATCCTGGCGGCAGCCTCTTGGAATGCATTTGTTTCAAACACCCATGACAGGGCTCCCACGGTGCAGTCGACTTGAAGGTCAAATTCTGCCCTTGGGCGGGATAAGAGAAGAGCGATGGCTTCCTGGTCTTTGACGACAGTCGACAGTCTCGCTTTGACGTGCCTGTGTACCGCCAGAACGCACAACATCGCCCGCGATCCGCGGCTCAGGGCTGGTACAGCGATGGTGCCATTGGTATTCTTCCGGCCGGAGCGGTAGTAAACTATCCTGCTAAGCACA
>Ga0247770_1002374_pt1 | contig 10356 bp, 5 predicted proteins | sample UWRJL136409B6_FD_179943 | JGI IMG/M metagenome (GOLD analysis project Ga0247770, IMG submission 179943) | Plant litter microbial communities from Arlington Agricultural Research Station in Wisconsin, United States - UWRJ-L136-409B-6 | ecosystem: Environmental > Terrestrial > Plant litter >... | reverse complement strand
CAAAACAATCACCAAAGAAATCACCAAACCATCGCAATGGCAACCACTACCCCCCCCAGCAGCAGCTACAGCAGAGCGCACGACCTTCTCCCCCCCGCCCTCCTCACCTCGCCCACCTTCGCCCCGCTCCTCCGCTTCCTCGAGGACATCGACAGACGCCTCGACAGCCCCCACCACAGCCACTCGTGCTCGCACCGCGACAGACACGCCTTCTCTCCACGCTTCGACCTGGTCGAGCTCCCCACCCAGTTCGAGCTCTACGGCGACCTCCCCGGCGTGCACAAGGAGGATGTCGTGGTGGAGCTCCAAGAGAAAAAGAAGGTGTTGGTCGTGAAGGGCAAGAGGGGCGACTGCAGCGTTACGGACGAAGGAGCCGGGGGCGCGCAGGGGAATTTCATTATCGGGGAAAGAGGGATGGGAGAGTTTGAAAAAATGTTTAGACTGCCGGCCGAGGTGAGCAAGGAGGGGATTAGGGCCACCTTGGAGGAAGGCGTGTTGAGGGTTGTTGTGCCGAGGGTTGCGGGGGCGAAGGAGGAGGGTGGGCACAGAATTGAGATTTTGTAAGGCTGTCTCCATGTCGGGAAAGATTGTAATTTGTTATGAAAAGAGGTAGACCGAAAATAGCACCTCCACGCTTGCACTATCTGACCCTTGGCGAGTCTTCTTCCACCCGGGAGGGCGCACTCCAGGAGTTGTGAGCCTCACATGTGACTTTGAAACCATATGATATATCTTATGATCCCTCCCCAAGCTCGTGAGCTTGCATGTCCTGACAATAAGACTCGATTTCAGCCCGTCCAGAAGTTAGAACTGCCAACCACATCTCGACACGCCGTCGGGCAAAACGTCAGACATCTTCCACACACGGAAGAACTGCATGACCAAGACATGACATTGGCATATGATGAAGCCTCACCTCAATGTGGTGAAACCCCAAGCCGTCCAAAGAGGCAACTTCAAGCGGCTCGTCCCGAGCTGACACCCTCGCCTCTGCTGACACAGAATCCCAATCGAGTACTTGTACAAGTCAATGTACTCGGGTTAATTAGTATTTAATCTCGCTTCCAGGGGACTACCCATGTTTCAACTTGGCATCCAAGCAACACTACCTTTTTAGATCCTACAACTACAACAACAACAACAACAACACCTACAAACCAACCCAAACCAAAAACACCAACACCACAATGACAGGCAGCAAGGCTGAAACCGCCGCCCTCGCCGCGTCCACCATCGCGTGCGCGGACCAAATCATGCTCGGCGTGCGCGAGCACCGCGAAGGCCACCAGCACGACGCCAACAGCCACTACGTCAAGGCGGCCATCGCCGGCGCCATCGCCATCGGCGCCTACGCGCTGATGGAGAAGGACGAGAACAAGGAGCGAGACGAGAATCACCGGCCCGATATGGGCTACGAGCCACGGCCCGACAAAGGCCCTGCCGACCACAGGGGCCATATGGTGGACCTGGCGGCCGAGGCAGCCGGCGCGTATGCGCTGGGCAGGCAGATGATGGGACACAAGAATCATGCGATTTTGAAGCTGATTACCGAGGGGCTGGGCGCGGCGGCGCTGGGCAAGGAGATTGATCGGACCGTGGTGGATTGAGAGGGGGGCGAGGGGGGCTGAAAAGGTTGTGATGGGCTGTGAGCGTGAAGGACGGAAAAAGAAAAAAGAAAAAAAGGGAGTGGTGAATGAGTAATCCTAGTATAACGTTTATGAGCACAAGGTAGACTGCAAGCATCAATCTCAAGCGAATTGATTTCCGCTGCATTACATTATGAGTAGATTAGTACGGTTCTGAGCGAAAATACAAGTCCTTTTCGCCAACCGCGTGCCGCTGCACTGATGTTTCAAGGCCGATACAGGTATTACTATTTAAGCACGCTCGCATTCCCAACTCTCCGCCAACATTTCCAGATAGATTTGCAGCCCGTCGTTCTCCTCTGGCGGCTGCGGGCCTCCGGCAAGTCTTCGGAACGCTTTGCGCCTCCGGAGTACATGGTGTGATGGTGCCGTGGTTCCGAGTCCGCCGCTGTACATGTAATTGGGCCCAACGGAGCGCAATCCGTCTATGCCGTGCTGGCGCCTGGCAGACGCCCGCTCTAGCTGCCCAATCGCGAACACGGGGGTTTTTGCGTAGCGCCTCATTTGGGCGGGGGAGTAGTTCCGACGCATAGGGGCTCTTCTGGCCGCCGGTTTCGGTCGTTCGCGCAGCACTGTCTGCGGCGCAGAAAGAAGGTGTTCCAGCTCGGGGACGATGCGCGGAGCCGGGCCGGGGGCTGAATCGGCTGGATACCTGATCGCCTTGAAGTCTGGCGTGTCGAATTTGGGAGACCGTGTCTTCCAAGCATGAAGCATGGAGTGCCAGTGTGCCTTGCTCGTAGAGAGGATATTATTTGCAGCCGCAAGATAGCGCTCTCGTTGTTCGTTGCTGTCGTTGGATTTCATCTGGCGCTTGTGGAGCGTCCTGCCATGCCGACCCGGCCGTCGCAGCCACTGCAGCATATTCGATGTATATTGTCTTGAAGATGGCACAGCTTGGTAAGGTATGTGGTGATTGCCGTGTAATTGATACGGGTGTAGTTGTAATTGGTTGTAAATGAATATCGTAATACACCAGCTGTCGAGATGTGGTTACTGACCCACGGGTTATCTAGGTTAAAGAGGACAGCTGTGGATGAATTGTCTGACCATGCCGGACCCCAACCCGGACAGGCTCCCGACACATTGAACATGATTATAGCATGACCCCTGTCGCACTGGGGATTTCAAAGTTGCTGATAATCGTGTCCAACTCTTCCAGTTTTAGCACCTTAGGTGGGAACGGAAATGTTCCGAGGTACACGACAGCGGAAACTTGCACAGCTAATGGATACCATGCAGCATCCAACCATCAGTCCACCTTTTCCGCCCCACCGGCATCGGACGGCATGGTTGCTGGTACTCGATGGGAGGCATGCAATGGAACACGGAAATGCCAATGGAGGCTCGCAATTGCAACGTGAAATAAAGGTATATCAGCGAAATCGCAAATATCACGCCACGATCACCTTTATTGTTAGCCACCACCCACTTGCACACCGACTTGCACACCCACTTGCACACCCACTTGCACACCCTTCGGACGTACGATGTCGGAAATCACAAGGATCCAAACCCTCGTGTCTCAATTTAGCTGCCATCACCACAAAGTAAACAGCACTGCACGTGCCCACCACAATGCACTGACAGTAACCCGACGCGCGATGCCGACCTCAACCACGATGCAACAGCGAAATACGACCCCATCTCTTATAAATCCACCGAATGCAAAACCCCAACGTCTTCCTCCTGCCCGTTCATTTGACAAACCAAAACATCAATCATCAAAATAAACCAACCCAACACACAAAATGAGACCCCTCCTCCTCATCCTCCTCCCTCTCGCCCTCGCCCTCCCAACAGAGGGACCACCACCACCCCCCGGGCCTCTCAAAGCTTTCCAGGGGGCCCACCTAATCTTCCACGCCGCCCCCGTGCAATACGAAATGACCGTCCCCGCGGACGGCCACTTCCACCCCACGCCCAATAACGGCCTGAACGTCAACCTCATCGACGCGCCAGACTTCAACATCGACCAGTGCGAGTTCCACACCAAGGGCCCGGCGACCTTTGTCTGGCAGACGGTGCCGTCGGGCGTAGGCGACTGGCGCATCAGCCAGTATGCGGTGGGGCCGCCGCAGATTATCACGGGCGTAACTTGTCGCGGGACGTGTCTGGGGGTGTATAGTACTTGCTACGAGAACGGCATGTTTTTGGGGACGTGTTGTAATGGGTATTGCGCGGCGAATAAGTGTCGGCCGTATAGGAATTTTTAAGTGTTTACAGGGGGTGGGGGGAGTGAAGGGAAGGGGCGAAAGAGGATAGATAAAATAGGTGAAGGCGGTGGCGGGTGGGTTTGAGCATTTGAAAGATACCTAATAGAGTTTTGAGTCGTTGGGTGGGTGGAAGGGCATCGCCGCGGGACGGCTGGATAGACGTGCTGTAATATCTTAATAATGTAAATCATAATGTATTTCATCTAGTATTTCTATAAGATCCATGGTTGGGATTTCAGTTCTGCAGCGTCTGAAGTAACCCCGATGCCATTCTACAACATCGTCTGAACAGCAATACCACTGCTAGCACTAAACCCTTACACCTCGAGCATTATTATTTCAGACTGGCCTCCTCCTTTTAATTAGTGTTTGATCCAAGAAATTTCTACAGGTTAATGCCACTCTTAAGTGCTCATCTATTCCCATTTAAGAGGCATTTTAAGAAGCAAATAAAGGATTAGTAAACAAGCATATTACCAAGGCTGCGTATGCAAAACGGAATCATCGGGCCTGCTTTGATGGTGTACGAGATGATGGGTGCGTAGCAGAAGCAGTTATGCTGGTCATCAGCGTTCTCGAATCGTTTGAGGCTGTGACTGCGTGACGCCAGGGGTCGAACTCCACCAGCTTCTGTCCCTTCCCCATCGCCCCTTACCGCGGTGCCCACGAATCTCACGGTCCGAAGTTGCGTGCGTGCATTTACCCTGTGCTGTATCCTATCGCGGGTGCGATCTGAGTCGTGGTGTTCAGTTGAAAGAGTGGTTCCAACACCTGCGCCAAGAACCTTACGATCTAACTTGAGTCGAGATGGACCAAAGCCATCATGTCAGCTTCCATACCAGTTGGGTGGAAATAGAGACCGAGACAGGGCTTGCAAAAGCTACCATAAAGTCATAGCGGCATCGGGACGTTTGGCCAGATGTCGACTCCGCATTGGAGTCCACCGACTGTAGGTAACTCGGACGTGATGCGCCGAAAGCACTCTCTCTAAGCATCGCTGGATATGGCCAAGCTGAGGCTCATAAAATAGCGGAGGGCTCGCACTGCGGCCCACCAGCAGCGAGGAGAAGAACGTCCGTCAGAATCGGAATACCGAGACCGTCGCCAATCAGACTGCTGACAAGCCTGAATGCCCGGTGCTCTCCCTCCTTTTTATCCTTCTCAGTCGGCTTGTTTCGCCAGCCTGAACCTTCTTTTCACCGGCGAGGCGGTATGACTCTAAGCGGCGTGTCGGCATGACACGTATGCAAACCCTCGAAGAAAGTTCTCCCAACGTTGGGTGTGACGTTGAAAAACAAAGTTTTTCTTGACCGAATTGTTACACAAGCCTGAATGCCGCCATAATTGTCGTCGCCCTCGTGCTCTTGACACGGACGCTATGCAGAAGCATCGGGTTCTCAATCCTCAGCGACATTTCCTTGTTGCATCGCTCCCAAGGTGTGAGATCTCCGTCCTTGGGCGGCTCGCCGACGCGAGAACGTTCGGGGAAAACGCCATCGACAGCCTTGCCGTTCTGGTAGAACTTTATCGGAAATTACACATCTGGTAAAACCTTCGTCTTCATCGTCTAAGCTTCGGTGTCACTGTCCCGTTCCATGCTAAATAGCTACGCAGAGCCGAAAGGTTGCAGCTGCCCCATGGCAAACACGAGAAATTTCATGATAGGTACGTCTCGTCTTTGGCCTAGATGCGTCGGTGGTGCACCAGGTTCCATGACTAGGCCAAGTCAGGAAACGCGTTGAATTTGGGGGAAGGGGCCGGGGGCCGGGGGCGCCCCCTGTAACGCCACCTGTAGCTGTTGCCACCGTCGATTGGATGTCGGCTCAAAAGGATTCAGCCTTCAGGGAGCCAGCTCACCGCCCCCCGACCGGTGAAGGGGCATGCTCCGTGCCCAGACACTGTGCCGGGACACCGAAAACAGAGGGAGAAGCGAGCAATTCGTCTCCGGCTACTCGACCCGTCATCTGCCTGCCGAATCGTTTCAACATTTCCAGCACATCAGGGTAAGACAACTGTGGGAAACAAACCGCCGCCGCTGAACAGCATCCGCTGTACCGTCCGGCCGGTTCGGTCCCACGCCACTTCGCATTTCGGAGATCACCTAACCTGATTCGGACAAACCTCGGCGGGCAAAGGTCAGCCGCTCACGCCGCACCACACAGGCGGCAGAACCATAAAGCTGGGACGGCAGGCACTTTCTTCTCCAGCGGCAGTCACTGTCCCCACTTTGGTACCGATTGCCAACACCGCCGCCATGGAATCGGATTGGGGTTTGCAGGACGACCGTCCCGTGCCAGGTAATGTGAGCATCCCCGTGTCCCCATTCGCATCTTCCAGGTGATTGCCAAGACCAGAGCAGCGGGCTGATCGCATTGTTGTGTCGCACAGGGCGAAGACCAGGATTCGGCGATCGGATCGGTGAGTCTTCTGTCGCTTTCGTCCCGCAAAACAGACCTAATCGGCGGGGATAGGGGCCATCTGAAGACTGTGCAACGACCATAGAAGCCAGCTTAAGTGAGCACCGCCGACAATACTGCAGAACCTACCACCGCTACAAGGAAGGGAGTGAGTCACCAGCCATGTAGCCCTACCTATACTGGTAGCTGACGCGTGCAATAGAGTATGTCTTCCCTAACGACGCATTGGAGAATGAGAGGCTCGGTCCGTTATTACCCGTTTCCCCTGCTGTTCAACGGCGAGACTCGTACCCTGAGCTGAGACCAGCAATGTCTTAGACCTACAGCACCACATCTTCTTCCTGACGTATCGGGGGAAACTCGGCCTGTGCCCGAAGAACGACAGAAGCGCCAAGGTGCATCGCGTACTTGATGTTGGTTCTGGAACAGGCAGCTGGGCCATCGAGTTTGGTATAAACCTACCAGAAATATTCATCTAATCCTCTCAAACGATACTGACAATGCCGGGCAGCTAACGAGCATCCGGAGGCCGAGGTGCACCATCTCCCCTACACGCTGCTTGAAAACGGCACGCTAACTGATCGAACAGGTGGTGGGAGTTGACCTCTCGCCAATCCAACTGCACGGGCCCCCGACCCTGAAATTCTATGTTGACGACATCGAAGATGAGTGGGTGTTCGAGTCCAAGTTTGACTATATCCACAGTCGCATGATGTCTGTGTCCTTGGGGAACTGGGACCGCTATCTGCAACGGTGCTACGAGTAAGAAAGGCCACATCAGCCGATCCCTGACGTCGCCTGCGAAGGGATTCAACTGACAGCGATCAGGAACCTCGAGCCCGGCGGCTATCTAGAGCTCGCCGAGGTGCAAGTGCCCTACCGCTGTGACGATGGCACAGCGCTCGAGACACACGCGCACATGAGGTGGATCGGTCTCCTCATGGAAGCAAGCGAGAAGCTGGGCCGGCCGTTCGTGGAGCCAGCACGACTCAAGCAACAGATGGAGACGATTGGGTTTGAAGACGTGCGCGTTCGAAAAGATAAATGGCCTATGAATCCGTGGCCCAAGGGCCGGAGATGGAAGGTGCTTGGGATGGTGATGCTCGAGAACTTCAACGACGGCTTGGAGTCTTTCTCGTATATGCTGTGCATGAAGGGCCTCGGGTGGACCAAGGAGGAAGTCGACAGGTTGCTGGTGCAGGTGAGGAAGGATTTGAGTGACAGAAGCATTCACATATACATGACAGTGTGAGTCTAGGACGCGCCCGTCTTCGCCCGATGATCAGATGCGCTAATGCTTTTACTATAGCTACACCGTGTATGGAAGAAAGCCGGAGGAATGACGCAAACAATGTCATATTATCTCTCTCTTCTAAGCGAACAAACCGAGACGCTTCGGCTGAAAAGGGGCCTATTCGGTGACTGTATTCCCCTGCTCTATGTTGCCAGACCGGTAATGTAGTCGAGCAACGATGCCCGAGTCCGGATCGAGAAAGCGAACAAAGCACTCATACAGTAGGAGGTCCATCCCGCACTCACAATCCACGTCGCCCGCGTTGGCGCCGTTATTCAGTGCAACAAGCGCGACGTGCAATCGTTCCTCGACCTCATCGTTCCCTCCCTGATCCATCGCCTGTGTAAGCAGCTGCCATGCGTCGTGTCCCTCAGGAAGAGGCGCACGACAGGTGCAACCGCCGTATAGCGCTCGAACTCTCTCGTAAGTTTCGTCAAACACTTGTCCATATGATACTGATGACGCAGGCCGTACAATCTTGGCAATATCCTCCATTTCAGGCGGCATGCCAGCTTTCTCCTCCCGGATGCTGACCGCTTTGTACCTTGCAAACTTGGGTCCGTTGTACCGCCAGATGACCAGATAGAGCGCCGTCGTGCCGAGAATGGCATTGGTCATATCGTGATCGCGGTTGTCCATCGACCAGCGCAGACACTCGAGGATGCACGCGGCAGCATCCACGACCTGCTGCTCGCTCGTAAGCCCCCTGACGAAATTGTTAGTCTCGCCGCACAAGACATCCCTCTCATAATCAAGAATATCGTTCAGCACAATCATCACCCACGCCGACACCATTCCCCGCGGCGTCTCCAGCCCCTCTCCGGCCGTGTGATACGCAATGACCTCCCCGGCGCGGTCCTGGAAGCACTGGTAGCGCTTCTCCTTGGTACTAATATCATCAGCCCTGTACTCCCCGACACGCTGCAAGCTGCGCATCCGCTCCCTCTCGCGCTTGAGCATCTCCAGACTATCGCTCCGAAACACCTCCGCCACCCGCCGCGGCACGTCCGGCGGCGTGTTCACCCACATCCACTCGGTCGCCCGCAGCCAATCCGCCTGCCGGTTGCGATAGGCCTCGCGCGTCGACCCAAAGTCCACAACCGACATCCACGAACACAGCAACACCTCCAGGTGGTAGGCGGGGCGAAACCGCCCGTCGCGCGACACCAAGCACGACCAGCCGTTCCAGATCGTCCACATCTCGACGTCGCCGCGCTGCCACATCCCGCCGGGCTCGAGATCGCACCGGTCCGCGCACCCCGCGAGGCTTTTGCTCCCCGCGTCGCGCTTCAGCACCACACCATCCGCGCTGACACCCGACCACCCGCCGGACCCGTGGCCGAGCTTCTTTTTTTCCTGGTTGTCAGAAGATCCGAGGCCTTTCTTTTTGGATGTAGATGCCTGCGCGACGGCCTTGCGCAGCATGGCGTGCACTTTGTCCATGACAGCTTGGTCCCAGATCCCGACCAGGGCTTCTTGACTGACTTCCGAAGGAGTTTGCCCGAGGACGTACCCCGTCCAAAGGCCTTTCAGCCACGCCCACATCCCAGCGAGGGTGTAAGTGCTTGCAGGTGATACTTGCTTCTGCTGCTGCTGCTGCTGCGCCGCTAGCACGTGCTCTGCCCACAGCCGTCGCAGCCGCTGCAGGCTCTTTCCTTCGGCCACGGTCACGGTACTGCCAGGGCCGGTAACGGTACCACCCCGATCACTACGGTTCAAGTTTGGGTTTGGGTGGGTGGAATCGGCACATGCAATCGTCTCGCCATCAAAGGTCACCCAGCCGCCGTAGGTGCAATGCACGCCGATAGCCGCCGCGTGGCGATCCTTGCGACTCCAGGATCCCACGCACGGCGTGCCATCCGCGTTGTGGCCGGCGCAGGTGATGTAGTGGGATGCAGATCCGATCTTAGTGGTGATGGTGCCGGTCCAGGATGGTGGCGTGTCAGTGGAGTCTTTCATTGTCGATGGGCCCCAGCTCTTGGCGCGTTCGTGCAGCCAGTCTTCACAGAGCTCGGACTTGATTCTTTGGATCATTTTTGCGATTCGATCCGAGTCCAAGTCCGAGTCCGGGTCGTTGTTGGGAGGCAAAGGTTTTCCATTTTCTGAAACCGAGGGGTGAGAGGAGGAAGAGGAAATGGAAATGGAAATGGAAGAAGACGGAGAAGGAGGAGGAGAAGAAGAAGAAGAAGAAGAGGAGGAAGAGAAAGAGCCAGATGGCTCGGCTGAAAAGGCTGCCATTGTCGAGGTGTCCGCTGGGGTGGACAGTGTTTTGCTTTCGTGTCAATGTTGGTGATTCTCGAGAACAAACATGAAAAACAAACACGAAAGGGCAACGGTTGGGGGTGCAGCTTGAAGTTTAAGTGGAAGAGTGCCCTAACCAACGAGACGACTATCCTCAATGGCAGAGGACAGGAGTGACACGGCGCCCGTCCTCTTTTGAACTAATGTTATCACTGGGTGTCGTTCTGGATACGCTGCCCGCTGTTCCATAACAAGTATACCGACAGCACGGTACATAAGCTCAGCTCACGGGTGTCTGGATATTTTCCCTGTTTGCCCTCTGCCGCATTTATCATCAGAGCATCTTTGCAGATGAGATTATTCCGGGGAAAGCCCCGATGGTCAGGTCAGTCTCGACGGGCATTAACTTGCAGGAGAGCAAATGCAGGACTGACAATCGCCCCACAACAGGACACGTGAGCCCGATTTATTGGGCCGCGATCAATTGATCCTGTACCTCTCATGCAACGATAGTCCGCGGCCACCGAGAACAACAACCGCGCTGC